>Ga0302325_10016132_pt1 | contig 15853 bp, 12 predicted proteins | sample Palsa_T0_2_FD_201948 | JGI IMG/M metagenome (GOLD analysis project Ga0302325, IMG submission 201948) | Peat permafrost microbial communities from Stordalen Mire near Abisko, Sweden - Palsa_T0_2 | ecosystem: Environmental > Terrestrial > Soil > Palsa > Peat permafrost | place: Sweden: Abisko...
TGGAAGGCGATCATGCGAGGAGAACTATCGCCACCCAATCCCACCCCCAGCAGGCCGGTGGGCGGCGAGGTCGCATAGGTTAAAGCGCCGAATCCAGTCTGGGTGGAAGGCTTGCCGGGAATGCCGGCGAGCACCATGCTCGGCAGACCAAAATTAGGATGGTTGAACAAATTGAAGAACTGGCCTTCAAAACGGAGTTTGAAGCGCTCGCTTAAAGTGAACCACTTGGTCAGATAAAAGTCGCTCCAGAGAAAATCGGGGCCGCGCAGCGCGTTGCGGCCCAGAGTTCCAAACTGGCAGGTCTGCGGGGTGCCTCCGCCGTAGCACGAGCCGGTGCTTGGGTCGACTGCCGAGACGAATGCGTCGGGGTTGAGCCACTGTATTGTGCCGGGCTGCGTGACGCCTGGAATGGCGCTGTGCTCGTAAAGCGGAACGCCGGGGATAGCGCTTGCGAACTGGGGTCCGCCGCCCTGCACGATGCCTTGCTCATCCGCCGAATAAGGTGTGCTGAGCACGGAGAAGGGAATGCCGCTGTGCCAAAAAGCAGTTCCAGAAATCTGCCAGCCGTTCAGGGCGTAGCCGAGTCCGCGGCGGCGGATTTTAAGCGGCAACTCATAAACGTACTCGGCGGTGAGATTGTGGCGGACGTCGTAATCGCACGGACCATAATTTCGAGTCAACTCTCCGGGCAGAGGCGAGAGCAGGGCGCCGGCGGCGAATTGCAGGAATCCTCCGTTGGAGACTTCGTCCATGCATTTGCTAAAGGTGTAATTGATTTGCCCTTGCAGACCGTGGCTCAAATTTTTCATGGCGGTAAGTTGCAGACCGTTGTAATGGCTGCTCGCGCCGGTGGAAAACTGCGTGACTGCGCCGAACCTGGGATCCGTGGGCTGCAGGTACGGAAAAGGAGCGAAGCATCCCGCGCACACCGTCTGATAGCCGTTTACCTGCGTCTGGTAGGGTTGATTAAGCGCGCGCGTGCCGACGTATTGCGCGCGCACGCTTAGGGTACGTCCGAACTGGCGCTCGATTCCCAAACTCCATTCCATGAAATAGGGCGCGTGGAGTTTGCTGCTGGGCACCGCGGTAATCGCGACGGGCGGCAGACATGTGGAGGGCTTTGCGAGCGGCGACGCGCAGGAAAGTTGGCCGCGAGAAAAACCCGCGCTAAACACTTCGTTTGCGGCGACCGTGGCGTCAACCGCGCTGCCAGGAACTCCCGGAGCAATGGCGGTTCCTCCGACGGTGCCGAGAAGTCCGCTCTGGAAAGTCTGCACGTACGGTGGGTTCACGCCGATAACGTCCGCGATGCTGCCGGGCAAGATGTCGCTGAATAGTCCGAATCCACCGCGCAGCACGGAGTTGCCGGCGAACTGCCAGGCGAGCGCCGTTCGCGGCTGCAGGATTGCAAGGGGAGTGGCAGAAAAAATGTTGCCGAGATTTGTTTGGATCGCTGCGTTGAGCGGCTGATTTACATCGTGAGGGATGGACGCGAACGAGCCGGCGAGACGGGCGATTTCGTCATGCGGATTTAGCGGATTGGAGTTGAACGTATCTCGAAGGCCGATAGTCCAGGTCAGCTTGGGTGTGAGTTTCCAGGTGTCCTGCGCATACAAATCGAGATTGAGAAAATTGAAAGGCTCGTTTGGCGAAAGCGGAAAGGTTTTGGACGCCGTGGAGGCGACTCCATAAATGAATTGAGGCAGTGTGGTGTAGGTGACCGTGGGAACGGAGCCTTCGCCGAAATCGTAATCATTCAGCCGCAGGATTCTGGTGTTGGTTCCAAACCTGAATTCGTGCGGGCCGTGGCTCCAGGCGAGGTTGTCATTGATGAAGAAGCGCGTGGCGCGGCGTCCTTGCACCCAGGTGTTGTCGAGCCCTCCGATGGTGGTGAAGGGCGCGTTGGCCCCGCTGCCTTGCAACACGATGGGAAAGGCCGAGAGGGTTTTCTGAAAATCGCCGGGCGCAAAGAGACTCTCGTACCAGGAAAAGCCCGGGTTGAAATAGTTCACCAGGTTCTGCGAAAAGACGTGCGTATATCCGGCGGCGAAGGAGTAGAGCGGTTGCGGAGAAACCGAATCGAAAATCGGATTGATGGGGTCGGTGTAGGCGGCCTGCACGCCGGTGTCGGACTGAAAACGAAACCAAGCGGTGTTGCTCGCGTCAACGTTGTAATCGATGCGCACGGTTTGAACTTGTTCGTGGTCGTCGCTCGAATGTGAAACGCTTTGGCGGTTGGCGCAGCCGTTGCCATCGGGCGGAGTGCCGGGCGCCGCGTTGCCATCCGTGTTGAATGGACAGCCCAGCACGGTGAGAGGCGTTCCGCCCACATTGCCGTAGAGAGAAAACATCTTTTGGTAGAAGGGCACCATCTGCGGCGAGGCGGGATAAGTGGCCCCGGTAACCGCGTCCGTGCCGCCCAAGGGAAGTTGTTGAAGGACATAATCCTGGAATGCAACGGTGGGCACGGCGATGGGAGTGACGATGGGAAGCGCGATGCGCACCCATTCGCTATCGAAAAAGAAGAACAATTTATCGTGAAGGATGGGGCCGCCCAAACTGCCCCCGAAGTGATTCACCGCGGAGCGCGGCTTGTGATTTCCGGGCGTGGCGTTGGTGAAATAGTCGGCGGCGTTCAGCAGCGAGCCGTTCCAGATCTCGTAGAGATTTCCGTGGAACTGGTTCGCGCCGGATTTTGTGACGTAGTTGACTTGTGCGGCGCCGTATCTTCCCTGGTCCACGGAGTAGGAGAGTGTGTTGACGGTGACCTCCGAAATCGAATTGAGTCCCAGCACGAGGTTGGTCGAAAGTCCGCTGTTGAGATTCGTCAGCGGATCGTTGGTTTCGAGGCCGTCAACGATATATCCGTTCGAGAGGGCCGGGAGGCCGTTGAACTGCACGTTGCCGTAGCCATTCGAGCTGCCGACAAAATCGTTCCCGCTGCCAGCGGTGTTGATGAGGGCTCCGGCCGCGAACTGCAACGGGTAGGTGAGATCGCCGCCTGGATTCGGGAGATTTTCGAGTGCTGGAGCACTCAGATTTGCGGAGGTATTCGCGTTTTCCGGATTCAGCAGGGGAGGGGCCGCGCTTACCTCCACGGTCTGCATCGACTGCGCCACTTTCAGTACGAAGTTTACGGTTTGCTTTTGTCCCAAGGCAGAAAGCACGTTGTCGTTCTGCTGCGGATCGAAGCCGTGGGCCTCCACGCGGACTGAGTAAGCGCCGGGCTTGAGTTGCGTGAAATTGAAGCGGCCTTCGTCGTCCGTTTTGGCTTCACGCTCCGAACCATTCTCGCGATTTGTGATTTTTACCGTAGCGGCGGGAATGGCAGCGCTGGTTGCGTCGGTGACTTGCCCCACGATGGAGCTGGTGGTCTCTCCCTGGCCGAACGCAGCGGCGGCCAGCAGGCATTGCAGCAGACTTACGAGCAGCCTGGGGTTTAGGAAGTGACGTTTCGTGGGTCGCCGCACGGTTGCCTCGCACCCCTTCGCATTCTATGTCGGATGTTAACCTAGGTTAACTAGAAAAGTGAAGCGCAATAAACAAGCTAATCCCAAATTGGAACAGCATTCTTAGAGCAACCAATACAAGTCGTTGATTCAGATCTGTGAATGAAGAGTGAAAGAATACGAAGTTTTGGCGGGGCTAATGCGAAGCAGTCGAGCGCGGCGAGGCGCCGAAGAGCGCTTCCTTGATTTCCTTCGCGATCCAAATCGGGCCCACGAGGAAATAGACCAGGCCCTGAAAGAAGGCGGGCTTGTTGCCTTCGATGAAATGGCCGAGGAAAAGCAGAATCCAGCCGGTTACGAAGAGCGCGAGGCCGAGGCGCCAGAACGCAAACGCCGCTAGCAGAATTCCCGCGAGGATGATGGGAATGCCGATTCCATGCAGAACCTTGTTCCAGGGATTCTTGTGCTCGTGATCGTATTGCGTCATGTACTTGTTTATCGAGGACATGAACCCTCCGGGGCCGATACCGACTATATACGATAGTCCGGGGCGGTGAAGCAAGCGCTCGGGAGAGCGGCCGCGGCTTCCGCCCACGGAAACGGCCGTTCCGCGTGGCGCGAATTCCGTGGGTGCAAATTCATTCCGAGTTTAGCTAAGATTGCTGCCTGCCCTTTCTGCCCACTATCCGTTCCGCGAAAGAAGGCGGCGAGCTCTAATGCGCAAGTGGATCATCATCGCGGCCGTGATTGTCCTGGGGATGTTTCTCGCCGTTCAGCTGGCGCGGCCGCGCATCCACAGCTACTTGCGCGAGCGCGCGACCAATATCCTGCGGACCCATTTCGCGAGCGAGGTGCAATTTGCCGATTTCCGGGTGACGCTTTTTCCGCAGGCTGGCGTCAGCATCACCGCGCTCTCGCTGCGTTACAAAGGGCGCGCGGATATACCGCCGCTGGTGCAAGCGAGCGAAGTAACCGTGGAAGCAAGCCTTCCCAATCTGTTTCTGACCAAAATGGAGATTGCCAAGGTGGTCCTGGTTGGCTTGCAAATTAGCATGCCGCCGCGCTCGCCGGGCAGCACCCCGCTGATTCATAAAACAAACCAGGACCTCGCGCAGAAGTATCCCGTCCTGATCCGGAACCTGCGGGCGGATAACGCGCAGATTGTGATTTTGCGCGCGCAGCCGGGAAAGGAACCACGCGTTTTTGCCATACAACATTTGAGCATGAGTGATTTGAGTTTCGATCGTCCGGCGGATTTCCACGCCATACTCACGAATCCCGTGCCGCGCGGGCAGATTGATTCCGTGGGCCAATTCGGCCCGTGGGAAGGCGAAGGTCCGAGCAGCACCCCGGTGCATGCGAAATTCACTTTCGCAAACGCCGATTTCAAGACCATCAAGGGGCTTTCCGGAACGCTGTCGTCCAAGGGCGAGTACGGAGGGCCGCTTGATTACCTGGGCGTGCGCGGCGAGACGGACACGCCGGATTTCGCGCTCAATATCAGCGGCCATCCCGAGTCGCTGCACACGGAGTACGACGCCACGGTGGATGGAACGAACGGCAACGTGATTCTCAATAGCGTTCTGGCCAGGCTTCGCAATAGCTCCTTGCAGGTGAAAGGCGAAGTTGTGGACGTGTACCCCAAAGTGAAAGGCCGCACGATCAAGCTCGAGGCGGTCTCGGACGACGCGCGCATTGAAGATTTGCTTTGGCTGGCGGTGAAATCGGACCAGCCCGTGATGACCGGGGCGGCCACGCTGAAAACAAAGATTGAAATCGCGGAAGGCGAGGAGGAGATCCTGCAGCGTCTCTCGCTCGACGGAGAGTTTGGCGTCAGCAGCGCCGTATTCACCAGCAATACGGTGCAGGAAAAAGTGGACAAGCTGAGCGCGAAGGGACAAGGGGAACCGAAAGCGACCGACCTGGGAACCGCCGTTTCAGAACTCAAAGGAAATTTCGCGGTGGTGAAAGGGCTGGTGACGCTTTCGAAATTGAGCTTTCACGTTGCCGGCGCGACGGTGCAGCTCAACGGAACGTACAACATGACCGGCGGCCAGATGGATTTTCGCGGGCACCTGCTTCTGGACGCAAAATTGTCGCAAACCACCACCGGAGTGAAGTCATTCTTTCTGAAGGCAGTTGATCCGTTTTTCAAGGGGAAACACGGAGGATCGGATATTCCGATCAAAATCTCAGGGACCAAGGATCATCCGGAGTTCGGGCTCGATCTGCACGATCCCGCGAACAAAAAGCAGTGAATTAAAGATCGCGGCGGCCTTCCATGGCCTTGCTCATGGTGACTTCGTCCGCGTATTCCAGATCCGAGCCCACGGGAATGCCCATGGCGATGCGCGTGACGTGAACGCCGAGGGGCTTGATCAATTTTGAGAGATACACGGCGGTGGCTTCGCCTTCGGCCGTGGGACTCGTGGCCACGATGATTTCTTCCACCGCGCCGCCCTTCAGCCGTTCGATCAAGCTTTTGATTTTGATTTGGTCCGGGCCGACGCCCTGCAAGGGCGAGAGCGCGCCGCCGAGCACGTGATAGAGGCCGTTGAACTGCCGTGTTTTTTCCACCGCTTGAATATTCGTCGCTTCTTCCACCACGCAGATGGTGGACTTGCTGCGCGTGGCGCTGGTGCAGAAATGGCAGGGATCGGCGTCGGTGATGTTGTTGCAGATGGAGCACTCGCGGACTTTTTCCTTGGCTTCGCGAATGGCGTCGGAAAGCGCGAAGGCCTGCTCGCGGTCCACGCGCAGAAGAAAAAAGGCGAGGCGCTGCGCGGTTTTCTGGCCGATGCCGGGCAAGCGCTTCAGTTCGTCAATTAATCGCCCTACGGAGGGCGCAAAATCGGCCATGCATCACGTCCATTGTCTGGATTCGAAAGAGAAGGGAATCGCTGCCGTGCGGGAGGCGCGCTGTTTGAAATTCATTCCGCTTAGAACAGGCCGGGAATTTTCATGCCCGCGATTCCGGGCAAACCGCCGGTAAGATCCTTCACTTGCTTGGACAGCTCTTCGTCCACACGCCGCGTGGCTTCGTTTACCGCGGCCAGAATCAACTCCTGCAGCATTTCCTGGTCTTTGCCCTTGAAGATTTCGGGCTCCACGCGCACTTCGGTCAGTTGCTTTTGGCCGTTCATCTTCACCGTAACCATGCCGCCGCCGGCGGAGGCCTCGACCGCAATTTCGTCGAGCTGCTTTTCCAGCTTTTCCTGGACTTGCCGGAACTGCGACAGCATTTGTTGCAGGGCTTTGACTTCCATTCGTTATTCCTCGCCCGGGCGTTTTACTTTTGAAATCTGGCCGCCGAATCTTTCCAGCATCGCCCTAACGATCGGGTCTTCTTCAAAGCGGGCCCGCAACTCCGAACTTCGGCTTGCGGATGCCCGGCCATTTTCAAGTTTAACACAGACGCGCAGCGGTTGACCCACCACTTGCTGCACAGCTGTGCGCAATCTCTCCATCGCCTCGCGCGGCAACATTTCCGCGAGACCTTTGTTTTCCGCGGAGAAGAAAAGACGGAACTCGTTGGCTTCGACTTCGCATCGAGTCGCGTAATCCAAGAAGGAGGACAGCAGCTTGGATTCCCGCAGAGCGGCTCTGATCGCCTCGAGCTGGGCGGAGGCCAGCCCGCCGCCAATACTCTCCGCGGCTCGAGCCACGATGCGCGGGGGTGAAGCCGGAACGGGCCCGGACGAAACACGCGACGTCGCGCGCGAAGCCCCGACGCCCGCCTCCGGGGCCGCCAGTTTTTCTGGAGTTGAGATCGCAGGAGCCGGCGCGCTTTTGCTGGGCTCGGGCGCCAGACGCGCGGCGGCGCCGGCGGTCGAAACTGAGTTGGAAGCGCCCTGCGCTGCGGAAAGAGCGCGAGGCGGCGCGCCGGGCAGTGGCGCGGCCTTTGCGGGGCGGGGTTCGCTAGGGGCTTCTCCGCGAAGGTCGGCCAAGACTTCCTCCAGCGGCGCGAGCCGCTGCGCGTTCACAAGTTTCAAAAGGCCCAGCTCGAGATGCAGGCGCGGGTCCGTACGGCGCCGGAGCTCGTCATCGGTGGCCAGCAGAATATTGAAAAAGCGCGTGAGATCCTCTTCGCTGAATTGTGCCGCTTGCTGCGCCAGGCGCGGGCGCTCGTCGGCTGGCGCGGCGACGAGATCGGAGTCCGCTCCGCAAACGCGCGCGACCAGAAGATTCCGGAAGTGGCGAATTGCTTCGCGGCAGAAATGCTGCAGGTTTTGTCCTTCGCCGATCAACGTATGCACGAGGCCGAGCGCGCGCTCGGCGGATTGCGCGGCGATAGCTTCGATGAGCTCGTCGAGCACGCTTTCGGCAACCACGCCGAGAAGTTCGCGGACTTGCGCATCGGTGATGGCGTCGCCGCTGTAGGAAATGGCCTGCTCCAGGAGCGAAAGGCCGTCGCGCAGGCTGCCTTCCGCGGCACGCGCGAGAACGGCCACCGCGCCCGGCTCGATCTGCAGTCTTTCTTCGCGCGCGATGCGCTCAATCTCTTCCGCGACTTCCTTGAAGGAGAGAGCGCGAAACTGAAAGAGCTGCGCGCGGGATTTGATGGTATCCACAAGAGCTTCGGCGCGCGTGGTGGCCAGAATGAAGACGACACGTTCGGGCGGCTCTTCGAGAGTTTTCAAGAGGGCATTGGAGGCTTCGTCGGTCAGCTGATGGGCTTCGTCCAGGATCACGACCTTGTAACGGCTCGAGGCCGGCGCGTAACGCACCATTTCGCGGAGCTCACGAATCTGATCGATGCCGCGATTGGAGGCCGCGTCAATTTCCAAAACGTCGAGAGAGGTCCCGGCGGAAATCTCGCGGCAGGAATCGCAGGTGTTGTCCGGCTCCGCCGTGGGCCCCGCCGCGCAGTTCAGCGCTTTCGCCAGAATGCGGGCGGTGGTGGTCTTTCCTACTCCACGCACGCCGGAAAAAATGTAGGCATGCGCGACGCGATTCGAGGTGATGGCGTTCGCCAGCGTGCGCGTGACGTGCTGCTGCCCCACGATTTCACGAAACGTCTGCGGCCGGTATTTTCGCGCGATGACTTTGTAGCTCATGAGAGTCCCGGGCTTGCCGGTGCTGCGCCTGCTCTCCCCTTGCCGCGCGACGGAAAACGCCGGGCGGCGATAAGAGGAACTTCGGGTACTCCGCGGCGCACGAAGCTGACCCGCTACCGTTGCTCCCTTCCGGGCCTGGCGGGGTTTGCGGGGAATCGTCGCACAGAGCCCGAAGTTCCACCGATCGGCAGTCGCTTGAGGAAATTTTCCCCGATGCGGATTTTTTCTTGCTCCGCGACTGCTCCGCGAAGTCTAGCATAGCGGTCTGTTGCGGGAAAGGCGGGACGCGACGGCGCGCCTCAGTCAGGGGTTTTCTTGCGGTATTCACTCAGAGAAAAGCAGTCGTGCCCGGATGAGTTCGGCCCTTTCGATTGTGTCTGTAGCGCTCTTTGTTCGGGTCGTCGGTAGTTTTTCTTCCCATCTCGTCCCATCACAGGACTACCGCTAACTCAGAATGGGTTCGGCAAGAGCTTCGTTCACGCCATGCTTGGCCCATATCTGCAAGGATGCGGCAACAAGTTGTGAGTCCTCGTTTGCATCTATATCGAATACCTTGCCCCAACGCATGCGAATAATGTGCACGCCGTGGTTGTTATAGGGTGAGCCATCCGGAAGGTCTTGTACGGCAGACCAGCGCATGATCACGGTCGTATTCCATGGGCCGCCTTTCACCCATACATCATGAACCGTGAGCTGCAACGTGGGGGCCAGCCGGCCCAGCCGTTCGAACCAGTGTCTCAGCGCTTCCCGATCATGACGCTCGCCGCCGAGTGCGTGATGCCCGCCAAACCGGTGATGAACATCTGGGGAACAGCCCTTCAGGATCGGAGTGTAGTCCTTCTGATTCACTCGCAGAAAGTTTTGTAGCGCAATCCGTTTGACAATCGCGTGATACATACACGCCTCCGTCCAATCCCGAACTATGGCACGGCGCCAACCAGCAAACTGTCTCCTATCGGACAGGGAGCCGAGGGACACTCAGCCGGGCGCGTGGATTCAAGGAGGCAATTGCATAAAGCGATTTCCGTTGCTATCCATCAACGGAGTTCTGGAATGGCGGATTCCTGTTTAACGCTGCGGGCCGACCGACAAGCGCAACACTTGCACGCAGTCTTAAGACCGCTTAGTTGGGTACGGTTTGGGCCGTCGTTGGAGAAGTACGCTTGAGTGCCGCGCGTGCTTGCGGTGATGCCAAGGCGGTCTCGACGCGTTCATCGCTGATCGCCGCGCAGGTTTCCAGCGTTTTTCTCGCGTCATCGGCATGGCCCGCTTTGTCTTGCGCGGTCGCCAGCAATTGCAGCGAGAGCGGGTTCTGCGGATCTTCCTGGAGTTCGGGAATGGCCTTGGCATATTCGCCACGCGATAGCATGGCCGCGCCATTGGCCGAATGATAGGCACGCTGAATGAGCTCGCTCCGGCTGGTTTCCGCCATCACGCTCAGAGCCTCTGCCGGCCTTCGCGCCGAGGAAGGCATGCCGGCGCGCGCCGCGATAAACGCGCGCGTCTGCAAAATGGTTGCGAGTTCGAGCTCGCGATCTCCGCGCGAGATCTGAGCCTTTTCCGACATGGCCGCTTGCGCCGCATCCAAATCCTTGAGCGCGGCCTTGGCGTCGGGATTGAAGAGGGCCATGCCTCGATAGGCTTCCGCCTCTTCCAGCGACAGTCCGGCTGCATGCGCTTCCGCGGCGAGCTTGGTGTATTCGCCGCGGCCTTGTTCCAGCTGGTTCTCGCGGTAATAGGTCATGGCCCAGAGGATCCGATAATCGAATTGGGTGGCGCGTTCCTTGGTGCCGTCGATCGCTTTCAGATATTCCGCGCGCGCGCGCTCCTGGTTTCCCATCAGCGCGAAGGTGGAGGCGATGCCGACCTGCGAAGTGTTGAAGTGCGCGTCGATCTGCAGAGCCTTTCCGTAATGATCGAGCGCAGCCGGGTAATCGCCCAGCATGCGCATGATTTCGCCGTAGGAATCCTGCGGGTTGGGCTGCTTCGGCAGCGCCGCGACGTATCGATCCATGAGCGCAGGCGCCAGAGACGGCTGTCCGCTGAGCGCGTAGCAATAAGCCAGATTGTTCAGCGCAGGGAAATACTTGGGATCATTTTTCAGGAGGTTCACGAGAACTGCCTCGCCCCTCTCGTACGCTTGCGAATTGGCGCAGAGCCACTCGGCGGCCAGGTTAGCCAGCCTCTTGTCATTCGGATACCGCGCCAGAAGGTCGTTCATCGCCGCGATGGCCGGAACCAGCTCTCCGTTCTTCGTGCCGTTCAGCCAGCGGATCATCAGGCGCTCGTCCGGAGAAGCATGCGTGATCGTTTTTATGGCCAGCGCTTGCTCGCGCCGCGTCTCTACCGGATCGGTCGTGAAATACGCCAGGGTCGCATGGCCGAGTGCGAAATTCGGATCGTCCTTCACCGTTTGGCGGAAATAATCGAGGCCCTCATCCACGAACAGCAGGTCTTCCCGGTGCAGCATTCCGAGTTCGAAGTCGTCGCGCGCGGCATCGGAGGACGTGCTCACCGGCACAGTTTCCGTAGTAGGGGGCGCCGCGGCCTTCGTGCGCGATGCGGGCAAGAGTCTTTGCCCTTGCGCGTCCGCAGCAAGGCCGGCCGCGCCGAGGAACAGGATGACGATGGCTGCGGGTAGGAACGAGTTTCGCGTGTGCATGATTCCTCGCATGAGAGTTCTCAAGTGATTAGTGGCCTTTCAAAGCGTAACCAGGGTCGAAGGGCTGCTTGTCGTCGATCTTCACCACTTTCACCCCGCCCGTTATGTTGTAAACGTCCACCACACCGATAGCGCTGGAGTTGCCTTCCACGATTTTTATGACGTCCTGGTCGTTGCCGACAAAGACCACAGGGGCGGCCGTTTTCCGCGACGCATCGTTCAGCACGCCTTTCGCATCGCCAGGCGCGCCGCCCAGAATTTTGTCCAGCACGAATTTCATGCCCGGCGAATCAGGGTCTTTCATCACCACGGTTATGCCTCGCCCGGTGGGCCAGACGAGCGTCTTGGCTTTAAAGATTTTGCCCAGCTCGGCCAGCGACATGGTTCGCACGGGGTTAGAAGGGTTGACGATCACGGCGAAATCCGCCGCGTAGGCGATCGTAGCGGCCGCGACAAGCAAGAGACACAGAGTCAGCAATCGATTGCGCATGAGGTTCTTACGCTTGATGCTCGATTTTCGATGCCGGCGAGGGCCCAGAATCCCGCCAGACGGCAGGTTAGCATTCCGCACCGGAGCGGAATGCGGCCAACTCGCTCTATCGTGTCCTGCAAGTATCCTGTACCGAAGGACAGTTCGGGGCACGAGCGCAAAGAGCTGCTCGATTCGCTCGCCGTTCCAGCTTTGAAGGAAATGCCGAGGCTTGGCGCTTAGGAACCAATTCGCTTGATTTCCGCGCAACCATTCACGCCGGTGGAGTATCTTATCGCCGGGTGCATCCTCCGCACTCACACCGCGGCGCCAGCGGTAACCCCACGAAACGGGGATAGCTTGGCTCGTCCTAAAGCCAAAGCTCGGAGGAAACAATGAAACGGTTTATCAGTGTTTGTGCCTTACTGTCAGTGCTACTTTGGCTGACTCCCGCAGTACATGCCCAGCAATCTAATGCCATTCAGCCCGGCACACAAGTGCGTCTCACCATGCTCAGCGGCCTGAGCACCAGCGTGGCGCACGACGGCGATCCGTTCACGGCCATCGTGGCCGAGCCGGTATTCGTCGGCAACCAGCTTCTGCTACCCGCGGGAGCCAAGGTTCACGGGTCGGTGACCAGCGTCACGCGGCCGAAGTTCTTCGCCATGTTCCGCGGCGGGGCCTCCATGAATCTGGTGTTTCACTCGATTGAAGTCGAGAGCCGCATTTTTCCCGTGCAGATGAGCATTCTTTCGCTATACAACGGCGGGCCCGAAGCGGAGAAAAAGCGGAAAGACATAAAAACAACGGAAGGCGTGGTCATCGAAGAGAAGCGCGACATCAAGGGCGATCTGATGACCGGCGGCCTGGGCACAGGCGCGGGCGCGGTGGTGGGCGTTCTTTTCAGCAACGTTGCGCGCGGAACCGTGATCGGTCTCGTGGGCACCTCCGCCTATATCGCAATTAAGAAGGGGAAAGACGTGGACCTTCCGGCGCAGAGTGGCATGGTCGTGCGCATGGATTCGACCGTTGCGCTTCCGGCTTCGCTCTTGCACAACGCGGCTTATACATCTGGCGGGAACTGAAGACCGCGAGCGGCTAGCCGGACGGGGAGGTTACGCGCTCTTCGACATAGCCTTCCCATTGGGCGAGCGTTTGAGGAAGCGGTAGAGGCTGGTCCGGCCGATGCCCAGCACTTGAGCGGTGCGCACGCGATTGCCTTTGCACAGATCGAGGACGCGCTGGATGTGCATGCGCCGCACTTCGTCGAGCGGAAGCGGGCGCCAACTCTCATCCGATAGCGAGGCACGGCGCTGCGGCTTTTGCAAGTGTTCCGGGAAATCGGCGACATCGATGAAATCCGCAGTGGTGGTGATGGCGGCGCTGGCGATCACGTTTTCAAGTTCGCGAACGTTGCCCGGCCAGGTGTGCTGCAAGAGCAGGATCTGCGCTCGTCGCGTGAGTCCCTGAATCGGCTTTCCGTAAGTCTCGCTATACTTCTTCAGGAAGTGCTGCACGAGAATGGGTATGTCTTCGGCGCGTTCGGAAAGGCCCGGCACGCGGATTTCAATGCTGCTCAAGCGATAGAAGAGATCCTCGCGGAAACGGCCGGCGAGAACTTCGGCGCGCAGGTCGCGGTTGGTGGCCGCAATCAGCCGCACGTCAACTTTTTTCGTTTCCGGCGAGCCCACGCGCTGGATTTCGCGGTTTTGAATCACGCGCAGCAGCTTCGCTTGCATCTGCGGGCTGGTCTCGCCGATTTCGTCCAGGAAGACGGTTCCGCCGTTGGCGTATTCGAAAAGTCCCTGGCGCGTGTCCGTGGCCCCGGTGAAGGCGCCGCGAATGTGGCCGAAAAGCTGGCTTTCCAGCAGGGTATCGACCAGCGCCGAACAGTTGCATACGGCAAAGCGGTCCTGCGCCACAGGGCTCATCTGATGGAGCGCCCGGGCGATCAACTCCTTGCCCGCCCCGGTGGGGCCGGTGAGCAGCACATTCGTGTAGTGCCGCGCAATTTTCTTGGCCAGGTCGAACACTTCAAACATCGCCGGGCTGCGGCCCACGATTCCGTGGAAGAGCAGGTTATCGAGCAGCTTGTATTCGAGATCGCGAATTTGCGACCTCTGCGTGAAATTCTCCGCCAGATCGTCCAGCGCTTTCATCAGCCGCGCATAATCCACCGGCTTGCACAGGTAATCGTAGGCCCCGTGCTTGATGGCTTCGATGGCGGCATCCACCGAGTAATGGCCCGTAACCAGCACCACGTACATCCCCGGATCGCATTGCAGAGTCTTCTCCAGGAACGCGAGGCCATCCATGCCTGGCATTTTCATGTCCACGACGACCGCGCGGCATGTTCCCGCGCGCACGCGCTGCAAGGCTTCCTGCGGATTGGTAGTGCCTACGGTGGGGAAGCCGGCCTTTCGGAGATGGGCGGAGGTGAGTTCGGCTACGTCGGATGGGTCATCGAGAACGCATATCGGCAGGTTCTTCCGTACGTTTTCAATGGCTGGCTTTTCTGCGACTTCTAGCATGGTGCACATACCTAGGCAAGGTCCGTGCCAGTTCGTAACGTCATTTGGTCCCGGTGGCGATCACGTATTCGATTTCCGGGCGCGCTTTTCCTCGTGAGGTAAGCCCCATCGATTGTTTGCGTTGATTTCGAGCGAAGGGAGGAGAACATTGCCGGACGAGAAAAAATGAATCCGAGAGCCGTGTGTGGGCCAGATCCGCATAGTCCCAAACAGGAACTACAACGAGCTACCGTCTCAAAAGGGAACCCGCGCCGCAACCCCTCGCGAGGTTTGCCCACTCACGCTCGCCTCGTCTTCGAGGTGCGGCCGCATTTGCTCCACGCTCACGCGCTCCTTCCCGTCTTGGGCCTCGCCCGCGATACGCACCGCGCGATACGGAACAGGAAAATTGTCCGCTCCCGTCATTCGCTGGATCAAGCGCACAAACACTACGCAACCCTCGCGCACGTGCGACTGCATTTCGATGTACCTGCGGCTGCCATCGCCCCAACCGAGCATGGCTCTTTCGACGAAGAAACATTCCTTGGAATCCCAGCCGGAGACTTCCACGCCATACTTGTTTTCCTGATTCGTTGCCGAAGCCATCGCGCCCTCCGCCCTGAATCTTCTGAATGCAGAAGCCGTGCCAAATCGCGGGCCCGGCGAGCGCTCGCACCAAAGGACTTACAACCCGGAAAACGCCTGTGCGCAGCGCGTAGGTGTACCTAACGACACATTTGTGCGTATCTGAAACAGAATCCGAGGGCTTAGAGCTAAGCAAACGCGGCGCCTAGCCCCAGTGCGAGCCGGGATAGAGCGCGGCGAGAGCAAAGCGAAAAATGGAACCGAAGATCTTGTCGTACGCGTACCAGGCGATCAGCAAGCCAATCATTCCGAAGCCCTGCGTTCGCGACCAGTGCAGAAAGCGCATCCCGGCGCTTTCGCTCATCAACAGGGTTACGCCGGTATTGCCGTCGAGCGGTGGCACGGGCAGCAAGTTAAACGTCCCGAGCAGCAGATTCAGCAGGAATAAGATACTGAGGAATGTCGCGGCAAAGCCTGAGAAGCCCGCCAAGCCCGGAGCGGCGGATTGCGTCACGTGCGTGAAATTGGCTGATTCCGGCATGCTGAAATATCCGAGAGACATCCCAATCCGAATCGCAATGCCCGCGAGAATCATGAGCGTGAAATTGGCCGCGGGTCCGGCGAGGGCCATCCATGCGGCGCGCCGAGGGTAGCGCTGCTGCCACAGCGGGTCGTAGGGAGCGCTGGCCCAGCCGATCATCCAGTGCGCGACAAAATACGAAATGATGGGCACCACCACAAGCCCAAACGGCTCGCGGCGAATGTGCGGGATGGGGTTGAGCGTCACCTGCCCGCCGGAAAACGCGGTGGTATCGCCACCTAATTTTGCGGCGAGTGCATGCGCTCCTTCATGGCAGGTGGTCGAGAAAAGAAAAACGATGTACCAGATGACTCCGAGAATCAGGAATTGCGGCGTGATGGCTTCGGATCCCATGCGCCGCTAAGACTAGATTGTCAGGGTGCTTTGCGCAAGATGCTTCGCGGCGCGGCGAGTTGCCTGCGGGTGCGAGATGGTTGGCTCCGGGGCCTGGACTCGAACCAGGATAACCAGCTCCAAAGGCTGGCGTGCTACCAATTGCACTACCCCGGAATTGTTGGGGTCACTTCGGAATTTAATTCTA
>Ga0302325_10016134_pt1 | contig 15852 bp, 14 predicted proteins | sample Palsa_T0_2_FD_201948 | JGI IMG/M metagenome (GOLD analysis project Ga0302325, IMG submission 201948) | Peat permafrost microbial communities from Stordalen Mire near Abisko, Sweden - Palsa_T0_2 | ecosystem: Environmental > Terrestrial > Soil > Palsa > Peat permafrost | place: Sweden: Abisko...
ATCCCGTTGCACCGAGGGCTTCGCGCCGAAGTACTGCGCGAACCGGTAATCCGTATGCATATCCCATTGCTCCGAGGTCGATGTGTGGAGTACTGCGCAAACCGGCAATCCGTGTGCGTATTCCGTTGCCCCGAGGGCCGCGTGTCTGCAGTAACGGTGCAAACGGGTAATCCGTGTGCGGCCAGTACCCGAGGACCATGTGCCGCTCGTAGGCCTCGATTCGATCGCCCAGCGCCTGGCCGCAAGTGTGCCATGTCGCGGCTCAGGGCGGGGCGTCACACGATGAGGTGCACGTCGCCGAACTCGTGCCAGAGGTAGGTTCTCGAGTGCCGCTGCATATGCTGCTGCGAGATCCTCGGGCGCCAGAAACGCTTCGAGCAGCGCGAGGTGGCTTGCCTGCGGCTCGTGCAGCCCGGTGAGTATACCGTCGACGACGCGCACGCCGCGGGCAGCCGTGACCACGAGATCCGTCCAGCCCGCGCTCGCGATCACGTCGTCGCCGCGCGCTGCGCTCTCGAGTGCACGCACCACCGTGGTTCCGACGGCGATGACGCGCCTGCCGGAGCGTCGGGCGCGATTCACTCGTTCCGCCGTCCCGGCGCCGACGTCAAACCGCTCCAGCTGCGGCGGCTCGTGCGCCTCCGGACTCGCCACCCCGCAGTGCAGGGTGACCGCTGCGACTTCGATCCCGCGCCGCTCGAGGTCGTCGAAGACGCGGCGCGTGAACGGCCGGCCCGCGGACGGCATCTCGGCGGACCCGGGTACCCGCGCGAAGATCGTCTGGTACGCCCCGATCCCGACGTCGTTCGACACGTAGCGATAGCGGATGGCGCGACCGTGCGCGTGCAGGTATTCGACGAACGGTTCGGTGGCGTCGACGCGCACGTACCACAACCGTCGCGACGCCGCGTCGACGGGCGCAAGGAACGTCGCGCTCGCGCCGGCCGGGAGCCGCATCGCCTCCCCCTGCGCGACGGCGCCGCGGGGCTCTGCAACCCAGAGCGTGCCGCCGACGAGCGATGACAGGTGCAGCGTCAGCGCCTCGCCACCCGCGCGCTGGCCGTCGAGCGCCGCGGGCAGCGTCGCCGAGTCGTTGACGACGAGCAGGTCGCCGCGCACCAAATATGCGCCGAGATCGACGAACTGCGCGTGCACGACATTCCCGGACGCGCGCTCGCTCACGAGCATCTGCACGTGATCGCGCGGAATGCCGCGCATCTCCGGCGGCTCGCTCGCCTCCAGCTGCGGCGGCACCACGAACGCACGGCTGCCGGGTGCGGCGATCATGCGGCCACTCCGGCACGAAGCGCCTGGAGCTCGACGCGCACGAAGGGCGCGCGCGGCCCGGCGATGACGTCGAGGAGCGCGGGCGCGACGTCCTCCGCGCTGCGAAGGCCGGACAGGTCGGCACCGGGTTCGGCATCGCGGTGCAGCGCCGTGTCCATGTTGCCGGGATCCGCAACGATGACGGTGACCCCAGTCCCTTCCAGCTCGACCGCAAGAACTCGTGAGAGGTGCTCGAGCGCGGCCTTGCTCGCGCCATAGCCGCCCCAACCTGGGTACGCCGCGACCGCGGCGTCCGACGAGACGTTCACGATGGTGCCGCGTGCCTCGCGCAGCAGCGGCAGCGCATGCTGGATGAGGTGCAGCGGCGCGTACGCATTGGTCGTGAACACGCGCTCGAACACCGCCGGCGAGAGTTGGTCGAGCGCGGGCATTGGGGAACGTCCGATCGTCGATGCGTTGTTCACCACGAGGTCGATGCGCCCGAACCGATCCGTCGCGAGTTGGATGAGCCGGTGGACGTGTGCGCTGTCGGCGACGTCGCCAAGTTCAGCAGCGACGTCGGTCAGGCCGGACAGCTCCGCCTGCGCGTCCCGCAGCGCCTGCGCGCCGCGCGCGTCGATCACGAGCCGCAACCCGCGCTGCGCGAGAAGCCGCGCTGTCGCGCGGCCGAAGCCTTTCGAGGCACCGGTGACGATCGCCACATGGCCGCGCTCGAACCACGATTCTCTACTCATGGCAAGAGCGTACCGGACCTGCCGGCGCCGCGCACCGGCCGTCCGCTTCCCGCCGTCCTGTCCGTTCGGACAGGGCTTCGTAGCGCCGCGGATCGTTACGGGAGAAGGCCGCGCCGGTTCGCGATCGCGACCGCCTGTGCGCGGTTGTCCGCACCCAGCCGGCCCAAGATCTCCGTTACGTGATACTTCACCGTTCGCTCCGTGATGCCGAGGCGCGCACCGATCGCCTTGTTTGCCATGCCGTCGGCCACCAGCACGAGGATCTCGCGCTCGCGTTCGGTCAGCCGAACCGTGCGCGGTGCCCGCATTCCGCGCACGAGCTGCGATGCGACGTCGGCCGTCAGCAGCGATTCGCCGGCGGCGGCGGCGCGAACGGCGGCAACGAGCTCGTCGCTGGACGTTCCCTTGAGCACGTACGAGTCCGCACCGCGGCCGATTGCGCTTGCAATGCGCTCTTCGCCGCCGTACGCCGTGAACACGACGACGCGCGTCCGCGGCGACGCCGCCTTCACGTCGACGATCGCGTCGAGACCGCTGCGCCCCGGCAGTTCGAGGTCGATCAGCACCACGTCGGGCGTGAGCGTGCGCGCCAGCGTCACCGCGCCGTCGGCATCCCCCGCCGTCCCCACCACTTCGATCCCGGCATCGTCGGCGAGATTCGCGACGATGCCGTCGCGGACGACCGGGTGATCGTCGACGACGGCGACGCGGATCACGCCGTCGCCGGGAGCCGTGCGCACACGAGCGTGCCGCGTCCACCCGGAGCGGCGTCGATCGTCAGCGAGCCGCCGATCGTCGCGGCGCGCTCGCGCATACCGACGACGCCGAATCGCGCCGCACCCGTGGGAGCGCTCTCGTATCCGACGCCATCGTCTTCGATTTCGAGCACGATCTCCCGCGCGCTCGTCTGGAAGCGTATTGCCACCCGGCGCGCGTGGGCGTGGCGTTCGACGTTCGCGAGCGCCTCGGCCGCGATGCGGTACAGCTCGACCTCGACGTCGTGCGGGAGCGCGAGCGCCGGGTCACCGGTGAGCATCGCGAGGATGCCAGTCTGCGACGTGAAGCGCCGCGCGAGCGCCGCGAGCGCCGCCGCAAGCGGCTTGCCGCCGAGCGGGTCGACGCGCAGGTTGACGACCGACTCCCGCGCGCGCCGCAAAGCGGTACGCGCGACGCCGAGCGCGCGGTCGATCCGTTCGCGTGCTTCATCCGCGGCGGGCAGACGGCGCTGCGCCCCTTCCAGCTGCAGGGCGATTGCGGTGAGGTCCTGCGCGAGCGTGTCGTGGATTTCGCGGGCCATGCGCGCACGTTCGTCGGATCGCGCGAGCGTGATCGTCTCGTCGGCGAGGCGCGCCCGCTCGATCGCGAGTCCGATCTGCGCGCCGATCGTCGCGAGCAAACGCAGGTCGTGCTCCGAGAGCGGCCGCCAGCGCCGCCCAGTCAGGTTCATGATGCCGAGTTCGCGCCGCCCGAAACGCAGCACGACGCTCGCGTGGTAGCGCAAGCCGCCCGTGAGCGCGGCAGAACCAGCGCCGCGCAACCGGCTGCATGTGATCACGTCGACCGTCTTGGACGCAAAGTCGCCATCGGAGAACGACTCCATGCACCAGCATGCCTCGCCGGTCATCTGCACGGGCTCCTGCAGGTACGGCGGCAGATTGCGTTCGGCGGCGAGATAGAAGGCATCGGTCTCGCGATCGAGCAGCCACACCCAGCCCGTTTCGAGGTCGAGCCGAGCCGACACGATGCCGAGCGCGCTGGCCAGCATCGGTCCAACGGCGGTCTCGCGGCTCAGCGCATCGGCGACGGCGTCCAGCAGCTCGAGATCGTGGCTCGGTGCGTCCGCGGGAACAGGTTTCATAGCAATCGGCCGCCGGCCGTCGACACCGTCCCTATCGCAGGGCCGGTTCGCGCTCCGGGGCGGCGATGAGGCGCGGTACGCGGTCGCCGCGCAGAAAATGCGGGAGCTCGGCGATCGAAAACTGCATGCCGGTCCAAAACGGTCCGAACGCGCCATACTTCGCGCTCGTCTCGTCGAACCGCATCGCGTAGACCAGCTTCTTGAACACGATCGGGTCGTCGGCATACAGATCGACGCCCCACTCCCAATCGTCGAACCCGATGGAACCGGAGATCACCTGCGTGACGAGCCCGTGGAACGACCGGCCGATCTTCCCGTGCTCGAGCATCATCCGCGCGCGCTCCGCGTACGGGAGCGCATACCAGTTCACGGCCTCGCCCCGCTTCTTGTCCATCGGGTAGAAGCAGACGTACCGGCGAGCCGGCACCTTCGACGTCAGGCGCGATGCGTTGCGCGGCTCCTGGGCTTGGTGGGCGAGCAGCGCGTCAAACGCATCGTCCCACTCCCGCGCGTGCACCTTGAGGCCGCGATCGCGAAGCTCGGCGTGGATCTTTGCGGTCGCATCGTACAAGCCCAATTCGAGGATCGAGACGTACGACGACTGCGGCGTCAGGTAGTCGGCGACGGCGAGCTTGTCGACGAGGGTCTGCACCCGCGCCAAGTCGTCGAACGAGCGGCCGTAGTGCGTGAGCATGAGGTCTGACTTGTGCCCGAGCGTCTGCGCGAGTGCACAGTCGGACGCCTCGGCTTCGTGCAGCGGCGCGAGTGCGGCGGCGAACTCGCGCGCGACCTCGTCCTGCTCGGGCTCGCCGAGCGCATCGTAGCGCCGCCGATCGAAGCGGAACATGCGGTGCAGGATGTGCCAGCCGTCGAGCGACTCGGGGACCTCGGGATCACGCATGCGGTGGAGGTTCGCGGCTGCGAACGCAGACCCGCTCGGGACCGCTCACACGTGCCGGCGGGACGCCCGCAGGCGGCCCTTCTCGGCCTCGACTTCCGCCTGCAGCGCCTCCGGGCGCTCGCGGTACTTGGCCCACAGTTGCGGCATGTGGGCGATGTCGTTGAGGACCCGCGCGTAGACCGCATTCACCGGCGTCCTGATGCCGAGCGCGCTACCGGCAGCAGCGACGGCCCCGTTGAGCACGTCCACCTCGGTCCGCCCCTTCGCGGCCCGCAGATCGAGCAGCAGCGATGGCGGCTTGCGTCCGCGCGCCCCCGCGACCCGGTTGGCCAGCACGAGGCGCGCGAGCGGCGACGGAAGGGAGGCGATCGCCTGGAGCGCTCGGACCGGATAGCGCGGCAGATCGATCGGCGTGAGCCCGAGGCCGCTCATGACCGCGCGCGCCTCGCGCAGCGCCCGAATCTCCAGCGTGAAGACGCCGTCCATGCGCACGAGCCGCTCCGGTAACACGTTCAGGATCGCGCACGCCGCATTTGCCACCATGTTGAGCATGAGCTTGGACCACTTGAGCGCGCGGTAGTCGGAGACGACCGTCACCGTCAGCCCGCTTCTCTCGAATGCCGCGATCAACCAATTGTGCGCCTGGGTTCCGACGGGAGCCAGCGCGAGCCCGCCCTCGCTGGCGGCCACGCTTCGTCCGTCGCGTGTGCGGTCGACGGGCACGGTCAGCGCGCACGCGACCACGGCGTCGGCGCCGAACGCCGCCGCGAGTTTTTCCTCGTTGCCGACGCCGTTCTGCGGGCAGACGATCGCGGTCGACGCAGTGTTCGGCAGCGCGCGGCGCAGCGTTTCGATCGCGCTGCCGGTGTCGTACGACTTCACCGTGACGATCGCGCAGTCGGCTTCGACCGGCACCACGTCGTCGAGTGAACGCGGCGCGTATGCCACGCTCGCGCCGCTCGCGCTGAGCAATCCCCCGAGATAGGTCCCGACCGCTCCGGCGCCGACGATGTACGCTCTCATTGCGGCGCTGCGTCGACGGCCGAGCGTGCGCCCGTGCTGCCGAACCCTCCCGGCCGATCCGTGTCGTCCAGCTCTGCGACCGCGTCGAAGCACGCCCGCCGAACCGGAGCGAGCACGAGTTGGGCGATCCGGTCGCCACGACGCACAACGAACGGGTGCGCCCCGAGGTTCGCGAGCACGACGGCGACCTCGCCGCGGTAGTCGGAATCGATCGTCCCCGGCGCGTTCAGGATCGTGACGCCCTCGCGGTAGGCCAGCCCGCTCCGCGGCCGCACCTGGATCTCGAACCCGGCGGGAATCGCGACCGCGAAGCCGGTCGGTACGAGCGCGCGAGCGCCCGGCATGAGCGTAAGGTCGCCGTCCAGGGCCGCGACGACGTCCGCACCCGCGGCGCCGTCCGTCATGTAGGCCGGGAGCGGGAGACCCTCGCCCCCGGGCAGGCGCCTCAGCGCCACCCGGACGGGCGCGCCGTCACTTGGCAAGCAGGTCCGCCAGCTCGGCCTGGAAGCTTTCGACGTCCCGGAAGGAACGATACACGCTTGCGAAGCGGATGTAGGCGACCTTGTCGGTGCCCTTGAGCGACTCCATGAGCTTCTCGCCGATCGTCGCCGTGGGCACTTCGCTTTCGCCCCTCGAGAAGAGCTCGCGTTCCAGCGACGCGACCATCTCCTCCATCTGCGCCGCTGACACCGGACGCTTCTCGCAGGCGCGCGCCAAACCGCTACGCACCTTCTCGCGGCTGTATTGCTCGCGCCGCCCGTCCTTCTTGACGACGAACAGGCGCGGCGCTTCCATGCGCTCGTAGGTGGTAAAACGGTGCTTACAGGCGAGGCACTCGCGCCGCCTGCGGACAACGCTTTCGTCGTCGCGGGAATCGACGACGCGCGTTTCGCTCTTACGACAGCCGGGGCAAATCAGGTGAGGAACGGCCTCCGCAGCGGTGACCCCAATATCTTGGGGGCGCCCTCAGTATAGGGCACAACTGCCAGGCCCGGCAAACGAGGCCGCGCTAGGCGGCTCCGATCTTGAACATCTTCGTCCCGCAGTGCGGGCATTTGCCCTCGGTCGCGGGACGCCCGTTCTTCATCGTAATCTGTGTCGCGTCTTTCATCTCGCGCTTGGTCTTACACTTGACGCAATAAGCCTGAGGGGCTGCCATTGTCTCCTCCAACGGCCGGCGGGCCGCTTCCGCGCGGAGCCCGGGATGGCCGACAATCCCGCCCGTTATTCCCAGGGCGGGGGCACTTTCCTCGCGCCGGCCTGCGTGCGCCGGCCTGGCTGGGAGAATCGCCGTCGCCGGAGCCTGGTTGTATAGCTAAAAGATACAGTCAAGCAGGGAATTGCTGACATACGCGCGCCCCGCGCTGCGTGGTTCCACCGATGCGTGGCCGCCCTCTGGCTCATATGCTTCAATCCATGACGCGCGAGCCCGGCGGTGCCGGCCTAGGTATCGGCTCCATCCTGATCGTCGTATCGGCGCGTGAGGCGCAGGAAGGCGGCCGGCGGGTCGCCCTCACCAATCGAGAGATCGAGCTGCTCGTCGCCCTCGGACTCCAGCCGTGCCCACGCAGCGCGCGCTGGTTCGCGAGCGTCCTGTACGACGAAGAGAACCTCGCGGCCGGCGAGAGCATGGTCAAGGTGTACGTGCATCGGATTCGCCGCCGGCTCGGCGCCGACACGGTCGTCTCGTGCGCCGGCGGCTATCGCCTCTCGACGCGAGTTCGCGTCGACGTGTGCTTCCTCGAAGCGGCCGTCCTCGCCGACCGCGACCGCCTCGAAACGCTCGACATGCGGCAGCTCGACGGCCTCGTGGCGATGGCGCGCCAGCTCGCGGTATCCCGCCCGGAACCCCTCGCCTCCCGGCGTTGGTTTGCTGCTACCGACGCACGGATGACCGCCACCGCGATCGACGCGATCGTAGAAGTCGCCGCCCTGTACGGGCGGCGCGGCGACCACCGGCGCGCGCTCAAGGCGGCGGCGCTCAGCCTCGCGTCGGACCCGTATCACGAGCCCGCCCTCGAGCTCGCCATCCGCAGCCACATGGCGCTCGGCGATCGCGCCAGTGCGGCGCTCGAGTACCGCCGCTATCGCACGCTGCTGAACGCGCAGCTGCAACTGGCGCCCTCGCGGACGATCAGCGACCTGCTGTCCATCGCGAGCTGAACGCAGGCCCGCGCAGGCCGCGTCCCACAGGCTTGCCGCTCAGCGGACAGGACGGGATACGGCGACCGATGACGCTCTCGGAAGCGCGCTTCGTTCCGCGCGAGTTGGTCGCGGCCATCCGTCCTCGCGTTCCGGACGCAGCACGATTCGAGGGGCTCTGGGTGTGCGGCGACATCGCGCCCCTCGCCGGCACGACGGTGGCGATCGTGGGCAGCCGCGCTCCGACCGCGGCGGGATGGAGGCTCGCCCACGACACCGCGCAGCGCCTGGCGGCCGCGGGGATCTGCATCCTCTCTGGCCTGGCGCTCGGCATCGACGGTGCGGCACACGCCGGGGCGATCGCCGCGGCCGCGCCGACGATCGGGATCCTCGGCGGCGGCCACCTTTTCTTCCACCCACGCCGCAATCGCGGCCTGGCGGAGCGAATGATCGCCGGGGGCGGCGCCGTTCTGTCCCCCTATGCCCCCGACGCGCCGGCGTATCCGTCGCAGTTCTTGCAGCGCAATGGCGTCGTCGCCGCGCTGGCCGACGCCGTCGTGATCGTCGAGGCAGCCGCGCGGAGCGGAGCACTCAACACGGCATCGTGGGCCGCCGATCTCGGCGTCCCGGTCTTCGCATTCCCCGGCGACGTCGACCGGCCGAAAGTCGCGGGATGCCTCGCCCTTCTGCGCGACGGCGCGACGCTGGTGCGCGGCGCCGACGACGTCCTCGCCGACTTAGGAATCCACGGGGTCGGCGCACCACTCGCGACGGCCGCGGCGCGAACGGACCTGGAAGTGCGAATCCTCCGCAGCCTCGCAGATGGCGAGATGGACGGCGACGACCTTGCGGAGCGCGCGCGTGCTCCGGCGGCTGAGACGCTGTCCGCGCTGACACAGCTCGAACTCGACGGCATCGTGGAGCGGCGTCCGGGACGCCGTTACGCTCGCTTGCGGCCGTCGTGAGTGGGACGCGTGTCGAGCGACGTCGCCAGCTCGAGCCGCGACGTCACACCCACCTTCGCATAGATCGAGCGCAGATGGCTTTCCACCGTGCGCTCGCTGATGCCCAGGATGTTGGCGATCGCGCGATTCGACTTGCCCCGGACGATCTGTTCGAGGACATCCAATTCGCGCCCACTGAGTGCGTCGGGGCCGGCAGCGACCCGCTTCGCGTCGCGGAGACGGCGCAGATCGAACGCGCTGTCGATCTCGCGATAGATGGCAGCCGCGCGCGGGACGTCGCCCGCATATTCGAGCGCCGCGGCCTCGTGCAGGCGCAGGCCCGCGCTCGCGAACTGATTCGCTGCCGCGGCGAGCTGCGGTGCGTCGCCCTCGCCGGCAATCGCGTCGAAGAGGGCGACGGTAGGCGCCCCAATCGTGTTGCCGCCTGCCGCCGACCAGGCGACGAGACGGCTCCGGACCTCTCTCGTCGCGGTGCTCGTGCCCGCCGCAGCAGCCGCCAACGCCAGGTTCGGCGTCAGCCCGATGTAGGCGACCGAACGCAGCGCTGCTTCCGTGACGGTCCACGCCCCTTCACGGTCGCCGCGCGCCAGGAGCAGCTCCGCGAAGGCGAGCGCGGTCGCATTGAGCCAGCGCGCGTCCTGCGATCGGACGGCGACCGCGTATGCGTCCGCGATATCCACCAGTTCGATGAGATCGAGACGCTCGAGCCGCAAGCCAATCGTCACGGCGTGCATCGCGACGTATCCGCGCAGCCGCGGCGAGTCGAGCGTCGCAGCTATGCGCCCCGCCTCGGCGATGCGGACGGCCGCGGCCCCCAAGCGCCCGGCTGCAGCATCGGCGCCGGCAGCGGCCGAGAGCGCAAACCCGAGCAAGAGGGGCATTCGTGCCTCGCGGCAGAGCGCGACCGCGCGTTCGGCGGCGGTGAGCGCCACTTCGACGCTGCCGCACGGCGCGGCGACGAGCGCAAGGTTCGCGCTCGCGCGCGAGAGGAGCAGACGGCTGCCGCTGGAGGCCGCGACCTCGACCGCGGACCGGCCCGCCGCGACCGCGCCCTCGACGTCGCCGAGCCAGCCCAGCGCGAACGCGCGCGCCTCGCACAGGCTCACGAGCGAGTCCGACGAGGCTCCCCACGTACCATCCACGCCCGCGGCCATCTCGAGTGCCTCGGCGGCCTCGCCACGCATCGCGAGCAACCGCGCCATCGTCGCCCTGCATGCGGTGGCAACGGGGTCGCGCCGATCCGACTCGAGCGATGCGAGCGCAAGCCGATGCCACGCGAGCGCATCGCCGAGATCCGGGTGATTGAAGCACTCCCACCCGATTGCCAGGCACGCGAGTGCCGCGCGCTGGTGGTCCCCCGTGACCTCGAAGTGCGCAAGCGCCTCGTCGAGCACGCGCAGGGCGCGTCGGGGCGCCCCGCTCTTCCCGAGCGCGTCCCCGAGCTTGACGAGCAGCGTCGCCCGCGCGTTTGCCGACGCGAAGCGCACCGCGCGCTCGAAGAACGGGGCCGCGTCGCTCGGCGCCGGCACCGCGACCGCCTCGTCTCCGGCGCGCTCGTTGAAGGCAACCGCTTTCGCCGCGTCACCCGCGGCCCACCAGTGATACGCGGCCTCCGCAAACGCGATGCCGCAGCGCGCCGCTCCCGCTTCGAGCACTTCGGCGATGTCGTGGTGCAAGCGCACCGCATCGGCCCGCATCATGCTCGCGTAGAGTGCTTCGCGCATGAAGGCGTGGCGGAATGCCATGCGGTCTCCGTCGTCGCACAGAACGCGCATGGCGTGCGCCCGGCGCAGCGCGGTGCGCGCATCGGTAGCCCATGGCAGGGCCACGCGAACCAGCACTTCCGGATCGAAGTCCGGGCGAAACGCGGAAGCGGCGACGAGGACGCGACGCTCGGCCTCCTCGAGCCGCGCGAGCCGCTCGAACGCGATGTCGCCCAGAGACTCCGGCACCTGGTGGTGCACATCCCCACCCGACGCCGCGTAACGCGCGAGCTCTTCGATCACGAGCGGGTTGCCCTCGGCCAGCGCTGCCACGCGCGGCAGCACGGACGGATCCAGGGAGGCAGCGGGGGCAATCGCGCCAGCGGCCAGTTCGCGCGCCTCGTGCGACGAGAGCGGTGGGACCTCGAGGGTCCAGCTGTCCGGGGTCCGGCGCGTGCGCAGGATTACGTTGCACTCCGGGTCGCCCGGCCGCAGCTCCTCCGCGCGGAGCGTGCACGCGACCAGCATGCCGATTCGCGCCACTCGCTCCGCCGCGTGCGCGATGAATTCGAGCGTTGCGACGTGCGCCCAGTGGATGTCCTCGAGCAGCACGACGCACGGGCCGTGCTCCCCCCAATGCTCCAGGCACGCCCATGCGGCCGCCAACGGTTCGATCGTTTCGTCGGCAGCTGCGATCGCCGGCGGAATCTGACGCGTTTCCCGGCGGTCGCCGCGCGCGTCACGCAGCACGTCCTCGATCGGCCCGAGCGGTAGCCGCGTGTGCTCGGGACACCGGCCTCGCGCGATCCGGAACCCGCCGGCCGCCCCGAGCGCTTGCGCGACGAGGCGCGACTTCCCGATCCCACTCTCGCCCACGACGAACACGACCGACCCCGAACCGTGTCGGGCCTGGTGCAGCCGCTCGGCCAAAGCGTCGAGCTCCTCCCTGCGCCCAACGAACGGCGTCCGTGGCCGGGACGCGATGAGACGGGGCACAGCGCTCGTTAGCGTGGGCAGCAATCCGCAAGCATTCGAACAACCGTTGGACGAATGAAAAGCGGTGGCAAGGACGGCACGAACGCCTCCGCGTAGCCAAATGGCGAAGATGGAGCACGACCTGGGCGTAGCCAGGTCGGTGGTTCCGCGGTTCGCCGCCGCGTCCGCGAATCCTCAGCCACCGCGCGTTTAACGCTCGTTTTACCGCGATCGAGTACCTTTACAGCACTGATGATCGACAGCAACGGGGCGACCCACCTGACCCTGCGCCGTTCGAGCCCTCAACCAAGGGTACGTCGCCTTGCCGGGTTCGGCTGGGTTCCGGACCTCCCCGATCCACGCGACGTGCGCTACGTACCGCATGCGCCGGGCGTTCGCTCGGTCGACCTCCGAGCAAAGTGCCCCCGCGTGCGGAGCCAGGAGTCGCTCGCCAGCGCGACCGCCCTGGCGATCGCCGGCGCGCTTGCATTCACCCGACGGGCAGACCGTTCGCCGTCCCCGCTGTTCCTCTATTACAACCAGCGCGTGCTCGCGAACAACGTGTCCGCAGACGATGGAGCGCAGCTCCGCGACGGACTGAAGAGCCTGGCGCAGCGCGGGATCTGCCGCGAGGCGAGCTGGCCATACGTCGCGCCCCTGTTCGCGGCGCGACCTCCGCAGGAATGCTACGCTGAAGCGCACTCGCGGGCGCCGCTGCACTATGCTCGGCTCGAACATCGAGATCTCGACGAGTTGCGGGCGTGCCTCGCGGAAGGCTACCCCTTCGTTCTCGGGTTCGTTGCGTACGAGCGATTCGCCGGGCGGGAGGTCGCCACGAGCGGTCGGCTCGACATGCCCCGTCCTGGGGAGCTGCCGATCGCCGGGCACGCCGCGCTCGCCGTCGGATACGACGATGCGATCGGACGATTCATCGTACGCAACTCGTGGGGATCCGACTGGGGATTGGCAGGATACTTCACCATGCCGTACGCGTATGCGATCGACCCAGGCCTAACGGGCGACTGTTGGACGATCCGCTAGCGATCGCTAGCGCTCGGACGAGGGATTCCCTGTAAGTGCGGCTGCGTCTCGTGTGCGTCGACCGCGTCCGCGAGCGCTACGTCGCGGCCGCCGTGGACGACTTCGCGCGGCGCTTGCGGCACTACGAGAGCCTCGAGGTCGTCGAGGTCCCCGCCGGACATGGGGCCGACCCACAGCGCGCGAAGCACGACGAGGGCGTCGCCGTGCTGCGCCGGATCGAACCTGCCGAGCGCGTTTGGCTGCTCGAGCGCACCGGAACCGAGTGGACGACGATGGAACTCAGCGCCCGCCTCGGAGCGCTCGCTCGCGAGGGCATCCCGCGCCTCACCCTCGTGATCGCGGGCGCCTACGGTGCGGATGGTGCGCTGCTCGCGCGGGCCGACGCGCTCTGGTCGCTCTCGAAGCTCACGTTCCTGCACGAATGGGCGCGCGCACTCGTCCTGGAGCAGCTCTATCGCGCCGCCAAGATCGCGCGCGGGGAACCGTACCATCACTGAGTCGAACGTCGTGAGGATGCCCCCCGACTCGCAGACGGACGGACTTGCTCGCGTCACCGCCGCCCTCCGGCACGCCCTCGCCGCGGTAGCGCCCGGCGTACCGCCGCTCGATGTCTCGCTCGAGCAGCCCCGAAATCTCGAGCACGGCGACTTCGCTTCGAACGTCGCGTTCGCGGCGGCGAAGGCACTGCGCCGGCCGCCACAGGAGATCGCGGGCGACGTCGCGCGTGCCGTCTTCGCCGCCGATCCGGCGCTCGGCGAGCTCGTGTCGCAGGTGACGGCCCTCGCCGGTTTCGTGAACGTTCGCATGGCGCCGGCGTATTGGCAGGAAACGGTCGCACTCGTGCTTCGCGATGGTGCTGCATACGGGAGCGGGACGCACGCCGCGACGACGATCTCGCTCGAGTTCGGCAGCGCGAATCCAACGGGTCCACTCGTCGTCGTACAGGGGCGCACGCTGTCGGTCGGCGCGACGCTCGCGAACGCGATGCGGCACGCGGGGCACCGCGTCACGACGGAGTGGATCATCAACGACGCGGGGACGCAGATCGACACGCTCGGCCGCTCGCTGTACGCCCGCTACCGCCAGTTGTGGGACACGGAGTTTCCGTTCCCGGGCGACGGGTATCCCGGCGATTACCTGATACCGGTCGCGGAGGAGCTGCGCAGCCGCGACGGCGATCGCTGGGTCGCCGCGCCGGAACCCGAATGGCTGCCGGTCTTCGCTCTCTTCGGCCGGGACCGCATCGTCGAAGGGCAGCAGGCCGAGGCGGCGCGCTTCGGCGTGAGCTACGATCGCTGGCAGAGCGAGCGAGAGCTACACGAGAACGGCGCGATCGAGGCTGGCATCGAACGCCTGCGCGCCCTCGACCTCGTGTACGAGGCGGACGGCGCACTCTGGGTGCGCACGACCGCCTACGGCGACGACACCGATCGCGTCGTGATCCGCTCGGGCGGACGGCCGACGTATTACGCGCAAGACGTCGCCTATCACTACGAGAAATTCCAGCGCGGCGCGGACCTCGTGATCGACATCCTCGGACCCGACCATCACGGCTACATCGGCCGCCTGAACGCGCTGGCGGCAGCATACGGCCACCCGGGGGCGATCGAAGTACTGATCGCGCAGCAGATGACACTCAAGCGCGGCGCCGAGACGGTATCCCTCTCCAAGCGCGCCGGCCAGATCGTGACCCTGGCCGAAATCATCGACGAGGTGGGCGTGGATGCGGCGCGGTTCTTCTTCGTCATGCCGGCCGTCGAGTCGCCGCTCACCTTCGACCTGTCCCTGGCGAAGGAACAGTCGGATGCGAACCCGGTTTATTACGTGCAGTACGGACACGCGCGCATCGCCTCGATCGAGCGCAACGCGACGCCCGAGCAGCGAAAGCGAGCCGAGCGCGGCGAGCACCTCGAGCGGCTCGTGCATCCGGCCGAGCTCGCGCTGGCGCGCCGGCTGGGCGACTTCCCCAGCATCCTGCGCGGCGTCGTCGACGACCGCGCCCCGCACCGGCTCCCGCGGTACGCCCGCGACGTAGCCACCGACTTCTCGCAGTTCTATGCCGCGTGCAAGGTGTTGGTCGACGACGACGACCTGCGGGTCGCGCGCCTCGGCCTCGTGCACGCTGCCAAGATCGTGCTGGCCCTCGTCCTCGGGCTCATCGGCGTCAGCGCCCCCGACGCGATGGAGCGATCCACAGACACCGCGCCGTAGGGCGCAGCGCGCGCCGGCTGCTGACTCACGTGCGAGCGGTCAGGACTTCTTCGGACTCGGCCTGTTCCGGAGTTACGATCCGCGACGCGACGGGTACCGTCCGGAAGAACTTCCACACGACCTTCGCGAGCGCGGCGGCCGGGATGCCGAGCAGCAGACCGGGGATTCCGAACAGCTCGCCGCCCGCAAAGACCGCGAACATCACGACGATGGGAGAGACGCCGATGCTCTCCGACATGATCTTCGGCACGAGCACGTTGTCGGCGATGCGCCCGATGGTAAGGAGCAGAACCTGCACCCAGAGCACCATGCCCGCTCCCTGCGGCGCAGCGAGGATCAGGGCGGCAACATGCACGATCAAGAGTCCGAAGAACGGTACCGCGTAGAGCACGCCGCCGAGTATGCCCGTGAGGAGGGCGAACTTGAAGCCGAGGAGGGCCGTCGACGCAAAGATTGCGACGCCCACGATCGCGCAGAGCAGCGTCTGCCCCGCGACGTAGTCGCCGAAGATGTGCGCGATCTCGTCGCCCAACGCCCGCACGGCGGGCTGCCGATGCTTGGGAAAGGCTCCGTAGACCGTCGTCGCGATCCCGTCGGCTTGCAACAGGAAAAACGCCGAAAGCACGAGCGACGAGACGGCGATGAACAGCGCGGTGGCCGCTCCGATCACGATCTGGCCAACGGATGCGAGCGTCGCCGTGAACATCGGGGCGAAGCGCGCGGAGATAAATTGCTGCACGTCCCCGTAACCCGGCGGTATGGCGCGCGGGCCGAAGCGCGCGCGCACGGCGTCCTCGCTGCGCCCGAGAAACGATTGGATCGCATTGATGTAGTCGGGGGCGTTGTTGACGAGCGACTGCACTTGTGCGATCGTCGCCGGGACGACGAGCAGCGCGAGGACGATCAGGGCCGCGAGCAAGATCGCGTACACGACGGCGATCGAATATCCGCGTGCCATGCGCCGCTCGAGCTTGCGCACGGCGGGTTCGACGCCGAACGCGATGAACGCCGC
>Ga0302325_10016136_pt1 | contig 15852 bp, 19 predicted proteins | sample Palsa_T0_2_FD_201948 | JGI IMG/M metagenome (GOLD analysis project Ga0302325, IMG submission 201948) | Peat permafrost microbial communities from Stordalen Mire near Abisko, Sweden - Palsa_T0_2 | ecosystem: Environmental > Terrestrial > Soil > Palsa > Peat permafrost | place: Sweden: Abisko...
AATAGCCGAACTGGTCAGGTAAATCAAGCTGCAATACAAAGCAGAGGATATTAAACAAAATACGGAGCTTTTTCGCAACTCAGTTCAAGCTGTCTTCGTCTTACATCAAACTTCAATGCGTATAACCAGCATCTCATGGCACCCTCCACCCTGGGCTCAGCTTGAGCCAGAGTCTCTTCTCTGACGTTGCACATACCAAATCGAAGACACCGTGGTTATGGCAACACGACAATGTCATAGGACGTCCTCTTACGCCAACTGCCAACTAACTGGTGGACAATGTTCCATTGGCACTTGTCTTCAATTCAATCCGCTTTGATCTTTCCGCCTTGCTGGGTACGCACAAACCAAATCTCGGGGTCATTGACTGTCGTCAACAGGGGCCTCCAGTTCTCGGCAGCTCGCAATTCCGCTCTAGCCTTGTAAGTGCAACATTTCTTACAAGGCAGTCAGAGCATAGGAATTATTTTTTGCCACTTTTCTGCCTTCTAAACCCGGCCTCTCATAATTCATGATACCGCAAAAAGATCCATCGCATCACAATCGCGAAAGAGGAGGCTACGAGGGAGCGGGGATGGGATATCACTAACACTTCCATTGTCCACTACTCATACTACCAGAATACAAACTTCCTTCCGCTCAGTCCTTATGCAAAGTATCTGTGTACTCACTCAACATCCTCATTTGCAGCTTTCATTACCTCCGCATTCAATCTGGCGATCTCAAGACGGGCTTTAGCATCTTCAGGGTCTTCCAGTTGCTCGACCGAGGCAGGTACGACTGCTTTCTGTTCTACAGTAGCCTCTGACTCGACACGCTCGGGCTTAGCCTCAACTGCTGGTTCCTCCTTCGTGACTTCCGGCATCTCGACAGCGCTGACTTCATGCTTCTCTTCCTCCGCGGGCTCAGGGGCTGCTGGTGCCTCGACCTTAGCGGGTGAAGGTGCAACTACAGGCTCATCTTCGACCGGGGCAGGTTCCTTCTCAACTACAACTGGCTCCTGCGTGACCGCAACAGGCTCATCGACGTGGCAGACTTCGGGCTCAGAGGCCTTAGGTGTCTCAATCTCTGCCTTTGTTTCTTCGACTGGCTCTGTGATCTCAGCAGAAGCAGTTTCGGCTGGTGCCTTCGTGACCTCCTCCGCAGCTGCTAGGACAGGCTCAACAGCTTTGGGCTTCTCGTCTGTCTTGACCGGCATAACCTTTGAGGACGATGCAGTTGCATTCGTATCCGTTGGTATTGGCTTCGGGGTAGGCTGCTTGGCTGCAGGGCTAGCATGGGGTGTAACCGTCTTTGGCGGTCCATCCTTAGTCTCTGGTCTCTTCACAGATTGAGACTTCTTTGGTGGAGTTACAGCAGCCTTCTCCGCAATGGTCTTCGATGCAGAAGATGTGGTTGGTCGCATCATTCTTGCTAGGAAACCTTCATCAGCTGGTGCGGTTTGTTGAGGAAGACTTGGTCGAGAGGTTTGCTTCTTCAAGGCAGCCGGAGGAGGGCCAAGGGACGGTCTGCTGTGTCCAGTCTTCAGGGTGGAGGGCTTTCGGTTGAGAGTCGTCTTTCCGGTGGTGCTAGCACGGCTTGGAGAACGAGATACAGCATGATGAGCTTGAAGGGAATTGGTAGGTTGAATATTGCCCGATGCACGGCTGAGCGACTGCCTGGAGGAAGTTTGTGGAGGAGCTGTAGCAGTCTTGGAACCAGAAGAGGCGGTATGTGCAGTTAGAGATGCTGGGAGCTTAATGGGGCGGGTGGGAGACTTTGGTCTTGGCTTTACGAAACCAGACTGAGGTGGGGACGGCTGGATTCTCGTCTTGGGAGCTGAGCCATGTGCTGCAGAGGTGGTAGGCTTGCTTGCAGGTTTTGCCGTGCTACTTGATGCCATTGATGCTCTGCTTGACTTCTTCTCGGGTTGCTTCTCGGGCTTCTTCTCAGGCTTCTTATCCGGAGTCTTTGCTGGAATCTCCTTCGCTCGAGTTCTGACCGGTGTGGTTGGAGTCTTCGGGATAGGAGTTTTGGCCTTTTTGGGAGAAATCTTTGCTGTGGTAGTTGTCTTCGCCGTTGAAATTGCCGCCGGTTTGGAAATAGTCTTGGCTGTAGTTGGCTTGTCCGCAGTCTTCGCAACCGCAGGCTTTAGGCTTCCATTTGTATGTCCATTTGAAGGTCCGCTAACACCCTTCTTCTCCTCAGCCTTCGCAGGCTTTGTGCTCTGAGTTTTCTGATCGCCTTCACCAAGCCTTTTGTCTGATTCGAATTGAGGGGTTTCAATTGCCGACTCTGGTATTGTATCCTTAATGACAGTACTGTTCTTCCTCGCTTCATACTCGGTAGCAATCGACTCTTTCCTTTCCGCTGTCTCCTTTGGATGCTCCTGCTCATCAATGCTGAAACTTGTCCGCCGCTTCGACATGCTTGGTTCGCCTGAGCTATTCTCTCTCTTCAAGCCGATACCTACTTGTCCGCTTCTTTCGACCGTCACAAAGCTGGTCCGTACCTTCGAAAGAGGTCGTGGCGATGTGCTGGTGCTCACACCTCCTGAATTCTTAGTGGTCGCTTCAACACAAAGCGATATTCACTCACCAGCTGATCCTGCAGGCGAGCGACCTCGATCTGGAGGACTTGAGGATGTGTCTTTGTTCTGCTGCTCGAACATCGCGCGAAGGTTGCGTACGCCTCCCGACATCTTCACAGCTGCTTAAGTTCGCCTTGTGTGGTCGTTCCTTCCTTCCTCTTCGAACTTTTTCGATTATTTTTGGAGGAGACTAATATGCACACGATTTCTCCAAAATCTTCTGATCTAGCCAAAAGTTCACCAGTGTAGAAGGTATATTTGCGTGCAAGTGTGCAAGACCGGGGCCTAGTGGTTGAGGGTCCAAAGGACGGGACAGCAAAAGACACGCTGGTTAAACAGGCAAGGTACTACGCGACACGGTCTCGTAAACAACGCGGTATCAAGATGGGATGGGATAGCCCAGGACGTGGAGAGTGCAGAATGTGTGCTTGTCTGTCCAGTTCACAGCAAGCAAGAAAGTGGTTCGCGGCTCGTACATTCAGCGTCTCGAGTGCATATTTGGAAGTTTTATTATGCAGGGGCACATGGAATTTAAAGCCCCATTTTGGTGGTGGGGAAGCTCCTTGATGCTGGGAAATAGGGGGTTTGAGTTAGAGCTGGACAGGGGGCCCGCTGCCGACGTCCATTCGCTCGTTTGATAGGGAGGAGCTTGGGAAATAAAATATTTTGAGACCGACATCGCAGCCTCACCAAATAACCCAATATGGCTGCCAGAACTCTGCGCATCGGTATGTGACTGCTCAATAGGATGGTTTTTGACATATCTAACTTGTATAGGCCTCATTCCCGGCGATGGGATTGGAAAGGAAGTCATCCCTGCGGGACGACGAATTCTCGAAGCCTTGCCCGCATCTCTAAAACTGAAATTCGAATTCGTGGACCTCAAAGCTGGTTTTGAGACCTTCGAGCAGACCGGAGCAGCTCTGCCAGATAAGACCGTCGAGATCCTCAAGAACGAATGTGATGGTGCTTTGTTTGGTGCTGTTAGCTCCCCCTCCAAGGCTGTCAAAGGCTATTCATCTCCGATTGTCGCCTTGCGCAAACGCCTTGATCTGTACGCCAATGTTCGACCTGTCAAGAGTGTCATGACAGCGAAGAATCCGATTGATATGGTCATTGTGCGGGAAAACACCGAGGATCTGTATGTCAAGGAGGAGAAGACGTACGAGGCAGCAGATGGCAGCAAGATTGCCGAAGCTATCAAGAGGATATCTGAGAAGGCTTCTTTCAGAATTGCCACTATGGCTGGGGAAATTGCTCTGCGGAGACAGAATATTAGGGATAGTGGAGCTCCGAGCATACACAAGTCGCCGATGGTCACGATCACCCACAAGTCGAATGTTCTTAGCCAAACGGATGGTCTGTTCAGAGCTACAGCCCGAGAGGCATTGGCGGCTTCGAGATTCTCAAGTGTTGGCGTAGAGGAGCAAATCGTTGATTCTATGGTCTACAAGCTCTTCCGCCAACCAGAGACATATGATGTGATTGTTGCACCGAACTTGTACGGAGATATTCTGTCCGACGGAGCTGCAGCTCTGGTTGGATCTTTGGGTTTGGTGCCAAGTGCCAACGTTGGAGAGGGATTTGCAATTGGCGAGCCATGCCACGGAAGTGCTCCCGACATCATGGGAAAGAACATTGCCAACCCAATTGCAACGCTGAGAAGCGTTGCATTGATGCTGGAGTTCTTGAATGAGGAGACGGCTGCTGCTAAGATCTATGCCGCGGTTGACGGAAACTTGGAGGAAGGCAAGCTCTTGAGTCCTGATTTGGGAGGAACGGCCACGACGACGGAGGTTGTTGAAGATATCCTAAGACGTTTATAGACGCGCATGAATAGAAATGTACCCTGCTTGGGAGGCACAATGATATCCAATTCTATGTCCTTCTAACTTTGTACACAACTACCCTCTGATTTTCGTCACAAACAGAGTTATTGAACGCCCCCAATGCAAACATAATATACATTCCCATCCTATCAAACAGCCCTACACAGCAACATCCCACCCACCTTCCTCTCCACACACTCCCTACTCTCCAGGATTCCCCGATCAGTGCTAACAAATAAGCACTCCCCAGGCTTTCTCAGACCCGCCACAAACCCGGCATCCCGCCCCCTAATCAGCTTCCCCAATCCCTCAACATCCATCCACACCCTCTTCGTCGGTTTGCTAACCATGCTCATCTTGCTCAACACCGGCTCGTTGTTCCAATACTTCATGCCCAGCCATAGCCGCCGCGTGCTTATGTTTTCTTGTGTGACCGGTTCGGGGACGTAGGAGGAGAGGTCGTCGAGAGGAGGGGGCGTGAGGCCACCGCGGGTGACGGAGGAGAGGAAGCCGGCTTGTTGGAGGGCGAGGGAGAGTGTGAGAATCATGTTTGTCGAGGGGACGGAGGTGAGGCCTAGCCGCGCTTTGGAGGCGTTGGAGAGATGGGAGCAGACGTGTGAAAGGTGCACGAGAGACATGATGGGCGGTAGAGGATTAAGGAACGTGTGAGGTGTAAAAGGCCCGCGCGGGCGCAATTGGTGGTGGGAACCAGTTCAGGGTGAGAGTTGAATGAGACGAGTTTGTCTACTAGATCTGTGAGATCACCCCGGTGGTCGTAGGAGTTTGCTAGTTTTTTGGCTTCAGTAGAGTTTATAAGGAGCTCATATGCCCAGATAGCAAAGCCTCAATTGCGGGGGGGAAGCTTGTCGTTGATCTTCAAATCGAGGCTTTGATGCTCCTCGAATAATTTTATCGAAGTTCCGCAAACTAGCGCGAAGAACCCTTGTCAGGTTACGCCGAACAGAGTAATACCAATTAGACTGTCTAGGTTATTGAAGGTGTTTGTCTTTCAATAAGCTATCAGCACCATCGGCTTATATAAATTGTTACCAAAGTGTCTTCTTGCTCTATGTCTTCATAATTGTTCTCATAGAGCATAGCCAAAAGAGAGTTGTGCTGTCACGTGACTTAAGACACATCCATGCCGTTATTAAAGTACTGTAACTAGGTTCCTAGGTTGGGTGAGAGGCTCCTTTATATCGTTGAACTTGATAGCTCTAATCTGAGATGTCAATGGAGCTATTCCCAGGAAAACCATCTAGTCAGCATATTGTAGTCCTAGGCTACATCGGCCGTGGGAGAATCAACTCCTCGACAAATAAGCCGTGCAACACCATCTTCTCGCGGCCGTATGGTCTCACCGGGCACGAGGACACCATCCACAATGCCAGGAAGCAGAAAGTGCACTGTCCGCGATGTACCCGCGGCGGCAAGAAGCAAACATTCCTGAGAATCTTCACTAAGAGATATATCCTACCAGCAACGAACAAGAAAATCGCTCCCGAAAAGAAGAAATGCACCGCATGAGCTCTGTCAGCGGATCAAACAACTTCACCATACCTGCAACAAGGCGATTCGAAATACTTTTCAACCCTCCGGCACGGAAGTCTCCTAGATAGCTACGTCTCTGCACAAAGCCTGTCAGTTCGCCGATTATTCGTTCTCCCTTCTGACTTAAAGTCAGACGAGATAATTCAACATTTCAGGAATGGCACAACACAGGGATGCAATCTTCCATGGAAAATTTTCATTGGAGTTGAAAAGAGGAAATCCACGCCGCAACTTGAAAAGCTCTAAACAAGGTAGTACCAGCCAGCACTCCAAAAGGAGGAAAACCCAAGTCAGCTTGCGTTACCTTGCTCCATAATCCCGTCAAGCAGGTTGTTCTGTAACCTGGAGTCTGAGTCGGTATCACCTCAAAAGGCTTATGCGTGGAAGTTGGGGGCCAGGGGATGAGCTAAGGGGCCGGGACGAGGTTCGTTGTTTAGCGCGCTAAGCTGGATGCTATATATAGCATATCATTGGTCTCTCCAACTGCATGTTTGCCGCCGGGCGTCTGCTCACCTGCAGGTAAAGTACCCCACCACAAACAGCGTAAGTCGCGTCTCCTTCATAATCTCTCCTTCCTTCTTATCGCATTTCAGTTTGAACATCCAGGAAGTATCTCGATTCTCCCCATTATCGCTTGCGCAAGGCGCCGTACTTAGGCAAGCAGCATGGCAGCAAGACCCGGAGAGGACGTGGCAGCGACCCTGTGAGCTTACTCCTGAATATTCGACCGCAAGCTTTGTGGGACTAATAAAAAGCAGCTTTGCAGATATTCATTACTACTATGGCCCGCCTACAGCGAAGCCTCCCCATCACCGATTTGACAAAGGTTCATATGTGTATCTCTTCGAGAACGCAGCACAGAGAAGAGCGCGCCTAGAGGTCGCCAATAATGCTGGAACTCCGGAGCAGGATGCTTTCAATGGCTGTAAGTACATCTAGAGCTTTAACAATACCATTGCTAATGTTTGTCATCAGATCTGGATCGCGCTCATCTCCGATATTCTTACAAGCACTCCAACCTCGTCACTTTGACCGTTGATGGCCTAGCCAGCCAACAAGTTCCCTCTCCAAATAATCAAGAATGGCATCTCCCAACATTCGATCCTCGCAACGAGAATAAATATATGTATAAGCTCCATACCGTGGATATTTACTTCTGGATAAAAGAGGACGCTTTGCAATTTGTAAATGGGATTCGACGGGTTCTGCCTGCGACACAAATTACCATTTTAGACGAGCCTCTGGCTCCGCCAACCCATCACGATGATATGAGTCCGGTTGTTCAGAAACTAGAGAATGTGGCAATATCAGATCCGTCCTATCACAATGGTCAGACGAGGGACTCTCGGACATCGTCGACTGCCTTCCCTGGACCCCCTATCTCTGCCACCCCACAAAGCCAAGAATCAGCGAACTTCGCTCCGATGGCTTACAATCCCGCAGCGCCAGCAGCTCCTGAAGCCATTAAGCACCGAGAAAAGACTCCCCCTCCTGAGGACGGGGCAGCAAATCCTCTTGCAGCAGCAGCGATATCCGACCAGGCTCAAAATTTCAATCCAAACTTCGGCCAAAGCTTTGGTCAGCCGCATCTACAACGGTCTTTTACTGGCCCTCCGGGAGTATTCTCGGGACCTCCTGCTCAACCACAGACGAGTTATTTCACTGGTCCTCCAGCTCCTCCGCCACAACAACCACAAACACAACCACCATCACTGCAGCAACAGCCTATGTCCCCTTTTGCGCAGCACTTCCAACACAGCTTTGCCGCACCCCCTACTGCAGCGACAATAGCCCTTCCCTACGCACAGCCTCCACACTCAGCACTTGCTCAACAACCTCCTCCAGCATACCAACAGCAACCTCCCTCTCACATTCCTGTAACGCAATATGCCAACTATCCCGGCTCACCGCAATCGAGTATAACCTCTCCGGGCATCTATTCGCCAGGAATCGCCTCCCCTGGTAGCTTAACAGCCGGAGCTCCACCAGGAGGTTTTTCGCAGTTCCAATACAATAACTCTCTTAGCAATACCCAACCCCTAGCAAACGACTACTCGATTCATCAACAAGTCTACCGACCTACCGAGGACGAAGCGGCTCGTCATCTGCCCAAAGCCTCCAAACCCCCGAAAGGGAAATTGGAAGCGAGGGCTGGTCAAGTAGAGAAGGGAGTAGGAAGCTTATTTAGGAAATTGGAAAAAAAGATTGGATAGTTCCTTTCTCCACGATGCTATAGTGACAGTTTGGCATAGCGAGCAGACACGTTTTGTATTTGGCGAGCGAAGTTTTCGAACGTTGTTTTCTTTCAAATATTTTGTTCAAGTCTATGAAGAAGCTTTACTATAATTGATCCAATGTTTTCTGCTCTTCAGCAACCCAAATTAATCATACTCCGCCTTATCCCTTTCCTTTTACTAGTCAGTCAATCCAAGTCGGATATCGTGGACACATTCCCAACCCCATTCGCCACTGAGAGAAAACGAAATACAAAGGTCTCATATCACCTATCGGCTAGAATGTCTGGGCGTATCCTGATGAAGCATGTCCATTAAATTGTGTTCCCACGGCAGCGAGATCATTGCCTGGACTCGTCGCTTCCCCGTATGTTGTTGTGGGCATATAGTACTCTTGCTGCGGAGCATAGTAGACAAGTTCGCGCTGTCCACTACCTGTATTTGAAGCTGCTCTTGAATGGAAAGATACAGGCGCCTGTTGATTGTATTGTTCTTCTGATTGGTGGACGACATCCGCGTAGTGGGCTTCACCTTGAAGGTTGTCTTGCTGTAAGAGCACGGGTTGGTATGAGTTGCATTGCTGATACGGATACGTCGAATGAGTCTCGTAATGCTCCAAGGGTGTCATCCCGACTGGGTCTCCGAACAACTTGGATTGTACGGTGTCTGGCAAGTCAACTCCAAGGGAGTTGAAGCCAGTCTCAAGTTGGTTGGTATGTTGGAGGTGGACAGTGTGAAAGTATGTTGGGTTCTGGTGAAGAGAAAGTTGGGAGTGGTTGTACTCGTGAAGTACTTGAGGGGTGAGGGCTTGATATGTCGAGGCCGAGTTGTGATGGGAGCTGTGGAGAGTACTTGATGCTACATGGTAGGGCATCGAAGGTCCGGAGAGAGTAGTGTCTCTCCTAGAAGATGGCGGTACTCTTGTATGGAAGTCAGAAGAGAAACATTAAGCTGCACAGGTTGGAGAGAGTTTGTGGGCAACATACGGTGTTGAGTGACGACTTGTCTTGTGCTTAGTCTTTCTTGAAGGCATGATATGCGCCGGAATGAGTCTCTGAGTATACACTTGAATGAAGAGAGATGTTCGAGTTGTTCAACATATATAATAGGTAAGAAAGAGAGGGCAGATGACGGTGGAAAAGTCAATTTGGCATGGGCTGCAGGCAGACTAAATACATGTGCCAGGACAGCAGGAAGGAAAGTTGCGAACCACATTTTAGTGCCAAAAGTGCAGAAAGGGAAAGGCAAAAGAAGAATCGAAACAGATTTCGTGCTCCATTTGCATTTTGATATTTGGGACGTGGACCGCCTTTGGCCAAATAGCCTGCTCAGGAACAAAGTGCAAAAGTCGGCGCATGGCAGGGTTATGGACCACCAGGCCGCAACAAGACGCAACAAGACAGGCCAGCAAAACCTAATCTGCCCGCCATAGTCTATTTCCACCTCGCGAAACACCAAACCGCCTCCTCCTCCACAGCCTCGATCCACATTTGGCAAAAGTGCAACCAGTAAGACACGGGCTTCTCCCACACTCGGGACAGTGATAGCCTCACGAGGGAACCGATGTGCTAACGTGGGGACAACACGGGGCGTGTGGAAACAAGAACAAACGGCCGTACTGGCGTAGGGAGACCCCTGGTTCGTCCCAAACCGACGACAGGTGCAGATTTTGTGGCCAGTAGTGGTCTCCGGAAGTTACCTATCATTCGCTGGCGGGACAGCTCAGTCCTGGCAATGTACCGATGCACACCCAACCATCCGTCATCCAAGTTCCAACCCATCCCAAGCCCACCATGCAGCCAGTAGAACGGTTGCCCGGAAATCAGAAACCCACTTGTTCACTCTTGAAGACTTGATGTAAACATGGGTACGTGCCGATCTGGTCTGTGTTCCCGGAGGGGCTAGAGTTTCTCGATTCAGCCTAGCAGGGGGGGAGAGAAGGGAAAGGCGGTATGGCTTGGTTCTTTGCCCGACTGAGCAGACAGAAACATGCAACTGCTGCTCCGTACGTTTCGTATCCAATCGTACGAAAGTGCGCGTGTGGTTTCGTTCCAGGGCTCGGAGATCTTTTGTCATGGTCAAAAGCCGAATACCGATACCAACAGAGCAGATCCGTGATTGCCCTTAGAGCGCCATCACTCTCAAAATGCTCGTTTCAGCCCTGCTCTCAGCTGCAGATTGATGCAGCTAGGATAATTGATGCATGCCGGCGTCGATGGAGGTCCGGAGCTTACTTCATGAAGCGACACCTTCACGCGGTTTTTGACGGTCTGTTAGACAAGGACCCTTCTCGAGAATAGGCCTTATGCGTCAGTTTCTCAATATGGTTTGCTGCGGCGATAGGGGGGGTGGCGATCCTGCGTACACATCTCTCACCGCATGAAATAAAGGTATCTCACATGACATCGACTTATGGTCTCTGATCGCGAAACTCTTCACGAGATGCGCTCTTTTCCAGAAGAGCTATGCCATACGGCTATTCTGATCGCACCTCAAATTCAACACATCAGCATTGTGGATAATAAGAGCTTCGATTAACTCATATGGCTTCCTTGCACGAGTTGACCTAAGACAAGTTAGTTGCAACTGGAGGGGTTTGCTCTTGATGGCCAAACCGCTTCTGACGCTCAATTTGGTTGGAGTCAGGGGTCGCAAATAATCGAGTCAAGGTCAAAGGTGCAAAGGTGCAAAGTTGACGGAAGCATCCTGGTTTTGGCGAGGCGTAACAGCATCCCGGGTGTGTGGGCACTGTGGAGAGGCACCGATCGCTCTGGGGGCGGCACAAAAGTGCAAATCTGGAGCCTCGAGTCTGCGGACTCATTGTGCAATCGTGCCTGAGGGCATGTGCACCTTTTGCTTGATGGTCCTTGCCGGTCGCCTTTGGATGGTATGCCGGCCGCCTTTGGATGGTCCTTACCGGTCGCCTTTGGATGGTCCTTGCCGGTCGCATGTCCTTGCCGGCCACCTCTGGATGGTCCTTGCTGGCCAACTTTTGACGGTTGTTGCTGGTTGCCTTTTGATGGTCCTTGCTCGTCGCCTAAGGTTAAGCACCGTCGATGGCGCTGATGACTCTCGTTCTTTTTGGAGACCATTGTATACGCCAGCGAAGGAGCAGATTACAGCTTGCTGTAAGCCGTTGGAATGTCACTGGTCCCTGACACGACAAAGTCATCGTGCGGCCATTCTAACTCGCTCCAGTGCGTTTCTGCATTGATGAAAAAGCTACACGGCAAGTGCCCAACCAAGCGATAATGTACCTCAACAGATTGGAGTTTCGATTATTATTTTCAGCCGACATATCTGGAAATCACAGTGCCTATGACCTTATCACGCATTTTCTGTTCTTTTTCTAGGTTATTTGCTGCTGGTGCTCTCACTCCACGATGGTTGCCCCCTCAGCTCCGAGACCACGCATTCGTGAAGGATACTAATTTACTTAGTTCACCACACAGTCGGACGTTCAGTGGTCAGAAGTCTCCTTCTGGTCGATGGGAGCCTTGTGCATCGAGACAATATTCTGAGAATGGCCATAGTCTGCTCAGCCTCTCCAGAATAGAATTCCTCAAGTCGCCAGCTTCCGCCAGATCCTCAGCCATATGTCTCACATATCCTTTTTGGCCTGGACACAGCCCAATGGTGTCAAAACATCTGCCTTGTGACCATTCCGATACTCACAGATAAAAATTTCGGATCCGAGCCTATATATTAAGAGCTGAAGAATCTTTCTCAAGAGAAGTCTCGCAAGCATACACAATTCCTCTGCGTACTCCATCTCCAAACGCACACTCAAAACCTGTTCCCTAACAGTTTCCACGATTCTCTACATCAGTCTCCGCACTTAACTTCGCCATGTGTTTCACTCTCATCCGCGCAGCTCTTCTGGCTGATCGAATTCATCAGAGACAGCAAGCCAAAGAAGCTCAACAGCAGCAGCAGCAACAGCAACAGCAGCAACAGCAACAACAGCAACAACAGCAACAACAACAACAATACCAATACGTGAACCCAGCGGCTCCACACACAGGGGAAGGGACAACCGGTGTGATCACCGCGGAGAAACCTATTCAGCCACAACCTATTGTTTCTCAGGTTGCATAAGTCAGGTCTTTGGAGGAGCTGTGGACGAGCTAGAAGAGATGCTTGTTGAGCATCTCGTTGGACGAGAGGAGGATAGAAGAGGAAGGATGGATGGTCCGTATGATGGACAATGTTTTATGTTTTGGTTGAATTCGCATCCATTGGATAACGTTATGGCTGGAATCTGGTCAGTTGCTCTGCATTTTTAGACGAGGATCATTTTGTACATTCTTTATATATTTTTTGGTTATATCACAGTCTAAAAGGCCATCGTTCTGCTGAGTTCAACACAATTCATCATTCCCCGTTGATAGGTGTATTCTTGAATTGATTATGCTCGCAAGGCTCCCAGCTTCTCTAATTGATCCACAGGGAACGGGGTATTGCGGGGTAGAGTTCCACAACGTCCATCCAAGTTCTTGCTTACAAGGCTCGACGCTCTGAATATCAGGTCCTTAAAGAGCTGTCGAGCTGTCTCGTGCCAGAATGCGCGGCACATTTTCCCTCATCCCAACCTTTCGGCCGTGCGAGATCAAGGCGCCATGGTTTCGGATGAGCTCTAGGACAATTGAAAATTCTGAGCAAAAGTGCAATTATGTCTGTGATGAAGGGCATGACGCGCACCTGCAGGCTACTCTCGCACTGCCCCAGAAAGTGCAATTGCACTTTGGGCTAAATGCACTGTAACAGCGGCCACAGCCTTAAAGCATGGCCATTGAACCCAGAACCAGGAAAGGCTGAAGCTAATGTACAGGAGCCAGGCCCATGCCGCTCGACGGGACATACCACCATCCCGTTCGATACGAGTCATACGACCACCTCCAGGCCTGACACAGACCTCTCCTCCTTGTGCGAGGCTTTTGCACCTTTTATTGCACTTTTCTCAAAAGTTGTTGTAACAAGAGAGATTTAATGAACCCAGAATTCATGAGATCGGCTTGCATCTTTTCTCCCTCCTCACCGCTGAAACAGTGCGGTTACACACACTTGCTATTCGAGGATTGTTCCCGGTATAGATTACAGAGGCCCCGATGAGCGCCACGACTGCAGAGATCAGGCATGCACATAAAAGAGAAAGCAGAAGGCGTAGATTGCACTTTTGAGCTTGCCACTTCTTCAGCGGTTTCCCCTCAGATAGTCGAAGGCCCTAGTCCCTACCTTCTGTTGTCTGCTTCAATCTACCAATCCAAATCGATTGCGCCGTCCGAGGGAAGCGTGGAACTTCATCTTACCTTGCAACAGTTGATGCATAGGGTGAGCAGCCATGCCAAAAGACTGGGACAATCACAAGGCGGAGATAGAACGGCTGTACATGGTCGAGCATCGACCTTTGAAAGATGTTCAAAACATTTTGAGGACGCAACATGCCTTCGATGCCTCGTAAGTCATGCTTCACCCTTCGTACCCGAGCCATCGATGACTGATCGCCAGCTCAGGATCCGATCCTATCGCATGAAGCTCGACGAATGGCGAATGTGGAAGAACAATTCCAAAACTGCACGTCGAAGAACAAAGACAATATCACGGCATCGCCAGCCACAAGCTATCGTATTGTCCCAGTCACTGGCGGAGGCCTCGTCTTCAAGAGAGCCAATTTCCCCGTCGCCTCCACTAGTAGACCTCCCTGGGTCAACACCCTATTTTGTCCTCTACGGAATCTCAGTTCCCTTGGGACCCTTGGATATCGCCGAGTTACTCCCCCTAATTTCAAGTCTTTCTACTAAGCCAAATTGCGGACTGGAGCTCATGTTGAACAAATGGAAGCCAGATGGCTCATATTTTAAAGCTGCTCTGAATTATCTTGAGGAAAATAAGGCTAATTTTCGGATGAAGTCTCACGCCTTGGGAAGAAGCATATTTCATCTCATCGATGTAGCGGTCGCCTCTCATGAGAAATATCCTTTGGCTAAAATGTGCTTGAAGATAGACTTCGAGCAAGCTCAGCACGAAAATTGGGATTTGATTCCAGATTGGATGAGAGAGTGGAGAGAAGCATGTGCGTCCCAGACTTGGAAAGACATGAAGATATGTTTGTTCGGGTTGAATTCAGACATTTACCGAAATTCTTTGTTTCTATGTACAGCTCTTCCTCTCCTGGCTGAGCAGCAGCTGCAGAAAAATTGGCAAAAACTAGAATATTGGAGAGATCGAGGTGGTTTGATCAGTACGTCTGAAGCGGACCAGGCCAAAGTGTACCGCCAAGAATCTATGGACATCTTGGGCAGTTTCAAAGAGGACGAGTTTGATATCGATCCAATCTGGTACAAGCGTTTTTTTCAATATCACGAACCTGAAGACACGAAACATCGGGCGTATAAAAATTTGCAATTGGATCAAGGACGAGAATACCGGCAGAAGTTTTCTCAACTCAAGATCCTCCACGACTCAGCTAGTAGCGCGGATGGATTGGTGCCGAACCTGCTGAACGCAGCAACTGGTAAGTTAAGCCAGAAATGGTGAACAAGCAACATTTCTAACTCTCTTCAGTGCTCAAAGAAAGCAAAGTCATCTTAGACACGGTTCAATGCGAAGACGTGCCAATTACCAATGAAGACGCCTCTCCCCAGTCCTCCACACTTACCATGGGCCGGAGCTCGCAAAGGCCATACAATGACTTGACGATGCTCCTTAAAGACGCATACGGAAACTGGGTTATCGGACATGACATCCACAAGAATGTGAACTGCCTTCTCATACATCTGAAATCACTCAAGATATCAAACCCCTTGAGCCCCGGGGAGAATGTTTTCATTCTGATAAGCCAAACCATTCCTCCAAACAATCAAATTTCCTTTACTTTGGATGTTCTCAAGCCGATCACTAGATCATGGCCTCGTCAAATGCTGAACAAAGCTCAATTTTGGGATACTTGGACTGCAGTCCGTGATTCTTCCACCTTGAAGAGCCTGATGGAGATCGTGACGAAAGAATACGATCTTCCATATGAGATTAGATTGAGCCTCGATGATCGCATGCAGCCGGTTGTGGTCAAGCTGATCTTAGATGCTTTTGCCGGACTCTTTGGAGAATATGTACTGTGGGACCTGAAAGCCTACATCAAAACGAGGCATGCTTCAAGCCTGCCATACACCTGGACCCTACAAATATATAAATCCATTTTAGACAGACTTCATCGCCGAAAGATAAAGGTAAATCAGGATCTGTTTGCATTTCTAGGTTGTTTGCTTGGTTGGGAAGGCACTGGTGAGAATAAGGATGAGGAGGGACGTTCGTTCTTTGAGACGTCTGACGACGAGTCAAATGACTCCGAGAGCGAGTCCCTTGTGTCTGAGAATGAATCTGAAGATCAGTAACAAGACTCAGATATTATATTTATGTCATGCTAAAGTCACCAGCAATGAGAAATAATGACCTACGGACGCAGAATGCAATACTTCCCAGAATGTCTCATCTACACACTCCCTCATGCAGCTTCTTGATGAACTTCCTGTCTTAATGAACAGTCTTGAATACTGCATGACTAGAAGATAGCAATACTGGCTTGGACATATGCCATTGTCCAGGAAATTCAGTGCATTCAACTCTCAGATTTGCAGTAAGACTTGAAGCTCGCTGTTCTCATGCTAGCCAG
>Ga0302325_10016137_pt1 | contig 15851 bp, 16 predicted proteins | sample Palsa_T0_2_FD_201948 | JGI IMG/M metagenome (GOLD analysis project Ga0302325, IMG submission 201948) | Peat permafrost microbial communities from Stordalen Mire near Abisko, Sweden - Palsa_T0_2 | ecosystem: Environmental > Terrestrial > Soil > Palsa > Peat permafrost | place: Sweden: Abisko...
TCATTCGTTCGAGTCGACCACGATTTGCGCGCTCATTGGCATCGTCAGAAAGAAAATGCGTGACGCGCAAATTCAACACCTTGTTCGGAGCCGTTAAATGATCAATTGCCGTGCGAGAAGTTATGGGCTGATGTTGTTAGGCGAGGCCAACCGGCAAGCCCCGGCTCAGGCGGAGCTTCGCCCTACCTGCGCCGAGGCATCTTGCGTCAACCCTTCGGGCCGTAGGACGGGCGCTAAACAGATACAAATACCACGCATTTCCGGGACAGGACAACTACCACCGGATGGTTCGTTTGCCTCAATTCAAATACTTGTTTCGCAGATACTCGATCCGATAGCGGGCCTGTGTCGGTTCGCCGGTGGCCCGGCGCATCAGTTCGGCGGGCAGATATCTGCGGCCGTGTTGATGGACGTTTTCGCGCAGCCAGCGCAGTAACGGCGCATAATTCCCCTGAGCAAGTTGATCCGATAATCCCGGAACCTTTTTTTCAGCCGCAACCATCAGCTGTGCTGCATTGAGGTTACCCAGGGTGTAGGTCGGGAAATATCCGAGGGAACCCAAACTCCAGTGGATGTCCTGAAGGACGCCGCGGGCATCGTCAGGGACGATCAATCCAAACAGTTCGTGGAAACGGGTATTCCACGCTTCAGGTAGATCCTTGACTTTTAGTCGTCCTTCGATGAGCGCGAGTTCAATCTCGAACCGGAGCAGAATGTGCAGGTCGTACGTCACTTCGTCCGCTTCCACACGGATAAAAGAAGGGGCGACGCGTTGCACGCCGTTCGCAAGGGCTTCTGGCGAATAGCGGGCAACGTCCGGTAGATATTTGCATGCCGTCCCATGCCAGAGATGCCAGAACTGAGATGTCCGCCCAACATGATTCTCCCAGAGTCGTGACTGGGATTCGTGGATTCCGAGGGAAACGGCCTCCCCGGAGGGTAAGCCAACTCGATCTGCGGGCAGCCCTTGTTCGTAAAGAGCATGACCGGTCTCGTGCATGACTCCGTAGAGAGAAACCTCGAAGCGCTTCACGTTATAACGAGTGGTGATTCGCTGATCGAACGGACCGAGGGTTGTCGCAAAGGGATGCATCGTTGTGTCAATGCGTCCCGCTGCAAAATCGTACCCGAAGGTAGCGGCTATTTCTCTAGAAAAAGCTTGCTGGCCCTCGATAGGATAGTGACCGTCCAGAAAGGTACTCTGATCAGCGTCGTCGGCGACGTGACCTAGTAGCTCCACAAGAGCCACGCGCAACTGTTCCAGAACTGGTTGGATCTCGCAGGCCGTAATTCCCGGCTCATAGTCATCGATTAATGCGTCGTACGGCGATTCTTCGTATCCCCAAAGATCCGCCTTCCGCCGCGTGAGTTCGACAATTTTTTCCAGATGCGGTTCAAACACGGAAAACCTGGAGTCCGCTCGAGCCTGAACCCAAGCTTCTCGAGCGATCGTTCGTGTCTTCTCAAATTCTTCGACTAACGTTACCGGGATTTTGGTCGCCCGATCGTAGGATCGCCGCCATTCGCGGATATTTCCCCCTTCCTCTGACCCGGGGTCGAAGCCGGCTTGTTCGGCCGCGCTGAGCCAATCGCCGACGGAAGGTTCGGTAAACAGCGTGTGGGCTTTAGCCTCGAGGTAGCTTAGCTGTTCCGCTCGGTAAGGTACGGCCTTCGAGGGCATATAAGTTTCGAAATCCCACGAAAGCACCCCTGCCACAGACCGCAGCAAATAGACTTCGCGAGAGCGTTCACAGAGTTGCGGGTAAGCTGCAGACGACATGGAGTGACCCTATTCCGTCTTGCTCATCGGCTGCAACCTCTTTATAAACCGCCAACCATGGAGATAGTTCTAGGTGTAGTCGCCGGCGTGGTCGGCTTTTTATTTTGCTATTGTTTGCTAGGCGGACTTTACACGATCAATCAAAATGAACGCGCTGTCGTGACAAATTTCGGCAGGGCGGAACGGATCGGAAAGGCGACCAGTCTCGATTTGCCAACCGCCGAGAGTCTCAGCCCAGAAGAAAAGGAGCGCTACACTTACCCACAAGTTCGCGTCATAGGACCAGGCGGTCCTTATTTCAGGATGCCGTGGCAACGAGTGTTTCGGGTCTCCGTGTCGATCCAGACGGTGAACGTTGCGTTTGATCCCGACGCACCTGAGGCGAATCTAAAAGGGACAGTCCTTGAGGCGGTGACAAAGGATCAGCTGAACATCGGTTTAACGGGCCAGATCCGTTACCGCGCGTGTGAACAGAATCTTTATGCCTATCTTTTTGGCGTCAAGAGACCAATCGCCCATATCGTCGGGTATTTCGTCTCCGTTTTGAGAGAACGGATTGCAAATTACGAAGCGACACAGCCGACTGAAACCAATCAGCCATTGATTGAAAAGGCCAACGAAAGCTTGGCGAAGGCCGGGGTATCGATCAACGATCTTCGGAAAAACCTCAACCATCTCAATGTCCAGATGGATCAACAATGCGTTTCGTCTAGCGCCCGATATGGAATGGTCCTGGATGCCTCGCTGATTACCGGGATTGATCCGCCGGCGGATATAGAATCGGCGTTAGCGGCAATTAACACTGTGCACAACGAAGTCTCGTCGAACATCAGCCTGGCGCAGGCCAACGCGGATCAGCGCATCGAGCAATCCAGGCGAGCGGTTGAAATTGAAACAAACCGCGCTGAAGCCGAAGTTCAGCCGCTGCGGTGGATGGCACAACAGTTAACGGAATTGAAACGGAGCGGGGCACAAGCGCTGCCGGCATACATTCGCAACATCCGGCTCGATCTGTTTTCGAAGGCACGACGAGTCATTCTTCGAGCAAAAAACTGATCCAATGAGTTTTCTATTGGCGTTTATCGGTGCATTTCTCGTTTCCTGGATCGCAGTTCCTATCCTTTTGGTTTTTCTGGGGACGATCAACTTTTACACCACGGTGATGGAAGGGAAGGCCAAAGTGTACGTGCTGTTTGGACGTGTCCTCGGCGTGGTGACCGAGCCAGGGCTCCATCTCCTTTGGCTCCAGCTGGGACCGCAAGCGGCGCTTGTTCGCTTCTTCGGCCAGGTGCACGAGATCGATACTCGTCTCGATCAGGAGTACCTGCGCAGCAACCCGGTCAATACCGAAGAAGGCACGCCGATGGGTCTGGGTATCTGGTACGAAATGCGTGTCAGGCATCCCGTGGACTACCTGTTTAAGAACGTCGATCCGCGCGGGTCGTTGCGGGCGAATGTCGCCAACGCGACGGTGCGGAACCTGAGCAATTTGCCATTGGATGAAATGCTCGAAAGCCGGCATTCGATGAGCCGAACCGTGCGCGGGGAGGTCTCACCAACAGCAGAAGAGTGGGGATATCAACTAGGTTCCGTATACGTGCGGAAAGTGCATTTTCGCGATAATCTGATGATTCGTCAGATCGAGCAGAAGGTCGTGAACCGATTGCGCCAGGTGACTTCGGCGATTCGGCAGGCAGGAACCAATCAGGTGGACATCATCACCAGCTCTGCCGAACGGCAAGCGGCGACGGAGTTCGCCAAGGCGCGGTCAGTTCGGCCTCAGATGATAGGGCAGGCTCTTCGGGAAATTGGGCAGGATCCCGACGTTTTAGACGCAGTGTTCGCGACGCTGGAAGTGGAACGCCTGGTCAAAGCGAATGCGGATATCATGCTCATTCCCGACCAAGCTACTGAAACATTGGTCAGTCTCCTGGCTTCTGGCATTGATCCAAGACTGGGTCACCACGCCGCCGCCATGACGCCGCCTCCTACGTCTGGCCCGTAACGCCTCCCATGGAACCCGACGGCGAAACTGTTCTGCCCATCGGGCTGACAATGGGAGGATTGTTCAGCCGAAACGGATATCGGCCGATGATGGCGTTGAAGCGGCTGCAGCCCGAAGAATTTTTCGCGAATCGTGGTCCGGTTACGATTCTGCGAGAGCGGAGCGCTTTGCTGGAAACACGTCCTCAAGACTATGTCTGCGAGCCCCAAACCCAAGGGGACTGCGCCGCCGTGCTACAATTTGCGGGGTCCTTTTCAAACGTGAATCAGGCGCGGACATTTCGGGAACTGGGCATCGCCTGGGAACCAGATTTTGTTTTGTTGCGTCGCGAGAAATCGGTAGAGGTCATCGGAGGATGTGTCTGTTTCCCGACCGGATGGAGTCTGGAAGAAAAACACGGTCACGCTTTATCGTTTGCTCATGCACCTGTCCCGGGACTGAATTCACAGCTTGGTCCGAGCGTGGAACGATTTTTCATTCATCTCAAACCGGAGGAATGCTATCAGCGTTCGAACTGGAGCCTGACAAGTTCCGGGCAGATGAACCAGCGTCCGCAAGATAACATTCCGGAGATTGAATCGAATTGCGATCCAACGCGGACATTTCTTCGGGTGGAATGGCAGGCTCTTACGGGGATCGACGATACGCGTGTCCTCTTTGGGATCCGAATCTATCACATCACGCTTGAGTCGGTTGGCCGCCAGCGTGAAGCCGCTGAACTCCTGGCGGAAAACTTGCAAACGATGCCCGAGGATATGCTCCGGTACAAACGTTTGACGCGGTGCCGGAACCGGGTTGTGGACTTGCTAAAGTAGTTGAGGAGGCAGGAGTTCAGGAGTTGCAGGAGTTCAGGAGTTCAGGAGTTGCAGGTCGCGTCATGAAAACCCAGAATGTGAGGAAGAAACCCAGGTCGCGCTGGCCTGGTTGCTGGCGCGGAAGCCTTGGATTGTTCCCATCCACGGCACCACCAAGCTACATCGCTTGCAGGAAAACTGTGGCGCAGCTTCCGTTGAACTCTCGCCGGAAGACCTGCGTGAACTGGAAAGCGTGGCCTCCAAGATCATAGTTCCAGGGGCGCGCTATCCGGAAAATCTACAGAAATTGGTCGGACGCTGACTGGAATCAAACCGCGTGGATGGAAAAAGTCACCGACGATCAATACGACGCTTAAACACCATGCCAAATCATGAAAGCCACCACCACGCGCGAGACACGCTTCGAGAAAGGAGTCGCAGCGCAGAAAACGATATTCCGGCGAGGCGATTGAAAAGATGCGTCAGCAGTCGCGCAAGGACCAGTTGCACATTCAGGACTTTCTCGCGGCCAACTGATTTGGCGATTACTACACCCGTAACGGGCTGGATCTCAAAACGAGGGAACTGCTGACATTTGCCATGCTGATCTCGCTCGGCGGCTGCCAGCCGCAGGTCAAGGGCCACGTGGCTGGAAATCTCAAGCTGGGCAACGACCGCACGCGCTTGGTCGATGTGGTCACTCAACTACTGCCATACATTGGATATCCCCGCACGCTCAACGCGCTGCGGGTGATCGACGAAGTTGTCCCACTCATGAACTTAACCAATACCGCAACCACCGCGCCCTGAACATTTAACCAATGGCGTCCCCTGTGAAGAATTCTGCGGTCTTTATGGGCGATTCGATCCACCTACTCTTGATTCATCTGTACCAGCAGACTTTGTCCTCCTGAACTCCTGCAACTCCTGCCTCCTGACGTTCGGCCCTCAACGTCTGGACCTGAGGCGCATGATAATCGGCAAACCGTAGTAGCCATGTTGTTCACGGATTCTGGCCTCAAGGTAACGTTTGTAATCTTCTGTCAGCAGCTCGGGATCATTCACGAAAAGCACGAATGTAGGCGGGGCCACAAGGTGGTTTGATGTTTTGTCGATCTGTGTCGCATAGAGCACTTTAAATCTTTTGTTCCTGCGGATGGGCGGGGGAGTTGCGGCCATGGCTTCCTGGAGCAGCCGGTTCAGTGAACCGGTTCCAATCGAGCGACCGGCATGTTTTTGGATTCTTTCGATGCTTCCAAAAAGGCGCTCGAGATTTTCGCCTGTCTGGGCAGAGACGAGATCAATCGGGGCGTAACTCAGGAAAAAAAGATTCGCTCGAATCCGGCCAAGAAGCGCGTCCAAAAAATCGCGGACACCGGCGGGCGGCTTGACCAAATCGATCTTGTTCACGATAACGATGCACGGTTTGTGATTCTTTTGGATCAATCCGGCGATCTTCTTGTCTTGCGCGGTGACTCCTTCCACAGCGTCGACGACCAACGCGCAAATATCAGCCCGCGCAATGCTCTTTTCCGAACGCATCACGCTGAAAACTTCGACAGAGCTATTGTGTTTGCCTCGTGCCCGAATTCCCGCGGTGTCGATTAGGACATACTCTTTTCCATCCCGCTCATACGGCACATCGACGGAATCCCTTGTAGTTCCGGCAGCGTCGCTGACGACCGTGCGCTGATGCTGCAAAATCGCATTAATCAAAGACGATTTGCCAACGTTCGGCCGTCCGACGATCGCGAGTTTAATTGGGACGTCGGGCTCAGCTTTTGCCTCGTCAAGAGTCGGCGCCGGCAAATGCCGCTCGATCTGTTCGACGAGATCGCTGATCCCGCGGCTGTGCGCCGCGCTAATCGGTACGGTGTCCGAGAATCCGAGTACGGCAAATTCAGTGTCCGCCATCTCCTGTTTCGGATGATCGATCTTGTTGACGGCGACGATCACCGGTTTCCGTGCGGAGCGAAGTTGTTTGGCCAGAAAGCGATCGACAGGCGTGACGCCATCTTTGGAATCCCCGACGAGAACGATCACGTCGGCCATTTCCATCGCCAAGTCGGCTTCCGACCGTATTTGGTCCTCATAATCGTCGTCGACGTTGCCTCCGATCCCTCCGGTATCCACGACGGTGAAGGGGCGAGAACCAACATGGCATTCCGCGACCAGGCGGTCGCGGGTGACTCCCGGTTGATCGTGGACGATGGCGATCCGCTTTTGCACCAGGCAATTGAAAATTGCGGATTTCCCGACATTGGGGCGCCCCACGATCGCTACGATCGGCAGGTTACCCATGGCTCCTCACAATTGTAAATTCTAGAACGCATCCATCGCGAGCCGGTAGAATTCACTTTTCAGATCCAGTGTCCACTTGACTCTCAACGTGGACATGGAGGTCGCCCAGTCGTTCTGACAACAGGCGTTCAAAAGTTTGTTCCGCTTCGCCCGGGAGTGCGGAGGCTTTTGCTCGAGCCAGTTCCGGCATTTTCTTTAGCTCGCGATCAATATCCTCCGGCTGAATCCTGTTCCAGAGGCCATCTCGCATTTCATCGACTGCGAGGGAAAGAGACTCGACGCTGAGAATCGTCGCCTTGGGAACCTTGATATTGACATCCTGGCCTGCGACATTGACTTCGAGCTTTCTAGACAGATCAAAACCCGCTTTCACGCGATAGGTTGCATGCATTCGAATCGTCTTAGTGCTGCCAAACCAAGTCTCGACGGCGTCGTCGGTGATGTCGGTGTCCCGAGCAACGACCACCAACTGGAGGGCGGCCTTCGTTTCACCAAAGAGAGCCGTTTCGTTCACAGAAATCTTCGGCTGCAGTTGAAAGAGGTCGACGAAAGCGTCCCGGATCTTCCGAGCGTCGACCGATGCCTGATTCGAGGCGGAACCGACCAATCGGGAGGGCCAGACGGCCATTTGGTCGACGATCAGTTTGCCGGTGAGAGCGAGAGCCAGAAAAACCAGCAAGAGCATTAAGGGTACCAAGTACGATCTGCGGTGCATCTCTCTAAACTCTAAAGAGTACAGCCCCCCGCATCCGCTGGATGCGAAGGGCTGCTGTTCCCCCCAGAACAATCCGTAAAAAATACAACCTAGTAATGCCCCAAGATGCGGGTGAATTCAAATAATAATTTTAGCGATTTAACCGGTCGGTCAATATTTTTAAACACCGCAATTCGTGCATTACGTGATGTTTCCCACGCTGTCTCTAGCGATTCCGGGAAAACGCGAGTCGGAATTTGTATTGAACCCGCGACGGTTTCAGGTCCCAATTGCCAAAAGCGTCGATATCCCCTAACCACGCATAGCAATGCAAACTATCGTTATCGGTCACAGAAATCCCGACATGGATTCAATCTGTTCGGCAATCGCTTACGCTGAACTGAAGCGAAAACTGGGAGTAGAGAAAGTCGTTGCGGCTAGAGCCGGCAACACGAACGAACGAATCGACCTGGTCCTGCAAAAGTTTGGCGTGCCCGCTCCCGAATTTATCAGCGACGTCTCCCCGCGGGTCGCCGACGTGATGGAGACCCAGATTATTTCTGTGGCGCACGACTCTTCGATTTATCACGCGATGAATTCGATTGAGAAAAAGCGCATTCGCGGTTTGCCAGTGGTCGATGCGCACGACCGCTGCCTTGGATTGCTTTCCGGCTGGAAAATCAGCCAGTACCTCTTCCCGCAGCGCGAGGACGCGCCTGCGTCACGCGAGATTTTCGCTTCGATTTCGGATATCGCGCATTCTTTCGATGGCGAATTCATCGTCGGTGCACCAAAAGATGACCAGCAAAAAGTCATCCTGATGGTCGCAGCGATGAGCTTGGCGTCGTTCGGCGAAAGACTCCGAAGATATCCGCTGGAAGAGACGATCGTATTTGTCGGGGACCGAGAAGACATTCAACTGGAGGCGATTACGAACAAGGCGGTCGCTGTTGTGATTACCGGCGGGATGGGGCTTTCGGCCAAGGTCCGTTCGGCGGCTAAGGACGCAGGAGTGCGGCTTTTGTCGAGCAGACATGATACGGCGACGACCGTTTTGCTTGCGCGCGGGGCAGCGAAGATCGATTCAATGATCGAACCGCAGTTTACGAGCTTATCGCCTGAAACATCCTTGAGATCTGCTCGCCATGCCGTTGCCGCCTCTTCGGAATACGTTTTCCCAATTCTGGACGGCGACAAACGTCTGGTCGGCATCCTGACAAAAAGCGATTTTATCAAACCAATTCCACGGCAATTGATTCTTGTGGACCACAATGAACTCTCGCAAGCGGTAAAAGGCGCAGACGAGTTACGGATCCTTGAAGTGCTTGACCATCACCGGTTGGCCAGCTTCAACACGGATATCCCGATATTGTTCTGGAATAATCCGGTCGGTTCCACAAGCACGCTAGTCGCATTGTCATACGATCAGTACGGGATCGAGATCGAACGACCGATCGCGGGTTTGCTGATGGCAGGCCTCATCTCAGACACCCTCAATCTCTCCTCGCCGACAGCGACTCCGATCGACTCCAAGGTACTTGAGAAGCTCAGTGCAATCGCTGGCGTTCAGCCGGCCAAGCTTGCCGAGAGCATCTTTGCAGTAGGCTCGCCATTGCTGACCTTAGCGCCTAACGAAGTCATTCTGGCTGATTGCAAGGATTACTCCGAAGAGGGTTACGGGTTCAGCGTTTCCCAAATCGAAGAGTTGGGTTTCTCACATTTTTACGAGAAGCAGAAGAGCCTCCTCGAGGCGTTAGACGCTTATCGCTCAAAACAGGGAAGCCTTTTCGCCGCGTTGCTTGTAACGGATGTGAACACCCAGAACTCGCTCCTCCTGATTTCCGCTCCGCCGGAGTTTATGGATACCATCACCTACCCGAGACTGGCGCCAACCCTTTTTGAGCTTAACAATGTCGTCTCACGAAAAAAGCAGCTAGTCCCGTACCTGTTGGACTGTCTGCATAAAATCAATACGACGATCGCCTGAATAGTGTCCTGTCCCCGGAATACATGTTATTTCGGGGAGAGGACACTCATGAGTAGAAACACCGTGCGAAGTTGGTTCTGGATTTCACCGGACGAGCGAGACAGACCGGTCCCGTGGCAAATCCAATGTCTGAATTGGGCGCTGGCCTTTTTTCTGCTAGCGCTTCTCTGCTTTTTCTCGTTCAGCCGGCTCCGCTATAACTGGAATTGGGATACGGTTGGAGGATACAGTAGCTTTTTCTGGCGCGGGTGGTTGAATACGCTCAAGATTTCCTCGCTGGCGCTGGTTCTGAGCACTTTGATCGGATTGGTCGCCGCCTTGGCCAGGAAATCCGGGATTCTCGCGTTGCGAGCATTAAGCCGACTATACGTGGAACTTGTTCGGGGCACTCCTCTTCTGGTTCAGATTTCTTTTGCCTTTTATGTGATAGCAGATGCGTTTCGCTTTCAGGATCGGTTTACGGTTGGGTTATTCACGTTGTCTCTGTTTTCCGGGGCGTTCATCAGCGAAATTATCCGCGGTGGAATTGAGAGTGTTGGGGCTTCCCAGCTCGAGTCCGCGCGAGCAATTGGGCTAACAAGATTCCAGACGTATCAGTATGTGATTTTTCCGCAGGCGATCCGGATGATCTTGCCGGCACTCGCCGGGATGTTCGCAAATCTGATCAAGGATTCGTCGTTGCTCTCCGTGATTTCGATTGAGGAATTTACTTGGAGCGCACAACAGGTTTCAGCCTTAACGTACAGTAATTTTGAATGTTATATTCCATTGGCGATCGGGTATCTTATCCTGACTCTGCCAATCACCCTCTGGACGCAGTGGCTGGAAAAACGGACTCGGTATGAGACTTAGAGCGACCAATCTGTGCAAATCCTTCGGTCAACAGATCGTCCTGAACAATGTCAATCTTGACCTTGATAACTTTCACACTCTTGCGCTTATCGGCCCTTCTGGCGGCGGCAAGTCGACGCTTCTGCGGATCATTGCGGGCTTGGAGAAACCGGATAGCGGTACCCTTTCCTTGAACGATCACGAGATCATTTACCGGGAAAAGGAATTGATGGCTCACCGGCGAACGATTGGCACCGTGTTTCAGGCTTTTAATCTTTTCCCTCATATGACCGCGCTGCAAAACATCACGCTGCCGCTGGAGAAAGTGCATCGGTACAAACCTTCCGATGCTCGCCAAATCGCCGAAGTCATTCTCGAACGTTTCGGACTTTCGGAGCATGGTCAGAAGCCGCCGGCCCAACTATCCGGCGGACAAAGACAGCGCGTCGCAATCGCCCGGGCGATCTCGATCAAGCCGAAGTTGCTTCTGTTCGATGAACCGACATCTGCTCTTGATCCTGAGATGACTGCCGAAGTGCTGGAAGTAATCGAAGAGTTGCGAGAAGAAGGACGAGACTTGGTTCTGGTGACGCATCAAATGGGGTTTGCGCACCGCGTCGCCGACCAGATTGCGCTTTTGAGCGGCGGCAAAATTATCGAATGCGGTCCGCCGGAACAGCTGCTCGACAATCCGCAGTCGGAGATAACCCGGCAATTTCTGGCGAAGATTCTCAAGTATTAAACCGACGCGACGACGAGGGAAACCAAAGATCGCACTGATTCCACAGATCAGAGGAGAAGGGCAAGCGCAGAATCGTCGCCTTACGCAAGAGCGTTTCCGCGAAGAAACTCCCAGACAAATGGGGTTGCCGGTTCTTCGCAGACCTCGGTCGGCGTGCCGATCTGTTCGATGCGACCGGTATTCATGACCACAATCCGGTCGGCAATCTCAATCGCTTCATCCTGGTCGTGCGTGACGAAAAGGGTCGTTATCTTGAGCTGACGCTGGAGTTGCTTGACCCAGCTCCGGAGTTCTTTCCTGACCATGGCATCCAATGCGCCGAACGGCTCGTCCAGCAGTAAAATTCGCGGTTCAATCGCCAGCGCGCGCGCCAAGGCGATTCGCTGCCGCTGCCCGCCGGACAATTGCCCGGGAAGACGATTTTCGAATCCGGCCAGTTGCACCAGACCGAGGAGCTCAAAGACGCGTTCTCGAATATTGGCGGGCCGCAGCCGGTCCTTTCCGCGGGCGACCTCCAGACCGAATGCGATGTTCTTGTAGACTGACATATGGCGAAAGAGCGCGTAATTCTGAAAAACGAAACCGACCCGCCTTTTTTGAATTTTCAACCGAGTCGCGTCTTGATCGTCGAATAGGACACTGCCTGAGTCGGGAAAATCCAAACCGGCAATGACCCGCAGGAGAGTTGTTTTGCCTGAGCCGGACGGACCCAATAATGCCATCAGCTCGCCCTCTTCGACCTTGAGCGACACATTGTCCAGGGCGACGTAATCGCCGAAGGTCCGAACCAAATGCTTGGCCTCTATCTTCATGGGTTAGTCTGCGGTTCTCTAAACGCCGATTGAGCGGATGCCTGCCACTCGACAAGAGTCTTGATCAGAAGGGTGATCAACGCAAGCACTGCGAGCAACGATGCCACAGCAAATGCCGCGACGAAATTGTATTCATTGTACAGTATTTCCACGTGGAGCGGTATGGTATTTGTCAATCCTCGGATGTGGCCGGAGACGACGGAGACCGCCCCGAATTCGCCCATGGCGCGGGCATTGCATAAGATGACTCCGTAAATGAGGCCCCATCGGACGTTTGGCAGCGTTACTCGCAAAAAGGTTTGCCAACCGCTTGCGCCGAGCGATAGCGCCACTTGTTCTTCCTCGCTGCCCTGCGCCTGCATCAGCGGAGTCAGTTCCCTCGCGACAAAGGGAAAAGTAACGAAGATCGTCGCGAGAACGATTCCGGGAACCGCAAAGATGATCTTGATGTCGTGCTCCTGCAGAAAGGGGCCCAGCCAGCCTTGCGCGCCGAAAATCAGCACATAAATTAGACCCGCGACCACCGGCGACACGGCAAACGGCAGGTCGATGAGGGTTACCAACAGACTCTTGCCGGGAAAATCAAATTTGGCGATAGCCCACGCGGCAGCGACACCAAATACCAGATTCAAAGGAACCGCGATCGCCGCAACCAAAAGGGTCAACTCAATGGCTGCGATCGCCGCCAAATCGTTGAATGAGGCGAAGTAGACGCCAAGACCTTTCTTCAGCGCCTCGCAAAAAACAGCCAACAACGGAACGAGCACAAAAATCCCGAGGAATCCTATAGCGACGGTAATCAACGCGATGCGAACCGCGATGGGCTCCCGCACCGCAGATCGACCTTTTGGGGGCCGTGGACGTTCAGCAATCATTAGCGAATTCGACCGGCGTTTGACCAGCGTTGGAGCGCGTTTATGGCGAGCAGAAGCAGGAACGAAATAATCAACATCACGACGGCGATCGCCGTCGCGCCACGATAATCATACTGCTCCAGTTTGGTTATGATCAGGAGGGGGATGATCTCCGTCTTCATCGGCATGTTGCCCGCGATGAAGACCACAGACCCGTACTCCCCCACCGCCCTGGCAAACGAGAGAGCAAAGCCCGTGACCAGCGCCGGGAATAGTTCCGGACCAACCACTCGAATTATCGTTTGCTGCCTGGAGGCGCCGAGGCTGGCAGCTGCTTCTTCGAATTCGAGATCAAGATCCTCCAGAACCGGTTGGAGGGTCCTGACGACAAATGGGAGCCCGACAAAAACCAGGGCAACCAGAATACCAAGTTGGGTGTAGGCAATTTTAATTCCCGTCAACGCCAGAATCGGTTGTCCGAACCAGCCGTTCGGACCGTAAATCGTGGCGAGGGAAATTCCAGCCACAGCGGTTGGCAATGCAAAAGGGAGATCGACCATTGCATCGAGGATTCGTTTCCCGGGAAAACGATATCGGACCAAAACCCAGGCGACCACGATGCCGAACAGCGCATTAATCGCTGCGGCCAAAAGTGAGATCCCAAAACTGACTTGATAGGAGGCAATGACGCGTGGAGACGAGACTGCGCGAAAAAAGGCTTCCCATCCCAGCCCGGAGGCCTTCAGAAAGGTGGCTGAAAGTGGGATCAGGACGATCAACGACAGGTAAACGAGAGTAAAGCCCAGCGTCAGGCCAAAGCCGGGTAAAATTCGCCTCTTCCACCAAAGCTGGAGCGATGCGATGGGGTTGATAGCGCGCGCTTGCTTCGCCACTGTGATTGCTGGTTCCTGCATTAAGCAATTGGGCCCGGGTCACTCGATCGAGTGGCCGGTCCCCACCCGAGGTGTTTACTGCTGATAAATCTGGTCGAAAACGCCGCCGTCGTCGAAATACGTCTTCTGCGCGTTAGTCCAGCCGCCGAAGGTATCGTCAACCGTAAACAGTTCAATCTTTGGGAATTCTTTACTGTATTTCTCGGCGACTTCTGCCAAACGCGGTCGATAGAAATTTTTAGCAGCGATCTCCTGCCCTTCCGGAGTGTAGAGATATTCAAGATACGCTGTCGCTATTTCACGCGTTCCTTTCCGGTCGACAACCTTGTCCACGATGCTGACTGGCGGTTCCGCAAGAATGCTGACGCTCGGGTAAACGATCTCGAACTTGTCAGAACCAAACTCTTTCAGGCTTAGCAGCGCGTCGTTTTCCCATGCGATGAGAACGTCTCCCAGACCACGTTCAACAAACGTGGTTGTCGAACCGCGGGCTCCGGAATCAAGGACAGGCACGTTTTTGTAAAGCTTGGTGACAAACTCCTTCGCCTTGTCGTTCCCGTACTTGCGGACGGCGTAACCCCAGGCGCCAAGAAAATTCCAGCGAGCTCCGCCTGACGTTTTTGGGTTGGGAGTGATGACCTGCAATCCAGGCCTTATCAGATCATCCCAATCCTTGATCCCTTTCGGATTTCCTTTTCGAACCAGAAAATTGATCGTGGAGGTGTAAGGGCTGCTGTTATCCGGAAGCCGCTTTTGCCAATTCTCCGGTACGAGGTCGCCGTGCGTGTGCAGCGCGTCAATATCTGCGGCGAGCGCCAGTGTCACCACATCGGCGGCGAGCCCATCGATCACGGAACGCGCCTGTTTTCCGGATCCGCCGTGAGACTGCTGGACGACGACATCCTTCCCGGTCTTCGCCTTGTATGCCTTTTGGAAAGACTCATTGAACGCCTGGTAGAGCTCGCGCGTTGGATCGTACGAAACGTTGAGCAGAGTGACCGTTTCAGCAAGCGCAACGGCTTGGGAGAGCAGGTAAACCGCGCCAAAAATGTATCTGAATCTGATCAAGTCCATTGGAACAAGGGAAAAGACTATTAATATGGTCGGGTTTATAACCACACTAGATCGTCGGAGTAAAGGTGTTTTTTTTGAGCGACGGCAGCCGCAGACCGCTCAGAATCGCGCGGGTCAGGCCACGGTTTCGCCGTTGACCTTCTTTGGTGCTTTTCGCGACTTCGGACGCGACACAGGGCGTGTCAGCAATGGATCGAGAAAAAAGGGCGTCGCTACCTTGTCCTTGCGCAATTTCCGCATCGTAATCTCAACAACATCGGCCAGGGTAAACCGATCGAGAATGTTTGAGATGGCATTTCGGACATCCAGCATCAGCATGCGCAGACCGCAATGTTCTTCGTCCGGACAACTGCATCGCTGATAAGCGGTTTGGCTGACGCAGGCGATCGGCGCAAGCGGACCATCGATCAGTCGCGCTACTTGACCGATACAAATGTTCTCGGGCGGTCGGGCCAACAGGTAACCGCCGTGTTTGCCGCGTCGGCTCTCAAGGTAGCCTGCAGCCTTGAGCTGCATTAATATTTGTTCGAGGAATTTGACCGGCAGCCCTTCTTTGGCAGCCAGCTCGCTCACTTGGAGCAATGGACGCCCTACAGCCTGAGCCACACCAAAATCAATTAAAGCGCGCAGGGCATATTCACCCCTTTTGGACAGCTTCACTGATCCGCATCTTAAATCGCAAGTCTCGTAAACTCAACTAGTCGTATTGAATAAATATCTATAACGAAATCAGTAGTTGCAGCAAATCCTCAACGGCTCAAAAACATTAGCCTCAGTGCGGACGACGCGGTTGTCAGGGCTTCCAGAGGCAATTCCCGCTCTGGAAATAGCCCCTACCGTACCGACGGAGGGGATCGAACCCACACTCACTTGCGTGAACTGGATTTTGAGTCCAGCGCGTCTGCCAATTCCGCCACGTCGGCTTTCGTGAGGAGGCAATTAGTAAGCTTTTTACTACGAAACGCAAGAGCCAATAAGATCTAGAAATAAGGAGTTGCAGGAGTTCAGGAGTTGCAGAATGGGAGGGCGGTGGCTGGTTGTGGAGGAGGATTCATGTCTTCTTTTGCGATCAAGAGTTCGACTC
>Ga0302325_10016138_pt1 | contig 15851 bp, 11 predicted proteins | sample Palsa_T0_2_FD_201948 | JGI IMG/M metagenome (GOLD analysis project Ga0302325, IMG submission 201948) | Peat permafrost microbial communities from Stordalen Mire near Abisko, Sweden - Palsa_T0_2 | ecosystem: Environmental > Terrestrial > Soil > Palsa > Peat permafrost | place: Sweden: Abisko...
TGATCACGGGAGCCCACTGGCTGTCGCCTCCATCATCGGCGTGGCGCGCCTGGGAGCCGCCGCGGCCCAGATGAATCCCGACCTCAAGCCCGGGGAGATGGCCGCCCTGTGCGAGTTGATCGGGGCGAAGGTGGGTATCGCCGGGCCCGGTCACGGCGACAAGCTCTCCGAGGCGTTGGGCGGGACGGTGCTGAGCGGTGAGGACATCGCCGCCGCTGACGCAGACCACACGTTGGTGAGCCCGGCCATAGGGGAGGACTCCACCGGGTTGGTCTTGTTCTCGAGTGGGTCGACGGGACTGCCGAAGCCGGTCTACATCAGCCATCGCATCATCTCGGACCGGTTGACCTACTACGGGGCGCCCGTCAACCCGCAGGCCGATCCGCCGATCGACATGATGTCCGTGCCGCTGTTCCACATCGGGGGCACCTTGGGCCTCCTCATCACCTTGTATTCGGGGAGGTCGATCGTCATCCTTCCCCGCTTCGACGCCGGGGTGTGGCTGCGTACCGTCGAGGAGTGCCGGGTGAGCCAGACCTTTGTCGTGCCGACGATGTTGCGACGGATCCTCGACCATCCCGACTTCGCGACGAGTGACGTGGGCAGCCTGAAATCCTTGAGCTACGGGGCCGCGCCGGCCCTGCCCGATCTCATCAGAAGAGCGGTGGCCGCTCTGCCCGAGGTGAACTTCTCGAACGTCTTCGGCCAGACGGAGACGTTGGGGGCGTATGCCGCACTCTCGCCGGACGACCATCGCGCCGGGCGCAAGCTCGACTCCGTCGGTCGACCGTTTCCCGGGGTCGAGGTCCGCGTGGTCGACGTGGAGACGCAGGAAGACGTGGGCGTCGGACACGTCGGTGAAGCCGTCGTCCGGGCGGCGCAGAACATCACGTCCGACTGGCTGCCGACGGGGGATCTCGTGGTGATGGACGACGAGGGATATCTCTTCGTGAAGGGACGGGTGAAGGACACCATCAACCGCGGCGGGGAGAAGTTCGGCCCGATCGAGATCGAGACGGTGATCCGGACGCTGCCCGGCGTGGTCGAGGTGGCCGTGGCCGGGGTGCCCGACGACGACTTGGGCGAGCGGGTCGGTGCGCTCATTGTCGGGGACGCGGCGCTCACGGCGGAAGAGGTCAAAGCCCATAGCCAACGGGAGCTGGCTCGCTACAAGGTCCCCGAGATCATCGTGTTCGTCGATGAGTTGCCGTACAACCGGTACGGCAAGATCCCGCGCGCCGCCGTGGTAGAGGTGATTTGCTCGAAGACGAACGAGTGACGCCCTACGATCCGTGATCCGTGATCCGTGATCCGTGATCCGTCACCGCGGTGTCAGCCGATACGGGCCAGGTTTATCCCGTCCTTGGGCGCCAGGGTCACCGAGCGCCCGATGAGCTCGCTCGACTCGATTTGTTCGAAGGTGGAACCGTCCCCGTCGAGTTTGGCGTAGCAGCGACCGCCATCGGGTATGTCGCAGACCAGGAGCGCCGAGGTGGGTTCCCCGTCCCGACCGTGCAGCACCGAGTAGGTCGCCACGGTCGCCGCACCCTCGGGTGACGCCACGATGGTGTCCGGGAATTCCCGCGTTGCCGGCTGGGGTGGCGCGGTGAGGTGGCCCGGCGCGGTGGACCATAGGCCGAAGCTGTGTTTCTGCATGTGCATGCCGACCCCGCTGACCAGACCGAACGATCCGGGGTCGCCCCGCAGGGTCTCGGCCATCGCGGCGAGCGAGTGCGTCATGTAGTTGGAGCCCGGCCCACCGTGATACGGCAGGCCACCGGTCTGCGTTACCCCGCGTCCGTCGTCTTCGGAGAGGCCGAGCGCGTCGAGGGCAAAGCAGACCGAGCTGGCGAAACACGAGTAGAGGTCGAGATGGGCGACCTCGTCCATGCCGATGCCCGCACCGCCCAGCGCCGTCCCCGACGCCGTGGCCATGGCGGGTGAGCGCCAGAGCTCCGGGTGGTCGGCCACATGACCGGGATCTTCGTCGTAGCCCCAACCCCGCAGATAGACACGCGCCTCTTCGGGCACGCCCAAGGCGTCTGCCTTCGCCGCGCTGGCCAACAGGATCCCAGCGGCCATGTCGACGTCCATGATGGCGGTCATCAGCTTGGTGTAGGGATACGCCACCATCCGGTTGTCCGGGGTGGGGGTGACGATCTCTCCCGCGGTTCGGGCCACCGGGAACCAAGCGTGAGGACTGGTGGCGGCCACCTCGGTCATCGACGCCAGCACGCGGCCGATCCGTGCCCGGTGGTCATCGAGCCCTCGCCCGAGGTGCGCCCGTCGCGCGTTGTCGAAGAGGGCGAACGTCAGGAAGGCCTGGAAGACCGAGTGGCTGATCTCGGAGGGATGGAAATCCAGTTCCATGGGAAAGCGCGGTTTCTTGGCCGGCGGGAACGACCATCGTGGTTCTTCGCCCGCCTTCTTGAGCCGGCGCACCGTGGCGAGGGCCTCCGCGCCGACGAGGAGTGCGAGGTCGAGGTCGCCCCTCCGTATGTGGCCCGCCACGTCGACCGCCAGCACCTGCGGCACCGAGCCCCCGATACCCGAGTACTGCCGCCGGGTCGGCGCGGCACCGAGCCGCTCGGCCAGACGGCCCGCCGGGTCGTCGTACTGCCACGACTGCGAGTAGACGACGTCGATGCTCTCGATTTCTCCCAACAGGTCGTTGGCCGTGGTGCGGGCATCTGCCGCGGCCGCCCGCGCCATCTGTTCCCACATGACCAGCGGCTCGGGCGCGCCGTCGGGGGCGTCTGCGGGATGCCATGTCCGGCGGGCGACGCCGATGATGCAGGGCGAGCGCGGGTCGACGGCGTTGGTCACCGCACGCCTGTCATCGGCCGGGTGGAACGCTCACGAGGTGCGGGACTGCCCGGGCATCGCGATGGCCCGGTCGGCGATGATGTTCTTCTGGATCTCCGTCGAGCCCCCGCCGATGGTGCTGTAGCGCTGAAAGGCGTAGAGGCGCGTCCATTTCCCGCGATCGACGGCGTCGGGCCCACCCCGGGCCAGGACTCCCGCCGGGCCGAGCAGGTCCACCGCCAACTCGGCCAGGGTCTGGGCCAGCGATGACCACGACAGCTTGGCGAACGGCACCTCGGGCCAGTTCTTCTCGCCCTTCATGATCTTGCTCAGGGCCCGTAAGGAGAGCAGGCGGGCCAATTCGATCTCGGTCCAGACCTTGGCGATGCGGTCGCGCAGCGAGGGGTCCTCGAGGGCGCCCGGGTTCACCGAACGGGCCGCCTCGACCATGGCGTGCAGGTCGGCGGAGAGGATGGAGATCTGGCTGGCGATGCCGACACGCTCGTACCCGAGTGTGCCCATGGCCACCATCCAGCCGCCACCCTCGTCACCGAGACGGCTGGAGACCGGGATGCGGGCGTCGGTGAAGAAGATCTCATTGAAGAGCTCCTCTCCGGCCATGTCGCGGATCGGGCGCACCTCGATCCCCGGCGTGTGCAGGTTGAGGATGAAGGCGGTGATGCCTTCGTGCTTCTTACCCCGTTCTATCGCCGTGGGGTCGGTGCGGAGGAGGAACAGGCCCCAAGTGGCGAGGTGGGCCGACGAGATCCAGATCTTCGAGCCGTTGACCACGTAGTCATCGCCGTCGCGCACGGCGGTGGTGCGCAGGTTGGCCAGGTCGTTGCCGGCGTCCGGTTCGCTGAACCCCTGGCACCAGTGCTCTTCGGCTTCGAGGATGGAGGGGAGCCACTGCGCCTTCTGTTCCTCGGTGCCCCAGGCGATGATCATGGGTCCGATCTGCCAGATCCCGTTGGTGTTGAACATGCCCGGGGTCCGGTACTCGGCCATCACCTCGGAGTAGATGAGGCGTTGCATGGCGTTGATGGTGCGACCGCCGTACTCGGGGCCCCAGTGGATGGCGGCCCACCCGCCTTCGTTCAATTTGCGCTGCCACGCCTGGCGCCGGCGCTGGGACGCCTCGCCCGAGAGGCTCGCATCGTCCCCGAGGGACTCGGCTTCGAGAAACGACGGGAGATGCTTGTCCAACCAAGCACGCAGCTCGTCCCGGAAGGCTTCATCCTCGGGTGCCAGGGCAAAATCCACGGAGGTAGGGTATCCGACCTCGCGTGTACTCTGACGCTGTCGTCAGGGACAGAGACGGTGCGCTGGGAGCGGAGCCGTCAGGGCGGGAGGCAGGGGACCACCGGTGGACTTCACATTCGATGCCGAGCAGCTGGCGCTTCAGGACGTGGCGCGCGCGGCGCTCGAGCGAGAGTGCGGCCCCGATGTCGTGCGCCAACTGGTGGAGGATCCCACCGGGATCTCGCCCGCACTCTGGAGCACGCTGGTCGATCTGGGCTGGACCGGTCTGCTCATCCCCGCCCCGTACGGCGGGTCAGGAGCCGGGCTGCTCGAGATGTGCATCGTGGCCGAGCAGATGGGCCGCCTGCCACTTCCCGGGCCCTTCTTCTCGTCCGCCATCGCCGCCACGCTGGCGGCGCGAGCCCTGGGGGCGACCGAGCTCCTGGGAGACCTGGCCAGCGGCGGGCGCCGCGGCACGGTGGCCCTCGGGGAGCAGGGACACGGCGATCCCCTCAGCACGGTGCGGACGCGCGCCCGGCGTAAGGGCGCCGGGTGGGTCGTGAGCGGGACGAAGGCGATGGTCGTGGACGGGCACAGCGCCGACTGGGCCATCGTGGTGGCCCGCAGTGAAGAGGGGGTGCGCTCCTTCCTGTTGGAGCAGCCCGATGGCGAGTTGGTCCCGTCCCTCGACCCCACCCGCAAGATCGCCCGCCTCGTCCTGAACGAGACACCGGTCATCCCGCTTGGTCCGGGCGGGAACCAGACCGCACTGTGGTCGCGCGTGCAGGACGACATCGCCATCGCCCTGGCGGCGGAGACCGTCGGCGCCGCCGACCGCGCCCTGGCCGAGGCGATCGCCTACACCTCGACGCGGGTCGTCTTCGATCGGCCGGTTGCGACCTACCAGACCGTGCGGCACCGCCTGGTCGAGATGTTCCAACAGGTGGAGATGGCACGCGCCGGGGTGCAATTCGCTTCCTGGGCCTCCGACACCGACGCGCCCGAGCGGGAGCGGGCCGCCGCCATGGCGGCCAGCTATGCAGCCGAGGCGGGCGTGCGGGTAACGGGCGACGACATACAGCTCCACGGTGGGGTGGGATTCACCTGGGCCAACGACGCCCACTTCCTCTTTAAGCGCGTCAAGCAGAACGAGGTCCTCTTCGGCGGCGTAAGCCAGGAGCGTCATCGGCTGGCGTCCCTCTTCATCGAATCCGCCTGACCATCGAATCCGCCTGAACCCGGTCGCGACGCGCCGGGCGTTGCGGAGCTGGTGGAGCCGGTAGGGCCGGTGGAGCCGCTCAGTCGGCCGAAGGCCCGAGTAGCCGCGCCATCTCGTTGGCGCGTTGGGTCAGCAGGGTTGTCAGGTCGTCCCTGTCGTGCTCTCCGCCGACGCCGGCGGTGTACTGCACGAAGATGCCCACGACCATCGCGGTCAACAGGTGGGCCACGGCGGGTGCCCCCACCCGGTCATCCAGATCCGGGCGGTGGGTGACGATCCAGTCGGCCAGTCCGGCCTCGAAGGTCGTGAAGAGGTCGATGCCGACCGCACGCGCGGTTTCCTCGCCCCGCATGGCCTCGCCCGCCATGAGGCGGACGAAATCCTCGACCTCGAACATGGAGACGAGGATGTCGGCCAGCACCGCCGCCAGGGCGGATTCTGCTGCCGGGCCGTCGTCAGGCTTCGGGCCGGCGTCCCATTCGGGCAGATACCCGCGTTCGACGAGCACGGCTTCGAGGAGCTCGCGTTTCGAGGGAAAGTAGTGGTAGAGCGAGGCCACGTTGAGGCCCGCGGCCGAGGCCAGATCTCGCATGCTGGTGCCGTCGACCCCCTTTTGCGACATGAGTGAGAGGGAGACCTGCAGGATCCGGTGCCTCGTGGACGATCCTTCTGCGGGGTCTGCGTTCGCCATGACCCCATTGTGGGTGTTTCTGACCCCGCCGTCGAACAGGGGTATCTATCGACACCCAAACGAACGTTTGATAAAGTAGAAAAGCGGGCACAAGCCTGGAACAGCCGTTGATGTCCGTGATGGACGAGAGGAGCCCCATGGCAGTCGTCGAGACAACGAACCCCATTCCGGGATTCGATCCCTTCGAGCTCAAGGACACGGTTTCGGGCTCTATCCGTGATCCGTACCCGATAATGCACGAGCTCCGGCGGCAGTCACCCGTCCACACCGGTCCGATCGATCTCGGCGAGGGCATCGAGGCCCCGGTCGACCCGACCCGACCCGCCCCGGTGACGGTGTTCGGCTTCGACGAGGTCGTCCAAGTGCTGCGCGACGGAGAGACCTACTCGTCGTCCGTCTACGAGGGCATCATGGGCATGGTCATGGGCCGCACCATCTTGCAGATGGACGAGCCCGATCACCGGATCAACCGGGCGTTGGTGTCCCAGAGCTTCCGTTCCAAGGTGCTCGAACGCTGGGAGGAGAGCCTGGTCGCCGTTGTGGTCAACGAGCTGATCGACGGTTTCATCGACCAGGGCCGGGCCGACCTGGTGCGTGAGGTGACCTTCAATTTCCCGGCGCAGGTGATTGCCCACATTCTCGGCCTTCCGCGTGCCGACTATCCGAGATTCCAGCGTTGGGCCATTGAGGTGACGAGCGTGGCAGCGAACTGGGATCGCGGGATGGCGGCGTCCGCGGCACTGCGCGACTACTTCGCCTCCGTCATGGAAGAACGACGGGCGACGCCCGGCGATGACCTGATCAGCGACCTTGTCCGGGTGGAGGTCGAAGGCACGAAGCTGACCGACGAGGAGATCTACTCGTTTCTCCGCTTGCTGCTTCCAGCCGGCGTCGAGACGACCTACCGGGCCACCGGGAACCTCCTCCACGCGCTGTTGGGCGACCGTGCCCAGTTCGACGCGCTGTACAAGGACCGCTCACTCTTCCCGGATGCGTTCGAAGAGGCGTTGCGCTGGGAGCCGCCGGTCACGGTGATCCTCCGCCAGGCGACGCGCGACACGGAGTTGGCCGGCGTGAAGATCGCGGCGGGAGCCGATGTGGCCCTTCTCCTCGGTGCGGCGAACCGGGACGAGCGCAAGTATGCGGATCCCGATCGCTACGACATGTTCCGCCAAGGACGCCAGCACCTGGGCTTCGGATTCGGGGTCCATGTGTGCCTCGGCATGCACCTGGCCCGGATGGAGTCACGCGTCGCCATCAACACGCTCTTTGACCGGCTCGGTCCCTTCGCGCTGGATCCGGCCGAGGCGGCCCCGCACATCGAGGGCATGGCGTTCCGCTCGCCTCTCTCCCTGCCGGTGGTCTTCGCCGGCCGTTGACGGAGGTCTCCGGCTGACGTCTATCGTCACTCGTCATGACGCCGTCGCGAAGCCCGTTGCAAGACGCGGCTGCGATTGTCGGGATCGGACAGACCGAGTTCGCCAAGCAGATCGACCGGCCCGAGTCCCAACTGGCGGCAGAGGCCGTCGTCGCCGCGCTGGCCGACGCCGGTATCGCGCCCGATGAGGTCGACGGCCTGTGCTCCTACACGATGGAGACCACCGAAGAGGTCGAACTGGCCAAATCCATCGGCGCCGGCGACCTGACCTTCTTCTCGCAGGTGGGCTATGGCGGCGGCGCGGGGTGTGCCACCATCGGCCACGCCGCCATGGCCATCGCCACCGGCCAGGCGGATGTCGTCGTGGCGTGGCGCTCCCGCAAGCGGGGCGCGGCCCGATCGCGGCCCTGGGCCAATGCCTCCTCGCAGCAGTCGCCGCAGGCGCAATGGACGCGCCCCTTCGGCCTGCTCCGCCCGGTTGACGAGGTGGCGATGCTGGCCCGGCGCTACCTGCATGAGTTCGGGGGAACCCGTGAAAGCCTGGCCGAGGTGGCGATGGCCATCCGGGCCCACGCCAATCGCAACCCGGCTGCGCTGATGTACGACAAGCCCATGTCGATCGAGGACTACATGGCTTCCCGCTTCGTCTCGGAGCCGCTGTGCCTGTTCGACAACTGCCTGGAGACGGACGGCGCGCTGGCGGCGGTGCTGGTCTCTGCCGAACGGGCCATGGACTGCCCTCACCCTCCGGCCCTGGTCCATGCGTTCGGCCAAGGGTTGAACCGCCAGCACGAGACGATGGTGAACTACTACTCCGAGGACCCGCTGACCGGACCGTCGTGGGCCTGCGCCCACAAGCTGTGGTCGCAATCGGACCTCGGGCCGAACGACGTGGACGTGGTGCAGCTGTACGACGCCTTTACTCCCCTGATCCTGTTGTCGCTGGAGGGGTACGGGTTCTGTGGTCGAGGTGAGGCCGGCGACTTCGTGGCCGAAGGGAACCTGCGGTGGGGGAGCGGTTCGCTGCCGACCAACACCTCGGGCGGGGGGCTGTCCGAGGCGTACGTGCACGGCTTCAATCTGATCACCGAGGGTGTCCGCCAGGTGCGGGGCACGTCGACGTGCCAAGTGGACGGCGCCCGATCGTGTCTGGTGACATCGGGAGAAGGTGTGCCGACCAGTGCCATCCTGTTACGGGCGGCATGAGGGTGGAGGTGGCAAGGTGAGCGAGCCGTTGGACGTCGCGATCGACTGGGACAAGTGCATGGGCTCGGGCAACTGCGTTTTTTGGGCTCCTGGGACGTTCGACCTCGGCGAGGACGGTCACGCAGTCGTTCTCGACGCTGCCGCCACGGACGAGAAGCGGCTGCGCGTTGCCGCCGAAGGTTGCCCGGTTGGCGCCATCACGCTCTCGCGGGGTGGTGTGGCGGTGGTTCTGAACGAGACGGAGGACTAATGCCAATAGCGGTGAGCGAAGAACACGAAGCACTGCGCCAGAGTGCGCTGCGCTGGCTACAGAACCACTGCCCGCCCAGCGAGCCGCGGTCGGCAGCCGAATCGGAATCCGAGGAACTGCCGCCGGTGTGGGAGAAGATGGTGGCGCAGGGTTGGTTGGGGCTGCATGTGCCCGAAGCAGATGGTGGACAGGGCTTCGGTCTGAGCGAGCTGGTCGTCGTGCTCGAAGAGCTCGGGTATGCACTCTTTCCGGGTCCGGTCCTTCCGACGGCACTCGTCGCCGCAGTGATCTCCCGCCACGGGAGCGCGGCGCAACGCGCCCGCTACCTACCCGGCCTGGTCGACGGGTCCGCACCCGGAGCGGTGGCGCTGGGGGCAGGTGTCCTGCACCGCGCCGACGGCGCCGAAGGGGCGTCGGTCACCGGTACCCTGCGGCCCGTTCTGGGGCTTCGCACGGCGTCGGTGGTACTGGCTCCGTTGGACGAGGGCGGATGGTGCCTGCTGGATCCGGGAGACGCGACGGACGTGACGTCGCTGCCCGCACTCGACGCCACCCGGAGGTTGGGTCAGGCCGTCTTTTCGGGCACCGCGGTCGCCCCGGACGCGCTGCTGCCCGACGTGCGCGCGGGCGATGTGCATGATCTGGCCCTGGTCATGGCGGCAGCCGAGGGAGCCGGCGTCGCCCGCTGGTGCCTTGACACCGCCTCTGACTACGCCAAGGTACGCGTGCAGTTCGGCCGCCCCATCGGCCAGTTCCAGGCGATAAAGCACGCGCTGGCCGACATGCTGGTCGCCGTCGAGCAGAGCGCGGCTGTGGCGTGGGATGCCGGCGTCGCGTGGAGCCGCGACGCGTCTTCCGAAGAACGCGCGCTGAGCGCGCAGGTCGCGGGCTCCCTGAGCCTCGATGCGGCGGCGCACTGTGCCAAGCAGTGTGTCCAGGTGCTCGGGGGCATCGGCTTCACGTGGGAACACGATGCGCACTTCTACCTGAAACGGGCCATGGCATCCCGCCAGCTTCTGGCCGACGTCGTCGGATTGGAGGACGCGGTGGCCGGGTTGGCGCTGGCCGGAGCCCGTCGCAGCATCTCCGCCGATCTTCCACCGCAGGCGGAGTCCCGCCGGGCGGAATTGCGGCCAGCGGTGCAGCAGGTGGCAGCGCAGGAAGGGGAGGCGCAGCGCGCCGCGCTCGTCGAAGCCGGCCTGCTCATGCCGCACTGGCCGGCACCCTGGGGCCGATCCGCTGATCCGCTCGATCAATTGGTGATCGACGAGGAGCTCGCGGCCGCCGGCGTGCTCCGTCCCCACCTGGCTGTCGGCGCATGGGCGCTGCCCACCATCATCGCCCACGGCACGGACGAGCAACAGGAGCGTTGGGTGCGACCCACGCTGCTCGGAAAGCTTTCGTGGTGCCAACTCTTCAGCGAGCCCGGCGCCGGTTCCGACCTCGCCGCGCTGAGCACCCGGGCCGAGTCGGTCGAGGGCGGTTGGATCCTCAACGGGCAGAAGGTATGGACCTCGCTGGCCATGACGGCAGATTTCGGGATCTGCCTCGCTCGCTCGGACCCGGACGCGTCCAAACACGCCGGCATCACGTACTTCATCGTCGACATGCGTACCGACGGCATCGATATCCGGCCGTTGCGCGAGCTCACCGGCGCAGCCATGTTCAACGAGGTGTTCCTGACCGATGTCTTCGTGCCCGATGACGCCGTGATCGGGGTGCCGGGGGACGGATGGCGCATCGGTCGGACCACGTTGTCCAACGAGCGCGTGTCCATGTCCTCGGGGGCCGCCTTCGGCAATGGGGTCGAATCGTTGCTCCGCACCATCGAGCGCCGCGGCCCCGACGGGGTACCCGTCCGCCTCGACGAGTTGGGTCACCTCCTGGTCGAGGCGCAGTCACTGGCCCTCCTGAGCCTTCGTTCAACCTTGCGGACGCTGTCGGGAGTCGATCCCGGTAGCGGAGCCAGTGTGCGCAAGCTGTTGGGGGTGGAACACGAACAGCGAGTCCAGGAGATGGGCATGGCGCTCTACGGCGCGGATGGTGCCGTGCTCGATGGTGAGGCCCGGCGCTGGGAGGAGGGCTTCCTCTCCACCCGCTGCCTGACCATCGCCGGGGGGACGAGCGAGGTGCAGCGCAACGTCATCGCCGAGCGCATTCTGGGCCAGCCGCGCGATCCCGAACCGGGGATGTGAGGATCGGGCGGAGCGCCGGGCGGAGCGCCGGGGGGAGCTCCGGGTGGAGCGGCGTCGGGGTGCGGGCGCGGGCGCGCGCCGGGGGCTCGCATCGAGCCTGACACGCGTGTCATAGTTGGTCGGGCGCCGGCATCGTCATGTGGCGGCACCCGCGTGACGCATCACCGGCCCGGGCACCGGCCCGGCCTTCCTACAGGGGTGAACTGACTATGCCAATGTCCGTGCTCGAGCATCGCGACGATCTGGGCGTCAAGCCCGGGCGCCTCTTCATCGACGGGGCGTGGAGCGACGCCTCCGACGGGGGATCGTGGGAGCAGATGAACCCGGCCACCAACGAGGTCGTCACCAGCTTCGCCGTCGGCACCGTTGCCGACGTCGACCGGGCCGTTGGCGCGGCGCGCCGGGCCTTCGACCAAGGGCCCTGGCCCCGGCTCACGGCCAAGGAGAGGAAGAAGTACTTCAGCCGGCTGGTGGCATTGATCGAACAGCACGGCGAGGAGCTCAACAGGCTGCAGACGTTGGAGATGGGCATGCCCATCGCGTTCTCCTCCATGGCGGTCGTCTCGAGCGAAATGGCAGCGGGTGTCTTTGACCACCATGCCGGCTGGATCGACAAGATCTGCGGTTCGACCTACCCGACGTACGAAGCCGGTCCGACGGGAGGCGACGTCCAGATCATGAGCTTCCGGGAGCCGGTCGGCGTGGTGGCCGCCATCATCCCGTGGAACGCCCCCATGATGCTGTTCGCCCAAAAAGTGGCCCCCGCCCTGGCGACCGGCTGCACGGTGGTGCTCAAGCCGTCCGAGTTCGCCGTGCTCACATCGTTGAAATTCGCCGCCCTCATTGAGGAGGCAGGCTTTCCGCCCGGTGTCTTCAACTTGGTCCCGGGGCCGGGCAACCCCACCGGCGAGGCACTCATCACACACCCGGGCGTCGACAAGGTCACGTTCACCGGGAGTCGCGCCGTGGGCAAGCGGATCCTCGAAGCGAGCGGGGACACGGTCAAGCGCGTCACGCTCGAGCTGGGGGGAAAGTCGCCCAGCATCGTGTTCGAGGATGCGCCGAGCGTCGAGGGTGCAGCCATGATGGCCATGGGCATGGTCTCCATGGGGCTCTCGGGCCAGGGCTGCGTGTGCCAGACCAGGTCACTGGTGCACCGCAGTGTCTACGACGCGTTCGTGAACGCGGCAGCGTCCCTGGTCGGCATGGTGCAGTTCGGCGACCCCTTCGACCTCGCCACGACGTCGAGCGCGATCATCAACAAGCGTCAGCTCGACAAGGTGCTCGGGTTCATCGAAAACGCGCCGTCGCAGGGCGCGCGCCTGGTAGCCGGCGGTGACCGACCGGGTGGTGACCTCTCCCAGGGCAACTTCGTCAATCCCACCCTGTTCGCGGACGTCGACAATTCCATGACGGTGGCCCGCGAAGAGGTCTTCGGTCCCGTGCTGGTGGCCATGCCGTTCGACGACGAAGCGCACGCCATCGCCTTGGCCAACGACACCGAGTACGGGCTCGGAGCGGGCGTCTACACCACCAACATCGCGCGTGCCTTCCGCGTGGCCAAGGCCATCCGGGCCGGCACGGTCGGGGTCAACGAGTACACCGTGTGGCCGAACGCCCCGTTCGGCGGCATGAAGCAGTCGGGGCTCGGGCGCGAGGGCGGGTGGGGAAGTATCGAGGCCTTCACCGAGACCAAGTCGGTCGTCATCGGACTGACCGGCTGAGGTCCAACGCAAGCCCCTCACGCCGCCCACGCCCCCGCCGCCGGGTGACGGCGCAAAGTGGCCGGACCGCATGGATTTCGACGAAATAACGGCTCCCACCTTGGGTGACGCGCCGGGTGGTCAAGGTTGCCATCCGGTTGCCTGTCGGCGAGCGAGCAGAATTTCGGTGCTTTGCACGGCACCTTCCGGCATACTTTGGACGACAACGACAAAGGCAAACCCTCTGCGAGGAGGGGACGCAAAGCTACGGGACTCTCTGAGTGAGCCGGGTTGCCGAAAGTGGCTTCTGTAAAAGCCCCGTTTCTGTGATCGCCCACCTCCTCGGCAACCCGAGGAGGAGATGTGGGCCAGGCGGTACGGAAACGACACGGGCGGTCGCTCGCCGCGGTGCTGGGCGGGCTCTCCGCCGTGGCCCTGGTCGTGGCTGGCGTCACCGGTGGCTGGCTGTCGCCGACTGCTGGCGCCTTGGGCATCCTCCCCCCCGACAACCCCCCTGCGAACATCGCTCCGTCCAGCCCGGACTACCTCACCTCGATCGACGCCGCGCGGGCCGCCGAGGGTGTCGGTCCCATGGATGTCTCCGAGGCAACGATCTCGGGCCTGCCCATTCCCGAGCAGGCCTTTATCATCGTCAACGACGAACGAATCGACCGGGGGCTCCCTCCCATTTCCTACATGACGGCTCAGCTGAACGCAGATGCCCAGCAAGGTGCCGACACCGGGAACGATCCGGAATTCCCCGCCAACATCGCGGGCGGCAGCCAGTTGACGTGGGGAGGCTCCGTGTGGGCCGGAGGGCTGACCTCGGTCTTCGAAGCCGACTACTACTGGATGTACGCGGACGGATTCGGAGGCGGCGCAACCACGAACGAGGACTGCACGTCCGGCTCGTCGTCGGGCTGCTGGGGTCACCGCGACATCCTCCTGCACGAATTCAACTCATGTGGATCGACCCCGACGACACTTTCGATGGGTGCGGCGTTCTCGTCGACCGGCTCCGCCGGCGGGTCGATCGCCATCCAGCTGATCGGCTCGTGCGGTCCACCTCCGGCCGGCATCACGCTCACATGGAGCCAGGTCCAGTCGGGCCTCTTGTCAGGCGCACGCATCATCGGGATCGCCACCCTGCTGGACGGGAAGGGCTATTGGGAGGCCGAGGCGAGCGGTGCCGTTGCGGCGTTCGGCGCGGCCTCTAATTACGGGTCGATGGCGGGAGACTCGCTCAACTCGCCCATCGTCGGGATCGCGGCGACCCCTGACGGCGGGGGCTACTGGTTGGTCGCCGCCGACGGCGGCATCTTCAGTTTCGGCGATGCGAACTTCTACGGCAGCACCGGGGCACTGCACCTGGTGGCGCCGATAGTCGGGATGGCGCCGACTCCCGACGGGCGGGGGTACTGGCTGGTGGCGGCCGACGGCGGCATCTTCAGTTTCGGCGATGCGCCGTTCCGCGGCAGCATGGGAGGTGAACGGCTCAATCGCCCGGTCGTCGGCATGGCGGCGGATCCCGCGACGGACGGCTACTGGTTGGTCGCCGCCGACGGCGGCATCTTCAGTTTCGGCGCTCCCTTCCTCGGCAGCACCGGTGCCGTGCACCTGGATCAGCCGATCGTCGGCATGGAAGCGCAACCCGGAGGCAACGGTTACCGCTTCGAAGCGGCCGACGGTGGCGTGTTCTGTTTTGGCGACGCCAACTTCGCCGGGTCGATGGGTGGCCTCAAACTGGCGGCACCGGTCGTCGGCATGGGGGCCGATCCGGCCACCAACGGGTACTGGCTCGTGGCTTCCGACGGCGGCATCTTCAGCTTCGGCAACGTGGCGTACTACGGCCGGATCAACAGCTAGGGGGCTCGCGCCGTGTCGATGGGCGCGCCGCATGAGCCCCGCGCACCGCGCACTGCCGCGCGTCACCCCACCCCGGAGGGGCTACCCCGGCCCTTCCCTTCGCTACAGTCCCTTTTCATCATGATCGTCACGGGTGAAGGGAGCCTCAGGTGAAGCTGTCCATGCCACTGAGCTATGCGGGGGGTTTTGCCGAATCGGCTCGCCAGACCGCCGAATTGGAGAAGGTCGGGCTCGACGTCGTGTGGGTCGCCGAGGCCTACGGTTTCGACGCCCCCAGCATGATGGGCTATCTGGCGGCGAAGACCGACCGAGTGGAGATCGGGGCCGCAATCCTCCCGATCTACACGCGCACGCCCACCCTCATCGCTATGACGGCGGCGGGTATCGATGCGCTGTCGGGCGGGCGCTGCGTCCTTGGCCTCGGCGCCTCGGGCCCTCAGGTGATTGAAGGATTTCACGGGGTGCCCTATGACCGCCCGCTGACCCGGACCCGCGAGATCATCGAGATCTGCCGGCAGGTCTGGGCGCGGGAGGCTCCGCTTTCACATGATGGGGCGGCGTACAAGATCCCTTTACCGCCCGGCGAGGGAACGGGACTCGGCAAAGCCCTCAAGATCATCGGTCATCCCGAGCGGGCGCGCATACCCATCTGGGTGGCGGCGTTGGGGGAGAAGAACGTAGCCATGGCGGCCGAGGTTGCCGATGGTTGGCTGCCGTTGTTCTTCGTGCCCGAGAAGGCAAGGCAGGTATTCGGGCCTTCTCTTGACGCTGGCGCGGCCAAGCGTGCTCCCGACTTGGGCGCCCTGCAGATCGCGGCGGGGGGGCTTCTGGCCATCGGTGAGGAGTCCGAGGTGGCGCCCTTCCGCGAGTTGGGGAGAGGGGCGGCCGCGCTGTATATCGGGGGGATGGGCGCCAAAGGCAGGAATTTCTACAACGCGCTGGCGTGTCGCTACGGATATGAGCGGGAAGCAGGCGAGATCCAGGATCTGTACCTCGCTGGTCAGAAGAAGGAAGCGGAGGCAAAGGTGCCGGCCGAACTGCTCGAGGCCACGTCGCTGTGCGGATCCGAGGGGTACATCAAGGAGCGCGTGGCCGCGTTCGCTGAGGCAGGCGTGACGCATCTGAACGTCACCCCGGTCGGGGGCGATCCGGTGGCGATGATCGAAAAGCTCCGCAGCTGGCTCTAGTGCAGGTGCAGGTGCAATGGCCGGCGGGGCCTGTTCACCGGTCTGGCGACCGCCAGTCGACGTGGTCGGGCCGCGGATGACGGAACAGGCGTGCCGCGTTGCCGGCAGC
>Ga0302325_10016139_pt1 | contig 15850 bp, 13 predicted proteins | sample Palsa_T0_2_FD_201948 | JGI IMG/M metagenome (GOLD analysis project Ga0302325, IMG submission 201948) | Peat permafrost microbial communities from Stordalen Mire near Abisko, Sweden - Palsa_T0_2 | ecosystem: Environmental > Terrestrial > Soil > Palsa > Peat permafrost | place: Sweden: Abisko...
AGCCCCACGGCTCCAGTACGGACTTCGGATTGTCGTCGGTCATCGCCACAGATGCGGGGCGGCTTTCTTGGGGCGCGGGTCTCATTGGGTGCGCACCCTCCACATTAACCGGCCCGGCGCGCCCATGCACAGGAGCGCATCCAGCTTACCGCGCCCATCTCCACCGCTTCTCCACCCATCGATGGACCCTGCACTCAGTCCAATGACTCAAGACATTGCGCCAGCAGACCGATAAGGTGGGCATGTCTCCTGAACTGGTTTCTTGATCGCAAGATCGATAATGACTCTTCGGGTGGCCGCCCAACTCGCTGGGCAGCCACCCGATTCCTTTTTTGGGGCGGTCTGCTGGGTCGCACATCCGAAGATCGCAGGACGATTTTTTCAACCGATGGGATTTTGCGTCCGTCGTTTCGTCCCGCTGTGGCTGAAGCGGTAGGCCCCGAAACGCAGGTCCTTCGACTCCGTTTGGCCAAAAAGACGGCCAAACTCCGCTCAGGATGACAGATTTGTTTGCGGGATGACAGATTTGTTTGCGATGGAGTTTAGGGACTGGCCACTAACATAGACCTTCAAATCCTCAACTTGATCCGATGTTCCCAAACATACAAGGACGCAAGCCTCGACTTGATCGGAAGCTCCCTCCCATGAACGAGGGAGGGGGATGACCCAAAGGGTGTATTCCGCAATGACAGCGTTTTGGCGAGAATCCAGCCAAAGCTATTCGATCAAACAGCGGGTTGCAAGTCCGGGCACGATGTGCGCGCTTCCGGGCATTTCTGTTGATGGGAAGGCGCGCCTCGAGTGGCCCCGTGTCCTGTGGAGAGCGCAGGCCCAACCGGGTGGAAGGCCCGGTATGGATTCATTTTGGTAAGCCCGGTGTATGAAAGTGTGCGATACAACTTTTTTCGGGAAATATGCATCGACAAAAACCCGAATCGCAATATAATTCAGGGGTACCCCTTCTGGCGCGCCTCTCACCGGTTGTTATTGTGGGGGCTTGCGTCTCAAACCGTGGATGATCGCGGTCTTGCAGTTGCCCTCAGTTCTTTCAGATTTCTCACGGCCAGACCGGCCGTGGAAAGCAATTGCATTGGAGATCCGCCATGGGGGTAAACATGCGCCGCGAAGCTATCCAGCTTGCCGGTTGTGTCCATCAGGAAAGCAAATTGTCGGGGCGTTCCTGCCCATCCACTGGCATCGAAGACGAACCGCGGTGCCGCGTCCGTTTCGGGGCGCTGGCCTCGCTTCGTGCCGGCAGTAAGTGGATGCTGGGGCTGGCCGTGCTGCTGTTGGCCGGCCACGCCACGCAGGCCCAGTCGGTTTTTGGTCCGCGGGGCGTGGGCTCGAAATCGCCCGCCCAGACTGTTACGGTGACGGCCACGGCGGCGGGCAGCGTGAGCACGGTGAACGTGTTGACGCTCGGCGTTACGGGGCTCGACTTCGCAACGGGCGGAGGCTCCTCCACCTGCGGATCGGCCAACCTCACCGTTGGAGCCACCTGCACCGAGTCCGTGACCTTTACGCCGTCGGTTCCCGGCTCGCGCGTGGGCGCGGTGGTGCTGCTTGACTCGAGCGACAAGGTGCTTGGCACCGCGTACCTGTCGGGCACTGGGACCGGCGGCCTGGGCGTGCTGGTGAACGGCAACATGATCACGGTGGCCGGCGTCTATCGCACGTGGAACTCCACCCAGGATGGCATCCCGGCCATCGACGCCAATCTGGACCAGCCGTCCAGCGTGGTTCTGGATGGCTCGGGCAACATGTATATCGCCGACAGCGTCCACAACCGGATTCGCAAGGTCACGGCGTCTACCGGGCTCATCTCGACCATCGCGGGCACCGGTGCGGGGACCGACAAAGGCGACAACGGCCCCGCGGACAAAGCTACCCTCAACAACCCCTCGGGCGTGGCCATCGACGGGGCGGGCAACCTCTATATTGCGGATGCCGGGAACAACGCGATACGCAAGATCACCTCGGCGACCGGGATCATCGCCACGGTGGCGGGCGACGGGAAGCCCGGCTTCAAAGGCGACAACGGCGCAGCCACCGCGGCCGAACTCAACGGGCCGCTGGGCGTCTCAATCGACCTGAGCGGCGACCTCTATATTGCCGACACGGCCAACCAGCGCATCCGCAAAGTCGACCTGGCCACCAAAATCATCACTACCGTGGCCGGAGACGGCTTCCAGAGCGCGGGGGGGTTTGGCGGATACAAAGGCGACAACGGTCCGGCCATCGAGGCCGAGCTCAGCCTGCCCTTCGCAGTGGTATGGGATCCGCAGGGCAACATGTACATCCCGGACTCGGCCAACAACGTTGTGCGCAGAGTCGACACCCAGGGCACGATCACTACCTATGCGGGCAACAATTCTCCCGGCTTGGGCGGGGACGGCGGACCTGCGATCGATGCCAATCTTCACCTGCCGGAGGGCCTGGCAGTGGATCCGGCGGGCAACCTGTACATCGCCGACACGCAGAACAGCGCGATCCGCAAGGTCAGCTCCAAAACTCATGACATCTCGACAGTGGAGATCAGCGGCCAGGGCGAGACGGTGGTTCCCGGCGGGACCACGCCTGGCCCGGTGGTGCTGTATGCTCCCACCGGCATGGTGATGGACGGCTACGGCAACCTGTTCGTGGCCGATTTCTATTACATGCTGATCCGCGAGATGCAGAGCAACCTGGCGATCCTGAATTTCACGGCCGTGCCGGTGCGCCAGGGCGATCTCTCCGCGCCGCAGGACCAGACGGTGGAAAACGACGGTAACGCGGCGCTCGATCTGAGTGCCATCAACCACGACAACAATGCCGCGGTTGACCAGGCCGAGACGACCTGCAACCTTGGCACTCCGTTCCTGGCGGTCGACGGCGACTGCATCGTCGCGGCCGAGTTTGCGCCCACCGTCGCCGGCGATCCACTGGTGGGAAACGTCGACGTGCTGGGAGACACGCAAAATGCGCCGCTGGATATTGAGCTGATCGGCGATGCATCGTCGGTGAACTCGACGACGGTGACGCTGATCTCCAATCGCAACCCGTCCAACTTCGGGCAGGCGGTCAAGTTTACGGCCACCGTCACCACGGGCGCGGGCACGGGCAATCTGACCGGCACGCTTACCTTCTTTGACGGCGCCAAACAGCTTGGCGTCCCGGTGAATCTGAGCGCAGCGGGCATTGCCACCTACACCACGGCCTCGCTGGCGGTGGGCTCGCACAACATGACGGCTGTCTACAACGGCGACCCCAAGCACTTCAAATCGACCTCGCCGACGCTGGTGCAGGTGGTGGACGAGGGCACCGTGGTCAGGCTGACGACCAGCCAGAACCCATCCCAGATCGGCCAAAGCGTGACCTTCACGGCGACGGTCAAAGGGCCTGGCGGATCTGGAGTTGTGCCGCAGGGCAACGTCATCTTCACCGACGGCGCGGCTACGCTGGGAACCGTGACCTTGAACGCGTCGGGTGTGGCCACTTACTCCACGGCTACTCTCGCCAACGGACTGCACACCATTCAGGCAACCTATGCGGGCGATCCCGTGCTGAATATCCTGGGCGCGGCGTCCAACATCGTGGACCAGGAGGTCCAGGCGCCCTCAACCAATGTACTGACCTCGACTCCCAACCCATCGGTCTACGGCACCAACGTGGTCTTCACGGCCACCATCAAGTCGAGCGGCACCTTTGCTCCCACCGGCGTGGTCCTCTTCCTCGATGGCGGCAAGGTGTTTGCCACGGCTAGCCCGGCCGGCGCCACGGGGGTTGCACAGTTCACTACCTCGACCCTGAGCGTGGGCACGCACGACATCACTGCGAAGTATGAAGGCAGCGCCGAGGATGGCGCCAGCACCTCCAACACCGTAATGCAGGTGGTAAGCCAGGCGGCGACGGATACCACGGTTGTGGCCTCGCCCAACCCAGGGATCGCGGGTCAGCCGGTGGCCCTGAGGGCCACGGTAAAGCTGACCCAGGGTACAGGAGTGCTGACGGGAACCGTCACGTTTACGGACGGGGGCGTGACGGTGGGAACCGCTCCGGTGGCCGGCGGTGGAAGGGCCGAAATCACCAGAACGTTTACGGCCGGCAATCACATCATTGTGGCGACGTACTCCGGCGACACCAATAACGGCGGCAGCGTTTCACCTGATCTGTATCTGGTGATCGATCGCGCCAGCGATCAGGTTTTGCTGAGCGTGAATCCCGATCCTGCCATAGTGGACACCGTGGTGAACATGACCGCCGTGGTGAAGGGTGACGGCGTCACGCCGACCGGCGATGTCAATTTCCTGGCCGACGGAAAAACCATCGGAGCCGGCCACGTGGACAACACGGGAACAGCCACCTTCGCCTACTCCCAGCTCACGGTCGGCAATCACTCCATTACGGCGCACTACGACGGCGACGGGTTCAACGCGGCCACCACGTCGAGCGCGAAAATCGAAGTGGTGCAGGCGATTCCCACGATCACCAACCTGGGCACAGCCACGGTTGGCAAATCGCAGACGCTGGTGGCGTCGGTCTTCTCGACGGTTGCGGCCGGCCACACGCCCACCGGGACGGTGACCTTTAAAGACGGCGCCAAGACGATCGGAAAATCCGCGCTCGATTCGAGCGGGGTGGCCACGCTGACGCCCAACCTGCCCAACGGCTCCTACACCATCGTCGCGTTCTATAGCGGCGACCCCACGCACCTGCCGTCGGAATCGAAGCCGGTGGTGATTTCGGGCGCGGCCGCGGACTTCAAACTGACGGTCGATCCATCGAGCCTCTCGATCCCCACCAAGCAGAATGCCACGGTTACGGTGACGCTGACCTCGAGCGGCGGCTTCACGGATACCGTCGAGCTGGGATGCGGGTCGGTGCCAGCGCGAGTCACCTGCCACTTCTCCAACTTCAACATCAGCCTGGCTTCCGACACCACGGCAACTGCCCAGCTGACCATTGACACCAACTATCCACTCAGTGGCGGAGGCTCGGCGATGAACGCGGCGCCCGGCACCCTAAAGCCGGGCATGAGGGGAGTGTCGCTGGCAGGACTTCTGCTTCCCATCAGCGGGGCTTTCGGCTTGGTCTTCTGGCGCTTCAGAAAGCGGCACTCCGGGTTGCTTAGCCTGGAGCTGCTGGTGGTTGTTTCAGGCGCCGCGATGCTGGTCACCGGCTGCGGCGGATTTACCGAGATGAGCGCCGCGCCGGGCAAGTATGTGCTCCAGGTGAACGGCGTGGGCGCCAACAGCGGCCTCCAGCGTTACCAGAACGTGACGCTGACCATTACGCAGTAGCGGACACTTCATGAGCGGGCGTGGACGGGACCCGGCAGGGTTCGGTCCACGTCTGGAATCGGCAAAGTGCGAAATCATGAGTCACGCTGCAGGAGAGAGATGAGAAATTTCCAATTTTTCGCCCGGTTTTGGCGGTGCAAGGTGACTCGGACGGCGCGGATGCGCGCGGGGTTTTCGGCGGCAGTGGTTGCGGTCTGCCTGGGGCTGGCCGGCAGGGCATCGGCGCAGGTGGAGGTGTCTGGCTGGCAGGGCGGGTTCACCGTGTCCGCCGGCGTGGCCGCATCCGGCTATTACGTAGGCTACGGCGAGCGGAAGATGATCGGGCCGGACATCTTCGTCGACGCCGACACGCGGCGCCATTTCGGCGCTGAGTTTGAGGCGCGCAGGGTGTTGTATCCAATGACGGCGGGCGTGAAAGAGACGGTCTGGACCGGCGGCCCGCGCTACTCGTTCTATCCCATCAAGGGAAAGTTCTATCCCTATGCGAAAGCGATGGTGGGTGTCGGCCAGTTCGACTTCCCGTACGGCTACGCCAAGGGCAGTTACCTGGTGATCGCTCCGGGCGGTGGGGTGGACTATTGGGTCAACCGCAGGATACGCATCCGCCTGGTCGATGTCAGCTATCAATACTGGAACCAGTTCACGTTCGGGTCCATGCCTTCTTACGGCATCACGACCGGGATACGGGTGCGCATTCATTGATTGGTGCGGGCGAGGGGTACCGGCTTCGCAGGCTGCGGCAAAAGGCCGAATCGGCGGCAAGTCGAATCGAACATCCATCAGGGGCTAACGTTCGCCCAACGACGATTTGATCGGCTTCTGCGGCACGGTCGAAAACGCCAGCTAAGGCTATTGTTTTCAGCCGGCGGTTTGAGCGGTTGGCTCTACGCAGTATCCCATTTGCTTCAGTTCGCGGATCATGCGTTGAACCCGGTGTTTCAGCCGGAGCGGATCGGGCTGATTTCCTTGTTCGATGTATTGGACGCCTTCATGGAGGATCTTCCAGACCAGCCGGCAGAGCCGGTTGGCGGCCGCCCAGACGGTTTTGCTGTGTCCCAGGCGTACGACAAGACGGCGGTAGAGTTTCTCAAAAAAAACTGCCTTTGGTGCGTACGGCGGCGTTGGCGGCCTGGTTAAGCAAGCGGCGCATCGTGCGATTGCCCCTGGGGGAACGGTTGCTTTTCGGAACTCCGGCCGATTCCTCCCTGCCCGGAGCCGTGCCTACCCACGCGGCCAACTGGGGCGCGGGGGGAAAGGTGGCGGCGCAAGGGCCCACCTCGGCGACGATCTGCTGGGCTGAGTCCGGACCCAGGCCGGGCACCTGGGCCAGACGGTGAACCGCATCCCGATGCTGGCGCATGGACTGGGCCAGGCTGCCATTCAAGGTTTCAGTCTGGGCGTCGATCCAATCGAGCCGATCCGAGGAACAGACCCAGTATCTGCCGGTGCACGTGGGCCAGCCGGCCGGCCTGGGCCAGGGCATCGGTCCATTGATCGCCTTGCGATTCTTAAGCACGGTCTCGAGCTGCCGTTGGCAAAGCCTCGGCGCTCATCAATGGGTTCACTGGCGCACTCCAGATCGGACACAGCTACGGACTCAACTTCTCCAGTGTCGCAGCAACCCTGGCTGGGCAGCTAATGAGCGATGCTACACTCGACGGCGTTTTCATCCCCTCGAGTGGGCCGAAGGCCCATGGAGACGCGACTGAAGTCGTGCCCTTTCAAAGCTTGACCTGCGCCACAAGCCGTTGATTCTTGTCAATCGGCCGGCAATTGTTCAAGCTCTTCGACAGGCCGCCGCTTCGCCTTGACCTGCGCCGACGTGAGCAGAAACACCGCGATCACGATGGCCGCCATGCCTGCGAACTCCGCTGCTCCGGGCCGCTCGTGCAGCAGCACAATGCCCAGCAGCACCGCGACCATCGGATTCACATACGCATAGGAAGCGACCTTGGCCACGGGCACATGTTCAATGAGGTAGATGTAGCCGGTGTAGCCCAGCAGCGAGCCGCCCGTGATCAGCCACGCCAGCGATCCGGCGGCAGCCTCGTTCAGATGAAACTGCGGCCACTGCCCCAGCGTTGTGCCCAGCGCGGTATTGAAGACGCCGGCAGCGATCATCTGCCATGAAGCAGCCACAAAGCTGTTCGCCGGCAGCTTGGTGCGGCGGGAGATGAGACTGCCCGCAGTCCAGCAGATGCCGCCGCCGAGCAGCGCGCCCAGCGCCAGCAGGCGGGTGCGGTCGCCGCCCAGGCCGGTGCGCAGCGAGGGCCATACCAGTACAGCCAGGCCGGCAAAGCCCAGCGCCATGCCCAGCCATCCGCGCGCCGGCAGGGGCTCGCCGCCAGGCAGCAGCATCTCCGCCAGCGCCACATAGAGCGGAATCACCGCCAGCACCAGGGACGCCAGGCCGCTGTCGACGGTCTTCTCCGCATAGACGAGGCCCACGTTGCCGCCGCCCAGCAGCAGCAGTCCCACTGCGGCCATGGTCAGCATTGCCCTGGGCGGCCACAGCAGGCGCAGGCCGCGCCAGCGGCACCAGATCAGCAGCAGAGAGCCGGCAATCAGAAAGCGCGTGCCGGCCAGAAGCAGCGCCGGCATCTCAGCCGCGCCAATGCGGATGGCCGTATACGTCGAGCCCCAGAATAAATAGACGGTGGCAAACGCCAGCACGATGGATGCGGTGCTGACCGCCCTGCGCTGCGTCGTCGATTGGGTCGCGTTGGTCATGGATGATTCCATCGTAGCGTGAGATGTGGCGCGGCGCTTCCCGCTTCTTGAGGGGTCTTCGATGCGGCGGGATGTGGCGCTGAATTTTCCGAGCCGCATCCCGTTTCGCTGAGTCCAATCGGCGAGCGGCGCATCGACAGAGATATGGCGACATCGACCGAATTCAGCCTGGACGAAGCCGTGGCGCTGCTCAGCCGCACGCCCGCGGCGCTCAATGCGCTGCTGCGCGGCCTGCCTGCGCTATGGACGCGCTGCAATGAAGGCGGCGAGACCTGGAGCGCGTACGACATTGTCGGCCACCTGATTGCCGGCGAGCGCACTGACTGGATTCCCCGCGTGCGCATCCTGCTGGAGCACGGCGAGGCGCGATCCTTCGATCCCTTCGACCGCTTTGCACAGTTCAAAGCGAGCGAGGGCAAGACGCTCAACCAGCTTCTCGAGGAGTTTGCTCGTCTGCGCGCGGAGAGCCTGGCCGCGCTCGCTGCGCTTTCCCTGCAGCCCAAAGACATGGCGCTGCGCGGGATGCATCCGGCGTTCGGCTCGGTCACGCTGTCGGAGTTTCTGGCCACCTGGGTGGCGCACGACCTGACCCACCTGCACCAGCTTTCGCGAGTCATGGCGCACCAGTACCGCGACCTGGTGGGCCCGTGGAGCGCCTACCTGGGCGTGCTTCGGTGCGGCGGGCATAGCGATTAGGTCTATAGCCGCGTGATCTGGTGCGTTGAGCTTGTGCTTTCCCAGGTCCCAGAATCGGACCAGGGGCACCCATCAAGCGGATATACCCATCCGTGCGCATTACGCACCAATTCGTTGTATTTGCAGGCGCACGATGGAACGTTATGGTGAGGGGTGCAGCGCTTTTCCTAAGGCGGTCATCGTGAACTTTCCGACTCATTACGAGTTTCTGCAGATCAGTCCCAATGCCGAGGCCGACACCATTCACCGCGTCTTCCGGTTTCTGGCGGCGCGTTTTCATCCGGATAACCCTGAGACCGGCGATACCGACAAGTTCCGCAGGCTCAAGCAGGCATATGACGTTCTGTCGCATCCCTTCACCCGCACCGCCTACGACACGTCCTGCGCAATGCAGGTGCAGGCCGCTCCGCCGCTGTCTTCCACCATCGACTTCATGGACTCGATCGAGGGCGAAACCAACCGGCGCCTGGCAGTGCTGGCCCTGCTTTATTTTCGCCGCCGCACCAGTCCGGACAAACCGGAGGTGTCGCTCTTCGAGCTTGAAGAGCGCATGGGCTTTCCTCGCGATTATCTCGACTTCACCGTCTGGTACCTGCACAAGAAGTCCTATATCACGCGCTCCGACAATGCGGATCTCACGCTGACGGCGTCGGGAGTGGACTTTGTGGAAACGCAGCGCGTGAAAATCCCGGTGCTGAACAAGCTGCTGACTCCGGAGACGGGGCTTGCGCCCGCCGGCGTGGGCTCTGCGGCGCCCTTCGACGCGCCGTCTGCGCCTGCGGCTCTGGCTTCAGCCGCGGAAAGGCGCGCACGTGCAGACCGGCGCGGGACCGGCGACCGGCGCAAGCGGGCGTGATGAATCCGCTGCCGGCAATGCGATACATTGGTGTCCATGGGCGGACGCTACGAAAATTCCTCCGCGCTGAACCGGCCGGCGGCCAAACTCGGCGCCGCAGCCGGAGTGTTGCTGTGGGTAGCGGCGGCGGGCTCGGTGGCGTGTACGGTCTACGCCGGGCATCGCAACGCTTCGCGGATCCTGATCCTCATGTTCGTGGTGTGGGTGCTTGCGCCCTTTGCTGCGCTAGCCTGGGCACGAAGGCGGTCACGCTCAAGCCGCCGGCCGCCGGGCGGCCAGTCCGCCCTTGATTGGCTCGCGCTGGCGGTGTCGCTCGGCTCGCTCGCGCTCTACGCACATGCGGCTCTCAGGCTGGCCGGCATCAAGTCAACGCGTGTCTTCCTGATGACGCCGCTGGCATCGCTGGTGGTGACCGCAATCGTGCTCGGCCTGGCGGCTTTGCCGGCGCGCAGACGCATCGAGCTCGGCAACGACGGCTGAGACGTCATTTTTCCCCGCGCACTTCTCTAATCACCGCCGTTCCAAGCCCCGTTTGTGAGAGAATCGCTGCACCCGGAGTTAGCTGTTAGCTTTTTGCTGTTAGCTGTCAGCTGTCAGCTGTTCGCTGTTTTCAAGGAGCTTTCCCGATGCCCGACCAGGCCGTTTCCACCCAGATCCGTCTTGAAGTTGAACGCAAGGGCGACCTCACCCTGGTTATGTGCCACGGCCGCCTCGTGTCAGGCGCCACCGGCCCGTTCTATGCGCAGGTCCACGACCTCATCTCAGGGTCGAAGCGTATCGTGCTCGACCTCAGCCACGTCGAATACATGGACAGCATGGGTCTGGGCACGCTGGTGCGGCTCATGGTGTCGTGCAAGAGCGCAGGCTGCAGCCTGGAGCTGGTCAACCTGGGCAAGCGCATCAAGGAACTGCTCGGCGTCACGCATCTGCTGTTGGTTTTCACCATCATCGGCGAGCAAGGCGTGCGCATCGGGTTTTGAGGGGCAAGCCGCAGCAGGTCCTTCGACTACGGTTGGCCAAACTCCGCTCAGGATTACAGGGCTATGGCGATGGGCAAATGGCTCTAAGTCCGTGCGTCGCTGCTGTGCTTTCTGAAGACGACTCGCAATTCGCGCCGCCAGTGCTCGGTGACGGCAATTAACTCCCACTCGACCTGCGGCGAAAGATAGCGCAGCACCGGCTCGTTGGCGGGGTGAATGCGCAGGGCCGGCGCGGCCAGCAGCAGGCGCGGCTCCAGCGGCGAAACTTCCGTCCCGGCAAAGTATCCCTGGCGCTCGAACGCCGAAAGCGGCCGTCCGCCCGCATTACCCGCGGCCGGCTGGCGGTCGCTGTTGAGGGCGCGCACCCTGATCCAGTAGTCGAGCGCCTGCAGCGGCAGATGGAGGTCCTCGTCGGCCTTGAGCTCGATGACCGACAGGCGCCCGCGGCGGTCCAGCGTAAGCAGGTCCAGCATGCCTCGGTCGCCGCCGGAGAGCGCCGGCACCTGCGTGTAAAGCAGGTCTCCGCGCAGGCCAGGCAACAGGGTCGCAATCTCTTCGCGCAGCCGCGACTCAAGCCAGCGCTCGGGCTGGAGGCGGAAGAGCGCATCGGTGCGCATGCCGTCCGCGTGCCGGCTGGCGAAGAGGCTTGCAAACAGATCGCGGCACAGCGCCTCGTTTTCGTCCGTAAGCGGCGTCTCGTTGGCGCCCGCACCGAAGGTGACCTCGTCTTCGCGCGCAAAGGAGTGAGCTGCCACGCCGTGGCGGACGCGCGCAAACTCCAGGCCATGCAGCAGGAGGCAAACCTCGGCGGCAGAGCGCGCGCAAATCTCCACGCGCTGGCGCGATTCAGGCGCGACGAGCGCCAGCAGCTTGTCGATTCCCGCACGGCAACGCTCCACTGCCGCGGCTGCGTCGAAGGCATGAACCAGCCGCGACTCCAGATTGCCGGTATCGCGGAAATCGATAGCGATGAGTTCTTCGCTGCGCTCGTCGAGCGTGAAAAGCTGGAAATCCGCAGCGCCGTGATTGAGCCAGGCCATGCGCTCGGCAGTGGTGCGCCACGCGCCCGCGGGCACAATCACCTTGAGTCCGCCGAAGTGACGGCGCCCATCGCCCTTTTGGCGGCAGTGATCGAGCCACAGAATACCCAGCGTCAGAATGCCGTCGACCATGGCGGCCGACTCCGCCTCGCCCACGCCGATCACCGCGTCGGCGGCGGGGCCGCGCAGCAGGCGCCCGCGCACATAAGCGGGGCCAAAGCTGTGCTCCAGGTCCATTGCCGAGCGCATTCCGTCGATTTTTGCGCCCAGGAAATGTCGCTCCAGCGCGCGCGTGAGGAGCTTTTGATAATTGCGCCGCGCGGCATCGCGAGCAGTGGGCGTACGTCGGTCGCTGGTGGGCACCAGTTCCAGCGCCTGCGGCTTGGCCGCGCCCATGCGGCGGGTCATCAGGCGCAAGCACTGCGCGCGCTGCTGCAAATCGATCACTGTACGCAGCAGGTTGCGCTCCTCGCTCCACAGGTGCAGCAGGCAGCGTCCGTGCGACTCGGTCACGGAATAGTGCGCCGTGCGCATGTCAAAGAGCACACGCCCGTCCTCGAGCAGCGCGGCAGCCGGGTGTTCCACGAAGTAGGCTTCGATTTGTTGAGCGAGCTGATCTGCAGGTGTGGCCGGCGCGGCGCCCGCAGCCATGGCGTGCCCTTACCAGCCCTGTCGGGCGCGCAGGCTGGTAATGTGTGCGGTGTGATGCAGCGAGTGCCATGCGTAGAGCGCCAGCATGGTGGCCAGAGATTGACGGCCCATGGCGGGATGCACGTAGCCCCTGTCGAAATCGGATGCGGCGAGTGACGAGAGCAGCGCCACCCAACGCTCATGCAGCGCGGCCGTCATGGCGAGCGAAGCCTCGATGGGCAGGCCGGAATCGCTGAGCCGCGCCCATGCAGCCTCATCGTATGCCTTGATGGCGGGCCAATCTTCAGTGAGCGCGAGCTTGGTGCGGACGTAGGCGTTGGCGTGGCTGTCGGGAATGTGATGCACCAATTGGCGCACCGTCCAGCCTCCCTCGCGGTAAGGCGTGTCGAGCTGGGCATCGCTGAGGCTGCTGGTGGCTTCGCGCAGGCGCGCGGGCAGCTGGTGGAGCGTCTCGATCTGCGCGGCGCGGGATTCCTGCGTGCTGCCGGCTGGAGCAGCAAAGCGGCCCACCGGAAAACGGAGGTCGTCGAGATCTGTCATGGAGCCTTATCTGTCATCGAGATTTGCCCGCTTCCCGCCGGCGGCGCATGGCAGCAAGCCTTGAATGGAAGGCAACACGAGCGCGCCCCGGCCCCGATTGTCTTGAGGTTCAGAGGCCGGGCGCGTCTTACGCGTGGTGGTGATGGGCGTGATGACGGTGGTGATGATGATGCGTAGCGCCAAAAGCCGGGCTGACAAACACCATCAAAAGCAGGGTGGCGAGGATGAGCTTCTTCATAGCCCGAATGTAGCACGAAGCGGTTCGCAGCGGAAGAGAGAGAGCGAGTGCCGTATCAAAAGAGCAAACGGTGCGACTGTCGGAGCGAACGCGGTTCGCGCCGCCGGAAAATCGGCGTAAACTTGAAAGCACGATGAATCTTCCCGCTGCCGCTCCCCGCCCCAGCCACAAACGCTATTTCTTTGACAAGTTTGGTCTTACAGAGCGGCTGCTGGAGCGCTGCCTGGGCGAGGCGCTGGCCGCGGGCGGCGACTACGCCGACCTTTATTTCGAGTCGGTCACGGCTACTTCGCTGGGCGTGGACGAGCAGATCGTGAAATCCGCCAGCCAGGGCACCAGCGCGGGATGCGGCATCCGCGTGCTGTCAGGCGAGCGGACGGGCTACGCTTATACCGACAACCTGAGCGCCGACCGGCTGCTTCATGCCGCGCGCACCGCTGCGCTGATCGCATCGGGGCCGGCCACGCATCGGGTGCAGGGGTTCACCGAGGCCCCTAACGCCGACCTCTACCCGGTGCCGCTGGGCGGGTTCGATCTCGACCTGGCTGCGCGCCTCGAGCTGATCCTGCGCGCCGACCGCGCCGCGCGTGCATTCGATGCGCGCATTGTTCAGGTGCGGCCCAGTTATTCAGAAGAGCTGCGGCGCATCCTTATCGCCGCGTCCGACGGCGCGTTTGCCAGCGACACGCAGCCGCTTTGCCGACTTAACGTCTCGGTCATCGCCAAAGACGGCGCCATCACCACGCGAGGGTACGCGGGCGCCGGCGGCCGTGCGGGCCTGGAGCAGTTTGTCGGCACGAAGAGCCCGGAGCACCTGGCCCAGGAGGCCGCGCGCGGAGCTGTCCTGCAGCTTGGAGCGGTGCCTGCGCCGGCCGGCGAGATGCAGGTGGTGCTGGGCCCAGGATGGCCCGGCGTGCTGCTCCATGAGGCGGTGGGTCACGGCCTCGAGGCTGACTTCAACCGCAAGAAGACGTCGGCGTTTGCGGGGCTGATCGGGCAATCGGTGGCGAGTTCCAAAGTGACCGTGGTCGACAACGGGACGATGGCCGGCAGGCGCGGCTCGCTCAACGTGGACGACGAAGGCTCGCCCACCCAGGAGACGGTGCTCATAGAGAACGGCATCCTGCGCGGCTACCTCACCGACAAGCTCTCGGCGCGGCTCACCGGCGCGGCCAACACCGGCTCGGGACGCCGCGAGAGCTACCAGTCCATCCCCATGCCGCGTATGACCAACACCTACATGCTGGCCGGCGATGACGCACCCGAAGACATTTTGCGAAGCGTGAAGCGCGGCCTCTACGCGGTCAACTTCGGCGGCGGCCAGGTGGACATCACCAACGGCAAATTCGTCTTTTCGGCGTCGGAGGCCTACCTTATCGAAGACGGCAAAGTCACCGCGCCGGTGCGCGACGCCACACTGATCGGCAACGGCCCCGAGGCGCTGAAATACGTGTCGATGGTAGGCCACGACCTCAAACTCGACGAGGGCATCGGCACCTGCGGCAAAGACGGCCAGAGCGTCCCCGTCGGCGTCGGCATGCCCACCATCAAGCTGGACCGTATGACGGTGGGGGGAACGGGAAGATGATGTTCCTTCTGCTCGACCAACCTGCCGCAGCGCCCTGCGTGGCCGCTGTCAGTGAGGCGTCGAGCCTTTGGACTTCCTGGATTCCTGGGCTAGCCGGAGTTATTGTCGGGTTTTCACTGAGCGAGTTTGCGTCTTATTTGAAGAGACGCAGTGAGCGGAAGAGAGAATATCGAAAATTCCTCGCGGATCAGGCAAATCGCCTGATGGAAGACATACTGAGAGTCTTTTTCTCCGGAAAGAACGAGCTTGGATATCTTGCGTCTGAGTTGGCGCAAATGGACGAAAGGATCAAGGCGGCGGAGCATCGATCGCGGCTCCACCTCGCAGCCGGAGATTTCACGCCGAGTGTCGACCTCGTTCAGCTTCGGCAAACGCGGAGCGGCTATATCGACGAAGCCTACCGCAACCTGAAGAAGTATCACGCACAGGGAGAGCCCTCGGTCAAGCTATTGTGCTCTATGCCGCTAAAGACCGACCTGAGCTTCCTGGAGAAGTTCCTTAGCGAGGTAACTGAGGGCTATCAATTGGACGCAGCGGGTGTCAGCAGACAATGCGAGCTCTATCGCGACCTCCACGACGAATTCATGGACTTCCGAAAGTGCCTGCTCGACGAACTGCTCTCTTCGATCAGGGATTAGGCCGGGACAGACGAGTCCTAAGACTCTGCCCCGGTCCGACTGGTGATATTCTTGCATCGCGATGAGCACGGGACAATCATCTCTGAACTGGCGCGAAAGGCTTGTGGTACGCGTAATTGTCTGCGTGTTCAACGGTCTGCTTCTTCTCCCGTTCGTGCTGTTCATCGAACGAGGCGAGATCGACCGCAAAGGTTGGGTGCCACATTGGCATAGAGTCGATGTTTTCATCCAAGGCGACTGGTTCGACGGTGAGAATCGAATCTGTTCCGGCGCTCAGACCAAGCCAAACGATAAGAGCCCAAAAGAAATAAGTGCACTTCATTGCCCGCCCGATCCCTACGAGCCGTACGGGGGTACCCTCATGCCGAGCGCCAATATCTCAACCCATAACCTCTCTGTCGTCTTCTGGGGAATGGTATCCAGGCCCGGAGTTCGTTCAGAAGACGAGTCATCCGGAAAGAGATTTGAATGGAGCTGTGCTCGTAAAGATGATCGCTTCGTCTGCCACGCGATCAATTAGCCTGTGAACGCTGGCAGGTGCGTGGGGACGCAGAAGACGGCCTGAGCGGAAGGGGGGACGGATTGAAGGTGGGATGGAGATGGGCGGCGGTTGC
>Ga0302325_10016140_pt1 | contig 15850 bp, 16 predicted proteins | sample Palsa_T0_2_FD_201948 | JGI IMG/M metagenome (GOLD analysis project Ga0302325, IMG submission 201948) | Peat permafrost microbial communities from Stordalen Mire near Abisko, Sweden - Palsa_T0_2 | ecosystem: Environmental > Terrestrial > Soil > Palsa > Peat permafrost | place: Sweden: Abisko...
CCCGTGAAGCAGCCCCGAAGCGCCGAAGCTGGGTTCACCGGCGCAGGCCGCGGGTCCACATACCACCGCCCGTCGGCGCGCCCGCCAACCAGCATACGCGCCAGATGAGGCCCTTCCGCCAGGCTGCGCCGCTACGGCGTCAGCGGGCAGAACCGAGATCCCATGCGCCCCAAGAAGACCATTCTCTGCGTCGACGGCAACGAACAGATTCTCTCCGTCCGAACCTTTCTCCTGGAAACCCGAGGCTATCGCGTGGTTGCGATCTCAAGTCCCGCGGAGGCCATCGAGTACATCGCAAACACCGTCCCCGGCGAGCTCGACCTCCTGCTCTGCGACCTGCTCATGCCTCGCATGGACGGCAACGAACTGGTGCGGCGCGCCAAGGAGCTGCACCCTTCCCTCCCGGCAATGATCGTCTCCGGCACGGTAACCGCATACGACCGCGCCGGCCGGGCGGACGCGTTCCTGCCCAAGGGCGCCTGCTCTCCGCTCGAGATGCTCGAACGGATCCGTATCCTTGTGGCCCGCAAGCGCGGCCCCAGGAAGTTCTCCGCCGAAACCCCGCCGGCTGCCAGTTTCAGCGGCGCAACCGCGACTGCCTCCTGAGACTCACGCGCGCGGGACCGAAGACAGTTCGAGCTCACGGAGTGGGCAGCATCCAGTGTGCCGGTCAGTCGCCATTGCGCTGCGATGGCTGACCGGCACAGCCTCGCACTCCTTCAGGCGCTCAGCGGCATCGGGCGCTCGTGGATGATCATCCAGGACGTGCCGAACTTGTCCCTGAGCTGGCCGAAGCGGTACGCAAAGAACGTCTCCTCCATCTTCATGTAAATCTCGCCTCCATCGGCGAGCAGCGCATAGATCCGCTCCGCCTCTTCGCTGCTGGGAACGGACAGCGACAGATAAACGCTGCGCATGGGCTGAAAGCGGTCCGGAGGAACGTCGCTCGCCATAATCGCCGTCTCGCCAATGGCCATTCGCGCGTGGAGAACGGCCTTATCGTATCCCGGCGGTGTGTGCTTTTCGGCGTTCGGCATCTGGTTCCACTTCATCATTCCGATAATCTTTCCGCCCAGGTGCTGTTCGTAGAACTTGAACGCTTCTTCGCAGTTTCCGCCATAGTTGAGATAGGTGTGCAGTTTCATCGTGTTATTCCTCCATTCGGGTGTTTTGCCGGATGCCGCCCTTTCGTCCAATCGACTTAATGCGCTGGCCTATGGACTTAATGCGCTGGGCCTATTGACAACATACCAACTAGTTGGTACCGTACCACCAAGTTGGTACGGAGACAAGAGCAATCGTGAACAACCAACAGCAACGCGACTTCCCTGCGCAGCAACAACCGCCAGCGCAGCGCGGGTCGCCGGCGCAGCACGAATCCCCAGCGCAGCACGAATCCAAGACCAGGCTCCTCAACGCAGCCCTTCATGTGATTCGGGCCAAGGGCTACGCGGGCACCACCGTGGATGATATCTGCCACAAGGCGGGAGTGACCAAAGGCAGCTTCTTCCATCACTTCAAGAGCAAGGACGACCTGGCGCTCGCCGCCGTCGCGCACTGGAGAGCCATGACGGAGAGGTTCTTCCGGGCGGCGCCGTACCATGCAGGCCAGGACCCGCTGGATCGCCTGCTTGGCTACCTCGACTTTCGCACTGCAATTCTCACCGGGGAACTGCCTGACTACACCTGCCTGCTCGGTACGCTGGTGCAGGAGACCTACGACACACACCCGGAGATCCGCGCTGCCTGCGAGCAGGCCTTGAGTTCGCACATCGCCGAGCTGACCCGCGATGTCCAGGCCGCCAAGCAGCGCTATGCACCGACGGCATCGTGGAGCGCGGAGAGCGTTGGCACCTTCATGCAGGCCGTGCTGCAGGGCTCCTTCATCTTTGCCAAAGCCAGGCAGGGCCCCGAGGTTGCCGCGGGATGCATCGAGCACGTTCGGCGTTATTTGCAGATGCTATTCGACCGGCGTGACGATTCCGAGATCCCTGGCTGAGTTCCAACGGGATTGCGAAGACGGAAGACGAAAATTGCGAAGATAGAAGACGGAAGACAAGGAGAAACGATGATCACCATCAAGGGCATGGCATTCACCGAAGGCCGCGACCTCATTCTCAGCCGCGTGATCGATGCGCCGCGCGAACAAGTGTTCAAGGCGTGGACCGATCCGGCGCTGCTGACGCAGTGGTTCACGCCCGCGCCCTGGACGACGTCGGCGGCTGAGACGGACGTTCGCCCAGGCGGTTCGAACCTGATCGTCATGCGCAGCCCGGAGGGAACGGAATTTCCCAATCGCGGCGTGTACCTTGAAGTCGTCGAGAACCAGCGGCTGGTCTTTACCAACGCCTACACCAGGGCGTGGGAGCCCTCGGAAAAGCCGTTCATCACTGTGGTTCTCACGTTTGAGGACGAGGGCGGCAAGACCATGTATACGGCGCGGGTTCGCCACTGGACGGTCGCCGATCGCGAGGCGCACGAAAAGATGGGTTTCCATCAGGGATGGGCGATCTGCGCGGAGCAGTTGGCGGCGCTTGTCGAATAATGCTGGACCATGCAACTCGCCGCCCGCCGCGCCACGATGCGCGAGTGGCCTCGCGAAGACAATCTCATCAACAAAGAAGACAATTTCATCAACAAAAAGGTCAAGGAGGATCCATGAGCTACTTGGAGAGCCATCCCCGCATTACTCCGTTTCTCTGGTTCGACTCGAATGCCGAAGAGGCAGTCGAATTCTACCTGAGCGTGTTCAAGAACTCGCGCCGCCTCAGCGAGTTGCGCAACGATGGAAACACTCCAGGGCCAAAAGGCAGCGTCCTGGTCGTTGCTTTCGAGCTCGACGGCCAGAAGTTCTCCGCGCTCAATGGCGGCCCGATGTTCAAGTTCACCGAAGCAGTCTCGTTTGTGGTTCGCTGCGATTCGCAACAGGAAGTGGATGAGTATTGGGGGAAGTTGTCCGCCGGCGGCAGCGAGGGGCAGTGCGGCTGGCTCAAGGACAAGTTCGGCTTATCCTGGCAGATCGTGCCCGTGCGCCTGGGGGAGCTGATCCATCACCCGAAGGCGATGCGGGCGATGATGGGGATGAAGAAGCTGGACATCGCGGAGCTCGAGCGCGCCGCGCAGTCGTAACGGAGTCCGAATCGGCCACCGGAGCAGGCGTGGAACGAGATTCCTTATTGAGCGAGTGCCCCGCGCGCCGCCTGGAGCACTCGCTCAACCTCCGGCGAACCATGCGCCATGCTCACAAACGCCGCTTCGTACTGGCTCGGCGGCAGCCACACCCCGGCCTCCAGCATCCGGCGGTGGAAGCGTGCAAAGGCTTCGGTGTCGGATGTGGCGGCCGAGGGAAAATCCGTCACCGGCTCACCGGTAAAGAACCAGGTGAACATCGATCCGGCGCGGTTGACGGTCAACGGCACACCCGCCTCCCGCGCCAGCTCCGCTACTCCTTCCGCGATGCTCTTCGTCACGCGTTCGAGCTGCGGATACACCTCTTCCTCATGTTCGATCAGGTACCCGAGGGTGGCAATACCCGCGGCCATCGCCAGCGGATTGCCGCTCAGCGTTCCCGCCTGGTAGACCGGCCCCAGCGGCGCGAGGACGTCCATCACCTCCGCCCTCCCGCCGAAGGCCCCGCAGGGCAGTCCGCCGCCCAGGATCTTGCCCAGCGTGGTCAGGTCGGGCCCCGGCTTGAGTTCAGCCCCGTACACCTGCTGCGCACCACCCAGCGACAGCCGGAACCCGGTCATCACCTCGTCGAGAATCAACAGCGCTCCGTATTGCGTGCATAGACGCCGCAGCCCATCGAGATACCCCGGCACAGGCGGAATCGTCCCAGCATTGCCTACTACCGGCTCAACGATGACGCACGCAATCCCGGCCGGCCGCGCCGCGAATGCCGCCTCCACCGCCGCCAGATCGTTGTATGGCAGCGCCAGGGTATGCTGCGCCGTCTCCGCCGGAACGCCCGCCGATCCGGGAATCCCCAGCGTCGCCACGCCCGATCCCGCTTTGACCAGCAGGGCGTCGGCGTGTCCGTGATAGCAGCCTTCGAACTTGATTACAAAATTCCGCCCGGTGAACCCGCGCGCCAGACGGATCGCCGACATGCACGCCTCCGTGCCTGAGCTGACGAAGCGCATCTTCTCGACCGACGGGAAACAATGGCGCACCAGTTCGGCCAGATCCGCCTCGCCGGCATGGGACGCGCCAAAGCTGGCGCCGCGCCCAGCCGCCTCGCGGATCGCCTCCACCACGGGCGGGAACGCATGGCCGAGAATCATCGGCCCCCACGAGCCAAAGAGGTCCAGATAGCGGTTCCCATCGGCGTCGAAGAGGTACGCTCCCTTGGCGCGCACGACAAACGGCGGATGACCGCCCACCGCGCGGAACGCCCGCACCGGCGAGTTCACCCCGCCGGGAAAGTAGCCCTCCGCCCTGCGCTCAAGCTCCAACGACTGCACAAACGGCTTCATTTCCTTCGTCCCAGATCCCATCCCTCAAGTATAGGAGAGCGCGCCCTTCCCGCCGCGCCGCGAAACGCGCCCGTTTCATCAGCCTTTGACCTGAATTCATTTTCCCGAGAACTCCCGCGCTGCGTCAGTCAGAAGTCCGGGGCAAAACGAAGTTGCCGTAAACGCCGTTTTTCCTGCGTTACCCCTTTCGTGCCGGAATCGTGGTTGGGGGTAACGTCCGGATTGCCGACGATACGCTCAGTGGCAGGTTCCCCCGACCGAGCCCTGTCGTGTGGTGTGACAATGCGCCTCAGCGAGGCGCATCTGGCGAGGACCCACGGTGCAATACAATGGTTATCGATTCAGAGGTCAGAAATCGCCTTCTTGGGGCCACCGATGTTGAGGTGTGGAGTTGCCGTTGCCAGTCTATCCCTCTGTATTTCTCTGACTGTCGGTTGTGGGCACTCCAATCCGCCGTCGTCTACCGTTACGTTGCCTTCCACCAAAAACCAATGGACCTGGATTTCTGGTTCCGATCTCGTGAATCAGCCAGGCTCTTACAGTCAGCAAGGAATCGCCGCATCCACAAACGTCCCATCCGCTCGATACGGTGCTCTTTCTTGGACCGATACGTCCGGCGACTTTTGGCTATATGGGGGCACGGCTGCACCACCAGCCAACAACTCCCTCGTCCTTAGCGATCTCTGGAAGTTCAACGATGGCCAATGGACCTGGATAAGCGGGTCGGACGCGACCGATCAACCCGCAGTCTATGGCAAGCTTGGCATACCCGCACTTGGCAATACTCCAGGTGCGCGCTTCAGAGCCGCTACATGGGCAGACAGCTCAGGAAACCTTTGGCTTTTCGGTGGGGTTGGAGCGACCGCCAATCAGACGGTTGTGGGTTTGGGCGACTTGTGGCGCTACAGCAATGGCGAGTGGACCTGGACGGGAGGGCCTCAACTCACGTCTTCGGCAAATCCAGGAGTCTACGGCACCAGAGGCGTTGCCGCAGCAAGCAATTTCCCCAGCGGACGCGACTCAGCAGTTACGTGGACAGACCGCTCCGGCAATTTCTGGCTATTCGGAGGTTTTGGGTATGACTCGCTCGGCCTCGTTGGCGACCTGAACGACCTGTGGGAGTACAGCAACGGCCAGTGGACATGGGTAAGCGGCAGCAATGTCAGCGAACAAATAAGCGTATACGGCACGCTTGGCGTTCCGGCCCCGGCAAACGTTCCCGGTGGGCGTGAGGGATCTGTCGGCTGGCTGGATGCGTCCGGGAACCTCTGGCTCTTCGGCGGACTCTCTACTTCCTCAGGTGCTTCTGACTTGTTGAACGACCTCTGGAGATTCAGCAACGGCCAGTGGACGTGGATGAGTGGATCGAACCAGCCCAATCAACAAGGTGTCTTCGGTACCAAGGGCACACCATCCTCAGCCAACGCTCCGGGAGCGCGTTCTGATGCTGCAACGTGGGTCGACAGCTCGGGAAACTTCTGGCTCTATAGCGGCTACAGCGCAACCGCGTCCAATCAGTCAAACGAGCCAGATGATCTCTGGAAGTACAGTAGCGGCCAATGGACCTGGGTCGATGGATCGCAAACAATCTCCTACGGGACCTACGGAACCGTCGGCGCCGCCTCCTCGACGAATATTCCCGGTTCACGGCTGTGGAGCGCAGCCTGGACAGACAATTCAGGCCGCTTGTGGATATTCGGCGGCGAAGGCTATGGTGCCAACTTACCATACGGCTACCTCAACGATTTGTGGATGTACCAGCCATAGCCAAGATGCACCCTCGCAAAACGCCCGTAGGCAGCCATATGATCTACTCCCCGAATAACCAACAATCCGGAACTAATCGTGAAGCGCCTTGAAAGTCTTGCTTATCGCCAAGTTCAGTCATCCACTTCGAATTGACCCATTGCCGCGAACTCCTCCCGCCGCGATGATCCTCACCCGCGGCTGTTAGACTGGGTGTTCGCAGCATCATGGGCCTGCGCATCGCCCGCGCACAGCAGACGCATCGCAGACAAGTTCAGTCAAGTTCACAATCGTTCGTCGAAAGCTGGTCCAGGGGCAGAGAACCGGAGAAAATCTGATTGCCTGAAGAGACCCACAATCCACCCGCCCCGCCGCTCGCAGAGCCATCTGCCGAGCAGGCCCTTCCGGACGTGCAGCCCGTGGACGTGCCGCTTGCGGATGCGCTGCCCGTGGACGCGCTGCCCGTCCACGCCAAGGTTCCGGTTACCTACGCCAGCGCCGGAGTGGATCTGACCTCGGGGGAACGCGCCAAACAGCGCATCAAGATGCTCGCCCGCAAGACCTTCAACAAGCATGTGCTCTCGGAGATTGGCGGCTTCGGCGGGCTCTTCGCCCTCGACCTCGAGCGCTTCCCGCAGCCCGTCCTGGTCTCGTCCGCCGATGGAGTCGGCACCAAGCTCAAGGTTGCCTTCGAGCTCGGCATCCACCACACCGTCGGCGCCGACCTGGTCAACCACTGCGTCAACGACATCGCGGTGCAGGGCGCAACGCCACTCTTCTTCCTCGACTACCTGGCTACCGGCAGGTTCGGCGACGGAGACGAGTCGACGGTCGAGACCATCGTTCGCGGGCTCTCCGAAGCCTGCCGCGCCAATGGCTGCGTCCTGATCGGCGGCGAGACCGCGCAGATGCCCGGCTTCTACGCCGACGGCGAGTACGATCTGGCGGGCACAGTTATCGGCTGCGCCAACCGCCAAGACATCATCACCGGGGAGCAGATCGAGGCTGGCGACGTGCTGATCGGCCTGCCCTCGAACGGGCTGCATACCAACGGCTACTCGCTCGCGCGCAAGCTGCTCTTCGAGGTCGCCCGCTACGGGCCGGACCAGTACGTCAACGAGTTGAAGGACAAGACCGGCGCGGCGCTGATGCGCACCCACCGCAGCTACCTCGCCATCATCAAGAAACTCGCCGCGACCGGCCCGCAGGGAAGACTGGTCCACGGCCTGGCCCACATCACCGGAGGCGGCATCACGGAGAACCTGCCCCGCATCCTGCCGCGCGGCACGGCCGCTGTGGTCGACCTCGCCAGTTGGACTGTGCCGCCAATCTTCGAGCATCTGCAGCAGCTCGGCGATGTGGACCAGGACGAGATGCTGCGCACCTTCAACATGGGCATCGGGCTGATCGCGGTGGTTCCCGCCGAACTGGTCACCCGGGCCAAGGCCGTCCTCAACCGCGCGAATGAACGCCACCACATCATCGGCCGCGTCACTCGCGGCGCGCGCAGGGTCACCTACAATTAGCATCGCTGCGGCCACAGGCGGCAAAGTCCAGCGCAGCCGGCCTATTGGCCGGTGAAGACGAACTCCAGAGTGGTGGTGACCTCGGCCGGATTGCCGTTGAGCAGATAGGGCTTGAAGCGCCACGCCCGCATGGCCTGGACTGCCGCAGGCCGCATTTCGATTGGACCGCTGAGGGCGCGGGCACTGGTCACGCTGCCTTCTCTGGAGATGTTGACCTGGAGGACAACACTGCCGCTCGTGCCCTTGGCCTGATCCGGGGGGTAGACGGGCTGGGGCGCCGAAAGAGCATAGCTCATCATCGTGGCGGTCGGCACAAAGAGGGGGTGGGCCGGTGGCGAAGCTGGGTGAGTCGGGGGGGTTGGGTTGGATACTCCCGCGGGCCTGGAGGCGGACGACGCGGCGGAGGCGGCCGGGGTTGGAGCGGGGGCCGGAGCCGCTCCCCGCGAGTCTGGTGTCGCTCCCGGGGAGTTGGCGGGAGGGTCTGCCGGCAATTCAGGCTTCTGGCTCGCGGCGGGCGACTGTGCGTCTGTCCCGGACGGAGTGGCTGGGCTGACGGCGGGGGGTTGAACGGCGTTTGGGTCTTCAGGTTGGCGCGGCGGCGAGGGCTGGTCGACCGTGGCGGTGGGGCCGGGGTCTTCAAAGCCAGGGCCGGTGTGCAGGCAACCATAGAGAAAGACTCCCGCAAGCGCGCTGGTGAGGATAACGAGCAGGAGGACGCCGACGGCGACGATCACCGCTTGAGGGCGAACGCGCGGACGAGATGACCGGGAGCGTTGGGAGGACGAGACGTAAGCCTGCCGGGCGGTGTCCTGGCTGCGTTCGATCGCGGACGGCGACGGCTGGGGGCCCTGGGGAGTGGCGCGGGCGGCGGCGGCACGGGAAGTGTGCGGCTCGGTGTGCCGGGCGGGCGTGAGGTAAGGATGCCGTGACAGGAATGCAGCGTCGTTGGGTTCGACCGAGGTCGGCATGGGGCCGGCGGCGGCCATCGGGCCGGCGGCGGGCATGGGGACGACGGCGGGCTGGGCAGGCGAGACGGCAAGTGGAGCGTCGGGCTCTGCCGCGAGATCGACAGCTTTCAATGGGCCAGTCTTCGCTGGATCAGTCTTCGATAAATCGATGCTTTCGGATTCGTGCAACTTTTCGGATCGGTCGATCTCTTCGGATTCGTGCAACTTCCCGGATGACCCGGAAGAGCCGGGCGCGGAGTGGACGATGGAGGTCAACTGCTGGAGGTGCGGCTGGATTCGGCTGATGCGGTGCTCGATGTCTTCGAGCAACGACTTGAGCTCTTTGAGGGTGAGCCCCTCGATGCTTGCGCCTGGGGAGGATGCGCGATGGGGAGGCAGACCGACTGGGGTCTGTCTGCGTGCGATTTCGAGAGCTTCCCGGATGGTGTGGAGCGCAGGCTCGGCGCGTTCGGACGAGGTGGGTTGAGAGAGAGCGCCGGGGGTCTGGGACGGAGACAGAGGCTGGTTGGCTTGCGCCGGCTGCCTGGCGGGCGGCCAGGGCAAGGGGTCGTCCAGTTCGCGTTTGTTCCAGGCCTCGAAGCCGTTGAGAAAGGCGGACCTCAGGCTGTCGGGGATTGCAGAGGCGCCGTCGCCTTTGGAGGCCGGTGCACCCCCCAGGGCGCGGGCGATGAGGTCGAGAAGCTGTTCGCCGGAGAGGTCGGCATCGGCCATATGGCTGATGGCGGTGCAGAGGGTGAACAGGTCGCTCCGCAAGGCATCCCTGGAGAGTAGATCGGAGGCGAAACTCTCAAGATTCTGCGGATCGCCGCACCGGATCCGGTGACGATTGAAGAGATTGATCAGGTCGCCGATGAACCGATCTTCGGGCATATTGTTCTGGCGCTGGATCGAAAGAAAAGACATGAGAATGCCCTCCGGCGCACGCTCGGCCGTATTGTTCCGAAAGACCGATTCCATTCTAATTCAACCCGGCAGCGTCATCCAGAGAAACTCTTGCTCCGAAGCCTCCGCGAGCGCGGCCTGCACAACCGGGCGATGCACCAGAATGAGAGACATTTAATCCCTCCGGCGCCGTTCAGCGCTTCATTCCCCGGTCCATGGCCTGGTTGGCCAGACGGTCGGCGTCCTTGTTCTTGTGGCGGAGCGCGTGGACGATCTGGAAACCCTCCAACTGCGCGATCTTTTTCCTGGCCTGCTCGTACATGGGCCGGAGGATCGGGCTTTTGACCTGATACTTTCCCTGGATCTGCCGGACCATCAACTCCGAGTCGGAGATAACGCGGAGCCGGCGATGGCCGTTGGCGAGCGCAAAGTCGAGCGAGGCCAGGAGCCCGGAGTATTCCGCGAAGTTGTTGGTCTGGATCCCGAGGAACTCGGAGAGCTCGGCGAGCACCCGGCCGTCCGCATCCTGGATCAGCGAGCCAAAGCCCGCCGGACCGGGGTTGCCGCGCGCGCCGCCATCGCAGTGGGCGAAGATCCAGGGGCCGGAGGACGGGTGGGACGCGGGGAACAGGCTGGTCGGGGCGGGGCTTGAGGGCATACGAGGAGTTTATATGGTCACGGTTGTTCGCGGCTCCGGGTTGGCGGCGGCTGGGCTTCGCCGGGGAATGGAGAACGAAAAACCGGGAGCTCCATTGCGCTTACCTTTTCCTGGCGCCGCGGTCTATCGGAGTGGATCCATTTCCTGACTCCGGAGTCAGACACAATGAATGCAGATGCTTTGGGCCTTGAAACTGGCGGCGAACTCTCGCCGGTGCTTTCGGCGATGGTTGGCGGCGGCAGAGGTGTGAGCGGATTCGCGCGCAGTCCGCGTATCTCCACCTTGCTCGGGGCCCAGGGGAGCGCAGGTCTGCTGGGAGCGATAGAATCTTCGTCAGCGATGGCGAAGGCGGCGGCGCAATCCGGGCGAACCAGCACTGGCGGCAAGCTGACACAGGCGCAGATCGACGCGCGCGCCTTGCAGCGTACCGAGGACGACGAGTTGATCCGCGAGGCGCAGCACGGGGACAGGGCTGCGTTCGACTCGCTGGTGCGGCGTTATGACCAGTCTGTCCTGCGCCTTGCGCTGCACATGCTGGGCAACGAGCAGGACGCCCAGGACGTGCACCAGGAGGCCTTCCTGAAGGCGTACCGCCATCTGGGAAACTTCCGGTTCGAGTGCTCGTTTTACACCTGGCTGTACCGCATCGTGACCAACCTGTGCCTTGACCAGTTGCGCCGGCGTAAGAGCCGCCGCGAGGACCCTGCGACGGTGCTCGATTCGAAGGGCGACGAGATGGATCTGCTGTCGAACATCACCGACACCAGGGCGATGGCCAATCCCGCGCGCGAGCTGGACCGCAAACGCATGGGCGAGAGCATCAATGACGCGCTCGCCAAGCTGACCCCGCGCGAGCGCACGGTCTTCGAACTGAAGCACTACCAGGGATTGAAGCTGCGAACCATCGGCGAAATGTTGAGCACGACCGAGGAGACAGCGAAGAATACCCTGTTCCGGGCGACCCGCAAGCTGCGGGCCAACCTGGCAGAGTTGAGGAGCTAATTGCTGGCATTGAACCGACAGAGCGAACGGGCAGGCAGTTAGACCCGAAGCAGAGCAGATTCCTTGAGGCTGGTTGAGGTATAGCAAATGAAGTGCGAAATGGCGCAGCAGAATATCGTTCTTGTGACCTATGGCGAGCTGCCGGATGAAGAGATGGCGCGGCTCGAAGAGCATCTGGCAGAGTGCGAGGCGTGCAATCGCGAGTTGAAGGCGTTGCTGGCGATGCATGAGGCCCTGGCTTACCAGCCCATGATCGATCCATCGCCGAACCTGGTGGCACAGTCGCGGATGCGGCTGGACGAAGAGTTGGACACGATCCCGCCGCACGGCCTTCTGACCCGTCTGCGCGCCAATCTGTACGGCTGGCTGGGCCACGTGCAGAGCGCTCCGGCGCTGATGACGCTGCTCGTCGGCGCGGGCTTTCTGGCGGGCAATTTCACCTATCGTTACCAGCTGGCGCAGCAGCCGAAACTGCCGTCTCCGGTCATCCTGAGCAACTCGACCAACGGCGCGATCGCCAATATCAGCGGCATTGTGCAGACGCCCAACACGGAGATCGTCCAGGTGACCTACAATCGGGTCGTCCCGGAGACGATTCAGGGGTCGCTCGACGACCCGCAGATCCGGCAGCTCCTGATGATCGGGACCAAAGCTGCGGCGGCCAACGGAGTGCGCACCGACTCGGTCGCGCTGCTGGCGCACGAGTGTCTTGCCGGGCACCAGTGCGCCGGCGGGCCGGACGGCAGCGGCATCCGGAACGGGCTGCTGGTGAGCCTGCGCTACGACAAGAATCCCAACGTGCGGCTGGCCGCGCTGGAAGGGCTGGAGCCCTATGTCGCCGAGGACCAGAGGGTCCGCGACGCGGTGCTCGAGGCCCTGATGCATGATTCGAATGCGAGCATACGGACGAGGGCAATCGGCCTGCTCCAACCGGTCGAGTCCGATTCCAGCGTGCGGCAGGTTATGCGCGCCGTTTCGACCACCGACGAGAACCCGTATATCCGCACGGTAAGCACTCACGCGCTGGAGGGGACCGCGGCCATTCAGTAGGCGCGAAGTTGCGATGGAACGGGGCTATCGGGCAGACATCGGGCAGGGCCAGGAGATGGAGATAAAGAGGCGATGAAGAGGGCACTGGAGTATGGGCTGGTTCTGCTGGCGGCTTCGGCGGCAGGTACGCGGAGCGCGCCGGCGTGGAGCCCCGGCGGTTCGGCGGCCGAGGCGGCGGGCGGTGGCGCGCTCTACTTTATGAGCAGTTCGGGGGCGACTCCGGCGCGTGGTGGTCAGGGTTATCTGGGCGTCGATGTGCGCGATGTGAGTGCGGACCAGATCGCGGCGCTGAAGCTGAAGGAGGCGCGCGGTGCGGAGATCATTCTGGTGGACCACGATGCTCCAGCCGGCAAGGCGGGTCTGCGGGAACACGACGTCGTCCTGCAGATGAACGGCCAGGCCATCGCGGGCGAAGATCAGATTCGCCGGATGCTGCATGAATCTCCGCCGGGAAAGACGATCACCCTCGTTATCAGCCGCGACGGACAGCAGATCACCGTGACCGCGCAGATGGCGGTCAGCCAGGAGGAGGTCGAGCGCCAGGCGTGGGAACAGCACCTCTCCGTTCCCGAGCCGCCGGCTGAGTCTTCCGACAACGCCGGCGGCGACTTCTCCTCCAGCCCGGCTTCACCCTCGCCGGTGATTCGCGGCAACAGCTTCATTGGAACTATGCTGATGAACCCGTCCTACACCGGCGCGATGCTCGAGAAGATGAGTTCGCAGCTCGCAGACTACTTCGGCGTACCCAGCGGCGCGGGTCTGCTGGTGCGCAGCGTCGTGGCGAACTCTCCTGCGGCGCTTGCCGGCATGCATGCCGGCGATGTGGTGGTCCGCGCGGATACAAAAGCGGTGACCACCACCGGCGATTGGGCGAAGGCGATCAAGAACAGCCACGGACGACCCCTGACCGTGGTGGTGCTGCGCGACAAGAAGGAACAGACCCTGACCCTGACTCCCGATGGGAAAAAGCGTTCGAGTGTGGAACAGCCCGCGCCCGATCCCGATCCCGGCGCGGTCGCCCACGCAGGATTCTCCTGGATGCCTGGGTCCTAGCTGCCCGGGCTGCGGCGGCGAACCGGAACTCAGGCATCTGAGAACCTGTTTAAAAACTACAAGAATGGTCCTGCCGGACGGGCCCACTGCGCGTGGGGCGGGCGGTCACACGCCTTTTAAGAGCTTCGCATGGTCCTCCCGTTGGTCGCAATCAAGATTTCGTGCCGACCAACGGGAGCACCACGCGAAGCCCAATACGAGTCACGAAGTGACCGCTGCCCGCGCAGCACGCCCGTCCGGCAGGACAGCATTTAAACAGATTCTGAGGAATCCGGGTTCGCCCGGCCCTCGAGCTTAATGGAGCTTACTTCGACCGGAGCGCATTGCGTCGGTCGCGGACGAAGTCGTGCGAGAAGATGATGTGGGTCTGCTGCTCGGTGAGCACCTGCCGGATGGGGAGTGGCAACTCCTGGTCGAGCGCATCTTTGTAGACCCTCTTGGCATCGTCTTCGCCCTGTTCGGCGGTTTCGAGCAGGGTATGGTCGCCGCCTCCCAGTTTAGCTTTCAGGTCCGCCCAGGCGCGATAGAGTGCACCGGAAGTGGTCCCCGACTCGCGGACATCCGGTACTCCGTGGCGATGGAGTTCATTCTCGAGTTCGCCGCGGAAGTTGGCGCGTTTGAGCGATTCGGCGAGGAAAAAGTGCCTGAGCGTCTCGTCCTTCAGGTGTTCCCCGATCTCGGCCAACCCCTTCTGCCCGTCTTCGAGAATGTTGATGACCGACTTCAATGCGCTTTCCAGTTCATAGTTCTTTGCAGTATCCGTTGCCATGGAAGAATTTCCTCTAAGTAATTGATTGCATGGCTGGGGTGGGGTCCGTCGGCTGTCCGCGATTCTCCTGCGCCGACGGCAAGCGGGAGAAATCGCGAAAACCCCGCGCCCCCTGCCAGCCATTGCTTGGCCCGTATTGCTTGCTAAGGTCCGCCCAGGAACGATGCCCTGGGCGGCGAGTGCTGTAGTGCTGGGTGGATAGATGCCATCCGCGGCCATGGGTTTGCATCCTGAGTCCACGCCTGCAACTTTTCTCCTTTACGGTTTATGCTCTGGGATAATCGGAGCAGCTCTGGCGGTTCCCGGCGCTCGGTCTATCCCGTGCATAACGTGCCCCCACGGGTGTGCGTCGGGACGTGAACCGGAACCCGCGTGTCCCCCAATGAAACCACTCAGGCTGGTCTCGACTCCAACCCGCAACCGGCGCCTCAACGAGATCCTTGGGCTCGTGGTGCTGGTGTGCGCGGGTCTGCTGCTGCTGGCGCTGGCTACGTACGCGCCGTCGGACCCGTCGCTGGACACCGTAGGCGGCTATGCTGCGGGGGCGCGCTCCGGCTCAGGGCTGGGCGCGCGGCTGGGCGCGGAGTTCATCGGGCCGGCGCACAATTGGACCGGCCTGGCCGGCGCATGGCTGGCGGATGCGCTGCTCCAGACGATCGGCATCGCCGCGTTCTTTCTGCCCATCGTTCTGGGGCGGCTTGGGTTGTGCTGGATGCGCCAGCGGCCCGCGGGTTCGGCGACGGCGCGGATGATTGGGCTGGGGCTGTGGGTAGTGTTTGCCCCGGCGGCGATCGGACTGCTTCCGCGAACCTTCTTGTGGCGTCATGCGCTGCCCATCGAGGGCGTCACCGGGCGGCTGCTGGCCGATGCCATGGTTCACTACCTGAACCTGCCGGGAGCTTCGATCGTGCTTGCTCTGATGGTGGCGATGGCACTGTACCTGGCGACGAGTTTCACGTTGCTCACGGCGCGCGAATGGGTAGAGACGCATTTTTCCATCGTGGGGAGGATGTTCGAGCGGGCCCGCCAGTGGCGAGCGCGGCGCGCGGCGATCCGTGAGTTGACCCGGGAGTCGAAGCGCGGCTTGAGTGGGCACGCTGGGTCAATGGAACCTGGCGACGGGCTGCTTTCGCGTGCAGAGGAGCGAAGTATCGAGCCGGCGGGATTGGGTCTCGAAAGCGGGCCTGCGGCGAACCCGGGCGAGACGGCCACACTGCTGGGGGGGTTATTTGGCTGGTGGGGACGCAACCGCCGGAAGCAGGCGATGGCGAGTGCGCCGGCGGATGATGTTGCGGAAGCGGCGGTGGACGCGCCCGTGTCGATGTGGCAGTCGATGCCGCGCACCGTTGTGGATGCGCCCCCGATGACGGCGTTGAGCACGGCTGCCGCCGCCGCTGCGCCCTTCGCCGAGGCGCTGGCCGCGGCCGCGGCGCCGCTTGGCTCTCGCGCCGGGGACGAGAGCGGGCGCGTGGAGCTTCGCGAACTGGCTGCTGCGCGCGCTGGGCAGGCTCGGGCGTCGGAGACCCCTTCCGGGGTTCCCGCCGGGACCGTCCCCCGGCCGATTGCTGTGCCATTTCCCGCGAGCGTTCCACCCCCGCCGGCCTTTGCCACGCGTGACTTCGTGTCGCAACCCGCGGCCCGCGCGGCCGAGACGCAGCCTCAGAACATCGCCTTCGGCAGGCGCGCCGACGCCGACATCAAGCCGGTGACGATTACGCCGA
>Ga0302325_10016141_pt1 | contig 15848 bp, 12 predicted proteins | sample Palsa_T0_2_FD_201948 | JGI IMG/M metagenome (GOLD analysis project Ga0302325, IMG submission 201948) | Peat permafrost microbial communities from Stordalen Mire near Abisko, Sweden - Palsa_T0_2 | ecosystem: Environmental > Terrestrial > Soil > Palsa > Peat permafrost | place: Sweden: Abisko...
GGAGTGCTTTGCTACATAGGCTTGTTGGTGTCCTGGCTGGCACATTTCCTTTTATTGCGTTCGGGTTGGGGTGGTTTGGTCAGGGTTGTTCAGAGCTGTTGAAAGTAGGTTTGTGGTGATGCGTTGGAGGAGAAGAGGGAGGAGGCGGAGAAAGGTGTTGAGTTACAACAAGCTTCAACAATGGCGGCGGTATGAGAATAACAGGAAGTAGTGGAAGCGAAGGGCCGATAGGGTTGTATTGACGGGTGGTGTAGAGAGGTGAGCGAGGTAACTGCAGGGTAATTAGTGGCCATTACGTTCTTATGCTTTAGGTATTAAGGGTATGACAAATATACCCATCGCCAACCTATCCACTACATAGCAAATGCCAGAGGAAGAGTTACGAGTGAAAGAACTTCTACACCTCATTGCCCAGCGTTGATACTGCAGACTGCTCGCTTAGACGTCTTAGAGACAGAAGACTAGATCTAATCCAGCTGCATTCTGATGGAATATAAGATCACATTTATAGATAAATGTTTTGCATACCCATGAATTCACCTTTCAATGCGTGTAAGCGCGATACTCTATCCAAGAATCAATTATGCAGCTGCTTGCTCCTTCGCCTCCTCAACCTCCTTCTCTTCTTGCTTCGATTTCTCGTCAACCTCCGATGGTCCCCGGGAAGGAGGTTCACCGCTGCTTCTGCCAGTACTAGTCTGGCTCTCGTTTGGTTGAGTCTCCGCCGGGTTTGGTTCTGTGATAGGCTGTTTTTGCTTGGGGACGATCTTCGCATTCACGAGGCCAACAAGGTAATCTCCTGCATCTCCTGCTCCATCCACCCCGCCTATTTTCGATTTGAAGTGCTCAGCATCACGAAGCATTCTATTTGACTGTGATCAGCATCGAAGAAGATTGCGGCGACGAACAGTACCAACCTCAATTGAGCAGCTTCGCTCCGCAGCGTCACGTCACCAAACGCTTTTCCCCACTGCTCCTTATAGCTCTGGAATACTGGCTCCATGATCATCCGAACGGTCATTTCAGGTAGATGCTTGCTAAGGACACGATGTAACGTGCTAGTTTCCTTAGTCAAGGTCTCCATATAAGCATTTACACCTTCCTTGCCCCCCTTTTCCCAGTCGATGGTTTTCATTGCTTTTGCATGGGCAGTGGCGCGACCAGCCATGATATCGACCAACTTATCATAAATGGACTGCTGGTGTTCTAGATAAGCTCGTCGAACTTTGTCGAACTCGCCCATAAGCGTTGAAACAGAAGACCCAGAACCCAGGTGCCGTCGGATAAATTCGCGGATATGGGGGATTAAAGTGCTGATGAATGACAAAGCTTGCGCTGCAAGAGCGAGATGCTTGGTGGTGATATTCTTCAATCCCGCTGATCGTGTTGCGCCTGCTCCTAGAATGAGTTGTGTACATCGAGAGTTGAAAAGAGTGAGGTAGGACAGAATTGAAGTTGCTATCTCCTGAGTCATGGATGGAATGCCTGTGTTAAGGTGGAGGAAGGAAGAAAGGCCATGAAGGCAGAGGATGGCCGAGACGGGCAGAAGGAAAGAGTCGCTCTCGATGATTGCCGGGCGGGTGGTCAGTTTGGAAGGCGCGGTCGATGGTGTCGAGGTTCCTGAAGCGCCATTTGTTTGGGGGACCAGCAAGGAATTTGCAGCTTTGGCCTGAATAGATGTCGAGGGTGGCAGCCATATCTTACTACCGGCCGTCCAAGCTGCTGCATCTTGAGTGCTTGCTGAGAGAATGCGTGAGAGCTCTTCTCTATCCTCATCGGTAAAGTCTTTCGCATTCCACGGGTCCGCTTCCATGCCGGTGGCTAAAGCTTGTCTTTCGGATTCGCTGAGTTGCTGGACGAATTCTTTAATATGGCTATTAACGACATTTTTTAAGGCGGTCCCACTTCTGCCAGAGACGGCCTCGCACTCGTTTGCAAACAAGAGATTGAGAGTAAAGTATCGGAGGAAGTTTTCCACGGACAGGTGCACGCTCTGTTCAAACCGAACTTTCAAGACCTTGACAATCTTGTCTTGGGCAATGTCTACTGCTTGTCCGAGAAGATTTGACATGTCCAGAGTTTGATGCATCTCTTCTTGAATTTCTCGGCCGGAGGTTCCTCTGGATGCTGCTGGCTGAATTCGACCGTCGAGAACTGCTACATTTGGACTTCTTGGAGGCGATTTCATCCCGTTCGATGCTGGCTCGCCCAGTGTACTAGTCACGTCAAGTAGCACCTTCACTTGAGTCCCTAGTCTTCTCAAGGTTTCACCAACCCCTATATAGGTCTTTTTTAATAGTTCTTCTGCATCTTCCGGCTCCAACGCTCTGAGGTTCCGTGCCAGTATTGTAGATTTTTCTGACTGTGTCCTTTGTCTGCCTCCTCCCATAGTAGACGCAGACATCATTGAATCAGCATCTTCATCATTGGACGCTGGTAAAGGTCCTCGAATAATGCTTCTAATTTCGCGCAAGACTGAATCGCGATATGCTGCGGTCGCCGGTGACGTGTGTCTAGCTCGATGCAGGCCGCTCAGATTCGATAAGAGCTCGGATCTAAAATCATCCTTCATCGTCAAATATGCAGGGTATACAGAAGGCTCTCGATTATGCCCCCCTCGTGATCGTTGCGAAGCACTATTCCAGCGCTGTAAGGTGTCCGGTAAAGAAACGGATTCTACGTGACGCCTCAGATCACCCATCAGCGCGTTCAGAAACCTGACTTCGAACACTTTGCCAATACGGAAGCGCAAGGTGTCAAGATCATTTGTAACTCCTTGCAAGGCTATTGCTCCTCTAAGATCGCGTAAATGGACGTCTTTTGCATTGACTCCGCTTGCAATTTCTCCAGAAATTAACTTTTCGAGGTCATCGATTGCGTCCAGTGCCTTTTCGACGTCGCCGCTATCAACTAAAGACTCAGCACTAGCCACACATTCGACAATTTGCTTCAGTTGTTGAACGGCGTCGCTGAGTTGCTTTAGATTCTCTCTCCGCCGCCTTTTGTTGACTATATTCAATCCTCCAACAACCAACTCCTCGTCAAGGGCCGTCAATTCTTTCCGCAGGGCTTTGATACGTTCTACGGAGTCGGCAGCTTCCGAATGAAGTTCCCTTAGAGATCCCAAAGCCGCGAAGAATGAAGTAGAAGCTGTCGAAATCGAGGATATTAGGTGCACCTCAATAGTATCCATGTACCAAGAAAGCTTCTCTTGCAGAATCGCATTAGTTGCAAGAGCTTTTCGTGGCCCAACTGCATTTCCATTCGATCCCTTTCGCTCATCAGGCGTCCCGGGTACTGGACGGACGACCTCCGAACGTTCACTAACAACATCAAAAGTACGGGGATTCTCGAGGTGAAAATCCTCCTCAAAATAAACGTTAGGTATAGTTGAAAGGGGTGTTGGGGCGTGTGCTGCACGTCTTCCCGGCCCTCCACTTGATCTTCTTCGTACTGTTGGGTTTTCGATAGATGAAGCTAACGAAGCCAGTGAAGCTTGTCTCGAAAGATTTGGCCGAGTAGATGACCGGCGGTCCAGCTCCAAGAGATCCGAGAAGTCGTCTGCCTTGCTGCTTTTCCTAAAGAGCTGAGTCCCGCCATCTTCTTCATTTTCTTTTGCCCGCTGCAGGGCATCGTAAAGAGCTCCGACTTGTGTGAGATAAGGTTTGAAATCCGTTGGATCGACCGTAGTGATATTCGTGAGAGTGACTGGAGGTATATCTCGTGCAGTGGGAGGTTTATGTGCGCTGGACGCCGGCGCGGAGGTATGTGGAATCAATCCTGTTCTAACAATAGGTGGTTGTAGAAGTGTAGATATAGCTAGATCTTGTCAGTTGCCAAAAAAATCAGGAGCAGTCTTGGATCTTACCATTCTGGCCAGATTCACTTAGCCCATGCCAATTTGATGCCGTATCCAGCGTACCCCCTATCGAATGTATCGAGCTGGCTGTTGAACCGCGCCTTGGTTGATATCTGCCACTGGACCCAGGCCTACGGGATGTGAGTACCTCTGCCATATTTCTGACTCTTTAAGACTTCACAGACCTTGGAAACGGGTATTCGCCTCGAATGGGCGAGGGGGATATTGGAGAAAGACTGTCAACAGAATGCCGTGGCGCTTGAGAAGTCATGGTTGAATGACTTGTTCGCAGAGAGAAAGTTCTAAACAACTGCAGCCCACTACCCAATAGTTTTCAGCCTCCCCCTACAGCCGCACAGTCAAAGTTTGCTAGTCAAGTTGCACACAGGCCGGACAATGTCCCAGATAAAGAGGCCAAAACGGGCCACGAGGCCTTTGAAACCTGTTAACACGCTCGCTGAGGAATCGATGGATTGCTATCGAGGTATCATTGCGGGAGGAGTGTAGGCAATATGTCGAGTTGCTGCAGAACGATGCAGAGGTTCTCGTGGATTTGTGCAAAGCAAGCACAGCGCAGGCCGATGATATGGGACATAGAGATAGATTCCCTGCGCAGATGTCAGCCTTTCTGTGTTAAAGCGGCCCGGCTGCCATTGGTTGCCGATGTTCTAGAAAACTGACAGGGGTAAGGTTATGCCTAGCGCACTGCAAGTACTTAACGCGCGGAAAACGAAAACGCGAAACTTCGCGTCGCGCTTTCTCATTTCATCTCCTGCCTCAATATTCCAAGTAGTCAACTCCAACACCTTGTTTTCTCTCCAGCACAAACCAGCGCACCTTCACGCCAAGATGGACAGGCAATCTGTTTTCTCATTGAGCGTCCTGCCACCCGAGTATGACAACGAGGACACCCGCGGCCAAATTCAAGCGCAGTTGGAGCAGTTCATTCTGCAGTTCCGTCTCGACAATGCCTTCATTTACAGGTCAGATCCCGCATGCAAATTACTGGCAATGGTTAACATCTTACCAGGGATCAAATCCGTGAGAACGTCCTCCTCAAGCAATACTATTGTGATGTTGATGTTGGCCACCTTATCTCGTTCAACGAAGAGCTGGCCCACCGACTGGTCACGGAGCCTGCAGAAATCATTCCCCTTGTAAGTGCGATAGATAGTCCAAGATTCATTGACTCATGAAGTACCAGTTCGAAGCCGCGCTGAAAAGATGCACCCATCGGATTGTCTACCCCTCCACCAAAGACGTCGTCATCCCTGAGCACCAGCTTCTCCTTCACTCATCCGCTGGCGATATTTCGATTCGAAATCTCGACGCTCTTACAATTTCGCGCCTGGTCCGAGTACCTGGCATTGTTATTGGCGCATCGGTCTTGTCCTCAAAAGCAACAGCACTTCATATTCAATGCCGAAACTGCCGCCAGACAAAGATTTTGCCAGTTGCTGGAGGCTTTGCTGGTGTCTCTCTCCCTCGGTTATGCGACAGGGTTAAGATGCCAGGAGACAATCCTTGTCCAATGGATCCGTATGTTGTTGTTCACGAGAGTTCTCAGTTCGTTGATCAGCAGATCATCAAGCTACAGGAGGCACCCGATCAAGTCCCCGTTGGAGAACTTCCAAGACATGTTCTCATATCCACAGACCGGTACTTGACAAACCGTGTTGTTCCTGGAACTAGATGCATGATTACGGGTATCTTCTCAATTTATCAGAACAAGCAATCTAAGGGTTCGAATACTACATCAGCAGTTGCGATTCGAACCCCCTATCTCCGAGCAGTAGGTATTCACAGCGATGTTGACCACACTGCGAAAGGAAGCGCCATCTTTTCCGAGGAAGAAGAGCAAGAATTCCTCGAAATGAGCCGGAGACCCGACCTCTACAACGTGCTTGCAAATTGCATAGCTCCCTCAATCTATGGCAATCAAGATATCAAAAAGGCCATTGCCTGTCTTCTTTTTGGTGGATCCAAAAAGATTCTGCCGGATGGAATGAAGCTTCGTGGCGATATCAACGTTCTCCTCCTTGGTGACCCCGGTACCGCAAAGTCTCAACTGTTAAAGTTTGTCGAGAAGGTTGCTCCTATTGCAATTTACACGTCGGGTAAAGGTTCCTCAGCTGCAGGTCTCACAGCCTCAGTCCAGCGAGATCACACTACAAGAGAGTTCTACCTTGAAGGAGGAGCTATGGTGCTCGCCGACGGAGGCGTTGTCTGCATTGACGAGTTTGACAAGATGCGAGACGAAGACAGAGTAGCTATCCACGAAGCTATGGAACAGCAAACCATTTCGATTGCCAAGGCAGGCATTACTACAATCCTCAATGCTCGGACGTCAGTTCTGGCTGCTGCCAATCCTATCTTTGGACGATACGACGATCTTAAGACCCCTGGCGAGAATATTGATTTCCAGACTACCATTCTTTCTCGTTTTGATATGATCTTCATTGTAAAGGATGACCATGATCGAGGCAGAGACGAAAGAATAGCCAAGCACGTGATGGGTATTCACATGGGAGGACGTGGAGTTGAAGAACAAGCTGAAGCCGAAATATCAGTTGATAAGATGAAGCGTTATATAAGCTACTGCAAATCGTAAGAAAGCGTCTTTCCGTTGACCCACAAGCATTGACCAACTCAACAGACGTTGCGCGCCCCGATTATCCCCAGAAGCCGCAGAAAAGCTTTCCTCCCACTTCGTCTCAATCCGCAAGCAAGTCCACGCAGCTGAGCTTGAGGCCAATGCGCGATCTTCTATCCCAATCACTGTCCGTCAACTAGAAGCAATCATACGTATCACAGAGTCCCTTGCCAAGATCTCGCTTTCGCCGATTGCTACAGAACAACATGTCGATGAAGCAATTCGCCTCTTCTTAGCTTCAACTATGGACGCAGTGAAGATGGGCAGCGGCCAAGGAAGTAAAGAATTGAATGAGGAAGTGAATAAGCTCGAAGACGAACTGAAAAAACGTTTGCCCATTGGCTGGTCTACTAGCTTGCAAACTCTCAAGCGGGAACTATGTGACGGAAAGGGTTACAGTGAGCAAGCTCTGGCGAGAGCAATCACAATTTTGCAGAGAAGGGATACTGTTACGATTCGTGGGCAGGGCAGTCAGGTCTACAGGAGTGGTGCTTGAAGTCTTACATGTTAGGGTTGTCGATTTGATACACAGTTATGGCGTTCGGTGTTGGATCATCAATGCAGCTGGGCGTTTGGGTTATAGGAAGGAGCTGACATGGAATAATTACGAAGCCTGATGTAGAAATGGTACACAAGATTCTTTGAAACTGGAATGAGATATGGATAGATGAGAGAATTGTCTCTGATGTGTCGCTTCTTCTACGCTTATCGGGCCGGCCTCTGGTAGCTTCCATCTCCATTTTTCACTTAATACCATTGTGCCAAAATCGGAATGAGAATGCTCACTACCAAAATTACATGAATGCATGCTTCCGAGAAAGTGCATCACTCTCGATTACTCCGCGCTATGGTTGACTCCTTGGATCTAAGATGCAGCCCCATAAATGCCTCGATAATGCTCTTTCGTGCCGCCCACTAATATCCGTACATAGACATAATCAGATTCCGCTCTCACCTAGCGGTCTCAACCTTCGACACAGGTAGGCTAGGAGGGCCTCTAGCGAGTCGCTTGGGCTCTCGCTCTGCAGCTTCTCCTTCAGGACCCCGTTTCTTTTCTGCTTTGAGAGAAGCCTCTTTCTGCGCCTGTCGACGTGCTTCTTTATCCTTTCGCTCATTCTCTTTTCGTAGCGCTTTGGATTCGAATTCGTGCCAATCACCTTCCAACTTTGAGAGTCTATTTGAAAAGTTAGCTACTACTTTGAAGGCGACGAAAGGAATGAAACATACTCTACAGCTTGTTTTGGTTTTGGCTCCTCCGTAGTGAAGTATGGGTGCTCTAGAACATCAGAAGCCGAAGGTCTCTTGGCAGGATCGTATTGGAACATCGCTTCCAGAAGCTCGTAAGCGGCTGGAGTTACACGATCTTTGTACTTTTCTGCAAAGACATTTGGTCTTCGGGCCGAAGGTCGTAAGAGCTCAAACCAGGCCATCTCCACCAGGCCAGGCCAATCCACTTTATTGGGCGTCCCAAGTATGGCATAAATTTTCTCGAGCTGGCTGATCTCGCCCCCATCACCAGGGAAAATTGCGTGACGGGTGAAAATCTCCACAAGAACACAAGCTGCACTCCAGATATCCACTGCCGGACCATATTGCGTCTCACCAAGTAGAAGCTCCGGCGATCGATACCAAATGGTGATGACTCGGTTTGTGTAATCAAGCTGTCGTCGCTTCGCATAAAATCGAGCAAGGCCAAAATCGGCCAGCTTCAACTGACCTTCGTTGCTGACAAGAATATTTGCTGCTTTAATGTCACGATGAAGGACGCCTCGTCGGTGAAGATAATCGAGACCTTCAAAAAGTTGTTTCGCAAGATGCTTTTTGTGTGCAGGTTCGAGCTTGAAGGTAGGGTGATTCAACAACCCCGTGAGATCGTGCGAAAGATATTCGAAAACCATGAAGCAATCATTTTTCTCGACCATGACCTCCTGCAGGTTGACAATATTGTGATGTTTTAGAGACTGGAGCAGCTTTATTTCTCGCACTGCTGTCACCGGAAATCCGTCTCGTTCACCCTCCATGCGAATTTTCTTCAGTGCAACCAAACTCTTCGTGTACACATGAATGGCTTTGAAGACCTTTCCATATGTCCCAGAGCCGACTACCGACTCGTTCCCGGGTTTTCGGAAGTAGACCGATTCTGACTTCTTGAATTCTTCGGGAAGCTGGGGTCGCTCTTTCAGTCGTCTCATCTTCTTCTTGACCTTTCGAGTGGTTGGTGGAAGGGCCTCGCGGAAATCTTGTCGTCTTGAAGAGGCTGGTTCAGTCGGGATGTTTCGGGAATTGGGACCTCGAGGTCGATCAGGGCTGATTTGTACATTGCGTGCTGGACCCGCATTTAGCTTTGAGGAGATCTCTGGCTTCGGTGGGGTCGGGGTTGCCTTCGATGGTCCCTTGAAAGCAAAGCTGAACTTCGAGGAGTTTTGCTGACTTTGCGGGCCTGTTGGGGGTGGCCTGCTTGGGGGTGGCATCTGCTCCTCATCTTTCTTCTTGATTTTTTCCGAATCCTCAACTTGCAGCTCCTTAGAGGGTCTGAATAGGTCTTCCCCATCCTCTTCATCCTCAGTTCGACCATTGTACTGGGGTGTGCTCTCGTGTGATCTTGTTTGTGGCGGATACGGTGGTTGGGGAGAAGCCTGTTGCGGTGTGACGTTCCCAGAATGTTGTCCGCGTCCCGCACCAGCAGGTGCTCCTCCTGCGTTCCAGTGAAGATTTTGAAAATGTCCGCCGCGACCGCCTCGATGGTCACCGCGACCACCTCGTGAATTGAAATGATTGCCTCGGAAAGCTCGTTGATTTCCACGAAAGTTTGGTTGGTATCCCTGATGCATTGGTCCTGTTGGAGCAGCTTGATATGGAGGGGACTGATTATTGTTGTAATAATGGCCCTGAGGTCCATTTGGTGCAGAATAGCTCGATTGTTGATGGTAGTTCTGGGGATATTGTCTGAATTCAAGTCAGTTATATTGAAGAAGGATGTTAAAGTTTAGAGACTAACGGTTGAGGCGAGTATTGTTGTTGCCCACCCCAGTTACCTCGCCCTGCTGAGTATGGAGATTGTGCTTGAGGAGATCCGTGATAGGAGTTCGGTGTCATGTGATGCTGAGGAGATTGAGAGTACTGTCGTGGATCGACCTGCGGGCCTTGGTTATATTGCGGCTTCAGGGGGAATGCAGCTTGCATTTGGTTGTTTGGATTGTAGCCTTGCTGGCTGCCATAAAACCCCCTGCCAGCCATCTTATCAGACTTGACCTCAATGGTATTTGCTCCAGAGGCAGTGGAAGTTGTTGAAGGTCTCGCTCCCTTGACCCCAATGCTGTTTGCACCAGAAGCTCCAGTTGAGACTTGTCGTTCGCTCTTTGGTGGTGGATTATTATCTGGTCGATATTCGTCTCTGGGAGGTGGTCGTCCTGCCCCCCCTCGTTTTGGAGAATGACCCTTTGACGTGTTGGAGCTTCTAGGAGCCCGTGGCGATTGCTGGCGCGGGCGATTGGATGGCTCGTACCGATCTATATCAGGAGATGTTCGGTCTGTACGGGGAGAGTGGGCCCTTCTGTGTGGCTTGTCCTTGGGCTTTTCGAATGGAGACCGCTGCCGTGGTTTCTGGGCTTGCCTTGGGGGCGATCGATTGTGCTTTGAGCTGCTTTCGTACAGACGATCTGAACTGTGGCGCGAACCGTGGAGCCGCGACGAGTTCTCGCTGTGCTTGGGACTCCGAGAACGGCCTCGTCTCTCAAAAGCACTAGAATCGCGGTGGTGCTTCGACTTCCCCTCAGCTCGAATATCTGAGTTCCTCCGTTCTGATGATCGTTTTCGAGGCGGGAGCGGGATTGGGGAGAGTGTCCGCCGCTTCTTGTCTGGCCGCGATGATGTGACCGAGCCCCCGTCGTGTCGAGAAGGACTGCGGGATATAGCTCGCCTCGATTTCTTATGATGGCTCCGTGTTGGGGAGGGGCTTCGACTCTTGCGGCGTTTGTTTGATGATGGCGAATGTTGGGTACTGCGTTTTGGCCTGTCGGAGCCTCGCGTGTCCAGCAACTCCCTTCCTCTGTTCCTCTCCCGCACTTCCTCCCTCGAATCTCGTAAAGGTGATCGGGAGAGTCTCCTTCTGCGATCGCGACTGCGCTCCCGAGGTCTATCGCCGTCGTGTCGTGACAGAGGCCTCGACTTGGTCGGACTGCGATCTCTGGCCTTGGGTTCCCTGTCGCTCTCAGGGCGACGTGAAGCTGGCGATCGCGATCTTCTTGGGCGTGTAACTCCTCGATCAACTCTACCTCTGTCTCTGCGGTCGTCACCGTGGCTCCAGCTGTCTTTCATTGCGACATACCGGGCTGGGGAATGTTGTGTCGAAAAGGAAGTCATTTGAGGCGGAGGACTAGGTAAGGTAAAATGCTGTCCCGCACAGTTCCGCTAACCCACCAACCAGTAGAAGCGAGCTGCCCCAAGCTCACCACGGACTTGAGAAGCCGGACAAAGCATGCAATGCAAAAGAGAGAGAAAATGACAAGAACGTTGGGTGAAGGGAAGGTCAAGCCTGTTACCTCTGGCAAGAGAACTTACCATGGGTTGATTGGAAATTCGGTTCCTGACGGATTATCTCCTCCGAACTGCCCTCCACCCCCGACATGGAAAAATCAGAGCGTCGCCAGCCCTCTCAGTCACAGATGCGAATTACATGTGGGTCACAGCAAGTTATCTACGGTGCGCAAAAGGCGTGGACAGTTCAAAAATGCAGCAAAGCAGTCTCCTCTTTTCTGTGTGGAACCGATCGGCAGAAGGCGAGTTCAGCCAAGTCCGGGTTGGGTGGAAGGATCGAGTCTGAAAAGGGCTCGCCCTAAATCTGCTAACACATCAGGGTATCTCAATTTGTAGTTCCGTCCAAATGGTTCCGAAAAGTTGCTGTAGGTCGAAATGCGATGTATGTTGTGGCAATCTGGCAGGAAGAATGCAGGAGGTTCCTAAGCCATCTGCTGGCGAAACAGGCAGGATACCAACATCGTACGACTTGAGTTCCCATTGATGGTTCTGGTTTAGACTGCTTTAAAATTTCGCAAAGAGACATCGTTGAGCAGGCTTGGGAAGGGAAATGCAACGGTAGTAATCGTTCATCGAGAGTGTAAGAGTGGATACTCTGGAGGAGCAATTCTCTCGTGACAGACTTGACGTAGGACGTATGTCGATATTTGCCAGGCTTGCATAGGCGGTATTTGATCTTGTAAACGTTAAGGAGAGCCATTTCCATATCCTTCGTCGGTCACCGTTGCCACGTTGTAGCTAAGAAGTGGCGATCCACGCCATCAAGGCGACTGGCGGTCATAACTTCAAGCATATCAACAAGCGCGGGGCTATCATAGCTTGTTGATCGATAGGAATGTGTGGGGATGGAAGAGAGGCTCCCAAAGCCCACAGAGAAGCATATTCTCATGTATCAGAAAAGATGATGCCAAAGCCGTGTCTTCGCCCTGGGCCTGACGCTTCATAGTACCAACAGTCCATCTCGTGAACCCAAAAGATGATTCCAGACCAACACTCAATCAAATTGTCAGTGATTGTCAGTGATTCGGTGGCGAGTATCGACAGGTGAAAGACAGATGCTCTTGTGATTCCAGCCGACGCGAGAGGGTTGAAAGGTGATCGCTGGATGCAGGCCGGAGACGCGCAACCTGAGTGACTCTACTCGTTCTGGATACCCCACCGTAATCTAAGCGGTATAAGAATTTGTGTAAATGATATCGTAAGACGAGGGCGGACTAGGAGGCCTGTTGATGCTGCAAAGTGGTGAGCTTGATCCGGCGGTCTGAAATGATTAAGCATTGCGCTTCTATGATATTTATCGATCGCGGAAGACCAAAAACATGTTCTAAGTTTCGCGCCGAGAAACTATCTGAGTCTCCAAACAGTTCATAGTGTGGTATTTGCGTCTCTGTCGTGAAGGTCATGTTGCGGAATTCATAAGGTTAGAGGTTAGAAGATTGGAAGTCGGTTCCCAGGTAGTGTACTGATATTTTAGCGCCTGCGTAGCTTTTGTCACGATTACGTAAGGAGCTAGCCAAATGCAGCAGGGTCGTGAGTTGACATCTCCTACTGAGGTACTAATAATGATCACGCTATTTTGGCTGAGTGAAGAGCAGACTAATGGTAGAGACATAAGAACTAGTTGAAGTGAAGGGTGGAGAGTTCTCCTGTACTAGATTTTGACTTTGCTCCTAGGTTCGACTTACCTTCCCTTTAAACTATTTACACCATGGCAAACCTCTAAGTCTCGGAACGCGAAATACAAAAAGATGGAACCAGAAGATGCAGAGACTACTTGGCTCTGTAAGGTCTGGCCTTGTACTCAGAATTTGGTTGGACTGGTCAATGAGCATAGAAAGAAACGCCTCGAGTCATCGAGAATCATTCATTATCCTTCCATCAAGCGCCATGCAATAATCACATGCAACGTAACTCCTTTCCAGGCATAGGTATCATTCGGAAGCCATCATCTGGTATCTGCAAATCGCCCTACCAGAGTTCATCGCTCAAGTTCATCCAACGAAGGCTCCTCAATATCCTTGCCAACGATTGCTTCAGCCACCTTCCAGATCTGTATCAAGTTATCTTCAGCAGCACTACACACGACCCATGGCTCATTCTGGTTCCAACTGAAATCAGCAAGATGGTTGGTATGACCACCGTGCATAAATAATCTGGCAATATCAGCATTGTTCGGGGAGGGGAGAACGGAAAACCCACAATTCAGGTGGACCATCTTCTTGATCATCTGGCAGTTGCTCCTCGCCAACTCTGCTAAGATCCCAAAAGATCACTCGGCGATCATAACTTCCACTTCCTAGAATAGCCTCTTCATGCGGATGCCATGCTAGAGAGGTAACAGCATCACCGTGCCCTTCTAAGGAGTGCAACTTCTCATTCAGATTCCTTAAATCCCAGATGCCGATAGTCTTGTCAGCGGATGCAGTTGCCAAAACAAATTCCGAGGCGTGATTGAAAGCCAGGGCATTGATAGCATCGCTATGGCCCTGGCCTTGTACAGATGATCGATCAGTTTCAGGTTGCCGAACATCGATAATTTGAAGAGTGAGATCATCAGATACAGTTCCGATCAGGGATTTATGTAGAGGGTGATATTGAACGTCGTTAACAATTGAGCTGTGGTGCGTATAGACTCGCGATGCTTTGACGTGGTTATTGCTCGATTGGATGGTTTTCAGGTCCCTGTAATTGTGAGCTTTATTCATGCTCGACCATCATCCGTTCTTACCATAAACGGACAGTTTTGTCTTCACTTCCAGTTGCCAGCTTCCCGGCCTCGTGCGGATTCCAGCTCAGCCCAAACCCTTCCTTCTTGTGACCCAGCAACTCTGCCTGTGGATTAACTGTGCCCTTTGGAAGGCTGCTGTGCTTGGTGCGATCAAAGACAAGAACCTTTCCATCGATGCACATTGTGGCGATGATGTTGGGGTTCTGTGGCTGATATCTAGCCTTGTTGACTTCTCCAGGATGGTCAATCTTCTGTTCAATGGTCATCTTGATTGCAGCCTGCTCGCCATTCGAAGAATTGCCGTAGCCACCGATCTCTCCCCGCTGCTCGTCATATTCGTGAGGGTTTGCTGTGATGTTCTTTGGCAGCTCAACATTGGCGATCTGGAGGTAGTTTTGGGCGTCGTTGGAGGTGTGCGTGCCTATGAGCAACCGGTGGATGGTGTAATTCTTGCTTGCAGGCCTTTGGAAATTGAGCTTCTGTCCCATCACAGAGTGCACAAGACTTACTCTTTCTTATCGGGAAACCATTGTGTAGTCAACGTCGGCCATTCAAGTGCAGTGCTTGAAATTGTCAGGCACTTGGTTTAAAATACAGCAGAAGCTTACCCACCTCAGGATCATATCGTAAAGAAAGGGGCTATTCTTCTTCCACGTCTTGTACTCTGAAGTGTTCCATAAGCTGGGGCCAGACAACTTACGCAGAAAGGGATCGTACCTTCATTGATGATTTTTTGCTCGGTATCCTCATCTTCAGTATCTGGCCGAGGAGCTACAGATTCGTCAGTCACTGTTGAAGCCCTACAAGATGAGTCTTGAACAATCGCAATTCTGTTCTGCCGCGCAACGATGAAGAGGACTCACCATCCATCTCGATGTCGGCAGAGTCGGGCGCCATGATGGTAGGGCGTAAGAAGAAGAGGTCAAATTGGTATCAGGAAATTTCAGGAAGATTTTAAAAATCGAAGGTATGGGAATGGTAAGGAGGTCTTGGAGGAAAGTTAATTCGCGTGGGGCGTGTTGAATAACGCGGTTGCGCTTTGGCCAGTCTCCATTGATTAAGGTTATGTGAAGCGGCCGCGACTCCGCTAGCGTCATAGTTAACTTGCGGTTTCTTTATCCATGACAACCTCAAAAGGCACAGCCTTGTAAGAAAACACATACAAATCAGTCACCACGATTACTGCCACAAGCAAGGAGACGAAGAGGAAAACAAACACGATAGTTTTTATTCTGCTTCTTTAACGACATACGAAGGGCGATTTCGAGTTGCGGTAAAAGCAACCCACCTCCCCACCATTGATCCTAAATCTTAATTCATTCCGAGGACGCCCAGAATACGTAGCTTCCTTCTCACGTTCGCGGCCCTATACTTTATCATGGGTGTTCCCAAGTTCTTTCGATGGATGAGCGAGAGGTATCCGGCCATCTCACAGTTGATCGCAGAGAACCGGATACCTGAATTCGACGCCCTGTACCTCGACATGAATGGTATCATTCACAACTGCACTCATAAGGACTCTGACGATGCGACTTTCCGCATGACCGAGGAACAAATGTTCATTGCAATATTCAATTACATTGAGCATCTTTATGGAAAGATCAAACCAAAGCAGCTTTTCTTTATGGCAATAGACGGTGTTGCGCCGAGAGCAAAGATGAACCAGCAGCGAGCGCGGCGGTTTCGTACTGCGCTTGATGTTGAGAATGCGAGAGAGAAGGCGATCAGGGAGGGCAAAGAGATGCCAAAGGAAGAAGCATTCGATAGCAATGCGATCACACCGGGTACGAGGATTTACCACCTACATGAGCGGAACTAATCCACCTAGGCACGGAATTCATGCACAAGTTGACCCTCCAGTTGAAATATTTCATCAACAAGAAGGTATCAGAGGACGTCGACTGGCAGGGTGTCGAAATTGTTCTGTCAGGTCACGAAGTTCCTGGAGAAGGGGAGCACAAGATCATGGAATACATCAGATTGGCAAAAGCCCAGCCTGATTACGATCCGAACGTTCGACACTGCCTTTACGGTCTCGATGCCGATCTGATTATGTTGGGACTTCTGAGTCA
>Ga0302325_10016143_pt1 | contig 15847 bp, 12 predicted proteins | sample Palsa_T0_2_FD_201948 | JGI IMG/M metagenome (GOLD analysis project Ga0302325, IMG submission 201948) | Peat permafrost microbial communities from Stordalen Mire near Abisko, Sweden - Palsa_T0_2 | ecosystem: Environmental > Terrestrial > Soil > Palsa > Peat permafrost | place: Sweden: Abisko...
ATCTGTTTGCTCTAGTATTAATAAGTGTATGTGTCTTTATTCCTAGTCTATTGCTACTAATTGTATATAGAAAGGTAAAGGAATCCCCCTTAAGCAATTAACTAAGGTCTACTTTGCACAAATCAATACTATATAACTTTAAAGTAAAGACTTCTTTTAGAGGTTGTTGTTTTCTGACAACTCTAGAACTTCCTTCGATTACTTAATAGCTTTAATATTTATATGCTTTGGACAATTATTTATCTTATAACCCGACTCCCGGCAAATAAAACACTTGCTTATATTGCTTAGCTACTAGCGCAAAGGATTCTGATATATAGGCTTCGGGAGGGCATTTTGGAAGGTATTTGTACAAGGGGTAGTAGTCGGCAAGGTAGTTGTAGTTGCAATTGTAATTGCAGGTGTAGTTGTAGTAGGGGTATTTGTCTTGTTTGCATTTGTATAAGGCTTATGTATATATGACTTGCATTCTTCAATTGCCTTTAAGGATTAGTTGTAAATTGTATATTGCTTTGCAAATTTATAGAAGGTTGATTTAGTATTAAAATGCGAAATAATTGCTTTTTAGAGACCGAAAGACAGCTTACTATTTAGTTTGTACTTTAATTCTACAAGTGCTACTTTAGCTTTAGAAGCTAATTGCAAGAACTTTGTATAGAACTTGTAGAATAACTAAGTAGACTTTATAAATAGCTTCTTAAAATTGTTCTTAGTTGTAAATAACTAGTTCGGATTCTTATAAGCGGAGGTTAAGTGCTCGAATAGGTCTTAGATAGTCGTGTATAGATTGATAGCATTATCCCTTAACTGCAGAGATATATGCTTTGCAGCTTCACCTCTAATTAAGCCTTTTATATATGCAAGCTTTATCGATTTAGTAAGATAATAATCTGCATTCTTATAGAGCTTATTCTTGATACGGGATAGCCAATTAAAGAAACTTATACTCTTGCTATCTGTAAAGATAGGGGGATTAAGGAGCTTTGTAGAATGCGGGGGTAGCTTGTTGATTTTAATAGTATGCTTCGAGTAGCTTAGTCTAGAGGGAGTTGTTTTATAGGGATAGCTTAGCTAAGTATCCTTGCTATTCCTTAGTTTTTGTCTCTAAAGCGATTACCTGATCCTTTGTATCGTCTTATTGATGTAGAGCTTCTATAATCTGCTTGTAAAGTTGTTTAAGGTCTTGCTAGTATGCAAATTAGAGGTATTTAAGGTTAAATTTGGGTTTTTTAAGAATTAAGGAAGGACAGGATAGTCGAGTATTTGTAGGTTTGTGAGGACTAGCCTCTGGTTTATGATGAAAACGTGCTATTGTTCGTTTGTTGTTGCTTATATAATAAGTCTTGTTTTAAGTTTGTGTTTTGTATAATTTATTTAGTTTAGTTTGTTTAAGTTTGGTGCAAGACAAAGGCAACGTGTTGTCTTATTTATATAATTTAATTTTAAATCCTTTGCAAGATTGGAATTGGATTAAGCTTTGAATTATGTCACGAGCGCCAGATTTATAGCACAAAGTGCGCGGGCTAAATAGTCTCAATTACAACTATTTAAAGCTAAAGAAAGAAGAGGTTATTTACAAAGGATTAGTTTGTACAAATACTCGAGTTCTGCCGCTCCACACCGCCTATGCTAGCCGCGCTAGTGCACGTGACCACGTGACATGGAATGCCACTGCCAGAACTGTAACATTTTATCTCGAAACTTAAGAACAAGTTAATAACAAGTTATAGATACTACTTTTTAATAGCTTTAAGATATATAAGACCTTTAAAGTCTTAAATTTTTATTTCGAAAATAATATTATCTTATATTATCTACTTTCTTATACCTCTTATAAGCCTTAGTCTTGTAATATTATAGTATTTGCCTTGCTAAAGATAATATATTACAACTAGGTTAATCGACTAAAGCGAGGATGCATAAATATAAGGAGAAAGATTCCTATATTATAATATTTAAGTGAAAAGATTTAAATACTATAGAATAGATTTATATAACATAGATAATAGAGTATACCTTACACCTTATCAGCGCATAAAAATATAACTATTCACAGCCTCGTTGCCACTAATTACTTACTTATATAGTCTTTTGCACATTATAAAGAAGTGTCCCTTCCCTTTACAAGTTCAACGATAATATAAAGATTATATATCGTCGTCGCTATTATCTATAAACTCTACTAAATATTATCGAATAAGAGGAAGTAATCACTAATAATTAAGAGAGTATAGAGTTAATAAAGGGAAGACATTTTAGTAATTTGGAATGTAGGAATAATAGGCGCATTTTACAAATATATTACAACTTCAACTACTTCTTTATATTTGTACAATTACTTTGCTTTGAAAGCGATAGCGACAGTGAGCTTACCACTTATATATTAGAGTGCAAGGTGACTTATAATATTAAAGTCTTTGATAAGGAAGTCATGTTATTTAAATCTTTTTATGCGAAATTGATAGTATTAGAATCTTTCTCCCTTAATTATTTAATAAATCAATAAAATAAATAAAAAATAAAATAAAAATCTTAATTAATGGTTTTGATACTGTGGCGGCGCTTCCAAATATCATTCTTCAAATTCACGAACTATTTCAGTCTGTCACACCGACTCATAATTGCCTTTTCATAGTTGCAGGAGATACAAATAATCTTTTACCCAAGTTGAAATAAATGCATCCTAGAATATGGTTAGAACATGGATCCTAGTTAATTGGATTTTAAAATCTCTAGCACAAGATAAGTACCCATGAAGCATAGAAAACTAGTTACTCACCAATCAGTAGAAGACCCGGACTCAACTGCTTCTGCAGCGTGCAACGCCTGCGGGATCCTCGCTTGCCTCGCTATCTCATACAGACACCAGATAGCATACCGTCCTGCCGGCTCCAGCGTCGTTGCTATCTCCGCCACGACCGTCAGCGGCCAGATCAAAAAGCGTGCGGCTGGGGTAAAGGCCGTGCCGTTCTCGTCAAGGAAATGCGGTACACTCGCGAGTATGTCGGTAATGATCTGGGTGCGATTGGCCGCAGCTGTAGCTTGAAGAGCTCCAGTGTCCAGATCTTGGCAGTGTCGGGATATCTCAGGCATGGCCTGCTCCTTGGATCTAGCAACAAACGCTGCAATATGCCAGACCACCTCATTCATGAATAACCGTACGAGTCGGAGAATGTTCCAGTGCCGGGCCATGCGGTGCTCGGGATATTGGTGGGCGAGGGCCTGATATGCCCATTGTGGAGTCATATGCAGCGGCCTCACTTGGTAGCGCCAGCTGTCCGGTAGCATGTCCACCAGTGCCCGTGTCTCTTCATCCAGCTGTAGTGCCTCATGGATAACTCCAGATAATCTCTGCGCGGGGAGTTCTTTCTGTAATCGCACTTTTAAGCCGACCATTTTGTCGAGCAAAGGGCCAATCCGCACGTTAGGAATGCTGGGATCGAGAAAGGGCTTAGCTTGCTCATATAGCTGCAGGAACTCATCCGGTACGGCGACTCCCCGTTGGATACAGCTGCTGCGGATGTTGTTGCATGTCTGCAAAAAAAGCCGTCTGCCTAGATCTGTTTTCAGTTGCTTCATGCCTCGCAGTCGGATGAGTTGAACGGCTCCGAGTGTATGCGTCGTCCAGCTTATGGGCGATAAACGGCTAGAGAACGCAATAGTCTCGTAAAAACCTAGCATGAGGACAGAAATAAGGCTGCTATCAAGTGTGGCTGTATTTGACGAAGCAAGGGCCATATTTGTTTCGGTGAGGGCTTTCGAGTAGTACATGCGGGCATTATTCATGAGCTGGCCGCTGCCGACATGGAGCGAGAGGCTTGCAAATGAGGCAGCCAGGACGGTTGAGGACACAGCATCTTGCGCGGTTGATGCTGTGGTGTTGTATATCTCAGGAAGATAGTAGAAGGGCGAATGTGGGACGTAATATGACATGAAATAACCGACCGCTAGTTCGTCATGGGAGGGCGTGAGAGAACATGACGGCGAGGGCATGATATCTACAGTGTTGAAGTCTGTGGCAGCGAGCTGTTCATGCTCATGCCTTTCCCTCGGAAGGGCTGGAGGATAGAGCTTCCCGTTCTTTTCCCACTGGACTTTCCGAGCTGTTGACTCCGACTCATCTTTAAAGAGGAGCAGTGAAACGTTCCTGTAACCGAAACAAATGATGGACTTGCGCAGGCATTGGGTGCAAGATGGCCGGATGCGATCACACTGCAGCGCATAAAGTGTTGAGAGAGCGCTTCTTAGGAAGAAAAGGAAAAAGAAAGGTTTTGGCGGAGCTTACTCTTAATCTTCCCTTCCGGCAGGGTCTACAAGCATCGGACGGGCGACCGTGGAAGGGCATGGCGAATAGCGACTAATTGGAATCATTCACTCGGGGTCTGGTCTCGCCGAGGACGTGAGGTGTGGGGGACTAGCACCTAGTCTGATATCTGGTTGGGCGTCGGGATTGTGAAATTGAGCAAGCTCACGGGTTGTGGGAAAAGTGGTGGATCATACAGTAGGGACTGTCAGTCAATGACTAACCTTAGCGAGGATCGAGACAGGGACCGAAAGAGGAGTTAGCTTTCGTGCATGCCCCAGCATATATATGATTTTCCCAGCCAGGGGTCAATAATAGTGATAGAGTAGCAGCAAATCCTGGCGGCAGTCGGGGTTGACGAATGATGATGGAGATGATTGGCGGAAGAACAGGTGTTAGCTGAAGGATCAAGGGATTACGGGGTTCTTTTGATCTTATTGTAATCTTATATTTTGGTGCGGCGAGCTGAGATTCCTCAAGGAGGAGAGCGGAGGTAGGGCCGTAGGGGAGGCTGGTGGTTGGTTCTATGTCGTGGACCTTTGTCGTCTACAGTCAGTACAGTATTGTACTGTACTTCGTACTTCGCATTTTCAGCTGCTGACTAATTCTGGGTCTCCGTCGTATTGCAGGGCAGCGGTAACTTCGTAAGGTTAATTCTAGTGCACATCGGAAGATTCCGCTCCGCTCCCCGTCCCCACAATTTTACTGTTAGCGTCGACATGTCCCCCAAATTAGGAAAGCCGGCTTGGCCCTGCGGCTGATGCCGTTGATCCTCCAGCTCGTTTTCTGCATCCTTAACTCAACTTCGTTGAATCATCACTCAGCTTGCTCCAGAAACAAACACGGACAACAGCAGGGAGAGGACGCAATGCGTGCAGCGCACAGGCCGACATGAAAAGAATCTCCGAACCTGGTGCCTTCGCCACCAATGAGAGAGGAAAAAGGTATGCCAAAGATGATCTTGAAGACGTTGTGGCTGCGGTGACGGGCGCCCCTGGACGACGATGAGGCAGGTCGTACTGCACCGTTGTCTCAGCTGTGAGCTGAATGAGTATTAAGGTTGCATTCTATAGGATGGCCAGCGTCTCCAATTTTTGGTCTTCTCTCGTCTGTTCTAAAAACGGCCGTGGCTACGGATGGAGCCATGCTTCCTGACATTTCTATATATTAAAGAAACGGCCACCAGGTTGTGCCTCACCCTCTTCACACCCATCTGCTTAAGCTACAAAGCAGGACTCATTCCAATCCGTTGCAGACCATTTCTTTCTGTATAATTTCCGCCTACGCAAGCAGTTATTTCTCCATCATGCACCTCGACAAACACGGCTACGTCTCCATCGTGGAGCTTATCGTCTTCATCCCATGCTTGATTCTCGGCTTTATAGTCTGCCGTTGCCACGGATTCAAACGGACTTCGGGCTGGATCTTCGTTCTGATTCTTTCTGCTATTCGCATTGCTGGAGCGATATGCCAGCTGCTGACGTACGACAACCCAACCGAGGGCCTGATCAAGGCGACGCTTATTCTTGACTCGATCGGAATTGCACCACTTTTACTGGCTGTATTGGGAGTACTATTCAGACTGTAAGTATAACGTTATTGATACTCTTGTGCCGCACAAGTTCAACTACATTGAACTTGCTGGCAATGCTGCGAATCAAAGTGGTATTTCTGAATCTTTTGCTGATTAGACCTGACATCAGTGTCGAATGGATCAACGCCTCGATGCAGAGTCCAAAAATCAACTCTAAACTCTTTCGCATCCTTCAGCTGATCATTGGCATAAGCCTAATCCTCGGCATCCTTGGCGTTACCAGCCCCCAATCGCAGGCTGCCGATGGGACTTTCATACCTCCTACCATCTCCAAAGTTGGCATTGTCCTCAGTATTGTTGTCCTTATCGCCATAACCACCATATTCATTCTGTCGCTCCCTCACGGTACAGCCGTGCCTAGTCCGGAGCGACCTCTCAGAGTCCACATCCCCATTGCCTTGGTAGCGATTGCCATCCGCCTCCTCTACTCGGCGCTCTGCATCTTCGTGCACGACAGCACATTCTCGCTATTCAACGGCAGCATCGCGGCAGATGTGCTCATGGCTATTGTGGAGGAGTTCTTCGTCGTCATCATCACGCTGGTGCTAGGACTCAAGTTGGGTCGCGTCAATGTCGAGGTGGAGGGCGAGATCGTGAGTCTCAACCAAAAGAGCAGGGACAATGGTGGACAGCTCCCTGGGTCTAAGGATGGAATTTATGCACAGCCATCCACTTCTGGACTCGAGACTTTCCCATCCGCGTGAATATGGGCGGACTCCATCGTTTTTCGCCTCGAGGACAGCGGTCCGTGTCGCACTGATTTAACCTAAATAGCAGCTTTCCTAAAATTTCCTTTCGCACTTCAGTTAGTACCCCTAGAATATTTCCTTGCTGTATAGTATAAAATCACAACCCTGAAGTCTATGCAACTAAAGCAATAAAAGAACAAATGTGAACATTGGTATTTGCAGAATGTTCCTCGTTATCAAGTCGCTGAATTTCGTTCCATGTTACACCTCCACCACTCAACACCCACACCCCAACACTCCTCAAACAATTCCCCCTCCAACTCTCCTCATACGGCCTTTTAATAACCGCAGCCCGCTCACCCCTCACAACACAACGAATCCCAAACCCTTCCAGCTTAACAATAACCAAACTCTCCTACGTATTCCTCAGAACCACCATCTCACCTGGAGGCAACTTCCCCTCGAGATAACTTACGTTGAACACCCATACCAAGCCTCCACGGGCCGTAAGCAGTTCGTGGTGTGTGAGGCTTGCACCCCGGCAGACCCGGCGCCCCCACTCGAAAGTTGTGAATTTTTGGATTGAGGGGTATTCAGCTAGTGGGTCGCGAAACGTGGTGGGGTCTCGCGAACATGAGAAGTCGATTTAAGCCCCGCGGCCGGGAGCCTGCAGTGTAGGGCTGAGGTCAGGTGACTTGTCTTAATGCTGGCTTGGCAAAAGAAGTCTTTCACTCGAGGGGTCATTCTTAAATGATGGTTTAAAGATACATAGGGTAATACTGTAACCTTATAAATTGTAAATCGAGAGTAGTGGTGTCGAGGGTCTTTTTTGGGTTTGGAGTTTTCCTTGGTCACTACGAAGAAACTCTCAGGATGGATGGAGATATTAGGAAGATGTGGGGGTATTAGGTGATAGGAGGAGGATACTTTTCAGGGGAAGACTGTACCTACACCCGATCAAACTGCCTCTTCAAACTCTCCCACATCTCATCCTAATGCCCCACATCATTTTCCACATTATTCCCTCCCCCACTTCGGCCCCGGATCATCAAACGCCTTAACATCCCACACCCTCTTCCCAATCTCTATAATTGTACCCCCAACCCACTCCTTCTCCACCAGCTCAAGCATAACCTCCGTGACTGCCTCTAGCGCGACTTACCTCGGCTCCTTGCCCATCATCCGCAATTTCTCCGGATTATCCGTCCGCAGTAGCGTGAGGATCCTCGCTGGCTCTATAGTGTTCACTCAAATTTTAGGCAAGGGAGGGGGAGGAGGTTCTAAGGTAGCCAAGAGCGCACGAAGCCATTGGGTGCGTGTTTGGAGGCTACGTAAACGGGGGTTGAGAAGAAGGGCATTGGCCTGCGATGGAAGTGATGTGTGTTACATAGTCTGGTTTCTTGCAGGAAAGGAAATGCGAGATCGCCATTTGGGTTACGCGGATTGGGTGGGCGATAGTAATGTCGATAAGGGTATAGCGGGATTCGCAAAGGTTATCTCGAAAGAGGAGTGCCTAGCGGATATTAGAAGTTAGACCACGACTTTGATACATATGTTTTAGTGAAGCTTGGGATGGAAAGGGAAGGGAAGGGAAGGGAAGGAGGAGCGAGCTCATTGACTGCTGCTCTTAAACATACGATGTTTGCGCCTTCGAAATGTGCAATTGCTACCTCGAACATCTTGTCTAGGTGTGCATAATCTCTCACGCCTGTCTTTTGGAAGATAGTTTTCGCGTTAAGAGATATAAAGGGGTATTAAGAGAAAAGAGTTTCGGTTTTAGGGCGGAGGGCGAGGTCTGCGATGACGATATTTCAGCCTTTCGGGAGGAGCTTTGCAAAGCAGAGGTTGATGCCAAAGAAGGCGCCGTTGATAATAGCTATCTTTCCTTCCACGTTGATTGCTACTGTGCTAGTGGTGAGTGCGAGAAGGAGAGAAGTAAGATAGGGAGCAAAGAGGGATGCAGTGCTCAATGCTTTTGATCTGTTGACCAGAAAACAACTTGCGGAGGAGCTATCTGCAGCTCACCGATATACTTCACAGACTCGTCAGACCTACCGCCAGTCTGTTGGCGGGGTATTCATGAGGTCTGATGATGTGTTCAGCCCATGCATCGAAATACCCGGATGAGAGAAGGTGGGTGCAGCATCAGCAATCGGCGACTGAGTGAGAGGAAACAAGGAAGGAATAGCGGACAAGAGACTTTCCTTCATCAACATCAATTGCGAAAAGTATTCATCCTTATAAACGCCCAAAGATGATGGAGAGATACACTAGAGTTGGTGTTGGAACCTGAATAGTTGATATTTGCTCGGAAAGTATGCCGCGAGCAGGTGGGAAGGTATCCTGCTGCAGAACATCTGATCTCGCATGCCTAACGATCACCAGCAGCTCTCGAAACACCGTCAGTAACGGAATGGAAGGGATCAGGATAGCCAAATGTGGTCCAACTGGGCCGGTCTTTCATTTTCTGCCACATCTAAAGTGTCATATTGAGTTTGTACCTGAATTTGAGATGGCTATTGGGGGAAGATTAACGTGAGGAGCGAGCCGGAGCAGAAAAAAGTGCATATTACATGAGTAAACTTATAGGTTATTCCCAAATCTGGAACACAGAAATTGGCGGACCGGAGGTGCAATAGAGCCTGCCATAGGTTGCTTCGAACTTCGACACGCTGATCATTTAAGTGGATCATGTCAGTCCTAGAATTCCCCCATGCATATGAAAGCGCCCGAGATATCGAAGTTTGGTGAAATTGGAAGTGCTGGATTCTACAACCTATCGCGTCTCTCACCGTTCAATGGAGTTTTGCTGACAGCCTCGATCTGTAGTAGCCTGGTGTGCCCATCTTCTGAATGAGAGTACTCATATCCTGGGTTTCTTGACATTGGAGCGACTTGATCGAGGAGTGTTTATTGACATCTAAAGTGTACCGAATGTCACAAGAGCAATTTCAACCCAAGAGAATGCGAAGGAAGCAAGGTTGTGAATATTTTTGCTTGATGTTGCTTACATTAGCTCAGCCTAAAAAAAAAAGAACAAATGGAAATATGTGCACGAGCAGATTTGAAGAGCAGCAGAAAGAACGAATAACAATCAACTACTACAGAAGAGATAACCCACCGGCAATCGTAACCTGCATATGTCCTCGGTTGTGCCACCTTACCACGAACCATCATCACGTGAGATAAACCATCACGTGATGGTTCTCAACTTGTCTATCACGATAGCACATGTAAAACAAGACTCAAAGGCTGCATGAATAGCCCCGTCCTCTCCTTCTTGTGCCACGAGGCAGATGCATGTTTCGAGTTGTGAAGGCAGAGAGTGCATTCTGGCACCAAGGCATGTGGGTGTGCGTTGGCAACAGGGGTATTATGCGAATGCCGTCTTGACGGTTTAGCTATGGGACCACGAGCTGAGTGGAGCGGAGAGGTGGAGAGCGGCGAACACTGGACTCATATATGTCAGGGTTTCCAGTATCGATCCTGTATGCGACCGCATCTGCGGCCAGCACATCGTCCATCCTGGATGAGACAAAAGTAGAGATGAGGGCGTACCGTTATTTGCCTCCTGTCAGAGGCGCATTCTACGTGGAACAGAACAGGCAAACCGCAGAAACAGTGGCAAGGCTCGGCCACCAGTCGACTTTCTGGTGCCAGATCTTGGGTGAGACTTCCAGTGATCGATCTTCAGCTGCAATGCAGTGTTTGTACTTCGTATCTCCTGATCCATGACCGCTGGGCTGCGCATCTCGAGTCCCTAGGCCCAGTCCCAGCCATCTCAGGTCGGGAGGGACAACTCCAGTGTGCAGCCTCCAGAGTTCGACCACGACCAGCCAACGGCGTGCCACCCGAGAAGTTGTCTGGCTCCGGGTCTAGCTGCATGCCACTGGCAGAGCTGGATCTGTAGGAGGCTGAAAGCAGCCATCTTCGAGTCTTCGTCGAACATCTGGCCTGCACTCGAGATTGGGTACGGGAGAAGATCCCTGCCGTCAGGTCTGTGCTGGCCATGATCCTTTGTTGGCATTGATTGGGCGCTGCTGCTGGCCACGCTGCCAACAAATCCACGCTATCCGCGAGATGATCCACGACCGCGCAGACGGAAAGCATCGGTCGCAGATGATTTTCATCCCAGGTGTTCATTATATCCTCAAGCCCGGGTCCGTAGCAAGAGCGTTGTCGTCTGGAGTTTGCTCGACGAGAGAGGGCAATCACCTCTTATCGGATTCGCGCCCCACCTAATCAACAGCCAGCCTCGCAGCGGGCTCAAGGTCGCCGCCTCGCGATTTGCTTGTGAGAGAGAGCAAAGCAAAACACGACATCGGCAGAATCGTTCAGACTTGTTTGCTTGCACTGGAATCTCGAAGCTGGAAAGCTCGAGATCGCAGCCAGGCCGCAACCAGATGGAGCCATGATACAAATACAAATGCAGCGATCCCTCTCCCTCCCCGGGCCTGTTCACGCCTCTCCTCGTACGTTCAAGTCGTGGTTTGAAATCGCACATCCCGTCCACCTCTTGTTTGCTTTTGACTCGCAGATATTATATACTGATCTCTTGAATCTGCAGCTGTATCCCCCACGATTACGCAGGTCTCTTCACGATCCCCTACTCCGTCTCCTCCGGAAAAGCATGGCGTCCCTCCCAGACTACATCGATACCAATCCCGAAGTCCCAATAGACCCCCTACTTCATATAAAGAGCCCGCAGAGCGAGAAAGGCCACGAAGTAGTACGCGGCCTGCCTCTCCACCCCCAGCTCCTCGAAAACAGGAAGCAGCGAAGCCGTCCCAGAATTCTATGGGCAAGCTACCAGAAACTCCTGCTACGCCGACAAAATTACCACCGCTTCCCTTATTACACGATATTTCACAATATAGCAATCCACAGATCACAGCAGTGACTGCTGCTAGCCCTACAACAACCCTCGAAGAACTTGCCCATTTGGTCCGGCTCTGTACATACCAAGAGAGGAAGAGAGCCCATTCCCGCCTTCGCTTACAACGGTCTCTAGTATCTACCGCTCTCTCCGCTCGTCTGGCACGATGCGGGGAGCTGGCACATCGTACTTTGGTTGACAATTTCAGGGCCGATGAGAAGAAGTACTTTGCAAATCTCTATAATGCTATCTACGATGTCCGGGACTCGTGCAATGCGACCCGCAGGTATGCGTTATTAGAACCTGACTTGGACAATGGCCGTGCAAGTTCCAATGGCGGAGAAGACCCTAGTGTCTTGACCACCTTTATGCATGAGATACCCCAACGGTCCCGTGAGAGCCTTCTCAAATTCTTGACCCAGATCCGGACGAAGCCGGATTATTTGGCTAGTCGCATTTCCAGTCTTACAGCTACAGAATTATCCAGTTTGACTGTATTCCATCAAGGATTAGAACCTATAAACTCCGTGTTACCATTTCATAATCGTTCAAAAGGCCATGTTTCCAGCAATCATCGGAATTCTGCGCATATACCCTCTGCAGTTGAGCGTCTGCTTTCCTTTCAGCGTCATGATCCCTTATCTGCTTTGATTCATACTTGTTTCGCAAATTCAGCTGGCCCAGATTCCGGAGAGGACCTAAGGCGGACAGAAGTGTGGGCTACCACATGTGCCCGGTTGATCACCGAGCAGAAAACCGGCACAGAACAATTTATCTGCAGTGTTCTCAATGTTTGGACTGCAATGCGAGATTGGTCTGGCCGAAACAGCATGGAATGGTATCTGATGAAAATCCTCGAGGATGGAGCCTTTTTATTGGAAAAGGCCGAGGACCAGGCTGGGACTCGCATCCACGTTGAGCCACGGAATGCCAAAGACTCCATAGCCGCTGATGAATTTTATACCGCTGCCGTCCAGGGACTATTCGAAATTGTCGACGATCCAGGAGCAGGAGGTATTCCAGAAGGGCTTATAGAACTTGGTAACGCCATTCTCCGGAAACTTGATCCCAAGTGGCACCACGCAACTAGGAGATTCCTGATATCAAAATGGCTCTTTTCGGTCTTCTTTCTGCATGTTGTCATTCATCCCGAGGTAGAGGATTCCCATTACTCCTTCATTTTCGCAGCTAACCTATCCAGTCTTACGGAATGATGTCCGAATACCACATTACAGAGTATGGTAGACAGAAAATCCTCAAGGAGGTTGTGATGAGGGCTCAGAAATTGGTGATTGATATGATGTGGTATGCACAATGGAATCTGCTCTTTAGAACAATCTGACTTGTTACTACAGGAACAGCACTCCGTCTACTCCCCTTGCGGTCAAGGCGCACATCGAGAACATCATGACCCGTTTCCGGTCAAACAGGCCATCGAGATCCAAGGCCAAACTACTTCCTGCAAGATCCATCACATCGCTGAGAGAGACTGTGGAAGTTCATCCATATTTGGTTCTCGGCCCGTCCGACCTACTGACCATGGTCAATGCACTATTCCCGGAAAGGCGGCCAGTTTCCAGCTCCGTTGGAAAGGATATCCATATGAGTGGTTTACGTTCCTCTGCTTCTTCAATATCTGGAATGTCAACCGTTACAACTGGCGGCATATCTAGTATGAGTCAGTCCATTTCAATGGGTGCTCCGCGCAACGCTTTCGACAATGCCTCCATAGTCTCTAATAGTGGTTCTTCCGTGGTCAGCGACACAACTACCTCGCGGGAACCTCTACTTGATGAGAACTCCAGCCCCACCAATTACGAAGATGATGGGTTTGAACTCCGAATTGCTACTTACGATATGAATCAAGCTTTGGGGCCCGACGGAACTTCTGGATCCTGTCACCCATGCGCTGAACGTTGGGCTGTTCTTTTTATGTCTGCGGATGGCCAGATCCTGTCCACTCAGATGCCGCACGACCCAGATGACGAGGCTGACGAGGAAGAGTTTACTACCAGTAGTGATGATGAAGATGATGCGCCTGGTACTGGACCAGATCTTGGTAAAGATTATCATCAACTGAGAGACTCAATTTTGAAGCTCGTTGAAGACTACGAAATTCCACAATCTCTAGATTCGAAGACTGAGTCGAAGACATTTAGCAACAGAACATCTGCGCTAGAAAGTCCTCGGAAAAAGCAACGAAGTCGGCCAGGATCATCCGCTCAAGCACAATCAAAGAATCCCTATCGTCCTCGCGACACATCTACAGGATCTGGAAAAGATTCCAAGCAGGCTGAGATGAAGTCTTCCAGGCAACGTCATGATTCCGAAAATGAAAGGCCCGATCGCGAATCCACTTCTGTATTGATCACTATGTTGGAGGCAGCCGAAGCACAATGTCAAGCCCAGTCAGATTTCGTCAATGCCCACTTGTACTGGAAAACCTTGAACCAATTACACCAAATTTCATCAGCTTCTCTGAAGCGAGATGGATTTGCATCTCTCCTGAGTATCTTTTCTCGAGGCCCTCGAGACTCAATTCGACGGTCTGCTAGTGCCATCGAAGAGTATGATGCGTGGTTGGTATGGCTGAAACAATCTCAAGAGCGTCATGATGTAACCATCGAATACATGATGAAGCGTCTCAAGGCTCTTCGAGACAAAATGTGGTATGTCACGGACGTGAGGAATTCTGCAGCATACGATACTGCTCGGAACATAGCCGTTGCATTGAAGTGCATGGCCGCACCAAAGAGATCGATCTACCTCCATGCCGCAGGCGTTCGGCCTCGCAATGTGTCACGATCCTCCACAAATAATTTCTTACTGAAGACCGAAGCCCAGGTGATGGATATGATGGCAGCGGTTGAAGAACAAGGTGGACCGAACAAGTTGTCTGACGAACAGTCAGACAAGACCTTGGTCTGGCTATCTCAATTCGGAATCGAGAACTTTTGCCAGGGTGAAGAACGTATTCACAGATTCTGCTTGGAGATTGAGGCTTGCATCAATAAGTTGGTCGGTGATAATCTAATGGAAGGACCTGTTCTCTGGTCGAGCGAGCTTTATTACCGAGACAAACGAATCCTTGACAGTGGCAGACAAAAGGGCGACCTATTTCTCAATGGACTTGGATCCCTGAATATATCTGGAGATGATCTCAGCGAGTCAGACAATGGGAAACGTGGTTTGAGAAGTACCGACTTCACGCGACCAGGCCTTAGAGATCTTCGAGCGATGTCAGCAAGGAACAACTCCCAGCAGAGTTTCGATTCTGGTAGATACAGCATGTCCCGACTGAGCACGACGGGGGACTTGATGGACTCTCAAGATTATTTTGGTATGGCTAGTCCAGTCTTGACTATTGATTCTGCTACGACTTTCTGGTCGCCATTCCAAACCCGAGCTCAGTCTCCGTCAACCAGTATCAGCAGCCATCGCCCAGGGACTTCGTCGTCTACCAACGAGACTGTGATGTTGAAAGAAGAGCGTGCAAGCCAAGAAAAACAGCGTTTCCTTACAGAATTGAAGCAGACCTTAACAAGTCTACTCATCAGCGATCTGGGAACTTTAGTCTTTGCGCGTGGGAGCGAGACTGACTCTTGGTTCTCGGGAGACCTTGGACAGGACTGCATGGAGAGAAGGGAACGGACTGAGCGAAAAGCAAGAAGAAAAAGCAGGAAGCGAACACTGGAAAAGAAAAAGAGCTTCAGGGATTTGCGTGGGGCACAGAAACCTGATCTCCCTTCGGAGAATCCTGATTCATTCGCTCAACGCATGGAGAGAGCGGGCTCTGGTGGAACTCGCTCAACAGAACACGGCACACCCGAAGTTCATTCCACTGCAGAAAGCTCTACAAGTGACAACCTCGTGGGCGCGCCTCGGAAAAGCATCTCCAAAGAAATGGATTCGCCTGATTTCCCATACAGAATGGCTTTCCAAAGACTGCTAAGGATGTTCTCGGTGCATCCAAATCCTTACCAGAAGCTGAATGCTCTTTTCGAGCTAGAACATCTCATCATAGCATACCTCACTCCATCGGCACCTCGTCGACCTAGGATTCGCCAAGAGTCATTGACTGCAGCTCCCCAGTCTCCAGAGGTCCAACATATCAATGCGTTTGGTCATACCGATACTGCCTCAACGACACCTCGAGCGAAGAACCTCGAAGAAGCCATTGACAATTGCAAAGAACGACGCGCATCAACTCTCGTCCAACCCGATGCCTCTTCACCAGTCCACCGAACAACTGATCGATCTCTCAGCCTCCCTAACCCGGCCAGCACTGACAGGATCGTTGACGTCCTCCAAGACCTCTTCCGCAACGCAGATATTCGACCGAAGACACTTTTCCGAGACCTGCAATTCATCGCCTCTTTCGTCCC
>Ga0302325_10016145_pt1 | contig 15846 bp, 12 predicted proteins | sample Palsa_T0_2_FD_201948 | JGI IMG/M metagenome (GOLD analysis project Ga0302325, IMG submission 201948) | Peat permafrost microbial communities from Stordalen Mire near Abisko, Sweden - Palsa_T0_2 | ecosystem: Environmental > Terrestrial > Soil > Palsa > Peat permafrost | place: Sweden: Abisko...
TTGCCCTCGAACTCAAGGGGCTATCTCCGGCAATCGTAGCGCTCGATAAACAAAAGGTCTTGCTTGCCGAGTACAAATCAAATGTGCTGAGCTTGCGAACGGAGATAGCTGGCCATTACAGGCAGGCGTGGAAAAAGCTGATGATCCGCCTTCTAGTCGTTGCGTTGATCATAGGTTTTCTACTTGCAATCGGCTACGTTTCGCGTCGGCTGGCACTGCGCCGGGTTCAAGATCCAAATCGGCGACGACTCATCGGTATGATCCAGCACTTTCTTACTCTATTCGCGATTGCGGTCGTCATATTGTTCGTTCTTGCTTCTGATTTGAGGTCAGTCGCAACCTACCTTGGGCTGCTCAGCGCCGGGCTCCTGCTCGCACTCCAAAACGTCATTCTCGCCAGTCTCGGCTCCCTCCTCCTGGTTGGAAAGCGCGGAATCAGAATCGGTGACCGAGTACAGGTTTCCGGCATCACAGGCGATGTCAGCAATATGGGCCTGCTGCAATTTCAGCTGAAAGAATTCGATGTACAGAAACAGCGCTTTACGGGCCACGTAGCTACCTTTTCAAATTCCTTGGTTTTCGTATCGCCCGCGATTGGCCTGTTGAAGTTTGATTCGACTCTTGAGAATGCAGCCAAGTCCATGGGGAGCAAAGTGCGAACAGAGCCGGATTTGAGGGGGCGAGGGTCGGTTGCCTCAGGCCAGGGATAAAGACTACGTCTCAATGCCGAACATCTAACCTGCAACTGGCTTGGAGCGTCCTTCTGTTGACTTTGGCTTCCCTGCCACAGTCATGACGCAGGTCATTTCCCGCCAAGAGTTGCGCCTAGCATGTTCTTCGCAGATCGCCCTTCACGCTCAGCGACTACTCCGTCTGAACTCCTACAAGCGAGGGAGCTGGCTTCCCAGTTAGCACAGCGTCGATGTTGTCGAGAGCAACCATTCCCATGAGAGTTCGACTCTCCACTGTTGCGCTCCCAATATGCGGCAGCAAGAAAGTATTTTTTAGCTCGACGTAACCGGGATTCAGTTTCGGTTCACCCTCGAAGACATCTAGACCCGCCGCTGCAACCCGGCCACTCTTGAGCGCTGCGATGAGATCGTCATCCACGATCAATCCTCCTCGGGCAGTGTTTATCACAATTGCTCCGGGGGGCAGGAGAGCGATGGTCTTGGCATTGAGGAAGTGATGCGTCTTTTCCGTCTCGGGAGCATGCAGGCTCAGAAACTGACTCACGCCGAGAAGTTCCAATGGATCGGCATGGAACACGGCATCTCCGTCCTTTTCCTCTGGCAGTTGATGAGGGTTGGAGTAGTGAATCCTCATGCCAAAGGCGCGGGCACGCTTCGCGACTGCTTGGCCAATTCGTCCCATGCCCAGAATGCCGAGTATTTTACCGGTCAATTGCCAGCCCAAGAGTGCCCCACTGCGCGGTAACGTCCACTCGCCGGCTCGGACTAGTTCTTGTGCCTCAAACGCACGACGCGAGGCACCCAAAAGCAGAAGTATCGCGACGTCTGCCGTTGCGTCGGTCACGGCGGTCGGCGTGTATCCAATGGCAATGTGTCTTTGCGCCGCGGCCTGTAGGTCAATGTGATCGACACCGACTGAATAGGTGGAGATCACCTTCACGGAGGGAGAGACACGCTCAAAGAAATCGGCGTCGAGTCGATCGAACGGAGTGATGAATAACGCATCCGCTCCTTCGGCGGCCGCCAAGAGTTCATCGTGCTGAAATGGTGTTCCGTCAGACTTCCTTCGCACATCAAATTCATCATCGATTCGCGTCTCAACTGGCTTAACGAAGTGGGTCGTTACTACCAATATTGGCTTCTTCATAGGCATTCTCCTTGATGCTTTTTCTCCTTATGTGAACATCACGATGTGAAATCAGATCGGATTCGCCCTTATGCGGCGGGGAGGTTCGGAACGAAAATCAACTTCCTGTTCACGAACTCTTCAATGCCAAAGCTCGAGAGTTCCTTTCCATACCCAGAGCGCTTAATGCCTCCGAAAGGCAGCTCCGGAAGGGTGATATCGGGATAGTTGATAAAGACCATGCCTGACTCGATCCGACTCGCCACTCGCTTGCCTCTCTCGATATCCGATGTATACACAGATCCCCCCAGGCCGAATGGAGAATCGTTGGCAATCGCAATAGCTTCTTCTTCATCCTTCGCTGTAAAAATGAGTGCGACGGGGCCAAAGAACTCCTGCTTGTAGGCTGGGTTGTCCGGAGTTATGTTCGTCAACATCGTGGGCTCCAGAAAGGCACCGACCTCGCCTGCTCGGCGGCCCCCAAGGACGATCTGTGCTCCATGACTCGTCGCCTCCTGAATTTGGCCGAGAATGAGCTGAAGAGCTGCATCGGAAGAGAGCGGTCCCATGGTCACACTTTCGTCGAGGGGATCGCCAAGCTTTAACTTCTTGGCGGCAGCTATGAATCGCGGAAGAAACTTGTCCAGCATCGATTCGACCACGATAAACCGCTTTGCTCCGATACAGGTTTGCCCAGTGTTTCCAAACCGGCCAAGCACAGCCATGGCTACAGTTCGGTCAAGATCGGCATCGTCCAAAACAACGAACGCGTCGCTGCCGCCGAGTTCCATCGTTGATTTCTTCAGGTTTTTCCCTGCTCGCGATGCAAGTGTCTCTCCTGCGCGTTCGGATCCAGTGAGAGCGATACCCTTCACCCGCGGGTCGTCGATCAGAGCTCCAGCCTGATCGTTGCTCAGGAATAGATTGGTGTAGACACCCTCGGGTACGCCGGCTTCCCGAAGAGACCGTTCAAAGGCCAATGCACATTGGGGAACGCCAGATGCGTGTTTGAGGAGCACCACATTGCCAGACATCAGATGCGGACCGACAAAGCGAGCCAACTGATAGTAGGGATAGTTCCAAGGCTGAATGCTCAGAAGGACACCTAATGGTGAATACTCAAGACGGGCATCCCCCATCGGCGAGTTGAGCTTCTTCGGCGCGAGGAAGGATTCCGCGTTATCCGCGAAGTACTGCATGATCGAAGCGCTGAGTTCCACTTCGCTTCGGCTCTCAGAGATTCTCTTGCCCATTTCCAATGCGGCGAGACGAGCCAGTTCTTCCTTCTTCTCGATGAGTATATGGGCAGACCTTCCAATAATCCTCGAACGCTCGCTGAATGGCCGTGCCGCCCACGATCGAAATGCTTGGTCCGCGACGGCTAATGCATCCCACATCTCCTCATCGGTATGTTCAGTAAAAGTTCTCAATTCCTCTCCAGTTGCCGGATTCACGCTGCGGTATGACATCTTCGGCTCCTTGCCCTCTGAAGTCATGGTCGACCACTATTCGGCCGATCTGGTGTGGCCGTCGGTGATACGATTCTCTTCGATCCCAAGGAGAGCAAGACTCGTGCCACTCTATGACTTCCTGGTTGTGGCGCTAAGCCATTGGGATCGGAGCTTCACGAAGAGATTCCTTGGGGTTGGACGATCAGTCCGCAATCGAAGCCTTAACACGGCAATGACGCGTCAACTTCCTAATCACAAACAAGCGCCTGTCATCAGACACAATTCAACTTCCGCGACTGTCTGCGCGCCGTCACGCGGATTTTCGCACTGCAACCGGAAACTCCAGCAGTTTGCCACGGTGGCATAGTGGAAACCACTTTGAAACCTTCCGAACGCTTTGCGGAATATAGAACCCGATTATCTTTGCCATAGATCCTCCGAAATATTCTTTCCCTTTGGCGCTACATGTGAAAGCACATCCACTGCCACAGCACTTAGGAAACGATGCCAATTGATAACCGCTCACTTCGCATGTAAACAACGTGATTCCCCTTGGGGGATGTTTGTGCGCAGGTGACGCCATAGGCGTCTTTTGGTAGGCAACGTGCTTTTCTCTTTGTGGGGAGAACTAGCATGCAGGACTCAGACGTACGGACAGTGAACTGTCAGCACCTGGACGTGGCAGACCACCGATGTTCATCTCTCAAACTTCAAGAGGTTCTATCGCTCCGCTTACCGTATTTCCATCGATGTGCCCTGCGAGTTCTGGGCAACTCAGCCGACGCAGAGGACGCCGTGCAGGAAGCGGTGTTAGCAGCTTACAGACACATAAACCAATTTCGGGGGCAGTCGCAGATCTCCACCTGGCTGACGACGATTGTCCGCAACTGCGCACTGATGCAGTTGCGCAGACGACCACGCCACATTCATGTGCCTTTGGACGCAATGGAAGAGAACCAACAGTACTTCGTATGGGAGAGACTGGCGGACGGGAGGCCCACCCCTGAAGATGAATGTCGACATTCCGAATTGGCCGACCATTTGCGAGGATGCGCAGCGCTCCTGTCGCCGCCGTTGCTAAAAACATTCCAGCTTCGTGTTGTCGATGGTCTCTCGATTTCTGAGACATCTCGACTTCTGGGATTGCCACACGGAACAATCAAGGCTCAGCTAGCACGCGCTCGCGCAAAGATTGCGCGGCACATGCGACCGGCTCTTGCAGCAAGATCGCATACACGTCGAGCACCTGCACAAATAGCGCGACCTGCGAGGAAAACTGAGCCTGTGGAGCGAAAGGCCGATTGATGTCATCAGCCATGACGCGTCTGTCAAAGCGAGTGACACGACTCATCATTTGCCTCTAGTCATCTGCGATGTGCAAACTCCCATGCTGACGATCTCGGCGTATTAGTCGCACGCGCTAATACCGCACCTCCATTTTCGTTCCCGATAGCCAAGACGAACAATGCAATGGCGGGGAGCACAGGCCTCAATCCGCGCGCGTCTTTGGCAGGCTGATTGCAATTGGAGCAATGCAGCAGATATTTCACAAGGAGTGTGGAGATGAGCAAAGGCATCCTGACCGAAGTTCCGACGACTGCTGACGAAGTGCAGCGCGGCCTACAACCCGAAGTTAAAACCGTTCACGAGGTGACATACAACCTCTTGCGCCGTCTCGGACTGACGACCGTTTTTGGAAACCCGGGATCTACCGAACAACCATTTCTCAAGAATTTTCCGAAAGACTTTCAGTATGTGCTTGGTCTTCAGGAGTCGTCAGCTGTTGCAATGGCCGATGGGTTCGCACAAGCAACCAAGAGACCTGTCCTTGTGAACTTGCACACCTCGGCCGGAACTGGCAACGGGATGGGCAACATTATGACTGCCTTTCAAAACAAAACCCCGCTCATCATCACAGCAGGTCAGCAGACTCGCGAAATGATTCTTTGCGATCCGTTGCTTACGAACCGCGACGAGACGACCCTACCGCGACCCTGGGTGAAATGGGCGTATCAGCCGGTACGAGCGCAGGACGTTCCTGGAGCGATTATGAGGGCCTATGCGGTCGCCCTACAGCCTCCGGCGGGCCCGGTTTATGTGTCTATCCCATTGGACGATTGGGACCAGCCGGCACTGGGAGAGGCAGTCATTCGAACTGTCAGCTCGCGTTGCTCGCCGGATCCTGAACGCCTCGCAGCCTTCGCTGAGCGTATTCAGAAGAGCAAGAATCCTGTGTTGGTCTACGGACCGGAGATTGAACGAGCTGGCGGTTGGGACGCTGGCATCAAGTTCGCGGAGCGCCTGAAGGCTCCGGTATATATTTCGCCGTTGTCTGACCGAGCGTCATTCCCTCAAACTCACCCCCAGTTTCGCGGTATGGTCCCGATCGCAATTGGGCCTCTCAGCAAGAAACTTCGCGGCCATGACCTCATCATCGTGATCGGTGCACAGGTCTTTCGCTATTACCCCTACGTTGCGGGAGAGTACCTGCCTGAAGGCGCTGAACTGTTGCAGGTCACGAACGACCCCTATGATGCCGGTGCTGCGATTGTCGGTGACAGCCTTTTGTCCGACGCAAAACTCGCTCTGGAAGCCTTCCTCGAAGCCGTTCCGGCTGTGAAGTCGCGTCCTTCTCCTGCCCCGGTGCACATCGAGCAAAAACTTCCCTCGCCGCCGAACAGCCCATTGACGGCATTTGAGGCGTTTGCTGCGCTGAGCGAACTCCGGCCCGCGGACGCGATCGTGGTGAATGAGACGGCTTCAAATTTTGGCGACTTCCTGCAGAACTGGCCGATCGTGAAACCCGAATCTTACTACACGTTTGCCAGCGGCGGACTCGGCTGGGGCTCACCTGCCGCGGTAGGAATTGCGTTGGCACAGAAGAAAAGTGGCAGCGGGCGGCCGGTTGTGGCTCTTATTGGAGACGGAGCTCTTCAATATTCGGTGCAAGACTTGTACACAGCAGCCCAACAGAAGCTGAAACTCATCTTCGTCGTACCTTGCAATGACGAATACGCGATTCTCAAGGAGTTCGCGATCCTGGAGAAAACGCCAAACGTCCCCGCTTTGGATCTACCTGGACTCGATATAGTCGCTACCGCCAAGGCCTACGGCTGCACCGGCGTCCCCGCGAATACCGTGGATGAGATCAAAAAGGCATTCGCCAACGCGCTTCAGGCCGAAGGTCCAACGGTGATCGCGATTCGCGTTGCTCACCAGCTCCGGCCCTTGGTCCCACCTGTGGATTAACGCCTCTCCCCGCTGGGCCGGCAAGAGTTACCCGCCGGCCCAGTGAATTTTGAACAAGGATACAGAAGTGACGATCAATCAAATGAACGCAAAGCATATTTTCATCGCCGCGCTCGTCCTCGCGACCCTGCTCTTTTCGCAGCGGACACACGCGCAGGCCCTCAACATGGACGGCCAGTCCGGAATTTTTCTTCAACCTTGGGCCGAAGTGGTTCCATCGCCTGATCACAAGTTCGGTGGAACCACGGCCAGCTTCCATATGGTGGATGCAGGCCCGGTTGCTGGAGACTATCTCAACGCCGGATTGGAAGAAGGATTTGGCAACTGGCTGGAATTCGGCTATACCCGCAACAACCACACCGACGGAGGCGATCCCACGATCAGTCCTCTTTTTAACTTTTCCGGAATGAACATCTTCAACGTCAAGGCCAAACTGTTGGCAGCGAATTATCACAACCGCAAATATTTGCCGGCAATCGCTGTGGGAGGAGTGCTTCGCACAAACGATCCGTTCGTGGTGCAGTCGGTCGCACACAAAAATGCAACCAACGGTGACGTCTACTTAGTTGCCACAACACTTATCGTTCTGGGAAACAAATTTGCCTTCCTGGCAACGGGCGGAGTTCGTGGAACGAATGCGCAAAAGTACGGTTATGGCGGCAACACCATCGATTGGGAGGCGCGCGCATTCGGAGGGATCGGTTTCCCGATTCCCATCAAGAAAATTGTAGTGATCGCACCTACTCTCGAGGTCAATCAAGAACCTCGACGGATCAAGTATGTTCCTACCGCCTCGCTGCCCACGGACCTGATCTACGCTGTTCGGATCGCTCGACCCGACAGCCGTTGGAGTTTCGACGTCGGAACCGGTCACTTGGGCGCTTCGTTGGCGCCGGGAATCAACATCAAAGTCAACAACGCTGTCGCCTTTGCGGCTGACTTCAGGTTCTGAGAGAGTAGCTTGCCTCGTACCGGGTGGAACGAGGACCTTAATGTCGTGCTGTAGAGAGATAAAGAGGATCAGATGCCAGAGCACACGCCTACTTTTTCGACAATTACGACGCCTTCCTCCTATCCAGCGTCACGAAAGCGTTACGTGCACGGCAGCCGTTGGGACCTTCGCGTACCATATCGAGAGATCACTCTCTCGGCTACGCGCCATGGTGATCAGACCGAAACCAATCCTCCCCTAGCCGTCTATGACACCTCTGGCCCCTACACAGACCCCGAGGTCGGCATTCGCTTGAGTGGGGGTCTGCCTGCCTTGCGGAGTGAGTGGATTAAGGAGCGCGAGGATACTGAGACGCTCGCGGGGCGCAGTTCCGAGTATGCTCGTGGACGCGAGAAAGATCTTCTGACATTCCAGTTGCGGTTTCCTTCCCAATTTCGGTCTCGTCGCGCGCGCGTCGGGAAGAACGTAAGCCAGATGCGCTATGCTCGACAAGGTGTTATCACGCCGGAAATGGAATTTGTGGCCCTGCGTGAATCGATGCAGCTGGAGCAGTTATTGAAGGATCCGTCGCATGTATCGCGCTCGCGTCAACATCCGGGCCAACCTTCACGTGCGCGGCTTCCCGAACAGGTCACTCCTGAGTTTGTGCGCTCTGAAGTGGCCGCCGGTCGTGCGATCATTCCGGCAAACGTAAACCATCCTGAACTGGAACCGATGATCATTGGTCGCAATTTCAAAGTGAAAATCAACGCCAACATCGGCAACTCCGCAGTCACGTCTTCGCCAGCGGAGGAAGTGGACAAGATGATTTGGGCAACTTATTGGGGCGCAGATACGATTATGGATCTTTCCACCGGAGAACACATTCACGAGCTCCGGGAATGGATTCTTCGCAACTCACCGGTGCCGATCGGAACCGTTCCCATCTATCAGGCTCTTGAAAAAGTGGGCGGACGCGCGGAGGAACTCACCTGGGCATTGATGCGCGACACTCTGATTGAGCAGGCTGAGCAGGGTGTCGACTATTTCACGTTACATGCAGGAGTGCGACTGCCCTGGATTCCGCTGACCGCGCGGCGTTTAACCGGAATCGTCTCGCGCGGAGGCTCCATCATGGCGAAATGGTGCCTTGCCCATCACGAAGAGAACTTTCTATACACAAATTTCGATGAAATCTGCGAAATCATGAAGGCTTATGACGTTTCGTTCAGTTTGGGTGATGGTCTTCGCCCCGGCTCGATTTATGACGCCAATGATGAAGCCCAGTTCGCCGAATTGCGCACGCTCGGAGAGCTGACCGAACGCGCTTGGAAGCATGACGTACAAGTGATGATCGAAGGTCCTGGTCACATACCGATGCAGCGCATCCAGGAGAATATGGACGAAGAGATTCGACATTGTTTCGAGGCTCCCTTCTACACCCTGGGGCCGCTCGTCACCGACATCGCTCCCGGCTACGATCACATTACGAGCGCGATCGGTGCTGCCCAGATTGGATGGTACGGAACAGCGATGCTCTGCTACGTCACTCCCAAAGAACACCTTGGTCTTCCGAATAAAGAGGATGTTCGAACTGGCATCATCAGTTACAAAATTGCGGCGCATGCGGCCGATTTGGCAAAGGGTTGGCCTGGGGCGCAGCTTAGGGACAACGCGTTATCGAAGGCCCGCTTCGAATTTCGTTGGGACGATCAATTTAATTTGAGCCTCGATCCCGAACGAGCGCGCGAGTATCACGACGAAACCTTACCTCACGAAGGGGCAAAGACCGCACACTTTTGCTCCATGTGTGGGCCGAAATTCTGTTCGATGAAAATCACGGAAGAGATTCGTGCCACTTACGGGTCAGACGAGCAGAAAGGAATGGCGGAAAAGGCTCGCGAATTTGTCGCTAGTGGCGGTGAGGTTTATCGGTGACGCTGCCGGACATTGCGATTGTTGGCGGCGGCTTGCTAGGCCGGCTTCTGGCATGGCGGGCGTCCAGTGCCGGCCTGCGGGTTGTTCTCTACGATGCAGCCAGCAGTCGCGGAGAAGGCTCAGCCGCATGGATGGCGGCTGGGATGATTACTCCTTCGGCGGAAGCCGTTGACGCCGATCCGGAAATCGTCGCGATGGGGCGACGCAGCATTCTCCTGTGGCCACAATGGCTCGCCGAATTACCAGAGCCGGTTTTCTATCGCGATGACGGGACCCTACTGCTTTGGCATCGTGAGGATGCAGGCGAGGCACGTCGCTTCGAGAGACTCCTTGGAAGGCGCGACGCGCAGGCGAATCTGGTTCACTTGGATGCGGCTCGTCTCACTCAACTGGAACCGGCGCTCGATTCAAGGTTTCAGCAATCCCTGTATCTTCCCGGCGAGGCACAGATTGACAATCGGGCACTGCTGAAAACTCTCGCCCTCGCGCTCGAAGAAGCAGGTGTCCAGTGTCACTGGCAAACGTTTGTGGCGGCGGATGCACTGCCCGCCGCGGGCATCGTCGTAGACTGCCGCGGAATGGGTGCAGGCCAAGATTTATCGCAACTGCGTGGTGTTCGCGGCGAAATTGTACGCCTCGATGCGCCGGACATTGAATTGCGCCACATGCTGCGACTGCTGCATCCGCATTTTTCCGTCTATGTGGTACCTCGTGCTGAGGGTAAATTGGTTGTCGGGGCCACGAGCATCGAGAGTGACGATCGCTCTCCAATGTCAGTGCGGGGCGCATTGGAGTTACTCACCTCCGCATACTCCATACTGCCGGCCCTAGCCGAGGCGCGCATCCTGGAGTTCGCCACGCAGGTGCGACCAACCCTTCCCGACAACCGGCCTGCGTTTTTCTATCATCTCGGACGGCACGTGCTGAGAATCAACGGACTGTATCGTCACGGTTTTCTGCTGTCGCCCGCAATCGTTGAGGAGGCATTGCCCTTGCTGTCTGGGCGATGGGAAGAACCGTACAAGGGGCGATGGTCCTGCCTACGTATGTGTACCCACGAGGTCGAGGAGGAACAAGCATGTCCGTCCTTGTGAATGGGCGAATGCATAATCTACCGGCGCCTCCAACTTTGGCGGCATTGTTGGTGGCGCTCGCTCCGCCAACTCCATTCGCCGTAGCCTGCAATGGTGAATTTATTCCGCGCGCAGATTATGCCGGATGCGAAATCCAGCCGGGCGACCTTATCGACATCGTGCATCCTGCAGCGGGAGGTTAGCGTGAACGATAGTAAAACAGAAGACACACTCATTTTGTATGGACAGAGTTTCGCGAGTCGCCTTCTACTCGGCACGTCACGATACGAATCCCCTGTGCAATTGGCGGCTGCTATACGTGCAGCCGATCCTGCTCTGCTCACCGTGTCGGTTCGGCGGCAGCTTACTGGTGGACGCCTAGGTTCACAGAATTCAGGTGAGTCTTTTTGGAATTTGCTGCGCGAGACAGGCCGCAAGATCCTCCCCAACACCGCAGGCTGTCATACTGCGCGCGAGGCACTGAATACGGCCTCCATGGCCCGCGAGTTGTTCCAGACGAATTTAATAAAACTCGAAGTCATCGGGGATGACGTGAGTCTGCAGCCAGACCCCTTTGGTCTGGTTGACGCCGCCCGAGTTCTCGTAAAACTCGGATTCCAAGTGTTGCCGTACTGTACAGAAGACTGGGTTCTTTGTAGACGTCTGATGGATGCCGGCTGTGAGGTGCTTATGCCGTGGGCGGCTCCCATCGGAACCGGTCAAGGACCACGCAACCCTCGTGGTTTGCGCGAACTGCGTGAGCGTGCTCCACAGATCCCGCTGATCGTGGATGCGGGGATAGGCCTTCCCTCTCAAGCCTGTCAGGTGATGGAGTGGGGCTTCGATGGGGTGCTCTTAAATACAGCTGTGTCGCGTGCCCTTGACCCAGTGCAGATGGCAAGCGCATTCGCCAACGCTGTAAATGGAGGCCGCAGTGCATTTCTGGCTGGGCCAATGACTGTCCAAGAGACAGCTGTTTCGAGCACTCCCGAAATCGGTCGCCCCTTCGCATCCGATTCGCCACAGTCGGCAGGTCCGACGTTTCGAGCTGGCTTGGCCCATCGGTAGCTCCTACACAATTTGCCGAATGGGTTCAAGTATTGCCTCTCCGTTTTATCGACGCAACTGCTCACCTCCTGACCGTGCCACATCACACTGAGGCTGGTTCTAGAACGGGTCCGTCACCAATGTTGACGCGTCACAATCATTCGACGCCAACTGACAGCCAGGCTCACTGCTGGAACTTCCTCACGACCATCTAACACACACGATTTCAATACCGAACACCCCTGGATCGATCCGTATGTTTGGCAACGATCTTGCTTTTGACTAATTCAAGTTTCCAAACGAGGAAACCCAACAAATATGCCTTGAGTCGCTCGTTGATTCTCGGCTTGAAAGCTGAACGCTAGCCAACAATCGATTCTGATCCGGTCAGAACGAACAATCGGAGGAATAATGAAGAGATTTCAGACTGCAGTCGCTGTTTCGGGATCGGAGCGTCGCCATGTCGCGACGAAAGACTTCCACCATCAACGAGAGTGCGCAGTTGCTTCCAAAGGGTCGTTGAAGCGGTGGCTCCAAATTCCCGCAGCATTGTGGATCATCCTGGTAGTCGCGATGATTGTGTTGTGTCGGGGAGTTGTGCCAGCCTATGCACAGGAATCCTCGGAACAAGAGACAGAGAAGATAGCCAAACAAGCCCAGAATCCTATTGCGAACGTAATCTCAGTGCCGCTAGAAAATGATTTCAACCCTCACACCGGGATCGACAAAGAAGATAGTTACGTTTTGGAGATGAAACCTGTCGTTCCCTTCAAATTGTCGAATGATTGGAATCTGATTACACGGACTGTCATTCCCGTGATACAAGTGCCCGATCTTGCGCCGAATGTGAACGGAACGAGCGGGCTAGGAGATGTGCAACTTTCGTTGTTCTTATCACCTGCAAAAGTAGGCAAAGTCATTTGGGGTGCAGGGCCAGTCATTTCCTTGCCTACCGCAACAGAAGACATTCTTGGAACAAAGAAACTCAGTATCGGACCTACTGCCGTTGTGCTGAGTATCGAAGGCCATTGGTTATTTGGAACACTGGTGCAAAACCTATTCGCGGTCGCAGGCCCATCAGAGCGGCCAGATGTAAATCAAATGCTGATGCAGCCCTTCGTGAACTACAACATGCGCCACGGCTGGTATTTAACATCGTCGCCCATAATTACCTCGAATTGGGAAGTAAATGGCAATAATCGATGGACGGTGCCAGTGGGTGGCGGAGTCGGAAGGATTGCTCACTTCGGAAAGCTTCCTGTGAGCACCTATGCGCAGTTTTTTCGAAATGTGGAGCGTCCGGACGGCACAACAAGCTGGTCCGCAAGATTCGAGATGACATTTCTATTCCCAAAAAAGAGGTGAAAGGAAGATCTCGAACAGGCTCGGCTGTTCGATCTGGATACGGTGCACTTCCTGGAAATGAGATGTCTACTCTTGAACTCTTTTTAGCAGCAATCAGCCTGGCGCCGCTGGGACTCTTGCTTCTCTTTTGGAGCATGTTCCCCGATGACCGCGGCATCCACCCAATTTATAGAGACTCGAGATCGAACGACACACAATAAGGATAGGGGTATCAGTACATGACCGGGAGCGTAAAACGTTAACTATTATCTATTTGCCTTCGCCGCGAGCGATGGATGTCCATTTTGCGAACTTCAAATCCAGTTAAGCGACCAAGAGAACTCATACTCATGAACTTCAGGAACTATGTGCACAAGTCTGCGGTAGAAGCTGGCAAGCGGGCGGCGGCCTTCATCGTGGTAGGCGCCCTGGCGCTCACGCTACCACTCCAGAGTCAACAATCGGCTATCGGCGATTCCACCGAGGCTTCTGGATCGGTGAGCCAACCGGCGAGCGCAGCGAGCAAGCAAGCACAACAGGTCGACCACGACCCAACCGGCGTGAAAAAACGGATTGAGCCCGCAGAAAAATCGCCCATAGATCCGTCGACGATCGCGCTCGACGACGGCCTGGCAGCAATTCCATCGTCGAACCCGGGGAACCCAGACCCTCAACAGGCTGCACCGGCTCCGAGCGGGCAGAGCGCAGCCTCCAACAGTGACCGCACCTTAAATGGCAACTTCTTTCATCGCTTGGCGCAGTTCTACACCCAGGATTGGGCAGGCACCAACCCAGCCGGACCATCTGTAACCAAACGCGGTCTTCCGGCGCCCGCAGATTCGCCTCCGTTCCCATTCTCCGACTGGGGATATGGAGGCACGCCCGACATCGGCGCCCCCGACGGCAACACCTATCCTTTAATGTCCTCACTCAATCTCGAAAACAGCCGCACAAAGGTTTACGGATGGGTCGCAGGCAGCTTCAATTTCAGCACCTCGGCCCAAAACAATTTTCCGGTCTCATACGACATTTTTCCCAACAAGATCGAACTCAATCAGGCGGTCGTATACATCGAACGCCTCCCCGACACAGTGCAAACCAGCCATTTCGACTGGGGATACCATGTGACGGGTTTCTATGGTATCGACTATCGATTCACGACCGCGAAGGGCTACTTCAGCGAGCAACTCTTGCAGTCCAACAAACAGTACGGCTTCGATCCTGTTCTGGAGTATTTCGACCTCTACTTTCCGGTTAAAGATGGCCTCAACATTCGAATTGGCCGCTTCCTCTCGGTTCCAGGAATCGAAGCACAGTTGGCGCCGAACAATTACAACATGACGCACTCACTGCTCTACACCATCGATCCCTTCACCGACACCGGGGTTTATGCAAGCCTCAGGTTGAATAAGCAGTGGATGGTCCAGTTTGGGGCATCGTGCAGCCACGATGTTGCGTGCTGGACGGATGATGCTAGAGCCTCGGGCATCTTTTGCTTGAACTATTCGACCGCGAGCAACAACGACAATTTTTACGGTTGTGCGAATGGCATCAATGACGGCAAGTATGCCTACAACAACCTGCAAGACTATGACTTCACCTGGTACCACAAGTTCAACAGCAAATGGCACATGGCGACTGAGACCTGGTACATGTATGAGCGCGACGTGCCGAACGTCGCCGGAAATGTTGCCAACCCGATCAAACCCGAGCTTGGCGCAAACGGCGCGTTCTGCTCCGCCGGACAACTCCGCTGCACTGCTCCCGAGTACGCGATCGTTAACTACATAAATCGCGAAGTCACCTCCAAGTTTATGTTTGGATTCCGATCCGACCTGCTTAACGATAAGAAAGGGCAGCGTACCGGGATCGCCGGCAAATATACGGAAAATACGTTTTATCTCACCAGATACATCGGCAGCACGGTTATGCTCCGGCCGGAACTCCGTTTTGATCACTCGTGGGATCGGGAGGGATACAACAACGGAACGGCCAGGAATCAGCTATTTTTCGGCATGGACCTGATCTACAAGTTCTGAGAGTGGCTGTGTGCGGCCAGCGGCGGTGAAGGTGGGCATTCTTTCATCCGCAGCTGGCAAGGCAAAACCGCGAGGATCGCCGCCCTGATTACGCTGCCCCGTTCAACGCAGCCCACGGCTTGGGAGGCAAAATTAAGTTATCGTCTCGACGCCACTTTTCGCGCGGGAATCGCAGCGGCGAGTTCTTTGCGAACGATGGGCGCGACGCGAGTCCCTAGGATCTCGATGGCACGTAGCATCTTGTCGTGCGGAAGCGTAGAGACGCCCATTTGGAAAGTGATGCGCGAGATTCCGCCGAGGACTTCATTGTCGTACAGGATTTTTTCCGCGACCGTTTCGGCGTCGCCGATGAGCAGCGCGCCGGTGGGCCCGCGCACAGCGTCGAATTGCGCTCGGGTGGTTGGCGGCCAACCGCGACGAGGCGGAGGTTTCGCAGCGCGTGATTCATGTCTACGGAATTCTTAACCTCGTTGAGTCCAGCCTCAAACTTCGCAGTGATGTCCAGTTGACCATCTTGCAGGCACACGTTCGCCGGAACCGAGAGCGATCACGAAAAGTGCTCGCTCAGCGGCGACCGTCATGCTCAGGCCACAGCCTGCGTAAGAGATCGTCGATTTTTTATCCAGATTCCGGGCGACATCTAACGCGTCGCGATTCCAATAAGGGGCTAAGAAGCTCGCCATCCGGTCATATGACAAATGGACGCCATCGGCGCGCTCATCTACAAGCACAGTAACCGGCGCGTACGAGCCCGCATCCGGAACATGCTTGACCATTTCCTTCTTTAGCGGAATTTGCCTGGAGCAGAATTTCGGTCCCGACCGGGCGAGAATTACGAAGAAGATCGACGCCTTCATGCGGCTGATTCGCGCAATCTGATCGTCAAGTGAGACGAAGAAGGAAAGAATCCAGTCCAAGTTGAACCATTGACTACCTTGGCGCGGTTCGGATTCTCC
>Ga0302325_10016146_pt1 | contig 15846 bp, 19 predicted proteins | sample Palsa_T0_2_FD_201948 | JGI IMG/M metagenome (GOLD analysis project Ga0302325, IMG submission 201948) | Peat permafrost microbial communities from Stordalen Mire near Abisko, Sweden - Palsa_T0_2 | ecosystem: Environmental > Terrestrial > Soil > Palsa > Peat permafrost | place: Sweden: Abisko...
AGTCGGTATATGCGTCATCCTGACAGCGCTTTCCGTTTTATTGACGTGTTGCCCACCAGCGCCTCTCGACCGCATGAGCTCTACTTTGACCTCGTCCATGTTCAATGGGTCGTCATCCACTTCGGCCTCTTGTACCTGTGGGAAAATCAAAACTGCCGCAGCAGATGTATGGACTCGTCCGTTGCTCTCTGTGATGGGTACCCGCTGGACACGATGGACACCCGCCTCCGTTCGTAAAGTTCTGTACACGTCGTCGCCTGCAGGTGACGATACCGTGACGACTGCATCAACTAGACCATCCCCCATCCCTTCATGAGAATTGTATGATAATACTTCCCATGACCATCCTTTCTTTGTTACAAATTTCTGATACATCTTGTAGAGGTCTGCAGCGAAGAGCGCAGCATCATCCCCGCCTACACCCCGTTTGAACTCCATTATGCAAGGCAGATGCGCCTGCGGATGACGTGGAACGAGGGATGACATCAAATTGATTTTGATATTCTCGAGGTCACTGTTGGCTTGTTGAACTTCCTCGGTTGCCAGAGAAATCATTTCTTTATCCTTGCTGGATTTTATTATTTCGTTAAGTTCCTCGAGGTTCTAATAATCAGCATGCCAATGTCAAGATCCACTACCTTTTGAGTTTCCTCAAATTTGTTCAAATTATTGGCAACGTCTTCCAGCTGACTTATTCGTTTGTATAGTTGTACCGATTGAGGTGTGTACTCAGTCATTGCCACAGCTTTCTGCTCCAACTCCTTATGTTGACTTGCTAATTTCCGTGCCAATTGGATCACTCCGGGATGCATTCCTTCGACGCTTTGCCATCTTGATGCGGTTACTGTAAGCGCGCGCTTCGTTTGAATCCCGTTGAAGATGCGCTTTCGACATGCGCCGCAAATCCATTGCCGGGCTGGACTCAGGAACATAAGAAGAAACACACGACGTTTGAACGGCCATAAATCCCCGAAAATTTTGGCAAAGCCGGCGCGAATTCCGGGTCTGGCTGGAATGGCCATTCTAATTGGTCGGCCCCTTCCCATATAAAAGCTCCCGGAACACTCAGCGCGATTCCTTCGTACAATCAGATACAACGCAAGTTATCTCTTTGATATCAAGTCTGTCATGCAAGTTTTACTTTTTAATTCATTTATTGAGGCTACTTAGCGCGCTTGAGTCCGTCTTCATTCTTTTCCGATTTACCTTCACCCGCGGGCTACTACTTTCGTCGATCGCGAGTTGGGTGGTCGTCAGCTGCAGTGATGAATTAGAGACACGAGTATTCGTACTGCCTGTAGAGTTCGTACATGGGTGGAAAGGGGGTCTACAAATAGAATACCATTCAGTGTAGAAATAATCTGAAACTATCTTATGCACGACTTCTAGAATTGGATAGGAACATCATTGCAGATGCCCCGTGCTTGTTTCTGAATCGTGAACCACAGGATTGGGAATCCAAGGGGCTGCAAGCATGAAAGAATGTCCTGCTTCTCCTGCTGCCAACAATCCATAAACTCCTGTCTTTTAACGTCCGATGCGTTGTTCCACCAATCCTTCGTCTGCTGTACCGACTGCTCAAATACTTGGTGCCATTCCAGCATTGTATCCTTCTTGATTATGCCAACGCTCAACGGGTTCGCAGACTCTTGTTGCTTGTCAGGATGTAGGATTCTCTGCGCCGCATTGATTGCTCTGTTGTCCATCGGATGGTCTGGCCACTTTCACACAGGCAGTACAAGGCCCATGAACCTTAGGAAATCAGCGGGCGTGGTACCGGTAGGAGCAGCCATGAGCGGGTCATTCGGCTTGTTGTGAACTTTCAACACTGCCTTCATCATCTGGTCATGAAAACCTTGCATCGCTGTCGCAGCTGTCGCTACCTTCTCATACTCCGTGTTGAGACGTTCTACTTCTTCATTGCCAGCCTCCTCCGCTGCCTTCACCAGTTTCTCACACTCCAACGCTTTAGCTTGGTACTTGTACCATCCGACGTCATATCTATACATTCAGCAGTCTTCCAAATGGAAGTACCCGTGCAATTCGTTTCTGTCCTGCGAGGACGTCAACTCTCCAGAAATGACCTTGGTTTCCAGCTCTTGTTGCCTTTGCTTCCTAGCAAGCATCTTCTTTTGATAATAGCGCTGGTTGTGCCGCGATCGTATTTCACGCTCCTCAGACTCGGTACGCTTTGGTCCGCGCATCAAAATAGCTTGTACTTGATCCGTTTGCCAAAGAGGGTCGTCCACTTGGTGTAGGGGGTCGGAACCACGTTCCCTGTCATTCCCGCCAGGGTATCTAATTGACCTCAAGTGCCTTGTCACCTGCAAGTTAGATCCAATTCATCAGGAGTTCATACAGACTTGGCAGCCTTTCTCCCGTTTCCAAGCACAGTACACGGTGCCCGTCCAGGCCTGCTTGATGAAAATGGGCATTGAAACAGTTGACCGGTTTTTCTTCTTGCGAGTTCATCCTGCCCGTGGGCCCCAGGCTGTCCGCACCGAGCCTGTTCCGAGTCACACTGAATTCCTAGTTCGTCGGAACTACTAACGCTGCCATGGGCCGGGTTAGGATTGAGAGCTTCCCGATCGATCGCGATGGCGGCGTACGTCGGAGCTGACTGTAGGCACACAGGTTCGCTCTTATTCTTGAATTCTGCTCGCTCGGTGCCCACTACTGCCCTGAATTCAGAACCCGGCACACTGAATTCAGATATCTTGTTGTAGATTTGTAGGGCTAGGGCTCAGAGCTATTAGCAGTCATAGCTGGCGCTACGCCATCTTCAATTGATAACTCTTCTTCATTGTTCCTTCGCCAGCATCCTCTGTTGCTCTGCAATCCTCCACAGCCACCTCGGTACAACATATCTGAACATAGAATTTCACGCCTTATTAAATCGTATGGAAGGCTTTCCTCGTCATCTTCACAAAATGCCATGTACAGACACAAACGAAGCACAGGGTTATCAAATCCATTCACTTGACATCCCTTCTTGATCCATCGATAAATAGAATATACTGATGAGAATGAACAAGTAAACAAAATTGAAATAACAAACTTCAACTCCATCATATCAACAAATGTAATATTATACATATCTACAAACATCCAGCAAATGCACTCCTTCCGATTAATATAACTTGTCTCCTCGACATCTATACACTCTCAATCCGACCATCTCTGACCCTCCCCTCAGTCCGTCCCTCCTCCCCAGTCAACCACCCAGGGACTCTGTCCCCATCAATCCACCCCTCACAGATCCCCTCAAAGACCCCATGGAACACATTCCCGCCCTCCAGCCTCATCGTCATGCTCGGACTGAACGACGCCGCACCGGAGTCAGGATAGTCATGTATAATCCGCCACTCGACCCTCTCCAACGCCGGCGTCACAACTTCATCGTCATCATCCTCGTCCTCGACAGCCAACGTAGGCCTCATTCCGAATCTCGCCCGCGCAAGCGCCTCCCTTCTCGCCCTCCCCTTATCATCCCCCCCCGTCTCCTCACGTATTTCCAATCTCTCAGCAGCAAGGGGACTCCCATCGACCCATCCGCGGGCATACACTCTCCACGCCCCGAGGGCACTAGCCTCCCTACTCGCCCCACAAAGCATCATCATACTATCCAGTGCCTTTGCGCTGATGGCTGGCACACACGGGGACACGATGACGGGATAGCGTGCCGTGGAAAACACCTGCGACAAAGACTGGCGGATAATCTCCTGCAGGTGGTCCGTGCTGGGGGTGTGGAAAAGAGAGGGACTGGAACTGGGGATGGCGATGTAGAATGTGCGGCGCGGGGAGAGGAGGTCGTCTTTTGGGGAGTCGGAGAGGATTAGGCGGAGTAGCAGCAGTGGTAGAGTCGGATGCGACTGGATGTAGATGTGCTAGATATGTAAGAATGGACTAATCACAGGGACAGGGATGGGGGGGGGTACGTTGCGCATGAGGGGGTTTAGAGATTTTCGGAGTTGTTGGACGAGTGCGTTTGGACGGAGACTAGGCATTGGTCGCGCTTGGATGTCCTTGCTCGGAGGACTAGTGAACGTGATTTCACAGCCAACCCATTTCTGTGCCGTCGAGCAGTGGAATAAATACTGCATATCCAGCATCGCAACCTGCAGCACATTCAACCCCCTCCTCTACCATTAGTCTATCCCACCGACTCGACTCCTGCCCGTGAGTGTCCAGGGACAATACCCAATCCTGTCCCAGTATCCGATCAATAACAGTTTTCTTCGTGATATTCGCATCATCCCCCTGCGCAGCATATATCGCCCTCTTATCCTCCAACGACTCCTCGTCCTCCATGAAATACTCGTCCTCGTCGTCCATCGCCGAATGGAGCGGACATAATGGATGCTCAAGCCATATCAACACGAGAGACACGAGGCTTTGTTTCGGCAGACGCGCGAGGAACCGACGAAGAAGAGAGGACGATGGGATAAGTGTCGTCGAGGACAGAGTGTCCATTGAAAGAATAGTATACGAATTTGACAGTTTGACGCGCTTGTTGATGTCACGGGCGGGCCGAATTGAAATTCAGGCTCGGGCGAACATGGTTGTTGCCCTTTGATCAATTCCTGACATGGACATCACTGAAGTCAAAGAAGTGCTCCGGCAATCCAGAGAGTTTCAACTCACACTGAGCAGGAGGAGGGCAGGTCTGTTCCCTTAAGGATAACGTCTTCTGACCCGCAGAACGCGCCAAAGGATCTGCCTCTGTGCCAGCAAGGAACGATGCAACGCCTTCTCCATTGAAGCGCCAAGGCAACACCCACACACTTTCAACCATGTCGCCGTCAACCAAAATGATGGCCACTGATAAGCGGCCGACTGAGGCCTCCTTGTCATTCGACTCGCTCCCATTGAAACGTCAGCGCCTCGATTGTTCTGTTTCTACAGATACCTCAAACCTCAATCCGAGCAGTCCCGCCGAAGAGGTGATACTTTCAACCCCTTCTACACCCAAAGCCAACAACAACACTCCCGACCCTTCCTCCCCTCAAACCTCCACGGTCAATGGACCACACCCGGGGCCCGAATCCACTTCTAAGTTATCAACAATACCCAATGGCTCGTCCAGGACGCGCGCAAAACCAAAGCCGATCGTCGGACGGATCGTAACGACAGAAAGTCCAAATCCCGTCGAGGGAGAATACATAGTCCAGGACGTAAATTGCCAGTCCTATCAGAAAAAGCAAAAGGACTTTCCCATGTGCATGGCCTGCATAAGACGCCAATTCACCTCCGGCGGCTGTAAATTCACGTCCCTCCGAGCCTTCCCTGCCAAAAAGAAAGTCATTCAGTCGTATACGCCCATGTTCATTGACTCGGCTCCATTTCTCGGTAAAAAGCAACGCGAAGCCAACCGCAGTACGTCCGTCCAATATTCCACCAGGGGTGATGGCGACGATGTCCACTTTATGAGGGACTGTATTACCCCGACATTCTCATCTATCCTGGCAACGGAATTGGAGTTCGAGACTGTGCATAAAGACCGGCTGGTGAGGAGACTCCGCGAAGCGGGCGTGAGGCCTATTTGTGACGGATGTGCTACCACGATTTTTTCGGGTCATTTTATGTGTTGTGCATGTGGAAAGGAGGTTTGTGTTGATTGTTATGCGCAATGGGACGATACCCTGGAATATGCCTGGGGGGACGTTGATTGTTGTTCGAGGAAGAGACGACATACCAAGAGACAGATGGTGCCGTTCACATACTTTCAACCGGGCGAATTGGAGAAATTAATTGTGGATGTTATGAGGCATCGACAGGGTCAGAATCCTGCTGAAGAGGGGAAGGAATTCTCCAAGTTCGGGGAGAAGGGATATCTGCCTTATACGAAGGCTGCTGTGGACGAGGTGGCAGAAGCGGATTTCCAAAGATTATGGGAATTAGGCGAACCGATCGTGTTAACGGGATGTTTACCCCGATTTCAAATACCCTGGACACCAGAGCATTTCATGGAACAATACGGTGAGGACACATGTATGCTTATCAATTGCAACTCAGACAAAACAATCAACACAACAGTAGGCAAGTTCTTTTCCGAGTTCTTTTCTCACGAACCTAAACGTCCTCTCAAACTAAAGGTACCCATCCATCTCCCCTCTGGAATATACAACTTACGTGGTAGGATTGGCCACCCGCCGACGATTTCGCAGAGATCTTTCCAGAATTATTCGACGATTTCGAAAATGCGCTACCCTTTCCACGATACACCCGACGAAAGGGCTTCATGAATCTTGCGGCTCGATTCCCTGAAGATCTCGTTACGCCGGATTTAGGACCCAAGATGTACATTGCACATGCCTCGTCTGACGCTCTCGGTGGTCAGGGAACTACAAAACTCCACCTCGATATCACTGACGCGGTGAATATCATGACATTTGCTGCAGAAAGCGAGACAGCGAAGAAACGCGGTGGAGCAGCTGTATGGGATATATTCCCCGCCGACGCAACCGACAGACTCCGCACTTTTCTCCGCACCACCTCGTCTAAACCTGTCGATGACCCTGTCCTTCGCCAGACATTTTATATTTCGACTCCTCAATTGGAACAACTTCGCGACGAATACGGCATTGTCCCATGGAGAATCTATCAAAATCCCGGAGAGGCAGTATTTATTCCCGCTGGCTGTGCGCATCAGGTATGCAATCTAACGAGTTGCATCAAGGTGGCTTGCGATTTTGTCAGTCCGCATTGTATAAGGAGATGTAAAGACTTGATTGATGGGAACAGGGGTCTCGCAGGGATCAAAGGCGGGAAAAAGGAGGATGTCCTGCAACTCAAAACATTGATGATGTGTGCATGGGAGGAAATGTCACGTCGCCAAGCCACTTAGAATGACGGCAAACAAGAGTACCCTTCCGAAGAATGATAATTTCTCATAGAAATCGGATCCTAGCAAGCATATAACCGAAAGACGTAGAATAATGATAATTCTTCCCTAAAGAGGAAGAAATATCGGGAAGCCCAGCGATCGGGTATATCCGAACGAAATAGTCCGGGCCCCCCGGAATAATCATCACATGTGTGAAGACCGAAACCGGGCGGAGCCGCGGAGGAACTCTGATTGGCTGAGCAATCCGGGGTTGGGGCCGCTGATTGGCCCGTTCTTTGGCGGACCGAACGCGGTCACCAGGCTAAGCCACGCATAAAAACGAAAGCAAGAATTCCGTCATTATATAGATCCCCGTGGGATCCGTGGGCACGAAGAATTGCCCCCACGCACAACCACTCCAGATTCACATCCCACGACTCACTCTCCTTGTCTCGTTTCACGCCTCGATAACAGTCGGATCTCCTGTAAACGCTTATTCATATTAACGATGTCCGTTCGACCGCCATTGAAGGGATTCCTGGCATTGACGCCCACGTCACCGAAACCTCTGTCGCCGCCTCTGTCCAACGAGGTCTTTACGCCGTCCCGGGAGCATCGGGGCAGCACGTCCAGCGACTCGTCGATCACGAGCGATGTCGGAGAGAACGGGTTCCTGGTATTGACGTCGGCGGAGAAGGCCGCTATCGAAGTGGGATTGGGAAAAATCATCGAGGAGGAAGCCGTTGAATAACATGTGATATGGGGAAAAGGGGGACTAAAACGTATGTGTGTTGGAGGGACAAATATGGGGTGTATCATTATGGGGAATCATATTCACTAGGCGTCAATGGAGGTATGCATGAACACATTATTTATCTGTCTGCCCTTTTGTGATTCAAATGCGCTGCTCGTTAGCAGATCATGAGGTGAACTCCGGGTTATATTTCCCATTTAAGCAATTTCGCCGAACACGCTCTCCGCCCTTACTAGACCGATCTCACTCTCTTGGGCCGGGGCATTGTTTAATTCGTCAGCACACTTACCAGGACGGTCAAAATCCGTAGGTTCCGTATGACTCTTAGCTTATGTACTTAAATACATAACGTTGGTTGATCAAATTTTGCGTGCGATTATCAACCAGCTGCAGTATGTACAGAGCACCCTTAAAAACCCTCCACCGCACGTTTAATAATTAGCGATATAATGGGTAATACAGTGGTTAACAGTAAATATCAGATGGCCTCTCTGGAAAGCAGTTATCCTCCGAAACCGTCCTAAACCGATCACTTTTCCGGGTTGTGATTATCGGCAGCGGCACACTGTCTGAGTCCAACCTAAAATCTGTGGAAATGCGTATGAGAGGCCACAGTCAAGCGCCACGTGCATGTACTCTGTCTTTCAATTTGGTCGGCGAAATTTCTGAATTAGGCTTATCTTCTGATATTCACTGTATATTTCGTATCGGGCACACGAACTGTTGCGCATATATCGAGATGAGATCAGCAAGCCAAACCTTGCTCGCACCAATTTCTGAGTGAGCATTGGCTTATTATTAAAGAATTTCCGTCTTAACTCACATGCAATTAATCCTCATGTCAATTCCAGAGCGCCAACGCAAAAAAAACGCTGGAAACTGTCTCGCATATTTGTCGCGTTGAGTCTGAGTCACATTTTTTCGCAGTTTTTTGCAGTTTGAGTTGCAGTTTGAATCACAGTTTTCGTGTGGAGGATGGCGTGACCATGCGGGACCCCACGGCTCAATGTTCCGAGCCGCATTCCAACGAATCGTTTTCCGCGGGGTTATCTCAATCAAAGACCGGGACAAATTTTTCACGCCCTCATAAAATATCCCGCGCCTGCACCCGAATCTTCATCAACATTCAGCATCTCACCAGCAATTGCCTTCCAGCCATGTCCATGGACCAGGAAACGTTGGCACGTCGCCACTCCAAAACCGCCGAGGACCATCATGTTGATCCAACGGCCGACTCGGAGAATAACTCGCTCTACGACGAGGACGAAAGACAACTGGTATCTCCACCGCCGTAAAACGCTGCATCAATCATCTTCCAAGTCAATCGTCAGTTCGTGTACAATCAGGTTCCCAAGGATGGTCTAGGTATGTCCCTAAATACGAGCATTACACCGCGGGCGTCCTCCTCCCCCCATTCTCTGCAGTAAACAGAGAGGCAATGGGCTGGGTCGAGGGCTGAGATTGTACCGTCTGAACTTGATCGCTTTCATAAGCGCGGAAGGAGTTGTATTGCTCGTTTCTAACCCCTGCCCTCGCGGCCTTTTAGGACGTAACTGACGTGTTTCTAAAGCGACATTTAGGATATAAGCCTGTATGTTCCCCGTATAATCTGAGATGTTGACACAAATAGGCGCTTCATCGTACCTGGAAGTTCTTCGAGAATTTTGCGGCCAGTTTCGTCGCTGTTTACTCTATTGGAGGAATTCGTGTTACTTTCTCCATTGGTGTCGGAACCGGTGGACCTGCCGCTTACTGGTACTGAACGAAATGGATTAAGTAACTGACGACAGGTCGTCGTATGTCATTACATTCTTCTTCGTCTTGATTACTGCTGCCATGCTCGCTGAGATCTGTTCTGCCCTTCCGGCCGCTGGATCGATTTACTTGTATCTATCTCACTTTGGGTTGGCTAATGAATAGCTGGGCTGCAGAAGCTGGTGGACCAAAATACGGGCGATTGTTCGGATTCATTGTCGCTTGGTGGTCATCTACTGCTTGGACAACGTTCTGTGCATCCAATTCTCAAGCTGCGGCGAATTACGTCCTCTCCGAAATTAACGTCTTCAACCTTGATTTCACAACCGATGTCAATGATATCAAATTTCGTGCTGTGCAGTGGATTGTCGCAGAGCTCTTCCTTGCGTTCGCCGTCTCGATGAATTATCTTCCTCCTCGTCTGTACCGCTATGTTTTCAGAATTGCCACCGGTGTTATCATTCTCGATTTCTTGATGAACATGATCTGGCTGCCCATTGGCGTTGCCAACACTTATGGTTTCCAATCCGCAGATTTTGTTTTCACCGGAACCTACAACTTCAGTTCAGCCCCTCCCGTTTGGAACTGGTATTGTACGTTTGCGAATTGATCTGACGATAGGATGTTGTCATTCTTCGTCACCGCTGGTATTCTTGTCGGATTCGATGCTTCAGGTCACGTCGCTGAAGAAACCAAGAACGCTTCCGTTGCTGCCGCGAGGGGAGTTTTCTGGTCGGCTGTTGCGACAGGATTGATGGGTTTCCCCATTGTCATCCTTTTCCTTTTCTGTTCCCCGGATCTCGATACGCTGTACAGTTATATGTCTCCTCAGCCGTTTGTCAATCTCTATGCGCTCGCGTTAGGTCAAAAGGCGCATTGCGTTATGAATGCAGTTTCAGTCCTCGGACTTATGCTTGTATAACCCATCACGGTCAGGTAGCTCACATTTAGAACACTTCAGTTGCGATCATTGCTGCTTCCCGTCTCATTTTCGCCATTGCCCGTGACGGAGTCCTCCCTATGTCGTGGTGGATCTCTCGCGTCTCGCCCGACGGCTCACCCCGTAACGCCGTCAAAATCATCTGGGCAGTCGCTGCATTCCTTCTCTGTACCATTTTGCCCTCCCCCGTGGCGTTCACGTCCCTCGTCTCCGCCGCCGGTGTCCCCACCATCACGGCCTACGCGCTCATCGCCTTCGGTCGTTGTTTCCTGACGCCCGGCAAATTCAGTCATGCGAAATGGAGTCTCGGGAAATGGTCCAGGCCAATGACTTTTGTTGCCCTCATCTGGAATCTTTTTGTTGCAGGGGTGTTGTTCTCTCCTCTGTTCTTCCCGGTCACGAATCAGACCTTCAATTATGCTTGTGTCATTTTTGGCGCGATCACGTTGTTTGCTATCCTTTGTTGGTGGTTCATGCCTGAAGAGGAGTGGTTGAGGACTAAGAGGATCGCAGCCGTTATTGACGCGAACAGCTAGATTACATTATCGGAGGAGAAAGATTGGTATAGGTATTGAAAGTGGTCTTGCGGGGGTAATACGTGATGAAGTCATCTCTTTATTTATTTAGTCTCTCTTTCAATAAGTAATATCTACCATTAAAGTGTTCTTCAATTGCGCAGTTGATCACGGTATTGTTATCCCTATCTCCGGTGTCGCTGTTGCGGTTGCAATTTTTATGCAGACACGGACCTTCGGGAATTTTATCGCATAGATCCGGTTTCAAGGTGAACAGATAACCATACTCTTTCAGGAATGTTGATAATGACAGAGAAGCCACTATCCATAAGGCATCATAGATTGATCAGGAGATTAGCAAATGTTGCATGAAACTTGTATGCGAGGCTGTCAAATTCTTAATGAAAGTGCAGAGTACGGATCAGAATGCGGTCATTGAAACCTTGTCAGAATAATGGCGACTGTGCAGAACAAAGGCAGATTTAGTGTTTTCTGATGAAACTACCGGGCGTTTCATGAACAACCCCTTGGTTAGGAAATTTCGTCAGGTCACAAGCAGGGGGAGCAGCGGACCAATGACAGCCCGAGCCGCCCGTTCTGGTTGGACGGATGTAAAATTAGCATTAGCATTTGGGCATGCCGCGCGTCTGATTGGGTGTGCCGTCACACCCTGTTTGCTCGCACGTTTGGGGCTGCTGCCCTTTCCCGCACGAGTCGTGTGCGCAGCCACACAGATTGGGAAAAGCAAGGCAGAACCAGGCGAAAAGACTCCACGCAAAAACGCTTCAAGGCGAGTCAGGAATCCTATCTCACCAGCAAAGGGCCGTCTCAGCAAGCCGACCGACGACGCTTCAGCCAAGGACGTCCGTGCAAGTTGTTAGCTGCGAGAGGGGTTTTGAGCCGAAAGACACGCTTTGCCCGCCTCCTTGACTCGAAATTAGACCCCGTAACCAAGACATCCATCCATACGCACACCGGCCAGCGAACACCGCTCCCGCTTGCTAGCACGGTCAATTCAGTTCTTTTGCACCTCCAGGCACTGTCGGCGCTCCTGATGATCAGCTAGTCTGCAGAATCCTCGGACTCCATTTCGCTCTCTTTTAGGTACGATTGTCCGCTACACTTCCCCGAAATCTGTGCGTCAACCTCCGCATAAATCCCTCGCCACATCTTCTCGAGCTCTGCTGACGGCGCCTAGAATGACCCTCCGTCCTCGTGCCGCAACACCGGCGACCGTGTTCCTGATCGCCGCTTTTGTGCTGTTGTTACTTTCAGTCATTTCAGTGCCGATAACAAAGAGTATCGCTCTCGGGAGTTTCAATGGCGTCAGTTTCGGTGTGTTCGGTTACTGTGTTAATGGGAAATGCTCTTCTGTGCAGTTGGGATACAATCCTGGTTCGTCGGTTCTTCCACCCCTGCTAACCTTAGATCAAGCGATTCAAAGCGCGACCACTTCATCATCCAGAAGATCTCTAGAACCTCGACAAGGTACGAGCTCGAGCAATTTCAGTCTTCCACCTTCCGCTAGGAACGGACTATCCAATATCCTCGTTGTCCATGTCATTGCTGCTGCTCTGACATTGATTGCGCTCATTCTTTCGCTTGTCGCTCATGTACGAAAACCATCGCATTCCGTTCGATTCCTTCTCGCCATATTCGTCATCGAAATCCTCACAACGATTCTTACCCTCCTATCCTTCCTCGTCGATCTACTAGTCTTTGTACCTCATTTCGCTTTTGGTACATGGCTTGTTCTTGCTGCAACAGTCTGTAATGCTGTGGCGACAAGTATGGTCCTTCAAGGTTGAGCTAATGGCAGTTTTATTATGTTGTGGACGTCGGACGTTGATCGGTCGTAAAGCGATGCGACGACGAATTGACGAAAACTCGGAGATGTCAGGAGCGAATTATTTCAAAGAAGAGGCTGCCAAGGAAATGGCACTACGCAACAGCGACCAGAGCAAAGTTCCTCAATACGCCGAATTTGAAGTCAATAAGCCTATTTCACCAGATCGATTACCTCTCAATCCCTCCCAAACTCGTCTCATCGGCGCTCAGGGCGATCGTACTGGATCAGATCGATCAGGAGAGACACTGTCAAGCGATGACAATGGACCAGGGAGTTTCAGAGTTGGTCTTCCTTCTGGACCGAGCCCATACGGCGCTCCTGGATATCCTCCGGCTGTGCGTATGCCCAGACCTTATGAGGGTGTTGCGCCTGTCAGAACACCTTCCGATCGGTCTTATCCTCCCCCTCCAGGACCCCCTGGGAGACAAATGACACCATCTCGATCAAACACAAGCTTAAACAGTATGAATCGTGCGCCGAGGTCTGGCTACGATCTACCACCGCCTTTACCGCCTCCTGCAATTGGAGTAGACAGACATGCATCGAGTGTGTACTCAGAATATGTCCCACCTCGACGCGACTGGGGAGCGGCAGCGGCAGCATTGCCTGTAGCTCGGAGTATGGAGGACGATTATAACGATCCGAATCCATATCGTCCTGAACGACCGAAAATCGATACCTACAACCTCGAGCGGCCAAATCGAATGGTCGACAATCCGTACGGAGCCGCTCGTCGTTCCCCCGATATCGGACCCGCACTGGCTCCTCTCGATCGCGCACCTAATCTGTCACGTCGCACTTCCGAGACAGGAACCATGATCGCCTCTTATTATGAAGACGTAGACCCCCGCTTCGACGACACTCCTCCCGAAGAATTCGATTCCCCCGCTGTTTATCAACCCCCTCCAACCTCCCATTCCAACCAAACCCGCCACCGTCAGCGTTCTGACGACGACCATTCTCCCGTCTCCCCCATCCGTCGCAATTATTCCTCCAACTCCCTTGAAGATCGCCCAGACGATTATCGATCTGGCCCAAGATCTCCAGCAGCAAGCACATCAAGTCATTTCACGTCAGTATCACAGCGAGGAATAAACCCACGATGGCAACCTGCTCCACCTCCCCAATTCGTCGGCGAGACCACCGTGTATCCTCGCCGGAATCGACCACGTAACGATCAAATGAACTTCCTTTCAGGAAATCCCGATTTCGAATTACCTGTTTCACGATCCGGCAAGCGATCAGCGCCTATCCCGCCATTGGATGGAGGAGGCCGATATCCAATGCCAAGATAAGAACATTTGATATTCATCAATTTAGACAGGCGTATGCGTGTGGGGGGAATGTGTATATGTGCATATGAAAAATTGTTCGCGACTACACTTGTTATAACTTGGAAATCTGATTTTCAATCTGTGCTTTTGGGGGATATTTGCGTTTGCTATTAGTTTGGTGGGTTGGTGAAAGCCTTGCTGGTACACTAGTTGGATACGTATTATACTGGACAGACTATAGTTGCAACATCAGTGACAATAAATAATCTTTCAAAACATTGTATCGCGGCTCGAATTTAGTTGATCCGTCTATCTCTTTTCTGCGTCGCCAATATTCCGTCCAGTTCGTCAACTGCATCTCGTTCACGGGATGCCCAGCAAGTTTCTGTTGTGCGTCGCTTCTTGATGTAACTCAAAGGATTGTTGTACTTGACGAGACTTTTGGCAACCAACGGCTAAAATATAAAAACATATCTTGAATATTCGTGCATCTGGTGATCGCCTAAAGTTGCCAACTCTCGCTGTTATCGCGGATAAGGACCCTTCGGGCCTTCCGCCGTCGATCCCCCTTCCAAGCATCACCGGCAATGCTGTCAATATTCATTCTCATCACCTTCGCCAAGGAAGAGGCAGCACCCTGGACATATATATCCTACTTCATCGATATGCCACCGATATTATTTCCGAGTTCAGTTATGGACCCGCTGGGAATACAAACTCTCTTGTCTCGCGCAAATATCGTTACGTCGCCGAGGAGTTTTCCTTATCCGACCGACGAGTATATCAATTATGTCAAATTCACATCCCTCTGCTCACAGGAATATGGACATGGATACAGAAGATACTAAGTGGTCCGAAGGAAATGGGAGTCGTAGAATATGGATGGCATGCCGTGAAGAATGCAAAAGCCGAAAAAATTCTTGATTCCGAGGAAAGTTTAGTCAGTCTAATGTTGTCGAACGAGCAACAGTTCTCAGATGCTTACATCGCAAGCAGCGAGTTATTCGACCATATGGTAAACAACCTCTCCTCTCAGATCTGTAGGGATATATTTGAATAGGTCGCGGGAAGTGATACGACAGCGAATACGCTCACCTATCCTCCATGAACTGTCGCGCTTGCGAAACAAAGCTATTCAACGCCGCCTGCACGAGGAAATAGTCATTTCTCCCGAGGCAACTTTGTCAGATATTGATAAATTACCGCTGTTGGATGCAATTGTAAGGGAAGGCCTAAGAGTTTTCTCGGCCATACCATTCTTGGAACCTCGAGAAGTCCCCCAAGGAGGCCGTGTCCTTCAAAATCATTTCCTCCCCGAACAGGTGCCCCGACCCGCCCCCCCCCCTCATCCATCTCCATCTGACCCTAGACAACCGTGGGAATCCAAGCTTATACGCTACACCACGACGAATCCGTCTTCGCCGACTGCCACACATTAATATTCAATCCCGACAGATGGTTAACCCACGACGAAGAACACTTAAAACTCATGAATCGCTCGTTCTGGGCCTTTGGAAGCGGTCAAAGGGGATGTATAGCCGAACATCTGGCATGGCTAGAAATGAAGCTTGCAGTTATGAGGATTTATGAAGTGTACGAAACGGAAATTGCAGCTGGATTCAAAGATGCGGAAATGATCTTGGACGATCAGATAAGTAGTATTGTCCCGATTGGGAGGAGATGTCTCCTGACTTTTCGGTCATGGAAATGAAAGGAGAAGAGGATGTTTAGCAACATTAATATTGTACACTAGTTGTACGATTCTAAACCGCATCTGCCGGCGATTCAACTCCGGGGTCCGCTCTTTGGATATCCTTGAAATCCTTATATTCCTGATACAAATTCTCGACTTTTTGGACCCACTTGGGTCGTTTCTGACTCCATGACAAAGCCATCTCATACGTCTGACTACTCAACAACATCAAGATACTCT
>Ga0302325_10016147_pt1 | contig 15845 bp, 13 predicted proteins | sample Palsa_T0_2_FD_201948 | JGI IMG/M metagenome (GOLD analysis project Ga0302325, IMG submission 201948) | Peat permafrost microbial communities from Stordalen Mire near Abisko, Sweden - Palsa_T0_2 | ecosystem: Environmental > Terrestrial > Soil > Palsa > Peat permafrost | place: Sweden: Abisko...
TCGCGCCGCAGCACCGGGGCGATGTCGGACTGGAACAGTTCGAGGCTGGCCCGGTGCTGCGCGTCGGTGAGCCCGCCGGCGTCGGCGTGCAGGTGCAGCACCGAGTGGCCGAACTGCTCGTGATAGCGGTGCACCTTCTCGATCACCTGGGCCGGGCTGCCGATCAGGGCCGACGAGCGCTCGATGAAGTCCGCCAGGGTCGGAAACACCGGTTGCACGCCCAGCCTCTCCTGAAAGGCCAGGTAGCCGGCGAACACCGGGCGGTAGGCGTCGATCGCCTCCTGGGAGTTGCGCATCGCGTAGTAGCCGGCCGTCCCCGCGCCGACCGCAATCGCGGCCGGATCGTGCCCGTAGTGGACCCACCGCTCGCGGTAGTAGCGGATCAGTTCCGCGTAGGGCTCGATCGGGTTGGTGACGTTGGCCGAGAACAGCGGGTCGCCGTAGGAGGCGGCCAGGTCGACTGACTCTTTGCTGGTGGCGCTGCCGTGCCAGACCCTGATCGGGCGCTGCAGCGGCCGCGGCCATACCTCCGCCTCGTGCAGCGGCGGGCGGAACTTCGTGTCATAAGTGATCTTGTTGTCCCGCCACAGCCGCCGGAACACCTGGTAGGACTCGGCGTTGCGGTCCCACTGGTCCTCGGGCGTGACGTGGAACAGGTCGCGCTGGGCGGCGCCGTTGCCCTTGCCGATGATCAGCTCGAGCCGGCCGCCGGAGAGGTGGTCCAGGGTGGCGTAGTCCTCGAACGCGCGGACCGGGTCGAGCAGCGACAGCGTGGTGACCGCGGTGAACAGCCGGATGTGGCTGGTCCGGGCGGCGACGTGGCTCAGGACCACGGTCGGGGAGGACGAAACGAACGGCCGTTCGTGCCGTTCCCCGACCCCGAACCCGTCGAAACCGAGTTCCTCGGCCAGACGAGCGTTGCCGATCACCTCCCGGAACCGCTCCTGGGTGGATTTCTGCTCGCCCGTGTGCGGGTCGGGGGCGTGCACGATCAGCGTGATCGTGATGAACCTCATGAGGCGGCCCGGGTGGTCGTCGTCTCACCGGGACGGGACAGCGGGGCCAGGCCAAGGTTGTCGCGCAGCGTGGTGCCGGTGTAGTCGGCGCGGAAGACGCCCCGCTCCTGCAGCAGCGGGACGACCTGGTCGACGAACGGTACCAGGCCGCCGGGGGTGATGTGCGGGACCAGGATGTAGCCGTCGGCGGCGTCGGCCTGGACCAGCTCGTTGAGCGTCGTCGCGATCGTCTCCGGCGAGCCGATGAACGACTGCCGGCCGGTCACCTCGACGACCACCTCCCGGGCCGACAGCTTCCCGGCTTCGGCCCGGGCCCGCCACTCGTTCGCCAGCGCGACCGGGTCCTTGGCGAACTGCCGGACACTGGCCCGGCCCTGGGAGACCAGGCTGTCGCTGACCACCGGGTCGAAGGCGGGCAGCGGCCCGTCGACGTCGAAGTCGGGCAGCTCGGTGTTCCATAGCTGCTCGATGAACTTCAGGGCGGTCTGCGGCGAGACCTGGAGCCGCCGTACCTCGCGGGCGATCGCGGCCGCCTCGGCGTCGGTGTCGCCGAGCACGAACGTGGCCGCGGGCAGGATCAGCAGCTCGCCGCGGGTCCGGCCGAACTTGGGCAGACGTCCCTTGACGTCGGCGTAGAAGGCCTGGCCGTCCTTCAGCGTGGAATGGCGGGAGAAGATCGCATCCGCCGATGCGGCGGCGAAGTCGCGGCCCTCGTCGGAGTCGCCCGCCTGGAAGATCACCGGGCGGCCCTGCGGCGAGCGCGGCACGTTGAACTGCCCGGCGATGTCGAAGAACGCGTCCTTGTGACGGAAGGTCCCCGGCTCCGCCGTGCTCAGGAACTGCCCGGTGCCGGCGTCGGCCAGGATCTCGTCTCCGTGCCAGGAGTCCCACAACTCGTTCGCGGTGGCCAGGAACGTCCTGGCCCGCTCGTAGCGGTCGCCCTGAGCGAGGAAGCCGCCGCGACGGAAGTTCTCCCCGGTGAAGGCGTCCCAGGAGGTGACCACGTTCCACGCCGCCCGCCCGCCGGAGAGGTGGTCGAGGCTGGCGAACTGGCGAGCTACCTCGTAAGGCTCGTTGAACGTGGAGTTGATCGTGCCGGTCAGCCCCACGTGCTCGGTCACCGCGGCCAGGGCGGCCAGGATCGTGAAGGTGTCGGGCCGGCCGACCACGTCGAGGTCGTAGATCAGCCCGTTCTGCTCGCGCAGCCGCAGTCCCTCGGCCAGGAACAGGAAGTCGAACTTGCCTCGCTCGGCGGTCTGGGCGAACTGGCGGAACGAGTCGAACTCGATATGGCTGCCGGCGGCGGGGTCGCTCCACACGGTCGTGTTGTTCACGCCGGGGAAGTGCGCGGCCAGGTGAAGCTGCTTGGTCATGGTCTCAAGTCCTCAAAGAGTCGCGGGTTCGCGGGTTCACGTCGGCGGCGGGTCATCAGGCGGCGGCGTAGCGGTTGGCGGGGCGGGCCAGGCCGAGCAGCCCGCGGAGCGTGTCCGCCTCGTAGCGGGCGCGGAACAGGCCGCGGCGCTGCAACTCGGGGACCAGGCGTTCGGTGACGTGCGTCAGGTCGTGCGGCAGCGCGGCCGGGCGCAGCCGGAAGCCGGACAGCCCGGCCGCCTGCCAGTCCTGCAGCAGGTCGGCCAGGCCGGAAGCCGTGCCGGCGTAGACGCGGGCGTCGCTGTGGTACTCGGCCCCGGCGCACTCGTCCAGGCGCTGCTTGCGCGCGACGGCGGCGGTCTCGGTCTCGTCGAGGAAGACGACCAGGTCACCGAAGACGTGGATGGTCTGCGCCTCGCGACCGGCCCTGGCCTGCCCAGCCCGGATCTCGGCCACGATCTCGGCGGCGTGGGCCGCGTCGCGCGGGGTGACGAACCCGACGTCGGCAGAGCGCGCGATCAGCTGGTACGGCACGCTGGCGTGGCCGAGCGCGGCCACGACCGGCTGGCCCTGCGGCGGCCGCGGGGTGATCGACGGTCCCTTCACCGAGAACCAGCGGCCCTCGAAGTCGATGTAGTGCAGCTTGTCCCGGTCGATGAAGCGGCCGGTGGCCACGTCGCGGATCTCCGCGTCGTCCTCCCAGCTGTCCCAGAGCCGGCGCAGCACCTCCACGTAGTCGGCGGCCTCGTCGAAGCGCTCGGCGATCAGCCGCTGCACGGCCGGATCACCGAGCTGGTCCGCCCGCAGCGGCGTGATCTCCCGGCGGCCGAAGTGGGCCGCGGCGTCGGCCCGGGCCCCGACCTGCACCCGGATCCCGGCCCGCCCGGCGCTCACGTAGTCCAGCGTGGCGATGGCCTTGGACAGGTGGAACGGCTCCGTGTGGGCGGTGATCGCGGTCGGCACGAACCCGATGTGCCGGGTGACCGGCGCGGTCCGGGCCGCGATCAGAACCGCGTCCAGCTGGCCCCGGACCCGGTCCGTGCGGGCGTCGGCCTGGAAGTGGTCGTCGGACTGCAGGCTCAGCCCGTCCTCGATGGTGAGGAAGTCCAGCAGTCCGCGCTCGGCCTGCTGAGCCAGCTCGCTCCAGTAGCCGGCGGTGAACAACCGCCGCGGTTGCGCGCCGGGCTCGCGCCACGCGGCGGGATGCCAGCCGGCCCCGTCCAGGGCGACGGCCAGATGCAAGGGGGTCGGGGAGGGCACCATGAACTCCGTTTCGGATGGGGGCATCCTTCCGGTCAGCTGACTGGTACAACGGAACGTCTTTGCCGAGTATTTCGCTAGACATTACCGGCTATGCAAAGGTGCCACCGGGGTGGCGGCGAGTTTGAATCAGCGGCTGACCTCCGTGCGCAGCAGCGACAGCTTCTCGAAGACCGGCGCGTCGGAGAAGGTGAACAGGTCCAGGTCGGTGTCAGCCTGCAGGGACAGCTCGCACCAGGATGGGACCGCGACCACGTCGCCATGCCCCAGCTCGTGCACGTCGCCGTCCAGGGTGACCGTGCCGCGGCCGTCGAAGACCTGCCAGACCGCCGACGCCGTCGTGCGGGTGGCGGCCGTCGCCATCCCGGCGCGCAGCCGGTGCATCTCGGTCCGCATGGTCGGGAGCGCGTCGCCGCCGGTGGTGGGGTTGGTGAACCGCACCGCCGCGTGACCGGGCTCGGTGACACCGGGATGGCCCTCGAACTCCAGCTCCAGCTGGGCGCGCAGGGCGGCGTCGGTGTGGGCCCACCGGTAGGCCATCAGCGGGGACGCCGGCCGGGGTTTTCCCGCCGCCGACACCGGGGTCAGGCCGGGACCTCCCCAGAGTCGTTCGCCGCGGCTGCGGTCCGGCGTCGAGGTGTCGCGTACCTCATCCGGGCCGAACTCGAAGAAGCCCTGGTCCAGGGTCGCGACCATGGGGATGTCGAGGCCGTCAAGCCACGCCATCGGCTGGTCGGAGGAGTTCTGGTGCCCGTGGAAGTGCCATCCCGGGGTGAGCAACAGGTCACCGCGGCGCATGGCGACCGGGTCGCCGTCGACGACCGTCCACACGCCCTCGCCCGCCAGGACGAACCGGAACGCGGACTGGGTATGCCTGTGCTCGGGGGCGTTCTCGCGCGGCGCGAGGTACTGGATGGCGGCCCACAGGGTGGGCGTGGCGTAGGGGTCGCCGGGCAGGCCGGGGTTGCCCAGGCCGATGGCGCGGCGCTCCCCGCCCCGCCCGACCGGCACGAGGTCGGCGCTGCGGGCCGCGAGCGGGTACAGCTGAGCCCACCGCCACAGGTGCGGGACCGCGCGGGGCTCGGGGTGGAACGGCATCAGGCCCTCGCGGGTCCGCCACAGCGGCGTCAGGCCGGCCGCGTCGAAGTCGCGGTAGAGCCCGGCCAGCTTGGCCTGGTGCTCAGGGCTGTCGAAATCGGCGCTGGTCGTTTCGTTCTTCAGGCTGGTCACCTTGATTGCCTCCCGATGATCGAGGGTGCGGGGTTTTCGCTGGCGCAGGCCGGCCGGAGCCGGCCGCCGGCCAGCCGTCGGCCCGCCGGGCTGCGATATCGGCCCGCAGTGCCTTCTTGTCTATCTTGCCGACCTTGGTGGCCGGGAGCTCGGGGACCACGACGAGGCGCTCGGGCCACTTGTACCGGGCGACGTGGGCACTGGTCATCGCGGCGCGCACGGCGTCGAGGGTCAGCGTGGCGCCCGGGGCCAGGACCGCGTAGACGCAGACCCGCTCGCCGAGTTCAGCATCGGGCATGGCCACGGCGGCGACCTGGTCGACCTGGTCGAGCTGGTAGAGGAGGTTCTCCACCTCCTCGGCGCTGATCTTCTCCCCGCCGCGGTTGATCATGTCCTTGTCGCGTCCCTCGACGACCAGGTTGCCGTCGGCCCGGCGGCGGACGATGTCGCCGCTGCGGTACCAGCCGTCGGCGGTGAAGGCGCGCGCATTCTGCTCCGCGGCCCGGTAGTAGCCGCGCGGGGTGTACGGCCCGCGGGTGAGCAGCGCGCCGGGTTCGGTATCGAGGACGTCGCGGTCGAGTTCGTCGACGATCCGGACCTCGTCGCCCTCGCTGAGCGGCCGGCCCTGGGTGGCGCAGATGACATCGTCCGGGTCATCGAGGCGGGTGTAGTTCAGCAGTCCCTCGGCCATGCCGAACACCTGCTGCAAGGTGGCGCCCAGGACCGGCCGGACCTGCCGCGCGATCTCGTCGGCCAGCCGGGCGCCGCCGACCTGCAGCAGCGTGAGCGTGCGCAGCTGGCCGGCCCCGTGCTCCCGCGCGTGCCGTATCCACCGCTGTGCCACCGCGGGCACGGCGGCGGTGACGGTGACACCCTCGGCGGCGATCACGGCGTAGGCCCGTTCCGGCTCCGGTGAGGGCAGCATGACCACCCGGCCGCCGGACAGCATGGTGCCGAGGATGCCCGGGCAGGCCAGCGGGAAGTTGTGCCCGGCGGGCAGCGCCGTCAGGTAGACGGTGCCGGGGCCGAGGCCGCACAACCGGGCGCTGGCCCGGGCGTTGTAGGCGTAGTCGTCGTGCGTGCGCGCGATGAGCTTGGGCAGGCCGGTGGTGCCTCCGGACAGCAGGAACACCGCGACGTCGCGGCTGGGCGGGGGGTCGGCGTCCCATCGGTTCCGGCCGGGGTCCGGGTCGGCGGGCTCGGCGCACAGGGCGGTCAGGCCGATGCTCCCGGCGCGCAGGGTCTCACTCGTAGTAAGGACGAAACGGACGGTGGAACAGCCCACGGCCAGCTCCCGCGCCATCTGCTGGTGGTCGAAGTCACCGATCTTGCCCGGCACCACGATCGCCGCCGCCTCGCTGTGGTCGGCCAGGTACGCCAGCTCGTGCCGCCGGTGGGCGGGCAGCGCCATGACCGGGATGACACCGGCCCGCAGGCAGGCCAGCAGCAGGATGACGAACTGCCAGGAGTTCGTGAGCTGCACCACCACGCGGTCGCCGCGGCGCAGTCCGAGGTCGTCGATGAGCCTGGTGGCGAGGGCGTCGGCGCGGGCGAGCACGGAGGCCTGCGTCAGCCGGGTCTCGCCGTCGACCACGGCGACGGCGCCGGGCCGTGCGCTGGCGGCGTTCCACAGCTCGGTCCCGAGGGCCTGGCCGCGCCACCAGCCCCGGGCCGTGTACTCGCGGGCGGCCTGCTCGGGCCAGGGCACGGTTCCCTCGGCCACGGGGCTGACGGCCGGTGCGTCAGGCATGGTGATCTGCCCCGCTCGCCGCGACACGATCCTGGAGGGTCAATGCGCTGGCTGCGCCCGGCGCCGCGACCAGGTCCGCGCGGCCGGACAGGATCGCGGTGATGGCGGTGTCCGCGTCGCCGTCCTCGACCAGCAGAGCCGGGGTGCCGTGTCCCAGCCGCGCTTCCTCGCAGATCAGGCGGCGGGTCAGCGGGGTGCCCGCGCGGACCGCGATCAGCGCCGCCCCGCTGGCGGCGCCCTTGGCCACGGCCTCCAGGGCCGGCCGGAGACCGGCCTCGGTCTCCGGAGCGATGATCTCCACGGCCCAGCCTCCGTCGCCGGGCCGTCCGGCCGACCCGCGGTGCTGGTCGCCAGGCGGTGTCAGCAGGGCCAGCGCGTCCGCTGCGAGCCTGACGGCGCCGGGCTCGACCGTGACCGTCCGGGCGGGAACGGTGTGCCCGGACAGCGTCAGGGGACTGTCAAGCGGCGACGCCCCGTGAGCGGCCTCCCACTGAACGTGTGTGGCCTGGACGAAGTGCGGGTCGCGCCGGGCCAGCTTGGCATCGGTCAGCGAACGGGTGAAGAAGTGGTAGGCGAACTGCCAGCCTGGCAGCGTGTCATAGGAGCGGCCGAAGTGCTCCCACCAGGACAGGCTCGGGCGAGCGGAGTCCTGGATCTTCTCGACCTGCGGGCGGCGCACCTTCTCGTACTGGGCCAGCGCGGCGTCGAGGTCGGCTGGCTGCCCGGCCACGGCCGCGGCGAGGGCGATGGCGTCCTCCATCGCCATCTTGGTGCCGGAGCCAACCGAGAAGTGAGCGGTGTGCGCGGCGTCGCCGAGCAGGGCGATCGCCGTGCCGCCGACGCGGTGCCGCCACCGCCGCGCCCGGCGGGTGCGGAAGTTGCCCCAGCGGGAGTTGTTCACCAGCAGCGGGCGGCCGTCGATCTGCCCCGCGAACAGCTCCTGCAGGTAGGCGCGGCTCTTGCCGTCGCTGCGGCCGGGCGGTGAGCTAGCGTCGAACTCATCGAGGCCAGCCGCGTACCAGGAGGACTCGTCGGTCTCGACGATGAAGGTGGAGACCCCGTTGCCGATTGGGTAGCCATGCACGGCGAACACGCCGTGCGGACCGCGTTCGTGGACGAACGTCAGGCCCTCGAACGGGTAGCTGGTGCCGAGCCAGATGAACTTCGCCGTCGCGGTCTCGACACTGGGCCCGAACGCGTCCCGGTACCGCTCCCGGAACCGGGAGTTCGCTCCGTCGGCCACGACGACCAGGTCGTATCCGGCGCCGAGGACCGCGTCAACGTCCGCCTCCGCGGCGAACCGGACGTCCACCCCTTCATCCGCGGCCTGCCGTTGCAGCAAGGAAAGCAGCATCTTGCGCTCGACCGCGGCCATCCCGTTGCCGCCGCAGCGGTGGCGCTCGCCCCCCGCACGCACCTCGATGGCATCCCAGTGCATCCCGTGCTCGGTCAGCGCGGTCCGCAGCACGGGATCGGCCGCGTGGATGCCGGCCAGGGTGGCGTCAGAGAACACCACGCCGAACCCGAACGTGTCCGCTGCGCGGTTGCGCTCGAACACCGTCACCTCGTGACCCGGATCCGACCGCTTGATCAGTGCGCCGGCGAACAGCCCCCCGGGCCCGCCTCCGACGACCGCGATCCGCATAGTACAGTTCCTGCCACATAATGTTTCATTTCCGCGTTTTTCGTAAAAAGCATGTCACATGTGATGGTCGGGTGGAAGGCCCCGCGCGGCCCCGATGGGTACCCGCAGGCAGCCCGCCCGCGGCCGATATGTGTCAGATGATTGACGAACGGCTCTGGCATGACACAAACTTTTGATCATGTTCCGGCGTTGGAACGATCCGCGGTGAAACCGCGGGCAGTCCTGTGGGACCTGTTCGGGGACCACCTGCGCTACGTCGGAGACGGACGGGTCCCGATGCAGGCGCTGAACCGCCTGCTCGCGGTGTTCGGTGTGAGCGACGCCGCGGCCCGGGTCGTGCTCGCCCGGATGCGCCGCGAGCGCTGGTTCGAGACCCACCGCAACGGGCGCCAGTCCAGCTACGCCGTGACCCCGCGCGGGCTCGCCATGCTCGATGAGGGCAGGGCGCGCATCTTCGAGCGCGGGATCAGCCGCTGGGACGGCCTGTGGCGGATGGTCATCTACGCCATCCCCGAGCAGAACCGGTCTCAGCGAGATCAGCTCCGTAAGCTCCTCGCGTGGCACGGGTTCGGCCCCCTGGCCAGCGCGACGTGGATCAGTCCGCATCCGCGGCTGGGCCGCATCGCCGAAGCGCTGCGCGAGCAGTCCGCCGGGCGCCTCGACCTGCTCGAGAGCCGGGCCCCTGACCGCACCGCCGACCGAGAGATGGCTGGCCGCTGCTGGGACCTTGACGGCCTGGCGCGCGAGTACTCCGAACTCCTGTCCCAGTACTCCGAACTCCCGCCGCCCGCCGAGCTGGCCGCGCTCCCCGGCGACGAGGCTCTGCGGCGGCAGGTCGGGCTCGTCGCCTCCTACCGCAGGATGCCGTTCCGGGACCCGGACCTGCCCGACGAGCTGCTGCCCGAGGGCTGGCCCGGGGGCCGGGTGCACGAGCTGTTCAGGGCCGCCCACGACGCGCTGCACGGGCCCGCGGACCGTTTCGTCCGCGAGGTCATCGACCGAAGCTACGCCTAGTCCCCCCCGAAGGAAGGTCCAGTCATGACTGAGAACTTCGTGCTCGTCCCCGGCGCCTGGCACGGCGGCTGGGCGTACCAGGCCGTCGCCGCGGCGCTCCGCTCGCGCGGGCACCGGGTCTTCGCCGCGACCAGCCCTGGCCTCGGCGTCAACGACGACCCGGCCGGGCTAGCCCTGGACGAAGCCGTCAGCGCCCTGGTGGCGGACATCGATAAGCTCGGTGCGGACGGCATCACGCTCGTCGGGCACAGCTGGGGAGGCTACGTGATCGCCGGCGCCACCCCGGCGGTGGCGACGCGGCTGCGCCGCGTCGTGTTCTGGAGCGCGTTCGTCCCGGAAGTTGGCCGCTCCCTCTACGACGAGGTGCCGCCGGACTACCAGCAGCTGTTCGCCCAGCTGGCCGGTGCCTCGGCCGACAACACGGTCGCGCTGCCCCTGCCGGTGTTCCAGGGCGTCTTCATGAACGACGCCGACCCGGCCACCGCCGAGGTCGTCCACGCCCAGCTGCGGCCGCAGCCCTACCGGTATTTCACCGACGCCCCGGTCAACGGCAGCGCGTACCAGGACGCCGACGTGCCGCTGAGCTACGTCCTGTCCGCTGACGACGTGGCCCTGCCCCCGGGAGAATATGGCTGGGACCGCTTCGCCAAGCGAATCGGTACCACGCCGATCAACACACCGGGCAGCCACGAGTCGCTGTTCACCAAGCCCGCCGAGCTCGCGGACGCGCTCCTAGTCGCGGCCGAGGTCAGCTGACTCTCTGACCCTGGGCAAACAGCTGGCATCGGGGCGGATGATGGCCGGGTAGCCGCGCGGCTGCCGGGTGACAGTGCCTGCTCGGCGCGTGTCAGTGACATGACTCGTGCGGTACAACCTCAGGTATGGTTGAGGTTAGGGACGTGTCAGGGAATCTGTTTCCAAGCTCCGAGCTAACCGTGGGCCAGCTCGCCGCCCGCAGCGGGGTGGCCGTCTCCGCCTTGCATTTTTACGAGGCCGAAGGCCTGATCTCGGCCCGGCGAACCACAGGTAATCAGCGCCGGTACCCCCGGCACATGCTGCGCCGGGTGGCGTTTATCCGTGCTTCCCAAGGCGCGGGTATCCCGCTGCGCCAGATCAAGGCAGCGCTCGACCAGCTGCCCGATCGCCGTACCCCCACTCGCAGAGACTGGGAACGCCTCTCGGCAGCCTGGCGTCGCGACCTGGACGACCGGATCACCCAGCTCCAGCATCTCCGTGACCGCCTGACCGGTTGCATCGGTTGCGGCTGCCTGTCTCTCGAGCTCTGCAAGCTCGTGAACCCGGGCGATGTGCTCGGCCGCCAAGGACCCGGCCCGCGGAACCTGTGATCGCCGTCGAACGCCAGCGGCCGCACGGGCCACGCGTGCCCGGCAGAATGGGGGCCGTTGGAGCTCAGCACTTCTTCACTGTTTACAAGAAACTCGAACCAGGGTAGATGGGTGGAAGATTCACCTGGGTCGGCAGAGAGGCGTGGCGCATGGCTGGTAAGGGCGGCATGCTCGCCAGACTGGATCTCAGCCTGAGGCTCACCCCGAATGCCGAAGCGGCCCGGCTTGCCACGGCTCAGGACCGGTTGCTGCAGCTGCGGCTGGTGCTAGGCGGCCTGATCGGGGATAGTCCGCAGCTCGGGCCGCCGGTCTGCGTGGTCTTCGAGGGGTGGGACGCCTCCGGCAAGGGTGGTGCGATCAAACGGCTTGTCGCTCCGCTGGACCCACGGCACGTCCGGGTCGCCCAATTCGGGGCGCCCACCTTCGACGAGAAACGCCACCACTTCCTCTGGCGGTTCTGGCCGGCGCTGCCCGGCTGGGGGGGCATGGCGGTGCTGGACCGGTCCTGGTACGGCCGCGTCCTGGTCGAACGAGTCGAAGGATTCGCCACCGAGGAGCAGTGGCGGCGCGCCTACCGGGAGATCGTCGAGTTCGAGCGGACGCTGGCCGACGAGGGCATGATCATGGTCAAGTTCTGGCTGCACCTGTCGTCGGAAGAACAGCTCAGACGGTTCAAGGCGCGCCAGCGCGACCCGCTGAAGACCTGGAAGCTGACGGCGGAAGATTGGCGGAATCGCGAGAAGCGGCGGCAGTACGAGGCGGCCGTGGAGGAGATGCTCGCGCGAACTGATCACGCAGCCGCGCCGTGGGTGCTGGTTGAGGCCGAGGACAAGCGGTGGGCCAGGGTAAAGGTAGCCGAGTCGTTGGTCGAGGCCATCGAGGCCGGCCTGACCAAACAGGACCTCCCCGTTCCGCCGGCGCCCCCGGAGGGATAGCACGCAGGCGAACATGAAGTCTGGCCAAGACCAGAGCACCTACTACGCTCAGCGCAAGCTGGTGAAACGAGAGGTGCTGCCCGCCCATGTCGCCGATGCGCTGTTCGCCCTCACCGCCACCAAACTAGGAGAAACGGTGTCATGACTGCTCTCACCAGCGATTCGAAGATCGCCGGAGCGCTCGCCGCGCTCACCCTGGAAGAGAAGGTCCAGCTGCTGACCGGCCGTGACTTCTGGACCACCTGGCCGATCGAGAAGATCGGGCTGCGCCGCATCCTGTTCTCCGACGGCCCGTCCGGCGTCCGCGGCGAGACCTGGGACGAGCGCGATCCGTCGCTCAACCTCCCGTCTGCCACCGCGCTCGCGTCTTCCTGGGATCCGGACATCGCCCGGCGCTACGGTGCCGCGGCCGCGGTTGAGGCCCGGCGCAAGGGCGTCGACGTCGTGCTCGGCCCGACGATCAACTTGCACCGCTCCCCGCTCGGCGGCCGGCATTTCGAGGCGTTCAGCGAGGACCCGGTGCTGACCGCCGATCTCGCCGCCGCCTACGTGCATGGGGTGCAGAACAACGGCGTCGGCGCCACCCCGAAGCACTACGTGGCCAACGATTCGGAGACCGACCGGTTCACCGTGGACGTCCGGGTCAGCGACCGCGCTCTGCGCGAGCTGTACCTGCTCGCGTTCGAGAAGGCGGTGACCGAGGCCCGCGCCTGGCTCGTGATGAGCTCGTACAACTCGGTCAACGGCACCACCGCGACCGAGAACGACCTGCTGCAGACCCCGCTGAACAGCGAGTGGGGCTTCGACGGCGTCGTGATCAGCGACTGGACCGCCGTCCGGTCGCTGGCGGCCGCCAGGGCCTCCCAAGACCTCGTCATGCCGGGTCCAGACGGGCCATGGGGCGACGCCTTGGTGCAGGCCGTCCGCTCCGGCGAGATCGGTGCGGCGGTCATCGACCGCAAAGTGGCCCGGATCCTCACCCTGGCCCAGCGGGTGGGTGCGCTCGACGGATCGCCGGCCGCTGAGCCGGCCTGGGTTGAGGACGGTATCGCCTTCGCCCGGCAGGCCGCCACCGAGGGCACCGTGCTGCTGGAGAACCGCGGCGAACTGCCGTGGGACCCGGCCCGGCTGCGCTCGGTCGCCGTGATCGGCGACAACGCGGCCAACGCCCGCACCCAGGGCGGCGGCAGCGCCACCGTCGTGCCGGAGTACACCATCTCGCCGCTGGACGGCCTGCGCGCCGCGCTGCCCGGCGTGGACGTCACCTACTCCCGCGGTGCCGTGGTGCAGGAAGGGGTGGCCGAGCTGCCGCTGGCGCAGATGACGAACCCGGTCACCGGCGGTCCTGGCCTGCGGGTCCGGTTCCTGGACTCCGGCGGCGCTGAGCTGTTCGCCGAGGACCGCCGCTCGAGCGCGCTGGTCTGGTTCGGCGGAGACGCCCCGATCGGCCGGTCAGCCACGGTGGAGCTGGTCACGCGGTTCACCCCGGCCGAGTCGGGCCCGGTCCGCGTCGGCTTCGCGACCGTCGGCCACGGCAAGGTATACCTCGACGGTGAGCTCATCGTCGATGAGGTCGCCGTGTCCGAGCACACTGACCTCGGCGCCGCGCTGCTGGCCCCGCCGACGGCCGCCGCGGAGGTCAACTTCACCGCGCGTACGTCGGTGGAGCTGCGGTTGGAGTACGACCTGGCGGACCGCACCGGCCCGATGGCCGACCTGCTCTCGCTCCGCTTCGGAACCGAGCCGGCCACCGTTGATTCCGACACGCTCATCGCCGCCGCGGCGCAGGCGGCCACCGAGGTCGACGTCGCGCTGGTCGTCGTCGGCACCAACTCCGCGGTGGAGTCCGAGGGCTACGACCGCACGTCGCTGGCGCTGCCTGGCCGACAGGACGACCTGGTCCGCGCGGTGGCGGCCGCTAACCCGCGTACGGTCGTGCTGGTCAATGCGGGGTCCCCCGTGCTGATGCCGTGGCGCGATCAGGTCGCGGCGGTGCTCGTCGGCTACTTCGGCGGGCAGGAATTCGGCCACGCCGTCGCCGACGTGCTGCTCGGCGCGGCCGAGCCGGGCGGGCGGCTGCCTACCACCTGGCCCGCGGCCGATACCGATGTGCCGGTACTGTCCACGACGCCGGAGAACGGCGTGCTGGATTACGCCGAAGGCATCCACATCGGCTACCGGGCCTGGCTCAAGCAGCACGCCGCGCCGGCGTACTGGTTCGGCAGCGGCCAGGGGTATACCGACATCACAGTGACCGATGTCGACGCGCCCGCGTCGGTCGCCGCCGGGGAGTCCTTGCCGGTATTCGTGGCGGTCGAGAACGCTGGCGAGCGCGACGGTAAGCAGGTCGTGCAGATCTACGCGGAGCGTCCCGCCTCCGCCATCGACCGGCCGGTGCGCTGGCTGCTCGCCTTCGCGCCCGTGCGCGTACGGGCCGGGGAGAAAGCACGACTGGAAATAGGCGTGCCAACCCGGTTGCTGGCCTACTGGCAGGATGGCTGGCGGTACGAACCCGGCGCCTACCAACTCCGAATCGGTACCTCCGCCGTCGAACTGCCGCTGACCGTAACGGTGGAGCTCGCCTGATTGCGATCGTCAGCGCCTGCCTTGCCCACGGCGTGCAGGGCGGCGAACACCGCTTCCGTGGTGACCACGAACGGGATGATCTGTCCGGCGGACTCCGCCCGGATCTGTGCCGGCGGGCACGGGCATCCGCTGGCTTGGCCTCGATGACGTGTGCCGCACCAGCACGACGACGACGTACAGCAGCAGGAGCGTTATTCCATCGAAAAACAGGCCCGCGATGATCGTCTCGATCGCCGTGCCGTCGCTACTGGTGAGATTCCGCCCGCTGCCCCAGGCCCAGAGCGGGTCGCGGATACTGAACGGCTGGCCGAGCGGCACCTGGCTGCCCCAGGTGACGTTCGCGCCGGTTTTGGAAAGGTAGCCTTCGGTCACCGTGTGGCAGCCGCCGCCCCGGGGCATGTCGTTGCAGGCCTGACTATACGATCCCGGGTTGAAGGTGTCCTGGTTCTCCGCGCCGACTACATAGGCCCACGAATTCACTTCGGCGGGCAGGATAAACACGGTGATACCAGTCATCGCGACGAGCATGACGATGGCGAACACCCAGCTGCCGTGGTGGCGCGGCGGATAGCGATGCGCGTGAGCGTACAGCGGGTAATGCGAAACGCTGCCCTTCGCGCTCACCCGGGCGGACGCTTCGGCGCGGTGCAGGCGTGATGTATCGACGATGACAATAACGAGCCCGGCCAGGACCAGAGCGAGCAGCACGAAGACCGGGATGAAGCTGAGGGTTTCGGCCGTCCCGGTGAGGTTCCCGGACAGGCTTATCCCCACGTACACCGCGAGGCCAATCACGCTGCCCATCGCCACCCAGGCCCAGCCGCGCCGCCGGTGATGCAGCCTGACGAGCTTGGCCACATCCGATGACTGGCTGGTATCCCGCCGTGCTGGCGCTTGCGGCACCACTTCTCCCGTGGAGCTAAAGGCTCGAACCCCTACCCCTTGCTTGCAAAGTACACCCGCCGTCCGAGGCCGAACCGGCCGCCACCGCCTGAAACCGCGCGGCCGGCCCCGGGCACGGCGCCCGGGGACCGGCCGCACTGACTCCCCAAGGAGACCGATCATGACCATCACCGGCATCACCCCGCCATCCCTGAACACGGGGCTCACCCCGACGTTCCCGTTCTCCGTGTTCGACCCCGCGCACCCAGGCGTCGCTGCGAACAGCGAGCACGTCTAGGTCGACCTGGCCGAGCGGAACATGCCGCTCGGCGTACCCGGCGGCGGCAAGTCCTCCGGGCTGAACCTGGTCACCGCGCACGGCGCGCTATGACTGCACTGAGAGGCGGGACCGCGAGACAAGCTCGGCCGCTCGCACTTGCAGGTCACTCAGGACCGCTGCGGCATGGAGCGGGAACGGTTCGTCATCGTCCGACTTCATCCAGCGCTCAACGGCGATGGTGAAGGCGAGCATCCCCACTTCCGCCCCCAGCCGGGCGGTCAGCTCATCCGCGCCCCGTTCGCGCAGGGCGGCGCTGATCGACCTGGCGATCCGGGCGTGCTTGAGCAGTCCCCGCTCCTGCAGTTCGCTGTTCGCCGCGACCACCAGCACGCGCTGGGCGGCCTTAGCCCGCTGCTGCCGGGTCATCGCGACCTCGGCGGCCGCGAACGCCGCCTGCAGGTACTCGGTGAGCGTCGCATCCGGGGAGGCGGTCCGGATGCCGTCGGCGAACAGCCCGGCCAGCACGTCTT
>Ga0302325_10016148_pt1 | contig 15845 bp, 15 predicted proteins | sample Palsa_T0_2_FD_201948 | JGI IMG/M metagenome (GOLD analysis project Ga0302325, IMG submission 201948) | Peat permafrost microbial communities from Stordalen Mire near Abisko, Sweden - Palsa_T0_2 | ecosystem: Environmental > Terrestrial > Soil > Palsa > Peat permafrost | place: Sweden: Abisko...
CTGCGGTCGTGGTCATGAGAGGACGGGCTCGCGGCTGCGGTCGGACTGGCCGTCACGAGGCACGGCCGCCGCGGCCTGTGGATCGGGCTCGATGGTAGACCCCGGCTGGGCGGGCGACGTGCTTGGGACACGCGACCGAAGATGACCGCGCCCGTGTTGTCCGCCATCTTTCGAACTCAAACGTGATTCTTACGCGCCTTCCGGCCGGCGACTCCGGCCCCCGTCATCATGGACGGGGGCCGCGGGTCGTCGGTCAGGGTGGGGCCCGGCGTAGTCCGTTCGGAGCCCCGCTGCGGAGCGTTGAGCTTTCAGCGCTCCAGAGATAGGAGATACCCAGATCTGATTACCTAGAAACCAGTGTGACATAGAGATCGGGTCGGTCGCGGTCATTGGTAGGCCGCGATCACCGCCAGCACCACGAACGCAGCACAGAGCGCCATCCCCTCGAACTGGGTCGCCTCGCCGTCGCCTGTGATCTGCCACACGATCACCGCGGTGGCGAACAGCGCGCCGATGTACACCGGCGCCAGCGAGAACGTCAGCGTCGTCGCGGTCAGCAACGACACGAGCACGAGCACCGGGAACAGGAACGCCGCGACCTGTCCGACCGAGTTCTTGACGACGGAGATCGCCAGCTCCGAGCGGCCCTTGGCGGCGAGCACCACTCCGACCGCGTGCTCGACCGCGTTGCCGGCGGTCGCGACGATCACCAGGCCCGCGAACGCCTTCGAAATGCCGATCGAGTGGATCGTCGGCTCCAGCGCGTGCACGAACCAGTCCGAGACGAACCCGGCGGCCGCGCCGGACGCGATCAGCAGCAGCAGGCTCGAGCGCGTCGACAGCCGCGGCGCCTCGCCGGCCGAGTCCTCGGGATGCTCGGAGGTCAGGTACTGGCGTACCCAGAACCCGTAGACGACGAGCAGCGCGACCGCCGACACGGTCGAGATCGCCTTGACGTGATGGGCGGCCGGGCCGTGCGTGTTGGCAACGATCCCTACCAGCAGGATGATCAGGCTCGCCACCAGCAGCAGCGTCGCGGTGTCGTTCGGCAGCCTCGGGCTGAAGCGCATCACCCCGTCGCCCTCACGCCTGGCGCCGACGATGATCACCAGGCCGAGCACGAACAGCGCGTTGACGAGGATCGAGCCCAGGATCGCGGTCTGCGCGACGATCAGCTGGTGGTCCATCAGGGCGAACAGGACGACGAAGAACTCGGGCAGGTTGCCGAGGGTCGACTGCATCATCCCGGTCACCCCGACGCCGAAGCGGCCGCCGACCTGCTCGGTCGAGAACGACACGATCCACGCGCCGCCGCCGAGCGCCAAGCCGGCCACGATGAACGCGACGACGTGCGGGACGCCGCCGACGTACCGAGCCACGCCCGCGAGCACGGTCAGGAGCGCCACGACCGCGAGGCCGGCGCGCTCGATACGGGTCAAACCCGACAGCGCGGTTACCCGCCCGTCAGCACGGTGTCGCGCTCACCGGACCTTCGTGAACTCGCCGGTCTCGAGATCGCTCGCGCGCTCGGCGCGCTCGCGCTCCCGTCCGGCCCGGCTCGCGTCCACGTCGCCTGACCGCGGCACGTCGCCTGACCCCGGAACGTCGCCCGACCCCGAGAGGTCGCCCGACCCGGGAACCTCGCCCGCCCCCGGCCCGGCCCGCGGCGGCGCACCGCCGGCCGGTTCGCCCTTGGCCTGCCCCGGGAACTTGAAGATCTCGAGCACGATCACCAGGTAGATGCTGAACGCCAGCGCGATCAGCGCCAGTGCGACCAGCACCGCCAACCAGCCGTCGGAGATGTGATGATGGCGGTGGATCGGAAGTACCCGCATGCCGACCGCCAGCGCGGCGAGCAGCGACGACCACGCGTACAGGTACGCGACCGTCTTGCGCTGAGAGAAGCCGATCCGCGCCATCCGGTGGTGGAAGTGGTTGGCGTCCGCCGACCACGGCTTGCGCCGGTACTTCAGACGCTTGGCGACGACGAACGCCGTGTCGAGCACCGGCACGGCGAGGATCACGAACGGGACCAGCAACGCCACCACGGCGTTGGTCTTCAGCGTGCCCGCGACGGCGACGACCCCGAGCAGATAGCCGAGCAGGTTCGCACCGGCGTCGCCCATGAAGACCGAGGCCGGGTGGAAGTTGTGCACCAGGAAGCCCAGCGCCGCGCCGGCGGTCAGTGCCGCGAGCACCGCCGCCCCGGACACGTGCAGGCTGAACGCGATCACGGCGAACGCGATCCCGTCGATCGCCGTGAGTCCCGCCGCGAGGCCGTCGACCCCGTCGGAGAAGTTGATCACGTTCATCAGCGCCACCAACCAGATCACGGTCAGCGTGCCGCCCGCGTGGGGGAACTGCATTGCGCCGACGAACGGGATCGTCACGTCGGTCACGACGGCGCCGGCCTTGACCGCGATAATCGCCGCGGTGACCTGACCCAGCAGCTTGACCAGCGCCGGCAGCTCGAACACGTCGTCGAGCGCACCGACGAGCGCGATCAGGACCGCGCCGGCCATCAGCCCGAGCGTGTCGACGTGGGTGCTCTCGCCGCCGGAATGGGCCGAGAGCGGCAGGTGGATCGAGTGCGGCATCCAGATCGCCGCGCAGATCAGGACGGCGGCGAGGATCGCCAGGCCGCCGAGCAGCGGCGTCGCATGGGACGCCAGCCCGCGCTCGCGCGGCACGTCGACGGCACCGATCCTCCGCGCCAGCCGAGCCGCCAGCGGCGTCAATACCATCGCGATCGCCCCGGCGACCACGAACGCGAGCACTGCGTTGAAGTAGTGCATCAGTGCTCAGAAGGATGCCAGCCGGGCCCGACCCCACGTTTGCAGGCGGGCTCCGCGGTCAACCGACGGGCGCCACCCGGCCCCCGACGACGCGCAGCCACAGCTGCAACTGCATGCCGGTCCCGGTTCGCCGCATCAGCCAGATCGCGGCGCGCGACCACGGATCCGGGAGATAGGTGTCTCCCACGAACACACGCATGTACGCGGTCTCGTATCCGGCCCGAGCCCCGTGGTGCGCGAACGAGTCGGGCGTGAACTCGTAGAGGTGGTAGGGAACGTGCATCGGGCTCAAGTTCGTGACGTGGTCTGAGCCGCTCACCCGGTACACCGCGTTCAGCGCCCGGCCGAGCAGCCAGCGCGAGGAGGGCACCTCGACGTGGATCAGGCCGCCCGGCGCCAGCCACCCGACCGCGCGCGCCAGCGCCGCGGCCGGGTCGTGCAGATGCTCGAGCACCGCGCCGAACGTGATCAGGTCGAACGAGCCGGGCTCGTAGGCAGCGGTCTGCACGGTGCCGAGCGCCAGCCGCTGTGCGGAGACGCCCTGCTCGAGCGCTCGCATCCGGAACGCCGGCGACGGCTCAAGCCCGCGGACAGCGAATCCGGCACGCTCAAGCGCGGCCATCGCCCGGCCGGTGCCGGCGCCGACGTCGAGCGCGCGCGGAGCGCCGACGCCGTCCCACAGGTCGGTGAAGCGCGCGATCTCGTCGCCGAACGCCTCACCGCCCGGGGACGCGTCTCGCCAGTAGTGCTCCGGCGCGAGGTCATAGAGCGCGGTCGTGTCCTCGGGAACCGGCCGCGGGTCGCAGTAGACCAGGCCGCAGCGAGTGCAGCGCACGACGGTCGTGGCGACCCCGGTCAGCCTCCGCGGGCACAGTCCCTGGTGGCGCCCCAGCCGCCGCCCGAGCACCCGCGCGCGCTCGCACCCGCACATCACGCAGCACGGCGCGTCGACGAACTCGAAACTCTGGTGGGTGCCCATCGGCCGGGCGGGCGCCGTCAGACGGCGGCGGCGGCGGCCAGCTGCGTGTACAGCGGGTAGCGGTCGGCGATTGCCGCGGTGCGCTCGCTCAGCGACGCCTGCAGCTCGTCGGAGAACGACGGACCCGCGGTCAGCACCGCCGCGATGATCCGTCCAATCTCGGCGAAGTCATCGACCCCGAGACCGCGCGTGGCGAGAGCCGGCGAGCCGATCCGCAGGCCCGACGAGACCGCCGGCGGCCGTGGGTCGAACGGCACCGCGTTGCGGTTGACGGTGATCTCGATCGAGTGCAGCCGGTCCTCGGCCTGCTTGCCGTCGAGGTCGGATTCACGCAGGTCGACCAGCACCAGGTGCACGTCGGTGCCGCCGGTCAGCACCGACACGCCGCTCCCGGCCGACAGCAGCTCGGTCGCCAGCGCCCGCGCGCCGTCCAGCGTGCGCTGCTGGCGCTCGCGGAACGCTTCGGACTGCGCGATCCGCAACGCCACCGCCTTGCCGGCGATGATGTGCTCCAGTGGCCCACCCTGCTGGCCGGGGAATACGGCCGAGTCGATCTTCTTGGCGTACTGCTCCTTGCAGAGGATCATCCCGCCGCGTCCGCCGCCGATCGTCTTGTGGATCGTGGTCGTGACGACGTCGGCGTACGGCACCGGCGACGGGTGCAGCCCGGCCGCGACCAACCCGGCGAAGTGCGCCATGTCGACGAACAGGTAGGCGCCGACCTCGTCGGCGATCTCCCTGAAGCGCGGGAAGTCCAGCTGACGCGGATAGGCCGACCAGCCGGCGACGATGATCTTCGGCCGACGCTCACGCGCGAGCCGGGCGACCTCGTCCATGTCGATCAGCGAGCTCTCGCGGTCGACGTGGTAGGCGACGACGTCGTAGAGCTTGCCGCTGACGTTGATCTTCATCCCGTGCGAGAGATGCCCGCCGTGGGCGAGCTCGAGCCCGAGCAGCGTGTCTCCGGGTGTCAGCAGCGCGTGGTAGACGGCGTTGTTGGCCTGCGCGCCGGCGTGCGGCTGGACGTTGGCGTGCTCGGCGCCGAACAGCGCCTTGGCGCGATCGATCGCGAGCTGCTCTCCGATGTCGACGAACTCACAGCCGCCGTAGTAGCGCCGGCCCGGGTACCCCTCCGCATACTTGTTGTTGAGCACCGAGCCCTGGGCCTCGAGCACCGCCATCGGCGCGAAGTTCTCCGACGCGATCATCTCGAGCGTGCGCTGCTGGCGGTGCAGCTCGGAGGCGAGCACGTCGGCGATCTCCGGATCGACCTCCGACAGCGGGCGGTTGAAGAAATCGGACGGCAGATCGACGCTCATGCGCCGGATCCTAACGCCAGCGACTCCCGCATCCGGTAGAGCCCGGCTCCGTACATCGCAAGCAGCCGTGCGCTCGTCGGCCTGCCCCCGAAGTGGATGAAGTTGCTGGGCCACGGCTCCCACCTCGACGGTGAGCTACGCGCGTAGATCCGCTCCCAGTCATAGCCGTCGGCGTCCGAGGCGATGTGCTGCTGGGAGACGTCGATCCAGTCGATTCGGTGACCCACCCACCCGATCGCCTCGACCACCCCGACGTGCCCGGGCCCGTCGATCCCATCGGTGCCGTCGTTCCATTCGGCCACGGCGCCGACGGTCGGCGTGTGGTCGACCGCGACCCCGTGCGCCGCCGCCGTCGCCGCCCACGAGCCGCCGTCGCCGAGGATGTACTTGGGGGGCGGCGCGCCGTAGACCGTCTGCTCGACGTAGGCGGTGTAGTTGGTGCATTGGTCGCCGGCGCTCATCAGCCAGTACGAGGCCGCAGCGTGCTCGCCGTAGCGGTGTGACGGGAACCCGTCCGCCGTGCATACCGCGTAGCCGTCGCAGAGGCGCGTGCCGGCCGCGCGGGCGTCGGCCGTCCAGGCAAAGATGCATGCCAGCGCCGCGAGCAGCCCGACGCACGTTGACAGGACGCGCACACGACCGCTCGGGCGGGCGGGTCCCGTTCCGAGCATCCGGGGAGGGTAGCGGCGGCTCAGGCGGGCACGCGGCAGACGAGCACGGCCAGGTCCTTGTGCGTCCAGCAGACCGACGCCTCGAAGCCGGCCTCGGCCAGCCACACGATCAGGTCCGAAAGCGTGTCGGGACGGTCGAATCCGGGTGTCAACGCGATCGTCGCGTCGGTCGGATTGATCGGGACGATCACATCGCCGAGCACGAAGCGCCCGCCCGGCACCAGCGCCGCGCGGACCCGTCCGAACAGACCGCGCTTCTCGTTCTGCGAAAGGTGGTGGATCGCAAGCGCGCTTGCAACCAGGTCGAACGGGCCATCGGGGAGCGGGTCCTCGAGCCGTGAGACCACCAGCGAGACCCGGTCGGCGGGCAGCCGCGCGCGCGCCACCGACAGCATCTCGTCGGACTCGTCGACGCCGACGAGCGTCGCGCCGGGATGATGCCTGAGCAGCCGCCGCGCGGTCTCTCCGGTGCCCGTGCCGAGGTCGAGCACGCGGGTCGCGCCGTCGCCGGCAACCGCCTCCAGGTGCTCCTGAAGCTCGCCGTATGCGGGGATCTCGGCCCTGATCGTCGCGTCGTACGAGTCCGGGTCGAAGTGGAATTGGGCGTGCAGCGCGGCGTCGATGGCTCGCTCGGACACGGCGCCGGCGCGGACGATCGACCAGCTGCGGTCACGCTCGTACTGACGCAGGTCGATCACGGTCGACGGGGTTCCCGGCAGCTCGCCGCCGTCGATCACCATGTCGGCCTCCGCGCGCAGCAGCTCCGGGACCTCCTGCAGGGTGCGTGCCTCGGGGCCGCCGGCCAGGTTGGCACTGGACTGCAGTACCGGCCAGCGAACGCCGCCGAGCGCCGGCAGCACCGGGACCCGGAGCCCCAGCGTCGCCGGGTCCTCGCCGCAGGCCAGCGGAAACCGCCGCTCGGGGTTGGGCACCAGCAGCGTGACCCGTCCGGGCAGCAGCTGCGCCAGCGCGGCGCGGATGCGCTCGCCGAGCTCCGGCAGCGCGTCCAGCGCGGTCTTGAGATCGAAGAACATCACGGCCGACGGCTTGCCCAGCGGGCGGCGCTTGAGCGCGTACAGCCGCCTGATCACGTCACCCGTGTTGCCCGCATCGCACGCCAGCCCGTACACGGTGTCGGCCGGGAAGACGGCGATCCCGCCGACGCTCATGCAGCGCTCGAACGTCAGCGCCTGCGCGCCGGGGGCGTTCATCGGCCGACGACGCATCTGTCGAACCCGGCCAGGTCGCGGAGGATCTGCACGTCGCCGTAGCCGGCGCCCCGCACCAGTTCGGCGACCGCGGCGCCCTGCTCTGAGCCGATCTCGAGCGCCAGCAGCCCCGGCCGTGACGCAGCCGGGCGGGCGGCGAGCATGCCGACCAGCCGGCGGACCACGTCGAGCCCGTCGCTGCCCCCGCGCAGGGCCCCGGTCGGCTCGTAACGCGCGACATCGTCCATCAGCGAGGCGCCGTCCGGGACGTAGGGCAGGTTCGCGAGCACGGCGTCATGGCGCTCGATCCGCCCTTCGAGCAGATTCCCAACTATGAAGCTCACATCGAGGTTGAGGTTGAGCGCGTTCGCGCGTGCCAGATCGATCGCGCCGGCGCTGATGTCGACGCCGGCGATGGCCAGGTCGGGCCGCTCGTCCTTCAGCGCCAGCGCGACCGCCCCGCTGCCGGTCCCGACGTCGAGCACCGATGCGCCACGCGTGAGCGCCAGCGCCGCCTCGACCAGCAGCTCGGTCTCCGGCCGCGGGATCAGCACCCGCGGGTCGACCGCCAGGGTCAGGTGGCGGAAGTCCCGCCGGCCGAGCAGATAGGCGATCGGCTCATGGGCCTCGCGCCGCGCGAGCAGCGCATCGAAGCGATCGGCGTGCGAACGCTCCAGCACCCGATCGCGGTCCAGGATCAGGCGCTCGCGCCGGCAGCCCAGCACCTCGGCGAGCAGCAGCTCCGCGTCGAGCCGCGGCGACTGCGACGAGTCGCCCAGACGCCGGGTTGCCTCACGGAGCGCATCCCGGACCGATGCGGCGGCCGGTCCGAGGATCGACGTCTCAGCCGCTCGCTGCATCGTCGAGCCGGCGGCGCTTCTCGTCGTCCTGGAGCGCGTCGGTGAGCTCGTCGAGCTCCCCCAGCAGGATCTCGTCGAGGTTGTGGACGAGCAGGTTGATCCGGTGGTCCTTGACCCGCCGCTCGCCGTAGTTGTAGGTGCGGATCTTCCCGGCCCGCTCGCCGGTGCCGACCTGCGCCTGCCGGCTCGCGCCGATCTCGGCCTGCTGCTCGGCCAGCGCCCGCTCGTAGAGGCGCGCGCGCAGCACCTTCATCGCCCGCTCGCGGTTCTGCAGCTGTGACTTCTCGTCCTGCATCGAGACGACGATCCCGCTCGGCTTGTGCGTGATCCGGACCGCCGAGTCGGTCGTGTTGACCGACTGGCCGCCGGGCCCGGAGCTTCGGTACACGTCGATCTGAAGATCGTTGGGGTCGATCTGCACCTCCACGTCCTCGGCCTCCGGCAGTACCGCCACGGTCGCCGTCGAGGTGTGGATCCGGCCCTGGGACTCCGTCTCCGGCACGCGCTGCACGCGGTGCGTGCCCCCCTCGAACTTGAAGACCGAGTACGCGCCGTCAGGTGGGCGGGACTTGATTTCGAAGACGTACTCGCCGTCGGCGATCGACAACGGCTCGGCCTTGAATCCGCGCCGCTCGGCGTATCGCGTCAGCATCCGATACAGGTCGCCGGCCCACAGCGAGGCCTCGTCCCCGCCGGCGCCGGGACGGATCTCGACGATCACGTTCTTGTCGTCGTTGGGGTCGCGCTCGACCATCGCCAGGCGAATCTCCTCCTCGAGCGCCTCGATCCGCTCCACGGAGGAGTCCAGCAGCGCCCGCAGCTCGGCATCTTCGCCGTCCTGCAGCAGCTCGCGCGCGCCCGCCACGTCGTCGGCGGCGTGGCGGTACTCCTCGCCCAGCTTCGCCGCCGGCTCCAGGTCACGGTACGCGCGGCTGGCGGACGCGTAGTGTTCGCGGTCGCCGATCACGGCAGGGTCCGCGAGCTCTGATTCGAGCTCGGCGAACCGCGTCAGGATCCGTGTCACGAGCTCGTCGATCATCGTCGCCGGAGTCTAGGAGTCGGGCGCCGCCGCCCTGTTGCGCGGCTCGCCGAGCTGACGATCAGGCGACGACTTCGACGCCGAGCAGGTCGTCGGCCGTCAGCTCGCCCGGCGTCTCGACCTCCAACACGGCCTCGAGCGCCGCGATCGACACGGCCAGTTGCTCGGAATCGGGCTCGCGCGTGGTCAGCTTCTGCAGTTGCAGGCCCGGGTACATGATCCACTGCACCCAGCGTCGCGCGCGGTTGCGCCCGGCCCACTTGATCACCTCGAACGACAGGCCGGCGATCACGGGCACGCCGACGATCCGCGTCAGCACCAGGATCCACAACGCCGGCAACCCGACCGGCGCGAACACGAAGATCGCCATGATCATCACCACGAGCAGAAAGCTCGTGCCGCAGCGCGGATGCAAGCGGGAGTAGCGCGCAGCCCGCTCGGGCGTCAGCTCGTCGCCGGCTTCGTAGCAGGAGATCACCTTGTGCTCGGCGCCGTGGTACTCGAACACGCGCCGCAGGTCCCGGATCCGTGACAGCAGCGTCAGGTAGGCGAGGAAGATGGCGGTCCGCAAGAGCCCCTCGACCAGCCAGAACAGCCAGGAGGAGCCGAGCTGGTGGCGGACCAGGCTCGTCAGGCCGACCGGCGCGACGAAGAACAGCCCGATCGCGAACGCCAGCGAGAGCAGCACCGTCCCGAACCAGACGCCGCCGGAGATCACGTCCCCGTCCTCGGAGCCCTCGCTCGCCTCGGCGCCCGGCGCCGCGGGGACCTGGGCGTTGGCCGAGATCGCCAGCGCCTTCATCCCGATCGCCATCGACCCGACCAGCGCGACCACGCCCCGCAGGACCGGGAGCCGGTAGAGCCGCCGCCGAGCCGATCGCCTCGAACCGGTCGCGATCTGAAACCGGGAGATCGAGATCTCGCCGAGCGCGTCGGGCTCGATCGCCGGCTTGCGCACGGCCACCGCCCACGTCGAGATGCCGCGCATCATCACGCCTTCGAGCACGGCCTGACCGCCGAGCGGGGCATCCCGTACGGCGGTCAGCCGCGCTTGCGACCCGACGCGGCTCATGCTCTGAAGTGCGAGCGTCCTAGCTGGCTGTGGTGCCGGCGGTGGGCCGGGACTGGCGACGGCCCTTGGCGACCCGGCGCTGGAAGCGCTCGACCCGTCCGCCGGTGTCGACCAGCTTCTGACGGCCGGTGTAGAACGGATGACACGCGGAGCAAATCTCGACGTGGATCTGCTCTTTGGTGGAGCGAGTGACGAACTCGTTCCCGCACGTGCAGGTCACGTGCGTTTCGGTGTACGAGGGGTGGATGTCTGCCTTCATGATGTCTCTCAGTCTAGTAACCCGAGCGAGCCTCAGCCCGGCGGGCACGCGACCGTCAGCGCGTTGTTGGACCGCTGCGATTCGTCGACCGAGCCCGTCGGATTGGCCACGACCGTCGGCGGGCTGGTGGCGTCGCACGCCGGCCCGGAGAACCGTACGACGACGCTCTTGCCGGGCGCCAGCGAGCCGACCGACCTGGTCTCGGAGCTCGCGCCGGCGACGCCCGGATCGAACAGCACCGAGAACGGCCCCGAGGCGCTCAGCCCCTGGTTGACGATCAGCGCGAGGTAGCGGTCCCGCTGGGGCGCGTCAGCGACCGGCTCGACCTTGACCGAGCGCACCGCAAGGTCGGGCCGCAGCTCCTTGATCGTGCAACTGGAGCTGTTGAGCGTCGCCGTCCGGAGCACCTCGCCCTTGCTGCCGAGCCAGCGGAACGCGACCGCGTACTGGTAGCTGCCGCCGCCGAGGTTGTAGACGGGCTTCGACAGCTCCCAGATGTCGCCGGGGCGCTGCCCGAGCGTGGGGTCCGACGGTGTCAGCCATTGGCCCAGGCCCGCGGCGACGACAGCCGTCGCCGGCTCGCCCGCGGCAGTGAAGCTCAGGCTGAACTTGATCTCGAGTGTCTGGGTGCCGGTCACCGGTCGCATCGTCGCCTGCACCGAGACGTCGCGCTGCAGCGGGTTGATCGCCTGGTGACAGGCGATCGCGCCGAGCGCGTCACGGGGCGGCGGCGCCACGGCACGTGGCCGTGACGCGACGGCCGCCGGCGCGGCCACCGTCAGCGCGGCAGCCAGACAGGAGCAGATCATCGCGAGACGCTTCATCTACAACCCGTTAACCGCTGCGCGGGCCGGAAGTTGCAGCGAACGCCTAGGTCAGCTGATACAGCGGTCCGTCGCCGCCCTCGGGCGGGGTCAGACGTCCGCCCTTGGCCGTGATCGCGCCGCACTGGACGCAGTTGGTGTAGTTGACGGTCACGTCGACGAACCCGTCCTCGGGCGCGTCGTCGGGGATCTCGTAAACGCCGGCGGGGCACATGTAGCGCCAGCCCTCGGCGATCTCCCGCGGCACGTTCTTGTGGATCCGGATGTGATTCGGCGCGTCGTCGCGGGTCGCGTTGCCCGAGATGTAGACGCTCGAGAGCTTGTCGAACGTGTACTTGCCGTCTGGCTTTGGATACGCGTCGCGGGTGTCGCCGACGAACAGCGCCTCGGTGTCGTCGCGCAGCCACTGCTGGCGTCCGGGCGGGACCCTGCCCTTGGACATGATCGACGGGCCGGCCAGCAGGCTCCCCTTGATGAAGCCCTTCTGGAACGCCTGCCGCGTGTTGCGCACCTGGTAGAGCTCGGTGCCGACGCTCGACTCGTCGATCGCCTGCTCGTAGCTGTCCAGCGTCGCCTCGCCCTTCAGCGACCTGTAGATCGTCTCGGCGGCGAGCATCCCGGACTTGATGCAGTGGTGCACGCCCTTCAGCGCCGCGGTGTCGACCATCCCACCGGCATCGCCGACGAGGACCGCGCCCGGCATCGACAGCTTCGGCATCGACCAGTAGCCGCCGCCGGGCAGCGCCTTCGCTCCCCAGGCAGTGCGCTCGCCGCCCTCGAGGATCCCGCGCACGAGCGGGTGCAGCTTGAACGTCTGCAGCAGGTCGTGGGCCGAGGTCGTCGCGTCCTTGTAGTTGAGGTCGACCACGAACCCGATCGAGACCAGGTCGTCGCCGGTCTTCTCGTCCTTCATCGGGTAGATCCAGGTGCCTCCGAGCTGCCCGTACTTCGGCGAGATCTTCATCGGCCACGGCTGGGTGAACGTGTGGATCACGCGGTCCAGCGGCTTTGCGACCTTCCAGATCTCCTTGACGCCGAGCTCCCAGACCTGCGGCTCGCGTCCTTGCGCCAGGCCGAACTCCTTGATCGCGGCGCCGGTCAGATGGCCCCAGCACCCCTCGGCCAGCACGGTCACCTCGGCCTTGATGTCGGTCCCCGGCTCGAAGTTGGACAGCGCCTGCCCGTCCTTGCCGCGGCCCTTGTCACCCGAGCGGACGCCGACGACCTTCTCGCCGTCGACGACCAGCTGCGTCGCCGAGGTCTCGGTCAGCACGTACGCCCCGGCCTCCTCGGCCTGCGCCTGCTGGTAGCGCGCCAGCGCCGACACCGAGATCACCTCGTTGCCGTGGTTCTTGAAGTTCGGCACGAACGGGATCGGCACCGACAGCTTGGTCTTGGCGCTCGGCAGCAGGTAGACCGATTCCTTGGTGACCTCGCCGAACGCGAACCGCTCCTTGCGCCAGTCCTCACGTGATAGGTCCGGGAACAGCTCCTGCAGCGGGCCCGGGCGCATGACCGCGCCCGACAGGCTGTGACCGCCGCAGGTCTTGGCCTTCTCGATCACCGCGACCGGCACCTCGCCGAGCCGTTCGGTCAGCGCCTCGTCTGAGGCCAGGAGCTGCAGCAGCCGGTTGGCGCAGGCCAGGCCGGCGGTGCCGCCGCCGACGATCGCGACCCCGACGTCGATCCGCTCCTCCTCGCCGTCGAGTCCGCGCTTGACGAACTCCTTGACGACGTCGACGGGCGGTGGAAAGTCGATCGGCGCAGCCGGACCGTGGCTTGAGGACATCGCGCTCAGCTCGCCTTCTTAGCCTTGATCGCCGCGGTCAGCTTCGGCAGGATCTTGTTCAGATCGCCGACGATTCCGAGGTCTGAGAACTCGAAGATCGGCGCGTTGGCGTCCTTGTTGACCGCCACGATGTTCTCCGAGGACTGCATCCCGACCTTGTGCTGGATCGCGCCCGAGATCCCGGCCGCCAGGTACAGCTTCGGCGACACGGTCTTGCCCGTCTGACCGATCTGGGCCGCGTACGGGTACCAGCCCGCGTCCACGACCGCCCGAGTCGCCGCGACGGCGCTGTTGCCGCCGAACGCCTTGGCCAGCTCCTCGGCCAGCTCGAAGCCCTCGGCCTTGCCGAGCCCGCGGCCGCCAGCGATAAGAATGTCGGCGCCCTCGATGTCGACGTCGGCACCGCGCTGCTCGCCGCGCTGGACCATCGTCGCCTGCGCGGACCACGGCGAGTAATCGACGTCGACGTCGACGATCTCGGCCACGTCCGACGTCGGCGGCGCCAGCTCGAACGCGTTGATCCGGCCGATGATGATCCCCAGGTCGCCCCGATAGTGGGAATCGGAGATCTTCGAGTCCTGCAGGATCGGGCGCTCGGCGACGAGCTTTGCGTCGTCGACCTTGATCTTGATGACCTCCATCGTCACGCCGGCGTTGCGGCGGGCGGCCAGGCCGGCCCCGATCTCGAACCCGAGCAGCCCGCCGCCGAACAGCGCGTAGGAATGGCCGTGGTCTCCGATCACCTTGTCCATCGCGTCGATCACCGGCTGGGCCAGGCCCTCGGCGCCCTGAGCGCGGAACACCTTCTTGGCGCCGTAGTTGCCGACCGTCTTGCAGAGCTCGTCCGACAGGTCATCGCCGCCGACGACGACCGCGTGGCACTCGCCGCCGATCGCGGCGGCCTGCTTGGCCCCCTCGGAGACGGCGCCGAGCGAGTTCTTGTTGAACGCGCCCTCGTAGTGGAGCACGTACACCAGTACGTCTGGCATGTCTAGATCAACTTCCTTTCATCCAGCCAGGCGACGATCTTGGCGACCGTCTCGTCGGTGTCGTCGTCCTCGATGATCTGGCCGGCGGACTTGGCCGGCGGGTCATGGAAGTCGCCGCACCGCACGCGTGAGCCGTCGGTGCCGACCAAGGTCGGGTCGATCCCGATGTCGCCGGCCGCGACCGTCTGCAACGGCTTCTTCTTGGCGCCCATGATCGCCTTCAGCGACGGGTAGCGGGGCTCGTTGATCGCGTCGCCGACGGAGATCACGGCCGGCAGGGTGATCTGCACGGTGTCGTAGCCGTACTCGGCCTGGCGCTCGCAGGTCAACGCGGGCGCTTCTCCACCGGAGACGTCCATCTTGATCACCTGGGTCAGCGACGGCATCTTCAGGTGGTCGGCGACGACCGCGCCGATCGTGTAGCACTCACCGTCATCGGACTGCTGGCCGAGCAGTACCAGGTCTGGTGACTCGGACTCAAGCGCCTTGGACAGCGCATAGCCGGTCGCGGCCACATCCGAGCCGACCAGCGCGTCGTCGGTCAGGTGCAGCGAGCGGTCGGCGCCGAGCGACACCGCCTTCTGCAGCGCTCGGGTGGCCGTGCCCGGGCCCATCGTCACCGCGATGATCTCTGAGACCTCGACGGCGCCGCCCTCGCGGATCTGCATCGCGGCCTCGATCGCATGCGTGTCATACGGGTTCAGGTTGCGCTCGCCGGACCGGTCCATTCGACCCGTGGACGGGTCGATCCGCTTCTCGACGGCGGCGTCCGGAACCTCTTTGACCAGGACGCAAATTTTCAAGTGTGGCCTCCTATCGGTGTCCTGAAGTGGCCCGATGATACCGAGTTGACTGACGAGTCAATCGGTCGCCCGGGCCGCGAAGCTTGGCGTTTTTCTTCCGGGGGGCGGAGGCGAAACGCCAACCTTCGCCGATCCGACGGCCTACGCGCGAACCGCGCCGCGGATGAAGTCGATCGCAGCCTGCGCGGGCGCGCCGGGGGTGAACACCTCGGCGACCCCCAGACCTTTCAGCTGCTCGATGTCGTCGGCGGGGATCGTTCCCCCCACGGTCACCACCACATCATCGACGCCCTGCTGCGACAAGAGTTCCATGATCCGCGGCACGAGCGTCATGTGCGCGCCCGACAGGATCGACAGCCCGACCGCGTCGGCGTCCTCCTGGATCACGGTCTCGACAATCTGCTCGGGCGTCTGGTGCAGGCCCGTGTAGATCACCTCCATCCCCGCGTCGCGCAGCGCCCGGGCGATGATCTTCGCTCCCCGGTCGTGCCCGTCCAAACCGGGCTTGGCGACGACGACGCGGATCTTGCGGCCGGTGGCGGTCATGGTCAGTTGCCCCATGGGCGCAGCCGATCTTATCCGTGTTCACCCGTCGAGGATCCTGTGAGAGCACGCGGCCGACGAGCTGGCGACGCTCTCAGACACGTGCACGCGCCGTCCGGTCGCCAGTCGTCAGTCCCGCCGACCGGCCACCGCGACGCTCGCGACCGCTCCCGCGGCGGCGGCGCCCGCCAGCGCGGCGCCGGTCCGCAGCCGCCGGCCGAGCCGGTCCAGGCGCATCAGCTCCCAACCGCGTTCGCGCGCGATCGCCGCCAGCGCGCGGTCGGGGTTGACCGCGACCGGGTGACCGACCGCCTCGAGCATCGGCAGGTCGGAGACCGAGTCGGTGTAGGCGTAGCACTGGTCGAGGTCGATCCCCTCACGCGCCGCCAGCTCGCGGATCGCGTCGGCCTTGCCGGTGTGATACGCGAACAGCCCGGTCACCCGGCCGGTGTAGACGCCGTCGACGACCTCCGACAGCTCGGAGCCGATCGCGCCGTCGAACGACAGCACCCGCGCGAGGATCTCGGCGAGCTCCTGCGACGCGGCGGTCGTGATGTAGACGCGCCGGCCCGCGTCCTGATGCTCGTGCGCCACCGCCAGCATCCGCGGGTAGACGCGCGGCAGCACCCCCGCCAGCACGCCGGGACCGAGCCGCTGCAGATCCAGCACCCGGCGGCCGCTGAGACCGGTCGCGA
>Ga0302325_10016151_pt1 | contig 15844 bp, 8 predicted proteins | sample Palsa_T0_2_FD_201948 | JGI IMG/M metagenome (GOLD analysis project Ga0302325, IMG submission 201948) | Peat permafrost microbial communities from Stordalen Mire near Abisko, Sweden - Palsa_T0_2 | ecosystem: Environmental > Terrestrial > Soil > Palsa > Peat permafrost | place: Sweden: Abisko...
CATGATGTTGTAATTGCCGGATGTAGCGCCCGAAGCCGTGATGCCGTAAGCCCCGACGTTGCTGGACGCGAGCGCTGATGTGGACAACGTCAGACCGGAAATCGCCTCTGTGCCGTCGCCGTTGACCAGACCGGCGTAGTTGGCCGTCAGCGTCGGCAACGCGGCGCCGTAGACTTTTGACAAATCGTCGGCGGTGATCGTCAGCGGGGCTTCGGTGATCGTAAGAGTGCCGTGATCAAACGTGATATCGTAATTGTCGGATGTGGCTCCCGCAGCGGTGATTCCGTATGCCCCGACGTTGCTGGAAGCGAGCGCCGACGTGGACAAAGTCAGACCGGAAATCACGCCTGTGCCGTCGCCGTTGACTAGGCCGCTATAGCTTGCCGTCAGAGTCGGCAGCGCGGCGCCATAGACTTTGGACTTATCCACGGCAGTGATCGTCAGCGGCGCGGCCGTTACGGACAAATTGCCATCGTCGAATGCCAGCGAATAGCCCAGGAGCGAACTGAGCGTATTGCCGGCGATGTCGATCGTGTAGTTGCCGATGCCGCTGGAAGATGTCGCGGAGGTGGAAACCAGCGGCGCGCCGGAAACCGCCTCGCCGATCGTATCGGTCCCCACGAATCCGCTAACCGAATAGGTTAGGGTCGGATTCGCCTGGGCATACACCTTGGTCTGGTCCGTCGCGGTAAACGTAAGCGTGGGCGCAATGCTGTAGAGGAACTGGTCGCCGGATTCGGTAACACTCGATGGCGGATTGCCGGTGTATGTACTGTCATAGATTTCTCCCCCGCTCAAGCCGTCAAGAACGCTGTCAACCGGCGTGGTGGAATAAACAAGGAATCGCCCCGATCCCGGATCAATGTCCGAAGCTCCAGCATCATTGATGAAGTTTCGCCCGGCATCCAGCACAACAGTCGCGCCCGCGCCTGCCCCGGCGACCGAGTCATCCAGTGTGATGTCCGAAGAAGCGCCCGGCGCCACGAGCGTCACCGCGCCGGTCGTGTCTGTGAGCCCGGTGGTCCCGCTGATGCTTCCGACGATAAGGCTCGACGAATCCGTGAACTGGACGCTGCCCGCCGTGACGTCCCCGGCGATCGTGCCGACCGCATTGGACGCATCCGTCAACGTGAATGAACCGGCGCCGGTCAAAAGAAGATTTGGGGCGGTGAGTTCCGTTGAATCCAGATCAGCGCCGTCGTTGCCCGGATTGAGCGTCAAAGTATCGCCCGCGGAAACGGTGCGCGTCCCCGAGTTGTAATTGTTAATCGCGGCGATTCCGGAGGGCGAACTGGCATTCAGCGTAATGTCCCCTTGCACGGCGTTGATCGTGGTATCGACGTCGAGATTGATGCCATGGTTCCCCGGGATGGAGCCGTCGGCGAAGGTTCCGCCGGTTCCGTTGATCGTGATGCCGCCGCCGACGCCATCGGCCGTGATGGATGAGCCGTTCTGCAGCGTGAATCCGGCGCTGTTCAAAGCCCCGGAAGTTGATCCGGTCCCACTAATGACGATGGCATCGGCGGAGGTGCTGTCGGAGGTAATGCTGCTTGCGGCGGTTCCAGATCCCAGCGAGTTTTGATAGCGAATATTGACGCCCATGTTGCCGGTCGTTCCGCCGGTTGCGCCGACGCCGACGATCGTTACCGTGCCGGCGCCGCTGTCGACGGAACTGCCGTATTCCAACACGACGCCGACCGCGTCGTCAGGTGTGCTGGAGGTGGAACCGGTGCCAATAATGGAGATATTTCCGCCGGCCGAGTTGAGTGTGGATTGGTTGATAAAGACGCCCGAACTCGCGGCGATGGAGCCGCCCCCGTTGATTCCGTACGCCGCCGTCGTGCTCGGACTACCTCCGCCGCCCAGAGTGATCGCGCCGCCATTGGAGGATATCGCGCTGTCAATCACCTGAATATTTCCCTGTTGATTGGCGTCGCTGTCGGCATCGAGCGCGATATTGAGCGCACCGGCGCCATTAGCTTCTATGGCGCTTCCGGCGCTGAGCGTCACGTCTCCGAACGCCACCAGCGACAAGCTGGCGGCTGATGAGCCGGAATAGGTGATGCTCGTGGAAAGGTTAAGATTTCCGCTGGTCACTGTTAATACCGTGCCGCTCGCGCCGAGAGCGACCGGATTGTTGTAAGTCTGTGCCCCGGTCGTTGTGACGCCGCCACCGTTCATCGCGGTCGCGCCGGTGACGGTCAGACTTGCCAGCGCCTTATTCCCGCCGACAAACCCGTTGAATGTCACGTGCCCCGCGCCGGCGTTGACGGCCAGCGCGCTGGGAGCAAGGTTCGTCTCCACGAGGTACGGAAGATATTGGTCCGATTCCGAAAGGTCATTCCACAGCGCGTTGCTGCCGAGAAACTGGAGCGCGGACTCACCATTGTCGTTGATATTCGCTCCCCCGGAGTTGTTGGGCTCGCCGCCGTTCCAGTTGGTGAAAGCGCCGTTGATCGGGGTTCCGCCGCCGCCCGTAGGATTCGAGGTGAAAAACGGCAATCCATTTCCGCTATCCTCCAGTCCCTCGGGGCCGGTAACCCATCGCCAGACGGCGTTGGTTCCGATTCCGATGACTCGATGCCCGCCAAGCCATGCGGCAGTGTAATTCGCGGCGTTGCTGGCGATCGTGTTTTCCAGCGATGAGGTGATGGTCGCCAGATATGTATCGCCAACGGCAGCCGCCCCGCCGGTGGAGCCTTTCGCGTCAACCTCGGCCGTGTCCCAATTCTCGGAATCGTTGACCAGGGAATATGTATCCCCGGAATCCACGGTGCCTTGAAACGTGATGTCCGCACCTCCGCTGGTGACGGTCAGCCCGTCGGGATTGGCAATGAGAATCTGCCCATTGAACGTGACCGCGCCTCCGCTGGTCGAAATGGTTTGCGCGCTGGTTCCGTTGAAATATACGTCGCCGCCGACCAGCGCTCCGCCGGACGTTCGGCCGGTGCCGAAATTGATGTACCCCCCATTTGTCGTCAGATTTGCCCCCAGCACGATCGCGCCGGACGTACCCTGGTGGGCGTCGAAAATAAGGTTCAGCGCCCCGCTGGTCGAACTGATATCCTGATTGATAGTGATATTGTTATTGGCCTCCAGCTCAAGCGTGACGGCCGTGCCGCCGGAGGTTTTGGAGATGGCGGCATTGTCTGTGATATTGCCCAGATCGGATCCGCTGCTCCCGGTGCTGATCGTGACATTGCTGCCGTTATTGAGCGCGAATTCGATGTCCGACGCGGCGACGTTGCCCCCACTGGTGGTCGGCACCCAGGGACTGCCGCTGGTGTCGAATCCGCTGGTTGGACTACTGCTGATCGTGACGTTGTACGGATCGAGCAGCCATTCGCCCGCGTGGCCATCCGGCGCGGAAGCCGAGACCGTCGCCCCGCCGGTTTCCAGCGAGTATCCGGAGGTTTCAATTCGTCCGCCATTTCCGATTCCCGCGCCATCGGCCAGCAACTCCCCATAGACACGCGTGCTGGAAATCGGGTTGGTCACATCCGATCGCACGACGATCGTGCCGCCGTCGCCCGATTGCGTGGCTGATGCGTCAATCCTCGCGCCGGGTTGAACCATCACACCGACTGCCTGGGCAATCATCGGATTGTCGTTTTCCCAACTTCCGCCGACCAGTATCTCGCCTCCGCCGAACGCGCCGCTGGCGTTAAGACGGGATTCGCTTCCGATCAGTATGTCCTGTCCGGTGACGACGATCTGGCCGCCCTGCCCGGTCGTGGATGAAGCGTCGAGGGTTCCGTTATTGTCGACCTGTCCTGTTCCGGCCGCCGTGAGGCGGATGTGGCCGCCGACATTGTTGACACCGGTAGCCCGGATGATGCCGGTGTTGTTGATCGCCAGCGCCATGGCGTTGCCGCCGTTGGCGGTAAGTTGCGCAACCGTGGTCTGGATGATGCCGGTGTTGGTAACCGCCCCGGTGCCCCCGAGGACGCGCACGGTGATGCCCGGGGTGCCCGCCTGCTGCAGCAGCACTTCCCCGCCGCCCGCGAAGTTGACAGACCCGCCGGCGGCGGAGATCTGTCCCGAATTACCGACTTGCCGGGCGATAAACACTACGTCCCCGCCCGGCGTCGAAATTATCCCTCGGTTGACCACCGCCGCGGTGGAATCGCCCGAGAACAGCAGGTCGCCGCCGGCCATGAATGTCTGGCCGCTTACATCCAGCGCCGACGCGATAAAACCATGAACGTCAATCTGACCCTGGGGTCCGACCAGAACCCCGTTCGGATTGATGAGATATACGCTGCCGTTGGATTGCAGCGTTCCGTTCAATTCGCTGGGGTCTAGTGAAACGACGCGATTCAACACGGCCGACGATGCCGACGGAAGAACAAACCGCACCGTCTCCGATGCGCCGATCGAAAAATCGGTCCAGTTGATGATCGCGCGACTCGACGACTGGCGCACCAGAAGCGTGTTTCCCAAACTCGACACAACCGCCGAGCCCGCGACTACGCGGCCTCCCTGCGGAGCGCCCCACGCCCAACCAGCCGGCAACCCCACGATCAGCGGAGCGATCGCCCGCAGCAATGCACGCCGCGTTCGCGCAGTTGGTAATCTCATGGGACCGTTCCACCGGGAGAAACGAAGTTCATTCCGCGAATCCGCACCGTCCAACTATCGGTCCCGGAACTGCAACCGATCATTATTTGTGCTGGGTTCGCGCGCTCGCCACATACCGCCGGATGGGGAGCGATAATCAACGACTCATCAGTGTGTAAAGCGAACGTCGGCGCCTTGATGAAAGCGATTACTGCGACGATTTCGGCGGTTCCGTGCGCTTCTGCGACGGTGCCGTCAGTCTACCCCTCGGGCTTACAGGCCAACCGTGTTGAATCCCCCGTCCACATAAATGTTCTCCCCGGTCACACCGCTGGACAGATCGCTGAGAAGATAAACGGCCGTTTTGCCCACTTCATCTCCGTCGATATTTCGCTGGAGGGGCGCCTTGCGTTCGACATGGGCGAACATTTCGTCGATCCCGCCCACGGCCATGGCTGACAATGTCCGCACCGGCCCGGCCGAGATCGTATTCACGCGGATCTTTTTCGGGCCTAAATCGAATGCCAGATACGTCGCGCAGGATTCCAGCGCCGCCTTGGCCACCCCCATGACGTTATATCCCGGCACCACTTTCTCGCCGCCAAGATAAGTCAGCGCGATGATCGACCCGCCTTCGGGCATGAGCGGCGCGGCCCCCCGCGCCAGTGCAATCAGGCTGTACGCGCTGATATCCAGCGCCTGTGCGAACACCCCCCGCGGGGTGGATGTGAAATTGCCGTACTGCTTCTGTAAATACGCCCGGTCCGCGAAGGCCAGCGAATGCACCAGAAAATCGATCTTCTCAAACCGCTCCCGTGCCGCGGCGAAGAACTTTTCGATCTGGTCATCCTTGGCCACATCGATCGGATGCAGCCATTCATCGGGAAACCCCATTTCCGTCATGGCCTTGCGGACCCGCCGCTCCGATTTCTCGGGGTTGTCCATCGGCAGAAATCCGAACCCGCATTTGGCGCCCTGCCCAACCGCATGATGGGCGATATGCGCCGCGATGCTGCGATCGTTGGCGATGTTGAGGATTAATCCCTTTTTACCGGCCAGAAGGCTCATGTTGACTCCTTGAATAATCGATTTGCCGGGTTGCCTCCGGCAATCCCCCTCCAGCTTATGACGATAAGATTTCTGGTCAACCGCCTGACCACGGGATAAACTGATAACGTGCTTACCCTCCTCGTGCTGCAAGGTCCGGACAAGGGTCGCCGATTCGAGCTGCCCGACGCGCCGGTGTTGATTGGTCGTGAGAGCAGACAACTGCCGATCACCGACAACACCGTCAGTCGCCGCCATGCCGAGTTGTTGCCGGATGACGGCAACTGGATTCTCAAGGACATGGGCAGCTCCAACGGCTCCTACATCAACGGCACCCGCGTCAACAACCGCTTCCCGTTGAAGTTGGGCGATCAAATTCGCGTGGGGCGAACGCTCATGGTTTTCGGCGCCCAGCCGGGCGTCACGCGGTCCAGCGGCGGCAACGTCGCACTCGCCGGTGTCGAGGCTGGAATGGACAGTTCCATCATGCACACCGTCTCCTCCGCGGATGATTCGATGGTCCTGGCCGTCCCGGAGCCCGCCGCCGTCGCCATGACAAATCTCAAGGTCCTCTATCAACTCGGCGCCGCCCTCGGCAGCAGCTTTGGCATCGACGAGGTCATGGAGGTGGTCATGGACCTGGTCTTCGAAAATGTCAAAGCCGACCGCGGAATTGTCTTCCTCATCGGCGAAAAAGGCGAGTTGATCCCCAAGGTCGTTCGCACCCGTGAAGACCCGAGCCGCGACAACGGAAAGAACAAAGACAATGAAAAAGTCACCGTCGAAACAAACGAAAAGACCGTTCCCGAAAAAATTCACGCTTCCCGCACGATCATCAATCACGTCCTGAGCAGCGGCGAAGGTGTTCTTTCCAGCAACGCCATGGCCGACCGGCGCTTCTCCGCCGGAAAGAGCGTCCACAATCTCGGCATCCGCAGCGCCCTGTGCGTCCCCATCAAAGCCGCCCGGCTCTCGGGTAAAAGTGAATTCGAAAACCTCGGCGTCATCTACATCGACAGCTCCGTCAAGAATTACACCTATGCAACCGATCAGCTTCGCCTTCTGACGGCCATCGGTCTGCAGGCCGGCATGGCCGTCACCAACGCCCGCCTCTACCACGCCGGGCTCCAGGCCGAGCGTCTCGCCGCCGTCGGTGAAACCACCGCCGCCCTGTCTCATTCCATCAAAAACATTTTGCAGGCCCTTCGCGGCGGCGCGGATGTCGTCGAAATGGGTCTCCGCGCCAATAACCTCACGCAGGCCGCCAAAGGCTGGCGCGTCGTTGATCGCAACCTGGAAAAAATCTACAACCTCACGATGAATCTCCTCGCCTACAGCCGGCCGCGCGAGCCAAAGCTCGAGCAGATCAACCCCAAGGTCCTCATCGAAGAATGCCTTGAACTCGTCGCCGCCGCCGCCAACGATAAGGGAATCATGGCCGTCGCCGACGTCGAGCCGGACCACCCCGCCTTCCCGGCCGATCCGGACGGACTTCATCAGGTTTTGATGAATCTGCTGATCAATTCTCTCGATGCCGTCGAGCCTAAGAAGGGACTTGTTCGCGTCGTCTGCCGCTACGACACCGAGAACAAGCAAACGATTATTGAGGTCATCGACAACGGCGCCGGCATCTCGCCCGGCATGCTCAAGCACGTGTTCGAGCTGTTCCATTCCACCAAGGGCAACCGCGGCACCGGCCTGGGCCTGGCCGTCGCCAAAAAAATCATCGACGAGCACGACGGCTCCATCACCGTCAAAAGCAAACAGGGCGAAGGCACGACCTTCACCATCCGACTGCCCGTCTACTCCGCGACCATGTCCGACCCCTCGCATACCCACGGACCGGCGAGATAAAACGCGGCGCACATCATGGGAGATCGTCAACGTTCTCAACGGGGCGGGCGGTTCAGGCTCCAATCGAATCCAAGATTCTCCACCCGCGTCGCTCCCACGATTGGCGAATCGTTTTGAACGTATGGCTGCAGCGCCTGCAGGATTCCAGTCGGCGCGACGCCAAGCATCTTCTTGAACCCGGCCAGAAAATCCGAACCGTGCATCGTCACCAACAGGTCGTTCAGCTTCACCGCGTCTCCATCTCGCACCGCCGCCCGCGGATCGCTCAAATATCGCTGCCCCTGATCCACCAGCTCCGCATCCAAAACCGCCCCATCATACGGCGTCGATCGCAGCGGCGGACATGAACTGGCGCAAAAGCTCAACGCGAAGAATATTCGCGGATCGGCCGCCGGTTCAAGCTCGTTCCGAACCAGTTCATCGAGAGTCATCGGCTGCCCGCCAAATGTGAACTGCTCGTTCCGGAAAATCCACCCCGGTGGCTCGCCGATCAGCATCGTCCCGGGATAATTGTGTTCGATCACTGCGTATATGCACATGGTATTATACGCGTTGATCCAGTACGCCAACCGGTCGTTGGCGGTCGCGAACAACTCCGGATGATTTTCCGGCGAAACCGCGTTGATCAAACCGATATACGCCATCAGCGGCCTCCGCGCGCCCTCCGCATCGGATTGCACGACATTCCACTTCACATACCCATCGGGTGTGCTGATAACTGAAAGTACGCTTGCCCAATCCGCGTCGCTGAATGTCGTTGGAATTTCCGCCGGCGCGATCGGCGATGTCTCGGAGTTCCCCGAATGGCAACCGCTCAGCGCGAAAATCACCATCAATCCAGCGACGAACCCCACCGCTGATTTTTCGATGGCGCTACTCAATGTCATTGCCATTCCTAATCACTTGAAGCCCAGCACATCGCTCATGAAATATCGGCCGGGCTTGCGATCGCTGAGCCATTTGGCCGCGCGCATCGCTCCCAGCGCGAAGGTATCTCGGCTGGTCGCGACGTGTCCCAGCTCCACTCGCTCCCCGAGCGCCGCAAAATAAATCGTGTGTCTCCCCACCTCGTCGCCCAGCCGCAGCGAATGCATTCCGATCTGGCCGGATTGACGCGAATCGTCATCGCCATGTCGGCCGTAGACCAGCGACTTCCTCGATTTCCCGCTCGCTTTCAGGATCGCATCCGCCAGCGCCAGCGCCGTCCCGCTCGGGGCGTCCTTTTTGAACCGATGATGAAGCTCCACGATTTCCACATCGTAATCCTCTCCCAGCCCCTGCGCCGCCAGTGCCGCCAGTTTCAGCAGAATATTCACGCCAACGCTCATATTGGGCGCTTGCAGGATGGGAATATTTTCAGTGGCCACGTCGATGGCCGCATGGTCCTTCTCCTTCAAACCGGTGGTTCCAATCACCATGGCGATTCCCCGGTCGTGACAGGTTTTAAGCCATCGCCGCGTCGAGCCGGGCGCCGTGAAATCAATCAAAACATCCGGCGTCGGTCGAAGATCGAACGTGATCGGCAGCCCGCACGCACCGATCCCCGCGACTTCACCCGCGTCCTGCGCAAGTTCCGCACAATCCGGCCTGTCAATCGCGGCCACCAGCTCGAAAGCCTTGTCCGATTTCGCCAAAGCGACCAGCCGCTTCCCCATCCGCCCGCAGGCCCCGGTGATCGCCAGTTTAATTGCCGTCATTATTCCCTCCCATCGCTTTAATAATCGCCTCAAGATCATCTTCCACCTCCACCGGTGGATTCGCCAGCCTGACTTCCGGCTTCGTACGGGGCGCGCTCTCCTGAACGGCGCTCAAATCGACGCCCGTATGATATTTCACCGTGGCATTGGGATCTTTCAACTCATGTCCCGTCAGAATGCAAACCACCTGCTCGTCGCGGCCGATGGTTTGCGATTCACGCAGCCGGCGCAGACCCGCGACGCTGGCCGCGCTGGCCGGCTCGCAGCCGAAGCCGCAGCGGGCGACCATCGCGCGATATTCCAGAATCTCCTCATCGCTGACTTCCAGCGTCACGCCGTTCATGATCTCCAGCGCCCGCAGCGCCTTCGGAAGATTCACAGGCCGGCTGATTTCAATGGCGCTGGCGATCGTGTGCGGCCGATAGTTCGACTCTGCCAGGGCCGCATAATGCCCCTGGATGATCTTCGCGTCGAACGCCCCGCCGTTCCATTTCAATCCGCGCCGGCTGACCAGTTCGTAGAGCGTATTGGCTCCGCTGGCGTTGACGATCGCCAGGCGCGGAATTGTCTTCAGCAATCCCAGCTCCTTCAGTTCCGAAAACGCCTTGCCGAACGCCGAGCAGTTCCCAAGGTTTCCGCCGGGAACGATGATCCAGTCCGGGCTTTGCCAGTCCAGCGCTTCCAGCACGCGATACATGATGCTTTTCTGTCCCTCCAGCCGGAACGGGTTCACGCTGTTCATCAGATAAATGCCCAGTGCCGGCACATCCACCGCGATCTGCCTGATGCGGCGCAGGCAATCGTCGAAATCTCCGTGTATCTGCAGCGTCAGCGCCCCATAATCCAGCGCCTGACTGAGCTTTCCGAGCGCGATTTTCCCGCTGCCGATGAAGACAATCCCGCGCATTTGCGCCAAACTGGCGAACATCGCCAGCGACGCGCTGGTATTCCCCGTCGAAGCGCACGCCACCTTCTTCGCTCCCACCATTTTCGCGTGGGTGAACGCAGCCGTCATGCCGTTGTCTTTGAAGCTGCCGCTGGGGTTCAGCCCTTCATACTGCAGCAGTAATTTTCCCTCATCCATCCCCATTTGCCGGGCGAGCAGGTCCGCCTGTTGGAGGACCGTCCGTCCCTCGCCGATGGTGACGATCTCCTCTTCCCGCCGATAAAACGGCAGCAGTTCACGGAACCTCCAGACCCCCGAAAAATCGAGCGTCCCTTCCACCCCCACTCCCTTGGTGCTCCAGCGATGCTCGAAGAATCCCAGCCCCTTGATTCTCGGAAGTTTCCCCCAGTCATACTGGATATCCAGCAGCCCGCCGCATCGAGGGCATGAAACCAGAACCTGGCCAACATCAAACGTGCCCCCGCAAGCGGGATTGATACATTTTTGAAACGCAGTCTCGCTCATTTCTCCGCGTAAACTTATGTCGGCCTTCGCCAAACGTCAAAACACGACGGATGATCCAGCGCGTATCAGACCCTCTTTTCAACTTTCAATTCTTTCGAAACTTACCACAACAAATTTGCTCTTGCCGGCCAATCCATGATAATCCCCCCGCAATGGCATTAGCGCTTGAAGCCCTCGCCGATTGCGTCAAACCCCAGCTCGACGCGGTGGAAAAGATGTTCGCCCGCGAGCTTACCAGCGGCGTCTCCTGCGTTAATTCGCTTGTGAAGCATGTCGGCCGATTCCGAGGAAAAATGCTGCGACCGATGCTGGTCCTCCTCGCCGGTAAAGCGTCCGGAAAACTCGAGGATGCCCACATCGTGCTGGCGACCGTCGTCGAGATGGTTCACATGGCCACCCTGGTCCACGATGATGTCCTCGACGAAGCCGAGCTGCGCCGCAAGGGCGCAACCATCAACCACCTTCGCGGCAACGAAGCCGCCGTCCTGCTGGGCGATTACCTCATCAGCCACAGCTTCCATCTCTGTTCCAGTCTGGATTCCCAGTTCGCCTCGCGCATTATCGGCCGCACGACCAACCAGGTCTGCGAAGGCGAGCTTCTGCAAATCCACAATCGAAATAATCTCGATCTCGACGAAGAAACCTATTTGCAGATCATCACCTGCAAAACGGCCGCTCTATGCGCCGCTTGCTGTCTGCTGGGCGCGTCATTCGCCGGGGCCGACGAAACAATGACGGAAAATCTTCGCCACTACGGCCTCTGCGTCGGGACCGCGTTTCAAATACAGGACGACATCCTCGACATCGTCGGCCAGGAATCGACCGTCGGCAAAACGCTCGGAATTGACGTGCAAAAGGGAAAACTGACGCTGCCGGTCATCCATTTTCTGCGCAGCGCACCGCGGGAACACCGCGTCCTTCTGCGTTCGCTGCTGAAAAGTCGCGATGCCGACAAGGTGGAGCGCATCCGCAACCTGATTATACCCAGCCCCTCGGTGCGATACGCATCGGCACGCTCAAAACTTCTGATCGATCGCGCCCGCGCCGCGATCGGCGCCCTTCCCGATTCCCCCGCCAGGCAAATCCTCGACACCCTCGCGGAATTCGTCATCAGCCGGCCGATGTGAACGATCCCTCGCTTTCATTCGCGTCGCGTTAATCCTGGCGGAGCCGGCAAGGGTTTTTGCCATTTCAGTTTCCCGGCGGGATAATAAGCCACTCGAAAGATGGGCTGCGCATCACCGTGGAGCGCCCGGGCATGTTGGAATCAACTGGTAAATTTTTCTGCGGCGGCTGTCAACATGCCATGACCTGGAAACAGGAATTCGCCGGCAGGCGGATCAAGTGCAGGCACTGCGGGCACGCGATGGCGATCCCGGCGCTGCCCGCGCGGTCGAAGCCCCAACCGCAGGAGGATGACCTGTATGCTCTGTCCGAGTTGGCGTCGGACGCGCGCTCTGCGGCGGTGAACCTGCCCCGCACGATCGTCGAGGCCGCCGCCGACACGCCGGTTCCGGCCAAGAAACCTTCCCGTTCGGGAATTCCCCTGACGTACCAGAGCGGCCCGACCACCCGCGACACCCAGCGCGCGGCGGCCAATTCACAGATCGATCCGAATCGCGATCTGTATGTCCCCGTCGCGCTGCTCATTGTCGGCACGCTCCTCTACATCGGATACTACGCGATCCATTACAACCTCGGTGGAATCGCCGTCATTTCGACCAGCATCGGGCTGACCGTCATGACCCTGCTGGAAACGGCCGTCCTATTTGCGTTCGCGCTGGCCATCGCGGGGCCGCTTGGCGTCAGTTTTGGCGGGGTCGGAACGGCCCTGTTGAAACTCGCCGCCATCGCCGTCTTCTGCGATGGAATGACCACCTGGGCGGACGGGCTTTTCTCGAAATATGCCGGGAACCTGGCCGGTGGTGGACTGCTGAGCTTCGGCATCATCGGCTTTCCAATCGCCATCGGCGCCTATTGGACGCTGCTCATCTATCTATTCAGCATGGATCCGGGCGACTCGTGGATGGTCGTCGTTATCCTCGCCGTGTTCTATCGCATTTTGCGAGTCGTTCTGCTGCTGCTCTTGTTGCGGTTCATCCTGAGCTTCGGAGGAATCGCGGGCTCGGCGATCGGGCTGCCGTCGTTGGGCGGCGCCCAGGTCAGCAACCCCATCATCGACGAGGTCGACAACGCCAAGGCGCAAAATGTCCTGCATGAAGCCCGCAAATACGCCGCGGACAATGGGCGTGGGGCCGAGAGTCCGAGCATCAACGCCTGGTATGCCGCGGGCGCAACCAACGTGTGGTTCCAAACCGACCGCGACATCAACGGGCACGGCCCCGCGTTCCGAATCGTCGTCGAGTTGCCGGATGACAAAATCAGCCGGGCGAAGTGTTACGACGTCGCCAGAACCTATTGCAACAACAACGGCGAATCGTTCATCGCGCAGGGATTGCAGGACAAGGGCGACCCCTATCTCCTGATGCCATTGCCGTAGCAATGCGGTATAAAAATGCGGCGAAAACATATCGGAGCGTCACTTCTTCGCAACCGCCACTTCCGTCGTCTCAGCCGCGGTTTCCACGGTGCATCGCTCCGGCGGATTGTCATTCAGAATCCGCTGGACCTCCAGCATCGTCGCCACCGGCCTGCCGGCGATCGCGGTAATGACCGTCCCCGCCGAAACCCCCTGCTTTTTCAGCGGGCTGTCGTCCTGAATGCCCAGCACCAGAATCCCCGCTTGATGTTTTTCATCATTGGCCGCCACCGGCCAATTCGCCGGCACCGGACCCAGCACCATTCCCCGCCAATACATCCGCTGGTTCTCATTATAAACCGCATATTGAACCGGCCGCTTCACCGGAACGAGGCCGACAAGCATCCGTATCCCATGGCGCACGATGCCGACATCCGTCATTTGCCCAACCGGCGCGGCCCCCACCATCCGCACAAACCGATCGGTGTCCGTGATCGTCACCCCGTTGAGCTGAACGATCAAATCCCCCGCCTGCAGCGCCGCGGCCGCGGGTGAGCCTTCCTCCACCGATTCCACGCAAACGCCAATTGGCGCCCGCAGGTCCGCATCGTGCCGCTGCTGGGGAGTGGTCGCCGCCACCGTGACCCCCATATATCCATAAACCATCTCACGCCCCTGTTCCAGTTGCTTGATCTCAAATAGAAGATCGCTCGTGATCGGGAGGGCGAAACCGATTCCATTCGTCTGCTTCTGCGGAAGGATCACCGCCGTGTCGATGCCGATCACGTCGCCGTTCAGGTCCAGCAGCGGACCGCCTGAGTTTCCGGGATTGATCTGTGCCGTGGTCTGAATGAGATTCGAATAAAGCCGGTCTTCCTTGTTGGCCAGCCGCGGAAGCGAGCGGTCTATCGCACTGATCACGCCGACGCTCAGGGCCATCTGCCCCTCCGTCGCCAGTCCATACGGGTTTCCCATCGTGACCGCCCATTGCCCGCGCTGGCACGGAGCGGCCGCGAATCGAACTGTCGGCAAATGCGCCGCGGGAATTTTCAGCACCGCCAGATCGCCGCGCGGATCGGCCCCGACCACGATCGCCGGATAAACCTTGTGGTCATCCGTCGTGACCCAGAACTGCTGCGAATCCTCGATGACATGTTCGTTGGTGACGATGAATCCATCGGAATCGACGATGAACCCCGTGCCGATCGTCCGCGTGGTTTTTTCCAGCAGCGTCTGGAGCCGCTGCGGGTTCATCTCGTCCGAGCGCACCGTCGCATCCAGATCAGTCGCCGTTTCAGCCGCCGAGATCGAAACTACCGCCGGGGCGATCCGCCGGCCGATCGATTCAAATTTGCCCTGCAGCGACGTCAGCTCCGAAACATCGGAGTCTTCAATCGCCTCGGCGGAATCATCGGAATTGACCTCAACCCGGTCCGCGCGGGGAACCATTCTGGGCGGCGTGTCCGGACCCATGGCGGCGGCCCAGCTCGACCCGGAATATCTCACCCGCGTCGAGACGCCGATCACCAGCGCAAACCCGGCCAATGTCGCGGCCCAGAGATGCTTTTGTCCGAACAGACGATGACCCATACCGGGCCATTATCGGCCATCCGGGGCCGCGCCCTTGCAATTCCAATTCCAGACGCTCGGGACGCCTATTCCTCCACCGGCGGCTCGATTCGCCGCGAATTGCTCAAAAGACCCTTGGCTTGCAACACCGCCTGGCGGATTTCCTCGGCGACCTCCTTATTATCCTTGAGGAACTGCTTGGAGTTTTCCCGCCCCTGGCCCAACCGCACGTTTTTGAAATTGAACCACGCCCCGCTCTTGTCCACGACATTGGCCAGGACGCCCAGGTCCAGAATATCCCCTTCATAGCTGATGCCGTGATCGAACATGATGTCGAACTCCGCATCCCGGAACGGCGGAGCGATCTTGTTTTTGACGACCCGCGCCCGGGTGCGGTTTCCAACCGAAACTTCGTTTTCCTTGATCGTTCCCGTGCGGCGAACATCGATGCGGATGCTGGCATAAAACTTCAGCGCCCGGCCCCCGGGAGTGGTCTCGGGGTTTCCAAACATTACCCCGATCTTTTCGCGAATCTGATTGATGAAAATGACCGTCGCCCGGCTCTTGGAGATCGCGCCCGTGAGCTTGCGCAACGCCTGGCTCATCAGCCGAGCCTGCAAACCCATGTGCGAATCGCCCATTTCGCCTTCGATTTCCGCCCGGGGAATCAGTGCGGCCACCGAATCGATCACGATGACATCCACCGCGTTCGATCGCACCAGCAACTCGCAGATTTCCAGCGCCTGCTCCCCCGTATCCGGCTGCGAAACCAGAAGATCATCCAGATGAACACCCAGCCGCTTGGCCCACGATGGGTCCAGGGCATGCTCGGCGTCGATGAAAGCGGCCACGCCACCAGCTTTTTGCGCGCTGGCGATGATATGAAGCGTGAGGGTTGTTTTGCCGCTGGATTCCGGCCCGAAGATTTCCAGCACCCTGCCGCGCGGAACGCCATTGCCGCCCAGGGCGATGTCCAGGCTCAGCGCCCCTGTGGAAATGCCATCCACATTGGCCTTTGCATCGCCATCCAGCTTCATCACAGCCCCTTTGCCGAACTGCTTTTCGATTTGCTGGACAGCGCGGTTCAGCGCTGAATCCCGCGCAGCATCATGCGCCGCACCCTTGGGCGATTCCTTCTCCTTCATCTCCCGCACAACGGGAGCAGGCACCGGACGGGTGGCGGCCGGGGTGGACGCGGACTGGTCCTTCTTCACATCCGTCTTTTCG
>Ga0302325_10016152_pt1 | contig 15843 bp, 20 predicted proteins | sample Palsa_T0_2_FD_201948 | JGI IMG/M metagenome (GOLD analysis project Ga0302325, IMG submission 201948) | Peat permafrost microbial communities from Stordalen Mire near Abisko, Sweden - Palsa_T0_2 | ecosystem: Environmental > Terrestrial > Soil > Palsa > Peat permafrost | place: Sweden: Abisko...
CACCAAAACGGGCAACAGCCACGTCCGGCGCGTGCTGGTGGAGGCGGCCTGGAATTACCGCTTCCCGGCCCGGGTGAGCCGGATCCTGCAAGTGCGTCAGGAAGGTCAACCCAAGGCCGTGCGCGAGCTCTCGGGCTTCGTCTGGGACATCGCCCGCCAAGTCAAACCGATCGCATGAATACTCAGCCGCATTGAGATCCCTTGCAGGCAGGAGGGCACAGCGCCCAGCCATCTTCATCATTCGAACCGACAACGCACGGGTCACGCGACACGAGAGCACCGATGAGGGGAATCCTCGACGTCGCTACGTGGGCATCCGCGTGATGATCCCCGACACTAGAGCGAGGCAGCCCCGCGACGGATAAATGAATTGCGGTAACCAACCCGCGGATATCAGCATGATCCATCGTCGCCGCAAATCCTCTCGCGTCGCGTGTCCCTTGCGCTGTTGCATCTTCAACTGATTAACATTTGATCACGAAAACCGTGAGAAAAAAGCTCGCCCTCTTGACAACGCACAGGCCATATCAGCGACTGTGTCCGAAACATAAGCGGGCGCATCCAACGCGCCGTATCGCCAATGGTTGAATTCGGGGCACGCGCTGCTGTGCGGCGGGCCGTAGGAACCATCCGGCTGCGGGCGATCATCGCCTGCGGCAAGGAGTCTGGATCTGGCTGGTAAATTCAAGCGCTGGCTGGCACGACGCCCGCGCCTCGGGAGCTGACGCTTTGAGTCGCGCCGGACATCAATTCAAGAGGCGGCCGCTCAAGTCATAGGCGCCGGCGGAGAGAATCTTTACATCCGCCCAGTCGCCTATTGCCAGCGCGCCCGAGCGCGCGATGCGCACCACACCGTCTATTTCAGGAGCATCCGCAGCGCTCCTTGCGATGGCGGTTCCCCCGTCGACCCCGTCGACCAGCACGCGCATGCGGCTACCGACGTGCCGCTTTAGCCGCGCGGCGCTGATGGCGCTCGCTTTTTCCATGAAGCGCGCGTAGCGCTCCTCCTGCAGCGGCGCGGGCACGTGATTGGGGAGCGCGTTCGCGGCCGCGCCCTCGACCGGGGAGTATTTGAAGCAGCCCACGCGGTCAAGCTGTGCCGCCTCCAGCCAATCGAGCAGCTCGGTGAACTCAGCTTCGGTTTCGCCCGGAAATCCCACGATGAAAGTGCTGCGGATCGAAAGCTCCGGACATAGCGCGCGCCACGCTTGAATCCGCGCCAGCGTGTCTTCGGCATGCGCGGGGCGCCGCATGCGCTTCAGCACGCTGGGACTACCGTGCTGAAACGGCACATCGAGGTAGGGCAGTACGCGCCCTTCGGCCATCAGAGGAATGACGGCGTCGACGTGCGGATAGGGATAGACATAGTGCAGGCGCACCCAGGCGCCGAGGGACCCCAGGCCGCGCGCCAGATCTATGAAGCGGGTCTCATAGGTTTCATCGCGCCACGTCGCCGATCGATAACGCAGATCGGCCCCGTAGGCACTTGTATCCTGCGAGATCACGAGGAGCTCCTTCACCCCCGCCGCCACCAGCCGCTCGGCCTCGCGCAACACCTCGTCGATGGGTCGGCTTGCGAGCCGGCCGCGCATGGACGGGATGATGCAGAAGCTGCAGCGGTTGTTGCAGCCTTCGGAGATCTTCAGGTACGCATAGTGCCGCGGCGTCAGCCGGATGCCCTGCGGCGGCACGAGATGAGTAAACGGATCGTGGCGCGGCGGCACGTGCTCGTGCACCGCATCCATCACATCCTCGTAGGCATGTGCGCCGGTGACTTTGAGGACGCGCGGGTGCCGCGCGAGGATACGCTCGGGTCGGGCGCCCAGGCATCCCGTGACGATGACGCGGCCATTTTTCTCCAAGGCCTCGCCGATGGCATCTAGTGATTCATCGACGGCCGCATCGATGAAACCGCAGGTGTTGACCACGACGACGTCCGCAGCGGCATAGCTTGCGGAGATTTCGTAACCTTCCGCGCGCAGGCGCGTCAGGATGCGCTCCGAATCAACGAGCGCTTTGGGGCAGCCGAGGCTGACGAATCCGACTTTCGGTGCACCGTCCAGGGAAGGTCCTTGTGCGCGCGGCTTTGGAAAAAGGGTCGCCATGCTACCGGGACCGTGCCCCGCGCGCACGCTTGTCGCCGCTACCGCGCCCTGCGCAATGGCGCGGCGGCCCGGGTTCGGCCTAGGGCCAGTCCCGGACGGTGCGCAGTATGAAGTAGAGCGCCAGGGCCACGAGCGGTATCAGGAGCCAAGGCCACACCGCTGTAACGCGCTCGCCGGGTGCGCGGGAGGGCTCGGAGGCGTGCTTGACCATCGCCGCTCAGCGCGAATAAATCGCGGTGATATCGGCCTCGCCAATCGCATTCGCGTGCACATTGAAGGCGATGAATGCGGCTGATGCGTCACCCGGCACCTCCACGAGCTTCGGCACCTTCAAGGCGTAGAGCTGGAAGTGATAGTGGTGCACCTTTCCCGGCGGCGGGCACGGGCCGCCATAGGCATAGGTGCCGAAGTCGGTCCGTCCCTGCAGGGCGCCGATGGGCAGCGCTTTAGTCTTGGGATCGCCCGCGCCAGCCGGTAGGGAGCCCGTCGATGCGGGAATATCGTAAATCACCCAATGCCACCAGCCACTGCCGGTGGGTGCATCGGGATCATGGACCAGCAGCGCGAAGCTCTGCGTACCCTCAGGTGCGTGGCTCCAGCTCAATGCGGGCGAGATGTTGTTGCCGCTACAGCCGAATGAGTTAAATACCTGTGCGAGCGCCATCTTGCGCCCCGGAGCGATGTCGGGGCTGGTGAGCGTAAAGCCACCGGCTTGCTTGGCAGCGTCCGCGGTGTGCAGAAACGCTGTCATTGCGAAGGTGCCCGCAATCAACGCTGCTCGCCACATGGTGTTCTCCCATTTTTGCGTGGTCAGCGCCTAGTTTGACGTCCATGCGCCCGTCTCGCAAACCTTTGCCTCGTCGTGCATAGTCGCGCCCGACACTTCCCAGGCAGGCGCTGGTCGTGGTGAAAATACTGGGAATCGCGGGGAGCCTGCGGCGCGCATCGTTCAATGCGGCGTTGCTGCGCGCGGCGGTGGAGGTTGCGCCCGCGGGCACGAGTATCGAGATCGCCTCGATCCGCGACATACCGCTCTACGACGCGGACCTGGAGGCGCAGGGGATTCCGCCAGCAGTTGCCGAGCTCAAGGATAAGGTAGTCGCGGCCGATGCCCTGCTGCTGGTCACACCCGAGTACAACAATTCGATTCCCGGGGTCTTCAAGAACGTCATTGACTGGCTGTCCCGGCCGCCTGCGGACGCGCCGCGCGTGTTCGCCAATCGTCCCGTGACGCTCATTGGGGCGTCTCCCGGACGATTCGGCACGGTGCAGGCGCAGCGCTCATGGCTGCCGGTGCTGCGCACTTTGCGCATGCGCCCGTGGTTCGGCACGCCGCTGTACGTCTCCTCGGCAGCGAGCGTATTCGACGCGCAGGGCCGCCTTGTCAATGCGGAGGTGCGGATGCACCTGGAGCAACTGCTTATGGATTTCGTACAGGCGATCGGCTGAGCAGATCAAGCGCAGCGCGCGCGCGTGACGCGCTCGCTCGACGCCGGGTGTCTTGCGAGCGCATCCGGCGGCCGGATTGGCCGGCGCACGAGCTCGCCGCTGCAGTTCGGGCACTTGCCGTTCAGAACCTCGCGCGCACAGGTGTTGCAAAAGGTGCATTCGAAGGAGCAGATCATCGCCTGCAGCGACTCAGCCGGAAGATCGCGGTCACAGCACTCGCAGTTGGGACGCAGTTGCAGCATGCCAAGCCCCTCCTCTACAGTGATCGCGCAGATGCTACACGTCCGCTCCCGGTCACGAGCAGATCCCGCGGCGACGCGCTTCGATCGCGATTATTACCGGCGCTATTACTTCAACCCGCGCACGGCAGTCATCTCGCGCGCCGAAATGCGCGCTCGCGCAGCTCTCATCGCCGCATACACGCAGCATATCGGCCTGCCCGTGCGGCGCATTCTTGATGCCGGCTGCGGCACCGGCGCCATGCGCAGCACGCTCCTGCGGCGCCTGCCGCGCTCAATCTATGTGGGGCTGGAGACGAGCATGTACCTCTGCCAGCGCTATGGCTGGGAGCAGGGCCGCGTGGAGACGTATCATCCGCAGGCGCCCTTCGAACTCATCGTCTGCTACGACGTCTTGCAGTATCTTGATGATCGCGGCGCAGCTGCTGCGATTGCGAATCTGGCGCGCCTGTGTCGAGGTGTTCTCTACTGCACCGTGTTGACGCGGCAGGACTGGCTGCACAACTGTGATCGCAGGCGCACGGATGCCAATGTCCATCTGCGCACCGGACGGTGGTACCGCGCGCGACTGCGCCGCGGCTTCCGCGAGATCGGCGCCGGCTTCTGGCTCGCCCGCGCGGCGCCACTTACGATCTGGGAACTTGAATCGGCAGGAAGCTAGCGGGGCAGGAAAACTCAAATGGCAAATTATTCGGCAAAGATCAGCTGGCTGCGCGGTAGCGCAAACTTCATCGACAATCTCTACAGCCGCGCGCATTCCTGGCAATTTGACGGCGGCGTTGAGGTGCCGGCATCGGCCTCCCCGCATGTGGTGCCCGTGCCCATGTCGGTTGAAGCCGCGGTCGATCCGGAGGAGGCCTTCATCGCGGCGCTCGCGAGCTGTCACATGCTCTGGTTTCTGTCGCTGGCGGCGGCGCAACACCTGCTGGTCGACCGCTACGTGGATGAGGCTGTCGGCGTCCTCGGCAAGAATGCCGCGGGCAAGGTCGCGATGACCTTGGTGACGCTCAAACCGCGAGTCGAATTCTCCGGGGAGCAACGGCCGACGCGCGCCGCCTTCGAGGCTCTGCACCACAAAGCTCACGAGAAATGCTTCATCGCAAACTCGGTGACGACCGAAGTGCGCTGCGAACCGGTATTCGAGTGAACGCCCACTCGGCGCTGCAATTCAAGGACCATTTCTCGCGCCTTGCGGCGACCTATGCGAGCTTTCGGCCGCGCTACCCGCCTGCGCTCTTTGATTATCTTGTTGAGTCTTGCCGGCGGCACGAACTGGCGTGGGACTGCGCCTGCGGCAGCGGGCAGGCGAGCCTTGATCTCGCCGCGCGCTTCGATGCCGTGCTCGCAACCGATGCGAGCGCCGCCCAGGTCGCATCAGCGCCGCCGCATCCCAAAGTTCGCTACCGCGTCGCGCCGGCCGAGGACAGCGGCCTTCACGCCGCATGCGCCGACATCGTGACTGTCGCGCAGGCGCTGCACTGGTTTGAGCTTGGGCCTTTCTACGCCGAGGTCGAGCGCGTGCTGCGTCCGCGCGGCGTGCTTGCGGCGTGGACCTACGGTGTAATGCACGTGGCGGGCGAGCCCATCGACCGGCAGGTGCAGGAGTTTTATTGGGACATACTGAAGGGCTACTGGCCGGCCGAGCGACAGCTCGTCGAGAGCGGCTATGAAACTTTGCCGTTCATCTTTGCGGAGCTGACGCCGCCGACGTTCGTCATGCAGGAAGAGTGGTCGCTGCGGCAATTCATCGGCTACGTCCGCAGCTGGTCGGCCACGGGCCACTATGTCGAACGCAACGCCGTGGACCCGGCGGCGGCTCTCGAGGAGAGCTTGGCGCCCCTATGGGGCGGGCCGGACGAGTTGCGGCGCATCAGCTGGCCGTTGAGACTGCGCATCGGCGTGAAGCCGTAGCGCGGGATCCTGCAACACTATTGTGCCGACGATGAGCCCTCAGGCGGTCGTTCAATTCAGCGGGCCGATCGAGTGCCGGCGCGACGGCTGCGGGCCGCTCGGCCTCATTCTATCCGGACATACGGTTCGTCACCCGCAGCAGCTCACGCACTTGTCCTTTGCCGGTGCAGCACCGGCGGATCTTCCGTCGCTTCTCGAGGATGCGGACGTCACGCGCGTAGGCGATGAGAGCTACTGCATCAAAAGCGGCGTGCGCTCCTGGACGCTAAGCGCGCGCGCCGTGCACCTGCATCGGGAGGTCGCGCGCGAATTTTACCAAGCCGTACCTGCACAACCCGTGCGCTGGACGCAGCGGCTCTTCTGGCGGATCGTACTCGCTCTCGCAGCGACGTCCGCCGGGCGCTGGCTGCTCGGGGTTTGGCGCCGCGCCTAATCCAAGCTCTGGAGTCCTCATGCAGCTCTCGCCCTATCTCATCGCTTTCATCGCAGGTGCACTGCTCACGGTACAAGTCGGACTGAACTCCACCCTGGGGCGCGCGGTCGGCCAACTGCGCTTTGCCGTCCTCATGAACTTTCTCGTGGGGTCAGCCGGACTCCTCGTATATTTTGCCGCAGCCCGCGGCGGCTGGCCGACCCGGGACGGCTTCGCCGCGGTGCCCGCATGGGCCTGGTTCGGCGGCTTCCTGGGCGCATTCTATGTGGCGGTAGCAACACTGGTCGGCCCACGCATCGGCGCCGCGGCGCTTCTGGCACTGACCGTTTTCGGCCAACTCCTCGCCTCGCTCCTGGTCGATCAGTTTGGCTGGCTCGGCTTTCCCGTGCAGCCGATTTCACCCACCAAGCTCGCCGGAGCAGCGCTCCTTCTGGGGGGCGTCGGGCTCATCGTGCGCTGAAAGACACGAGGCACTGCATGACAGCTGACACACGCATTCCGGTCACGGTGCTGACCGGCTTTCTCGGCGCGGGCAAGACGACGCTCCTGAATCGCATCCTCGCCGAAAAGCATGGCCAGCGCGTCGCCGTGATTGAGAATGAATTCGGTGAAGTCGGCGTAGATCAGGAACTCGTCATCGGCGCGGAGGAAGAGATCTTCGAAGCCGCCAATGGCTGCATCTGCTGCACGGTGCGCGGCGATCTTATTCGCGTTCTGGTGCAGCTTCTCAAACGGCGCGACCGCTTCGACTACGTCATGATCGAGACCACGGGACTCGCCGACCCGGGCCCCGTGGCGCAGACCTTCTTTGTCGAAGAGGACCTGAAGGATCAATTTCTTCTCGATGCCATCGTGACCGTGATTGACGCGGCGCACATCGAAAAGCATCTGGGTGAAATCGATGCGGCAGGCGAGCAGGTGGCTTTTGCGGATGTGATCCTGCTCAATAAATCCGACTTGGTGGCGAGCGCCGACCTGGTGCGCATCGAGCGTCGCATGCGCGCGATCAACAGCACCGCGAAGATCCTGCACACGCGCAATGCGGACGTGCCCATCGAGGCAGTGCTGCAGGTGGGCGCGTTCGATCTGGAGCGCGTGCTTGCCATGGAAGGCGCGTTTCTCTCGGGAGCGGCGCCGCACGAGCATCACGGCGCCGATCACCATCACGACGATGAGATTAGCTCGGTCGGGATCGTCGATCCGCGCGAGCTCGATGCGCAGAAGCTCGAGGCGTGGCTCTCGTATTTGTTGCAGAGTCGCGGCCCGGATATCTTCCGGATGAAGGGTGTGCTCAACATCCGCGGCGAGAATCGTCGCTATGTGTTCCATGGCGTGCACATGAGTTTCGACGCCCGCTTCGACCGGCAGTGGAACGGCGCGCCGCGCGGCAACCGGCTCGTGTTCATCGGCCGCAAGCTCGATCGGCAGGAGCTCGAAGCCGGCTTCGCATCCTGCATCGCATGATCGATGCGCATCTAGCGAAGCGCGCAACTCTTGCGCTCGATACCTATATCGTCGACTGCGATTGGTCGAGCGACAGCACTGCGGTTGCCATTGCAGGCGGCGAAGGGGCCGTGCTGTTAGCCGACGGCGCGAGCGCGAATCCCAGTGTCAGAAAGCTCGGCGAACATGCGCTCGGCACCCTCGCCGTCGCATGGCAGCCGGGAAGCCGCACCATTGCATCCTCGGGGCAGGACGGCGCGGTCATGTTGTGGAACGCGGATGCGGCGGTGCCTGCCAAGCGGCTGAGCTCGGGCAGAGCGTGGACGGAGCATCTGGCCTATGCGCCGGACGGCAAGCTCGCCGCAGCATCCGGCAAGACACTGCTTCTTTGGAGTCGCGAGGCGGAACAGATGGGCGCGTTTGCGCCGCATGCGAGCACCATCGCGGCGCTCGCCTGGGACCCATCGGGTCGGGAGCTCGCGGCTGCCACCAATCGCGCCATGTGGGTTCACCGCATCGCGCCGCCGCCCATCAGCGCGCACGCCCATGAGGTCTCCGCCGCCTGCCTCACGGCCGCCTTCAGCCCCAACGGCCGAATCCTCGCCTCGGGCATGCAAGATGGGGCGGTGCACCTGTGGTACCGCGCCGGCGCGCGCGATTCGCACATGCGCGGCTACGGCGTGCGCGTTGCGCTCACGCGCTGGAGCGCCAACAGCCGCTACCTTGCGACCAGCGCGGGTGCGCAGATCGTCGTTTGGGATTGCGGCGGCAAGGGCCCGGAGGGATCAACGCCGCTGCAGCTCTCGGCCCATACGGATCGCATTGACTGCCTCGCCTATCAGCCCGGTGGTCCGTGGCTTGCCTCCGGTGGTCGCGATTGGCGCGTAGCGCTGTGGTGGCCGGGAAAGGCCGAAATGCCGGTGGATGTGCAGCCCTGCGCATCCGAGGTTTCGGTGCTGCGCTGGTCGCCCGATGGCCGTTTTCTCGCCGTCGGTGAGCGCGGCGGTCAGCTCTCGTTCTATGCGCTCGTTACGAAGTCGGCGAACCCATCTCGATGACCGCCGTCGGGGCGACGGGCAGCCGATGCGTCCCGAGCAGATTCGCATAGATCCCGGTTTGCGTATGAAACGCCTGCGTCCACGTGAACTGACGCAGCACGCGCTCGCGGGCCACTCTGCCCACGGCCGCGACATCACGTTCGTAGAGCGCGACAATCGCTTCGGCCATGCTGTTTGCACTACCGGGCTCGGCCAGCATCCCGACCGACGCATCGATCAATTCGGGAATCGCGCTGGCGCGTGCCGCCACCACGGGAAGTCCGCAGGCCATCGCCTCGAGAATGACGAGGCCGAAAGTCTCCTTCGTGCCCGCATGCACCAGAGCGTCCGCGGAGGCGAGCCATTGGGCAAGCTCGATGCTGTCGCGTCGGTAAGGAATAAGTGAAATATTCGGCATGGGGCGCGCCTCGCGCTCGCCGCCGATCATCACCAGGTGATACGGGTGCCCGAGACTTGCAAACGCCTGCAGCAGCACCGGCAGGTTTTTTTCCTTGGCGAAGCGTCCCGCGTAAACGAGGACGCGCGCATCCGCGGCGAGCCCCAGACGTGCGCGCAGATCCAATGTGGCGCGCTCCGGACAGAAGATCGCGGTGTCCACACCCAGAGGCTGATGCATGGTGTGCCGGACGCCCAGGCCGTTGAGAAAGTCGCACATCGAGCGGCTCGGCGCGAACACTACATCGCAGCGCTCATAGAACCAGCGCACGTAGTGGCCGAGCGTGCGTTCGCTGAAGGCGCCGATCCGCCGTCCGATGATCTGCGGCAGGTTGGAATGATAGAAGGCGACGAGCGGAATGCCGCGCCGCTGCGCGACGCGCCATGCACACCACGCCGAGTGGAAGGCGTCGCCGACCTCGATAAGGTCCGGCTCGAGCGCATCCAGCAGCGCCGACCAGCGGCGCGTGTTGAGCGGCAGGCGGTAGTTGAACGTGCCAGGCAGGGCGAAGCCCGGCACAGTGCATATGCCCCCGCGCTCCACGTACTCCGCGTCGCCCGGAACCACCATCGAATGTTGCCAGGATGTATGGCTGCGAAGCCATGCGTGCTTGGCGGTGAGGTAGCGCTTCACGCCGCCGCTCGTCGGCGAGTAGAAGAGGGTGGTGTCGACGACGTGCATGCAGATTCTAGGCCTGTTCGTGCATCTTATTAGGTGGAATCGGCGAGCTTCAGGCGCGCATTGCACCTTTTATGACGTACGAGTGTCAAGCTCGCATGGGCCGCCCATGGGCGCCCCGCGATGATGAGGACCTGGTGATTGCGCCGGCCGCGTCAGGCGGCGCTGGAATGCAGCATGCCAGTGGCGCGCGCGGCAGCAATCGCCTGCATGACTTCGTGCGCGTCGGCGGTGCGCGCGGCGCGATCTTTCGCAAGCATGCGGGTAATGAGCCTCTCGTGGTGCGCAAGGCCGTCCGGAAGGTGCGGCAGCGGCGCATTGACATGCTGTTCCAGCAATTCGATGGCCGACTGGCCCGCATAGGGTCGTTTTCCGGTCAGGAGCTCGTAATAGATCACGCCGAGACTATAAAGATCAGAGCGGGCATCTAGTTCCTCGCCGAGTGCCTGCTCGGGGCTCATGTAGTAGGGCGAGCCGCGCAGTACCCCGGTGCGCGTGCTCTTCAGGCCGCCATCCAATTGTCGGGCGAGACCGAAGTCGATGAGCACGATCGCGTCGTTCTCGCGCAGCATAACGTTGGCGGGTTTCAGGTCGCGGTGCACGATGCCCGCATCGTGCACGACGCGCAGCGCCGCGGCGATCTCTCCCACGTAGCGCAGCGCGTCCTCTTCGGAGACCCCTTGACGCAGCCGTGCCTTGAGATCACCACGCGAAAAATAGTCCATCGCCAAATATTCGTGCCCGGCGCGCGAGCCGTAGTCGTGGATCTCGACGATCGCCGGGTGTCGTATGGCGGCGAGAGCGGCACGCTCGCGCGCCAGCACCTGCGGCTCACTCACGCCATTGGCGACCGTCGTGCTCACCTTCAAAGCGACATCGCGCTTGAGTACGAGACTCGTGGCGAGATAGACGACGGCCTTTTCGGACTCGCCGATGGTCTTGAGGATGCGATAGCGCGGGATGAGATCACGCAGCGCCGCGCCACTGCGCGGCAGCGCTGCGGAGGCGTCCCCGGCCGGCGCACTGCTACGCGTACGATCGGCACGCGCGAGCCGCGCGAGGCTGCGGGCCACGCGCCGCTCGATGCGCCGCAGCGCAGATCGAACCGTCGCATTCAGGCGTTGCGGCGTGAGCAGTCGCTTGGGCAGATAGTCGAGTACGCCCAGGCGCAGCGCGCGCACGGCCGTGAGCTCATCGCCGCTCTCGGCGATCACGATGGCAGCGGGAAAATCAGTGCGGCGCCGCATTTGGCGCAGCAGGTCAAGTCCTTCGGCCGGTTGCGCATCGTCAGTTACGCCAAAGGCGGCGGACAGGATCAACAAGTCGTAGTCGCGGTGCGTGAGCGAGTCGAAGCGCAGCAAAAGTTCGCTCATTTCAATCAAGGTCACGGTGGCGTCCGGGCAAAGCACGGACAAATGATGGCGCAACCACTCTCCGTAGCGCAGGTCGCGTTCGACGATTAAGAGACGTGCTCGCATATGCAGTGCAATTATTGAAGCGCGAATCGGATGCGCAGCTGCGCGCGCTGCTCGATGGGATGACCGTCGCGTTCCGCCGGCTGATAGCGCCAGCGGCGCACAGCCGCAACGGCAGCCGCATCGAAGATCTCCTTGGGGTCCGAGCCCAGAACCGCGATGTGCGCGACGGAGCCGTCGGGCTCGACGTCAAATGCGAGATCCACCCAGCCACTCGTGCCAGCGGCGCGCGCGCGCGCTGGATACTCCGGAGCGACGTAACGCAGCCGCTCGAGCGCTCCTGCGCTGACGACGTCGTTGGCGTGCGTCGGCGGGCCTTGCGGTGTCGGGACGGCCTGTGCCGCCGGCGCCTCGGGAGCCTGCGCCGCTGCCGCCTCGGGAGCGGGCACCGGAGTGGGCTTGGCGAGCGCCTCTTTCATGTGCGCGACGAGCTGCGCGCCCTGCAGGTCGCGCGTCAGCGTGTCGATGGCCTCGCGATCGACACCCGCATCGGCGGCGACGCCGATCGCGCGCGCGGTGTCGTCCAGGTTCCCGGCGCTGAGGGCAGCGCGCGCAGCCGCGATCAGTTGCTGCTGCCGCTCGAGATCATCGGCCTGCTGTTGCTGCTGTTGCAGGCGTGCCTGCGCGCGCAGCGCACGCTCTTTTTCGCGTGCAATCTGGGTCGCAAGGAAAGAAACCCGCGGGGATTGCGGCGCAATGGCGCGCGCGGCCGCATTCAGATGTTCGGCCTCCTCCAGATGCTGTGCGAGCAAATCCTGCTCGGCGGCGGAGAGCACCTTGTCAACGACCTTGTCGAGACCGGCGAGCGCTTGGGCATCGCCGGGATGGCGCTCGAGCGCCTGGTGGTAGAGGTCAGCTGCGCTTTCGCCCGGCGGCAACAGCGAGTCGCCGCGTGCGAGCGCCGCGTCCGCGCGCTCGAGCAGCTGGCTGAGAGCGGTATCAGCGGGCACTGGGGGCGGCGACTTGAGCTGCGGCGGCAGTGCCACGGCGGGCGGCGGCGCCGAAATCTCCTGAGGCGCGCGCTGCCCCCCGATCAGCCAGCCGACGACACCCGCAGCGCCGGCGACCATGACGGCCGCGACGGCGAGCGTGCCCGGAGGCAGGCGCCGCGGTGCAGCGGGCAGGGCGAGCTGCGCCACCGTGCTGGTTGCGCCGCCTGCCTCGCCAGTGGCGTGCCGGCGCCATGCCGCGTCGATGAAGAGCCGCAGGCGTTGCTCGGACGCGGGCTTGTGCAGGAATCGATAAACATCGCCGCTCGTCACCTGGGCGCTGAGCGCGGCCTGCTCGGCGGCGCCGCCGGCGACGACCAGGACGAGATCCGGAAACTGCGCTTTCAAACTCTGGGACAAGGGCGCGATCGAGCTTATGGTGGCGGCCGTATCCAGTACCACGACGCCCGCGGCGCCGGACATGAGATGGGTCCCAAGATCGGCTTCCGCGCCGACAACGACGAGGTCATGTTCCGAGGATGCGACGGCGCGCACGGCCGCAGCAAACATCGGATCGCGCGTGAGCACGACCAGAGTCTCGCGCAGCAGCGTGCCGGGCGCGCGCGCGGGAGCGCTCACGGCGGGCACATCGGCCGGGTTTACCCCTATGGCGCTGTTCAGCGGAATTTGCAGCTCCTCGAGGAACGCCTTGTCAGCCAGGCGGTGGATAGGTACAGCCTCCCTGACGATGCGGCAAATCGCCTGCTCTTGTCGCCACCGGCGGGGCGATTCTGTGAAACTCGTCATCTTGCGGCGCGCGCATTTATCAGCTAGAGCTGAACAGCGGCATTTTCGAGCGTTCCGGCGCGTTATGTCCGCGTCCGCAAGCAAGGGGGCTGCGTGGAGATTGGCGTTATTTTGATGCTCGTCGCCTTGGTGGCGACGCTCGGCAGCGCCGCCGCCGCGCACGTCTGGGTCGCGGATCTTGCCGTGCATTTTCGCCTGCAGTGGGCGGCATTCGCGCTCGCGGGCTGTTTGATCCTCGCGGCCGCTGGTGATGCGCGCTGGGCGGCGCTCGCCTTTGTGGTCGCCGCCATTCAGGCCCTCCTCAGCGCGCCGCTGTTGCATGTGCGCGCGCCGCCGCCGGCCGATCCCGCAGCAGCTGCGCCGCTGCGCCTGATGGCGATCAATGTCTGGTGCCGCAATCGTCAGTATCAGCGCGTCATCGACTGCATCGCCCGCGAGCGGCCCGACGTCATCCTGCTCGCCGAAGTCACGGCCAAATGGGAGCAGGCGCTTGCGCCGTTGGATGCAAGTTATGCGCACTGCTACGCGACGCGCGGGGCGGGCCGCATGGGACTTGTGCTGCTGTCGCGCTGGCCGATGCAGGCCGTGATCCTGCCCGGCTTTTCCGACGTCGAGCCCGCGATCGCGGCACACCTCATCATCAAAGATCGCCGTGTGCAGCTTTTGAGCGTGCATACGAATTGGCCGCTCGGACCCGCGGCCTCCGCGCTGCGCGCTCGGCAGCTCGCGCTCATAGCCGAGTTCGCGCGCTCGCGGACCGACCCGCTCATCGTGGTGGGCGACTTGAATGTGTCGCCCTTCTCGCCGCATTTTCAGGCGCTGCTCGCCGCCGGCAATCTCAAATCCGCGGCGCAGGGATTCGGGTGGCAGCCGACCTGGCCGACTTTTCTGCCGCCCGCCGGCATCCAGATTGATCATGCGTTGACGAGCCCGGGCGTGATTGTCACAAGCTTCAGGCGCGGTGCACACGTAGGCTCGGATCATCTGCCCACAGTCATCGACTGCCTCTTTTAGGCAACTTGTGCGGCAGGCAAAGCGCGGCTCTGGATCATTTGGGCGACGGAATATGCCGCGTCACGCCGTTCATGCGGCGACGCGTTGGAGGCGCTGACATGATGGAGCGGATTGCAGCGGCGTCACCGCGTCTTAAGGCGAGGATTACCGGTGGCGTGTATCTGCTTTACTTTCTGACGGCGGTTTCCGCCGACTTCGCGGGCCGGGGCCGGCCAGTTGTACATGAGATCCTGAACCTCATCGCGTCCGCTCTCTACATCGCGGTGACGCTGCTCATCTATTACATGTTCAAACCGGTCAACAAGAGCCTCTCATTGTTAGCGGCGCTCGTCAGCCTCGCAGGATGCGCCAATGATGTATTGCGCCTCTTGCATCTCGCGCCCTACAAGATCAGTAGCCTCGCATTCTTCGGGCCCTACTGCCTCCTGATTGGCTACCTCATTATCCGCTCAACCTTCCTGCCTCGAATCCTGGGAGTGCTGATGGCGCTCGCCGGATTGGGTTGGCTCATCTTTCTGTCACCGCTGGCGGTCTATCTTTCCACGTACCTTAAGGTCATCGGCTTCCTCGCCGAAGCAGCGCTCATGCTGTGGCTCATCGTAATGGGTGTGAACGCCCAGCAATGGACGGCACAGGCGCGCGCCGCGGGCCACTGAGTGGTTCCGCACGCTCTGGCGGATTACCTCGCACGCGGACCTAGCAGGGACCGCGTCGGGTTGCTGGTAGTTGCGATGACATTCGGGTCGAGCAGTGCCCGCCGCCGCAGGTGCCGTAGAGCGTTCTGCACGGTTGATTTCGACAAGCCGGTGCTGCTTGCGATGGTCTGAAGACTCGCCCGGACCTCGCGCCTGCCGTGCTTGGTGCGCGCGTGGCGCAGCAGGTACAGGTACACCAGGAACGCCGCCGGACGTCGATCATGACCCACGAGATCCGGTAGCAGTACATCGATCACGTACGAATCGATTGTCAAGCTCCGCATACCGATAAATACTATAGTAATAAATGATCAATAGAAAGACCAATTCTGCTAATTTTAATGTTCCACATTCGCCTGGAGGTCGGGGAGATGATTACGCATGTCAAGTTCGTGGGGATACCGACTCGCGATCAGACGCGGGCGCTGAAGTTCTATACTGAATCCTTAGGCTTCGAGGTCGCGACCGATCAGCCGTTCAATGAGAAACAGCGCTGGATAGAACTTCGGATTGGGCATTCGCAAACCCGCGTTGTGTTGTTCACACCGGAAGGCCACGAAGAGCGCATCGGCACATTCTTCAACGGCTCCATCGCCTGCGATGATGTGGAGGCGACGTATCGGCAGTTGCGTCAGCGCGGTGTGGAATTCATTCAGGAACCCCAGAAGCAGCCGTGGGGCACGTTCGCAAAATTCAAGGACCCGGACGGTAATCAGTTCGTCTTGTCATCGTCCTAACCAAGCTAGTCGCGGGCGCGCAGGACATCCCGTGCCACTGGCTCCCCATTTAAGAAGATTGTCTCGATCGAGTCGTACGCTGAGACATTCCCGAGCGGATCCTCCTTGAGCAGCAACAAGTCAGCTCTCTTGCCTACCTCGACGGAGCCCAACTCGCGAGACAGTCCCAGCGCCCTTGCGTTTTCGAGCGTGGCGGCGCGCAAGATCAGCGCCAATGGAACGCCGGTGTCGGCCCAGTTCTGCATTTCTAAACGCCCGTTCAGCCCGGTGGATTGCCAAAGCCGTCGACACCGGGCGTATCGCTTCTGAAGATTAGCGGCACATGGTCCTGCAACATCAACCTAAGAGTCGCATTGGTTCTTTGGATTGTAGACCTCAGCAACGGTTCAAATCCGGGCGCCGGGGAGGCCTTGCGGTACTCCCTGAGCAGCGAA
>Ga0302325_10016154_pt1 | contig 15842 bp, 9 predicted proteins | sample Palsa_T0_2_FD_201948 | JGI IMG/M metagenome (GOLD analysis project Ga0302325, IMG submission 201948) | Peat permafrost microbial communities from Stordalen Mire near Abisko, Sweden - Palsa_T0_2 | ecosystem: Environmental > Terrestrial > Soil > Palsa > Peat permafrost | place: Sweden: Abisko...
ATTCTTCTGAGGGCCGCTCGCAGGCTCCCCGCAGAAGCGCACAGGCTGCTGCTGTTTTTCCAGGTTGGCGACGAGAGCGCGGGCTCGCGCCGACTGCAGGGCTCGGTCGAGGCACTCGACGATTTTGGGCCCTGACTTCGTGTCGGGCCTGACGATGAACTCGACGCCGCCGGCCTTCGCGCCCGCGGATGGCGGGGCCGGCGCGGCCGCGATCACGTTGTCGGCGGAGCTGGCGTCGTCGGACTGGGCCTCAACGTCGGTCGTCAGCCCGGCCTCCATGGCCAATCTGATGTGGCCCGCGAATTCGCCATAGTTCTTCGGGTCGCCGTCGGGGTCATTGTAGATGTAGTAGGGCTGGCCACTGGGCTTGAAGTCGGCGCCAAGGGGGGTGATCTTGGCCTTGGCAATCGTCAGGTAAAAGATCAGATCTCTTGGGTATCCCTGGCGCAATAGAAGATCGATCTCTTCAAGGCGGAGAGGTTGCATGAAGCCCTGATAAAAATCATGCGTATTATACACGTTCATCTGCGCGTTCGTGTACGTCTGATTGTCAATGTAAGTCGAACCGCTCGGACTGAATGTATAGGCGTGCAGCGCCGGCGTCAGCTTCGGTCCTTCTTCGAAGGACGGCAGACTGGCCCTGAAATCCTCGAGGCCCTGAGCACTGGCCGGCCCGACCGAGACGAAATACATCGGCTCCCTAAGGCTGGCCCTCGCCAAATTCAGCAGGATTGCGCGGTTCTGGAACGATCCCACGCCTTGGTCGAACTCCGTCGCGCGGCGGTCGACGTCGCCGAAGGCGAGACAGCCGCTCAGCAACATCGGCAGGCAGATTGCCGCAACCCTCGCCAACCAAGACCGCATTTGCCCCTCCAGCATTTCCCAACCACAGAAGACATGGAAAACCGGTAGCGGACAACGCTGATGCGCAGGCGAGCGGTCGACGCTACGACGGCGATGATAAGATGGGAGCGAACGGCGCCTCCATCGCCGCTTCGTTGAGCGGCGTGAGCAGAGCGGCGTCGCGCTCCTCGAGGGCGGTGCGGATGACTGCATGGCGGTTCGCGTCGAGCTTCCAACCGATGCAGCAGACGCCGCCGACCGCCACCCAGAAGATCGGGCCCAGCAGGAAGCACCACTGCAGTCCCTCGATCGCCGAGGCGCTGTTGTGGACCCCGAGCTTCGGAGCGAACCCGATCGCGGCCAGCAGCGGATAGGCGATCATCACCGCGCCGGCGGCGGCCAACTTCTGCGCCAGGCTGATCACGGCATACAGCAGGCCCATGCGCTCCTTGCCCTGTTCCAGCCGCACCTGGTCGCCTACGTCGGCCATCATGGCGTTGCTCATCAGGTCGAAGCCGGCGCCCCAATAGCCGCACCACATCATCACCGGCACGCTGAGCAGGAAGTTCGCCTTGGGCACGATCAGCACCGTGCAGAGGCCCAGCGAGTAGCAGATCGTCGCGGCTATGAGGGTGCGGTGCTTGCTGAACCTGGCCGCGGTCAGGCCAACGAGAGGCGCCCCCAGCGCGCCGGTCAGGACGTAGAAGATCAACAGCAGCGAGGCTTGTCCGGTGGTGAACCCGCGCGCGATGGTGAAGAAGAAGATGTAGAGGTTGGCCATCCAGCCAGGCCCCAGCGTGGTGCCGAAGCTCATCACGAACAGCCGGATCAGCTCCGGCCGCTTCACCAGGTCGATATAGTCGCTGATCGGCGCGCGCAGGCTCGGAGCGTCGGGGTTGATCTGCTCCGGCACCAGCAACGCGGCCAGGATGACCGTGATCGGCGTCATGGCCAGGATCGCCCAGCCCATCAGGTGGACGGAGTTCGCCATGCTGGGGTGCGGAAACGCCGCTGCGATCACCGGAATGGCCAGCACCATGACGTTGCCGATCACCGTGACCCTGGCCAACACGCCATAGAACAGCGCGCGTTTGCTGTATTGGGTCACCAACGTGGCGCTCCACGCGAACCGGGCGATGTAGAGGGTCGAGAGGCCCAGGTTCATCACCAGCAGCCAGACCACCAGGAAGCCGAGTCCGATCCCCTTCTGGGCCATGAACAGCTGGTAGACCGCGACCATCAGGATCGGCGCGCCCAGCAGCAGCCAGGGGCGATAGCGCCCGATCCGGGTGCGGGTGCGGTCCATGGCCAGCGCCAGCAACATGTCGACGAAGACGTCGATCAGCCGCACCACGCCGAACGCCGCCCCCAGCACCACCAGCCCGACGCCGAGGTCCTGGGCGAAATACGGCTGCACGTAGATGGCCATCGCTATGCCGAGGGCGCCGAGCGGCATCCCGCCGGTCGCAAAGATCAGCATTGTGGCGATGAAGCCGCGCCTTGGCGCTGCAACCGTCTGGCTCAAATCATCTCCTCCGGCGCGGCCTCTGGCGGGACGCTGGGCCCGTTGAAGGCCCTTGTCCGGGGAGTTAGCAACAATGATGACGCCCCCGTCACGTTACTTCGTCGACAGGCTCTGCTGGATGCCCTAGCCGCAGCGCTCCACCAGGGGCCGGCTCTCGATGCGGCAGATGGCGCTGTAGTCCAGCGCGCAGACCTGGGCGCCGCCGAGACCGGGTCGGCAGTCGTAGGCGAGCGGGGTCACGTCAACGCCGGCCAGCCGCTGGTTGGCGTCCAGCGGGGCGCAGAGCGTCGCCGCATCGGCCTGGGCGCGGGTCCTGGCGTCGGCCTCGGCGGCGTCGGTCGAGGCGAACGTGGCCAACGACTGACGCACATAGCCCCGGGCTGTCCGCGGCGCTGGCGACCAGGTCTGCGCGCGTTCCACCGTCTCGGCCGCCAGCAGGTCGGCGGCGAGGCGGCGGTTGGCCCCGTTCGGAAACCGGGTGATGAAGGTGCGCAGGTCGGCGCAGCTGCCCTTGCCGCGCGCCTCCCAGGCGATGCGTTCGTCGCGGTCCGGCCGGCCGCCGAGACTGAGCGCGCCGCAGGCGTCCGAGACCAGCGGTTGGCCGACCGGGATCGTGCACAGCGTGTTTTGCAAACCACCGACATTGGTCGCCAGCGCGCCGAGGAGGCCGGTCACGGCGAGGCTGGCGGCGCCGGCCCGCAGCCGGCGATACAGCCGCACCGAGGGTCCTTTCGCCGGCGGCGTCGGCTCGCCGTCGAGCTTGGCGCGGCAGGCGCCGACCAGATCGAGCAGGAACGGGTCCTTGGCGCTTCCCTTCCAGCGCTTCAGGTCCAGCGCCTGCACCTCGCCGAAGCCCAGCGGCGGCATGACCGGGTCGATCGCCACCGGCACCAGGATGCCGCGGGTCAGCGCCCGGGTCGCCTCGTCGCGGACGAAACCGCCGTCCGGCCCGGTCGAGCCGTGCGACCAGACCACCACCACGCAGCCGGCCTGGTCCAGCGCGGACTGGATGTTGGCGCGCCAGGATTCGCCGCTCGGCAGCGCCTGGTCCCACCACACCTCCAGCCCATTGGCCCGCAGCGCCCGCACCAAGACCGCGACCCGCGGCTCGTCCTCGCGCTTGTAGGAGACCATCACGTGGGCCATGCGTCAGGGTCCCACCGCGAAGCCGTGGAAACGCAGCGCCTGCAGCACCTTCTCGTCGCCGGGTGTGAGCTGGTGGGCCTTCTCGATCCGCTCGTACTGGACTGCAACGTCACGCCAGCTGACGCTTGAGCCGGAGACGCGCGCCGAACGGGCCATCGCGCGCAGGATCAGCTGCTGCAGCGCGGCGTTGGTCGGGTCGGCGTCGGCGAGCAGGCGGCGGATCGCCAGGCAGGCGTCGTAGTCGGCGCGGGCGGCGGCCAGGTCGTTCTGCGAGAAGGCGACGCCGGCCAGGTCCTCCAGATCGAGCGCCACGGCGTTCTGCAGCTGCGCGGACGAGGGGTTGGCCGCGGACAGCCGCTGGCGGATGGCCAGGCAGTCCTCATAGGCCTTGCGCGCCCCGGGCAGGTCACCCTGCTTTTCCGCCAGGTCGCCCAGGCGGCGCAGAAAGGCCGAGACGTAATACTGCAGGTCGGTGTTGGTTGGGTCGGCTGCCAAGATTTTCTGGCGGACCGCCAGCCCTGCCCCGAAGTCTGTCCTGGCGCCCTTCAGGTCGCCCAGCTTCTCGTCGAGGTCGCCCAGCCGCTGGTAGTCGCTGCCGATGTAGTCCTGCAGCGCGGCATCGGTTGGATCGGCCGCAGCCAGCCGCTGCCGGATCGCCAGACTGTCGGAGAAGGCGGCCCGGGCGCCGTTGTAGGCGCTGTTCAGCACCAGCAGGTCGCCCTCGTCCTGCAACACCCAAGCGACCTCGCCCTGGTTGGCCGGGGTCGGATCGCTGGCGGCGAGGCGCTGGAAGATCGCCAGCGCCTGCTCGAGAGCCGGCTTGGCGGCGGCGTAGTCGTGCTGGTCGCTGGCGATCTCGCCGACCAAACGCAGCGCGGCCGCGCGCTCGACGTCGGTGGTGGCGACGTTCAGGGCCTGAGTGGCGGCGGCCTTGGCGCGGATCAGGTCGCCGCTGTCCCGGGCCAGCCGCACGCGCTCAACCTGGGTCCTGAAGTGGCTGGGATCGAGCGCGGCGGCCCGGTCGTAGAGGTCCAGCACGTCGGCGGTGGTCGCCTCGCCGTGGGCCCGCATGACATCCCGCAGCTGCGCCAGCTGACGCAGATCGCGCGCCTGCTGCGCCGGACCGGCCGACGCCAGCTCGGCGTTGGTCAGCGACTGGATGATCGGCCAGGCCCCGACGCGGTCGCCGTCGGCGAAACGCTGCAGCGCGGCCAGCTTCTGCGGCGTGGCCTGGGCGGCGACGGTCTCGGCCTGCGTCTGGTAGGCGGCGACGTCGTTCTGGGTCGCCGGGTCCTTCTGCGCGATCTGAGCGGCGAGCTTGGCGTAGTCGGCGCGGGCCAGCGCCAGGGCGGCGTTGGCGGCGTGCGCATCGCCCTTGGCGGCGTCGGCCTGAGCGCGGGCCGATTTCAGCCGCGCTTCCAGCGACCCGATCAGCTGGGTCTCGCGGTCGTCGGCGATCTTGCGTTCGCGGATCAGCGCGACCTCGTATTGGGCCTGCAGTCCCTGCACCAGGACCTGGCGGTCGGCCTCGACCGCGGCGACGGTCACCGCCAGCGTCGGGGTCGGGACGCCCGCCGCCAGAACGGTCAGCGACGCCAGCAACGCCAGCCTCTTGGCGCGGGTCACGCTCGCCAACTGCTCTTGACCTCCGCGAGGAACGCCGGCGTGACAATGGCGTCACTTGGGCGGCTCGGCTAGCCGTCTAGCTTGATCGGGGAGGAAAAATGGCTGAGCCCAAGGACGCCACGGCCGCGACGCGAGCCGCCAACGCTGCGATGCTCGCCGTCTTGCCGCCGGAAGACCGCGCCGATTTCGAGCGGGCGCGCCGCGGCTTCATCGACACCCTGCCGGACGCCCGCGTCGAGGCGGACGGCCGCGTCGCCTGGGACCTATCGCCGTTCGCCTTCGAACAGGCGCCGGATTGTCCGGACACGGTCAATCCCAGCCTCTGGCGCCAGGCTCGGCTGAATCTGCACCACGGGCTCTTCAAGGTGACCGACGGCGTCTACCAGGTGCGCGGCTTCGACATCTCCAACATCAGCTTCATCGAGGGCGAGACCGGCTTCGTGGTGATCGATCCGCTCACCACCGCCGAGCCGGCGGCCGCCGCCCTGGCGCTGATGCGCAAGCATCGCGGCGACAAGCCGGTGAGCGCGGTGATCTACACCCACAGCCACGTCGATCACTACGGCGGCGTGCTGGGCGTGCTGTCGGAGGGCGATATCGCCGCCGGCGCCCGGATCATCGCCCCGGAAGGCTTCCTGATCGAGGCGGTGAGCGAGAACGTACTGCTGGGCAACGTGATGAACCGTCGCGCGACCTACATGTACGGCGCGCTGCTGCCGCGCGGCCCACGCGGCCACGTCGACGCCGGCCTCGGCAAGGCGGTCTCGCTCGGCCAGCCCAGCCTCGTCGCGCCCACCGAGAGCATCTCGGCCACGGGGACGCGGCTGGAGATCGACGGGGTCGAGGTGCTGTTCCAGGTCACGCCCGGAACCGAAGCGCCGGCCGAGATGAACTTCTTCTTCCCCAAGCTTGGCGCGCTGTGCATGGCGGAGAACTGCACCTGCCACCTGCACAATCTCTACACCCCGCGCGGCGCCCAAGTCCGCGACGCCAAGGCCTGGAGCTTCTACATCGATGAGGCGATCGACCTCTTCGCCGGCGACACCCAGGCGCTGTTCGCCAGCCACCACTGGCCGCGCTGGGGCTCTGACGACGCGCGGGCGTTCCTCACCATTCAGCGCGATCTCTACAAATACGTCCACGATCAGACGCTGCGGATGGCCAACCATGGCCTCACGCCGAAGGAGATCGCCGAGGAGCTGGCGTTGCCGCCGACGCTGGCGGCGCAGTGGCACACCCGCGGCTACTACGGCACGCTCAACCACAACGCCAAGGCGGTCTACCAGCGCTACCTCGGCTGGTTCGACGGCAATCCAGCGAACCTGCACCCGCTGCCGCCGACCGAGGCCGCCGCCCGCTACGTCGAGTTGGCCGGCGGCCCCGAGGCGCTGCTGGCCAAGGCCACGATCGCGTTCGCCGCCGGCGACTACCGCTGGGTGGCCGAGGTGGTGAACCACCTGGTGTTCGCAGATCCAACCAACACCGAGGCTCGCGAGCTGCAGGCCGATGCGCTGGAGCAGATGGGCTATCAGGCCGAGTCCGGACCCTGGCGCGCCTTCTACCTCACCGGCGCCCAGGAGCTGCGCAACCCGATCGCGGCCTCGCCGACGCCGCGCCAGGCGGCGCTGGCCCAGTTGCCGCGCCTGCCGGGCAGCTTCCTGCTCGACTCGCTCAGCGTGCGGCTGAACGGGCCGAAGGTCGGCGCGCAGACGCTGCAGCTCGGCGTCCGCTTCAGCGACACGGACGAGCGCTTCCTGGTCGAGGTCGAGAACGCGGTCATGCGGCACTACCCTGACCGCACGGCGCCCGGCGCCGCCACTGTGACGCTCAGCCGCGCCACGCTGGTCCAGCTGGTCAGCGGCGCCGTCTCGTTGGACGACGCGATCGCCGGCGGCGCGGCGGTGGTGGAGGGCGACCGGGCGGCCGTGGCCCAGCTGCTTGGGTGGCTCGACCGTTTCGACTTCTGGTTCAAAATCATCGAACCCTAAATCATCGAACCCTGGCGTGCGGCCCATTGGCGCGGCCGGGCAAATCGGCGAAGTTAGGGTAATGAGCACTACCCTTACCGCCCGCGAAACCGGCGTCGCCGCGCGTCCCGCCACCTGGGCGGACGCCGACGCGGTGGCCGACACGCTCGCCAGAGCTTTCTTCGACGATCCGCTGATCTGCTTCCTGCTGAAGGACGAGGCGAAGCGGCCGGCCAAGATGCCCAAGCTGTTCAAGCTGCTGTTCAAGCTCGGCCTGCCGCACGGCGCCTGCGACGTCACCACCGGCTATGAGGCGGTCGCGCTCTGGCGCCCGCCGAACGCCTGGCACATCCCGCCGGTGCAATATGTCACCAACGGCGCAGCGTTCATCGACGTGTTCGGGTTCGGCGGCGCATTGCAGGTGATGGGCGCCCTGGACGTCATCGAGAAGCGCCACCCGCACGAGCCGCACTACTACCTGCAGGCGCTCGGCACGGATACGGCCAAGCAGGGCAAGGGCTTCGGCGGCGTGGTGATCCGCCGTCACATCGCCGTCGCCGATGCGGCCGGAATGCCCTGCTATCTGGAATCCAGCAAAGACACCAACATCCCGATCTACAAGAGCTTCGGTTTCGAGGTGACCGGCGAGATCACGCTCCCGAACGGTCCGACCATATGGCCGATGTGGCGCAACGCGCATCCGGCGGCCTGACGACGCCTCGGCGCCAGCTTCAGCATAATCCCCCCTTAACGTAGTAGGCGGAAGCTCTGCTTTCCGGGCGGGCTTGGCGCGGATTGGGGCGTTAACCATCCGGTCGATTTTTTGGCCGCATGGCAGGCCTTTTCGCGGGGGCGGAGAAAGAATTGCGGCAGGCGACGTCTGGCTCGAAGACCGCCTTGATCGCCCGTGGCGCGCGGGGCGCCGTCGATGTGGTTTGGGCCGGGTGCGCGGTCGGCGCGCTGGCCTGGTTCGCGCTTTCTATGACCCATTCCGGGCGCGTCGCCGCCATCTGGCCGGCCAACGCGGTCATTGTCGCCCGGCTGGTTCGCGCCTCGCCGCGGCATTGGCTCGCCTATCTGCTGGCCGGCCTGGTCGGCAACATCTGCGGCGACATGCTGTGCGGCGACGCCCCGCTGGCCGCCACCGTCCTCTCGTTCTGCAACACCCTGGAGATCACCGCCTGCGCCGTCCTGGTGCGTCGCTTCATCGGCATCAAACCGGATCTGTCCAAGCCCCGGCAACTGGCGATCTACGCCAGCGTGGCGGTCCTGTCTTCCGCGGTCGCGGCGTCGGTCGGCGCGCTGTGGCTGGCGCAGACGGACGGCCATTCGTTCTGGCGCTCGATGGCGGTCTGGACCTTCGCCGACGTGCTCGGCCTGATGGTCGTCGCGCCGGCTTTGATGGTGCTGGACCGGCCGGGGCTGCGGTTCTTCCTCACGCCGGGCCGGCGGCTGCGCAACCTCGGTATGGTCGCCCTGCTGGCGACGATGATCACCCTGGTGGGGCTGCAACCGCACCACCAGTTCACCTACCTGATCTTCGCCGCCCTGATGGTGGTGGCCTACAAGGGCGAGACGACTGGCGCCGCGGTCGGCTTGCTGACCACCGGCGGCGCCTTCATGGCGCTCAGCGCGCTCGGGCTCGGCGACGGCATGGCCAAGAGCGCCGATCCGGCGATGGAAGCGGTGCTGGTGCAACTGTTCATGCTCGCCGGCGCCGTGATCGCCTTCCCGATCGCCGGCGCAATGACCCGGCGACGCGAGCTGCAGGCGACGCTGGCGGTCACCGCGCGCGACTTCCAGATGTTGGCGGAGAACTCCACCGACGTGATCCTGCGGATCGACCGGGCGCTGACCGTGCTCTACGTCTCGCCGGCCTGTCGCCAGCTCGGCTACGAGCCCGTCGAATTGATCGGACGGCGGGTCGACACCCTGGTGGGGCCCGAAGAGCAGGCCTTCGTGCGAAACTTCCTCGAAGCGATCCTGCGCCGCGACGCCGAGCCGGACGTGACGTTCGAACAACGCGTCAGGACCAAGTCCGGCGAGTGGGCCTGGATCGAGGGCGCGCCCAGGCTGCTGTTCGACGCCGACGGCCAGGCCACGGGCCTCGTCACCCAACTGCGCGACGTCACGGCGCGCCACGCGGCCCGGGTCGCGCTGGCCAAGAGCGAGGCGCGCTATCGCTTGCTCGCCGACCTCGCCACCGACATCATCATGCGGATGGATGCGGACGGGGTCATCCAATACATCTCGCCCTCCTGCCGCCGGCTCGGCTACGAGGCCGAGGAGATGGTCGGGCGCTCGGCATTCGAATTCCTCCATCCCGACGACCGGGAAATCGCCCTGGCGCGGTCGCAGTCCCTGTACGACGGCGAACCACGCCCGCCCGGCGAGGGCCGCGAGTATCGCGCCCGGATGAAGGACGGCGGCTTCCTCTGGCTGGAAGGGATGTCGGCCCTCTCGCGCAACGAGGCCGGCGAGCTGGTCGACGTCGTCTCCCACCTGCGCGACGTGACGGAGCGGCGGGCGTTCGAGGACGAGCTGCGGCGCAAGCGCACCGAGGCGGAGGCCGCCACCCTGGCCAAGTCCGAGTTCCTGGCCAACATGAGCCACGAGATCCGCACCCCGCTGACCGGCATCATGGGCTTCGCCGGACTGCTGGAAGAGCAGACCGATCTCTCGCCGGCGGCGCGCACCTACGTCACCCGGATCGCCACCGCCAGCCGCACCTTGCTCACCGTCGTCAACGACATCCTGGACTTCTCCAAGATCGAGGCCGGCCAGGTAGAGCTGGACCCCCATCCGTTCGATCCGACCCGGTTCGTGGTCGAGACGGTGGAGCTGGTCTCGCAGCAGGCCCAAGAGAAGGGGCTCGAACTCAACACCGCCATCGACGGTCCGCTGCCCGCTGCGGTTTCCGCCGACGGGGGGCGGCTGCGCCAGGTGCTGCTGAACCTGCTGACCAACGCGATCAAGTTCACCGAGTCCGGCGGCGTCACCGTCACACTCGCCCACGATGCGGCGGACGGCGGGCGGCTGAAGATCTCGGTCACCGACACCGGCGTCGGCATCGCCCCGGACCGGCTGCACCGGCTATTCCAGCGCTTCTCCCAGGCCGATGGCTCGATCAACCGGCAGTACGGCGGCACGGGCCTTGGCCTTGCGATCTGCCGAAGCCTGACCACCCTGATGGGCGGCGAGATCGGCGTCGAGAGCACGTCTGGCCTGGGCGCCCAGTTCTGGTTCACCGTCAAGGCGCCGGCCAGCGACCTTGAGGCCGCCGCCGAGGAGGAGGCGAGCGAGTTCTACGCCCGGCCGGCGCGGATACTGATCGTCGACGACTCGCCGGTGAACCGCGAACTCGTCAGCGTGCTGCTGAGCGTCTTCGGTCACGATCTCACCGAGGCCGCCGGCGGCGCCGAGGCGGTGCTGGCGGCGGCGGAGAAGTCGTTCGACCTCATCCTGATGGACCTGCAGATGCCGGGTATGGACGGCCTTGCCGCCACCCGGGCGATCCGCTCGGCCTCGCCGCTGAACCGCACGACCCCGATCGTCGCGCTCAGCGCCAACATCCTGCCGACGCACCTGGAGGCCTGCCGCCAGGTCGGCATGAACGACCACATCGGCAAGCCGATCGACACCCGCGAGCTCTTGACCAAGGTGGTTCGTTGGACCGGCGAGGAAGCCACGGCGTCGGAGCCACAGCTGGTCGCCTGAACGCCGGCGTTACCTGCGACGCAAAGATATTGGACAACCCGTACCAAAAGCGACGATCGCCGGAAGCGTGTTCCGGCGATCATCGCTCTTGCGATGATGTTCAAAAAACGAGGCCTAATTCAGGCGGCCCCATGCGAATGACCGCTCGGGGCGGTCCTCGGCGCCATTCCTGAGCCGGATTTGCCAGCGTGCTGTCGGGCCCTGTCGAGCAGAGAGCGATTACGTTTGGCGACCGAGCATCAGATCCAAGACGTGCCTGTTAGAGCTATGGCCGGTGTGCGCGGCGACCGGCTCGGCGAAGATGCGCAAGAAGTCGAACCCGTTCCGGTCGTAGACGTTCACGACTGCCACGCCCTCGATCGCCGGCACGCGGAAGGTGAGTGCATCCGACGGATCGCTGAACGCGATGATCTGTTTGTAACTCAGCTTTGTCTCGGCAATGGGGCGGGTATTATTATGCTCCGCCCATCGCTGCAGCGCCTTGTGCAGGGAAACGTGCGGCGCGTGGACCGCTACGGCGTCCGTTGCGGAGGCTGGCGCTGTGGTCGTCTGAGAAGGGTCTGTGAGGCGACCGAGTTCCAGCAGCGCGAACTGGTTGGCGAAGAAGTAGATGTAGGCCGTCTCGTCGAGCACCGCCTGTACCGCGGGCAACGAGGCTGAATACGCGTCCATGACGATGAAACTGCCGAGGCTCTCGGAGACGACGATGAACGTCGTCGCCTTGCCCTGCTGTCGGTCGCGCTGGGCGGCATAGTCGAAGGCGCCGTTGATCGCCAGGTGCAGATATTTCTGCATCGGCCCCAGCGCGATGATGGCGTCCGAAAGGCCCCAATCCATGAGCGTACGTTTGACGTATCCGTTGGCCCACGCAGCGACGCTGCCGGCCAGCTTAGCCGCCTTGAGGGTTCCGAGGTCGGCGCGCGAAAGGAAGGGGTAGTGGATGCCGTCGTTCAAAGGCTCCCCGTCCTTGCCCACCGCGGCGCAGGTGTTCAGGTCTTCGAGGTCGGGCCCGGCAAGATAGGCTTCCGGCTGTAGCAGCGCGATGCAGCGCAGCGGTAGCGCCAGCGGCCACCAGTTGATTTCATCGATGACAATTGCGCCGTCGCCATCGGCGCGGGCGTATTCGAACCGATCGACGAACGGCCCCATGTTCCAGGCTGTTTGCGTCGGCCAAACCTCCTTGCCCATGTAGGTGATGTGGGGCCAGGGGCCGACGTTCAACCGATGGGCCCACGTCGTCTTTGTCGGCGTCGTCTCGGTTCCGAGCGACGGCGGCAACCGCTGCATCAGATTGGTCCGGAACGTCTTGGACACACCGCGGTCGCCCGCGCGAATCCCATGGACGAAGAGGATGTGAACCGCCGCATTCGGTGAGGCGGAGATTATCTCTCCAAGCGAAGTGGTGGCGCTGAGAAGGTCAGGTCCCGTTTCGGACAGCCCTCCGCCTGCAGGCCTCGAAATCGGGGGAGGGGGGAACTGCTGCGGGTCCTGGTTCTCCAAGTTGTCGCTCATTCTCTACCCCTCCACCACTTAGGGTGCATCGCCTCTGTGTTGCATGTCCAGCGTGATCAGGCTCGCACGCTTAAGCGCCGGGCGAGGGGGAAGGGACTGAACCAATCAGACGGTCGCGGCGGCCCTGCATTGCCAGCAACGCCGAACTGGTCACCGGCGCCTTGCCAGCGCAACACGGCCTGCGCACTAATCCCGGTGAAGTCGGGGGAGGGGCTTGGTGCTGATCGCATGGTAAGAACCGGCTCGCGGGCGCAGGGGGAGGGCGGTCGCGATCTGCCTTGGCGCCCTAGTGGCCGTCGCTTGCACGGCCTGCGTGCGCGCCTTCACAATCGCGGCCCGGGCGCCAGCACGGCCGGACGCGGCTAGGATTATCGCCGCCGGCGAACGCCGTATCTGCAAACCCTGACGATCCTGACCTGGCCGACGACGAGGCGACGGCGGGCGCGATGTGGGCAGCCAACTTCCCGAAAAGCGCAGCCGCCTGTCCGACCTACTCCGCCGCCTTTCACCAAGGTTGCGCCAACACATTGGCGCCGGCGCCGAACTAAGCGCGACGATAGGCCGGTTGATCTCGATACGGACCGCAGCGCTCGGGGTCTGGGAGCACGTGAACGGCCGCCGCGCAGCCAACTAAGCGCTGTAGGTTTGCCCGCCCATGAACCGCTCGGCTCGGCGCTTGACGAGCGTGGCGTAGGATTCGAGCGCAACGCCATCGAGCCCATAGTCTGCGAGGTCGGCTGCGGTGGCCGGAGCGTGCTTGAACATGGCTTCGGCGAGCGCCCGAACGCGTTGGCGTGTGTATGGCGCGCCCGCGCCGACGTCCTTGGCGAACTCAGCCCAGGTATCCGGCCGGAATTCCTCAAGCGTCGCCCGGTGCGCGATCCGCATGGAAAACCGCGCACTGAGTTCCGGATAGGCGACTGTGCAAAGCAGATCGTAGAGCGGTGCGAAGCTGACGCCGTCAGGCGTGTAGACCAAGCTGAAGTTCTTACCGTGGGCATCAGCGTTGCCGAGAATGACGTTGAAGATCGCGGCGTCCAGAAGCCGCAGGATCGCAGGCGCTGGCGTGGTGCAGGCTTGCCGCACGAGGTCGAAGCAGTTGCGGAACGCAGGACCGCCTTCGCTCGCGTATTTCTGCTCGGGCGGAATGGCGAGCGCCTGACAGAAGTCCTCCTGGTGGAGACGATGGACGACGCCATCACCTGCGAATTCGCGGTCATAGCGCTCGACGAGGAGGAAGGTCCGATTGCCTAGGCGGCGCGGCTCGACCGCGGCGACTTCCAGACCGACCGCCGCGGCCAACCGCATTGCAAACGCCTCGTTCTCGGTCGAGGCCGCGAAGCGCTCGATCGGCGGCTTGAGGATATGGGTCGTGGGCTGGCCGGGCTCAGGCAGGGCGATGCGGCCCCCGATCAGCACCACCGGGAGCTTCTGTTGCGTGCCCGCGAGAGAGAGGCGCAACCCCTCACGGCCGGCGAGCATCGGCCGCTTCGGCAGCAAGTCGAGGATCTCGGCGAGTTCGGCGTCGTCCAAAGGTCGCGCCCCGCCGAGGCCGGATGGTCTTGGTGGTGATTCGCCTTCCGGCCAGAGCGTGAGCGCGCCAGCGACATCGCCGCCGAGCGCTTCTAGCAGTCGGAAGTCGTTGGCTTTCGAGATCCCAAGATTCTTCGCGACAGTATCGCGCTGACCTTCTTCCGGAAGGAGGCCTGCGAAGAACGGTCTGGTCTCGCGCCGGTTGAACGGCTCCGCGCGCTTTGGAAGCGACTGCGAGATGGGCGGATGGCTTGGATCATTGAGCCACGACGGATCGTAGCTAAAACCCATGTCGCCGTGAGCATCGATGCTCAGTGCACCGACGAGGCGTTCACCCCACCAGACTGAGAGTGACCGCGCCATTAGCGGCTCTGCCGCGCGCGAGTGTCGGCGCGCGAGGTGATCTCACATTCGAGCCCGAGTGCATCGAGAACAGCGAGCACCTTGCCGAGGTGAACGGTAGGTTTGCCAGCCTCAAGCTCAACGAGAAAGCGCAAGCCGACGCCTGCGGCGGCGGCCAGCTCGGCCTGTCGAAGTTTGAGAGCGCGGCGCGCGGACCGGACGGCCGCGCCAAAATCAGAAGGTTTCGTCATAAGATTATTCCCGAACGGGAATATATCGCGACGCACCGCCCAAAGTCAAGGGAATGTTCCCGGTCGGGAATATTCGAAGTATCCCAAGCTGAGAAGCACCAAATATTCCCGATCGGGAATTTCCATCCGGACTGGGCCGCCATGCCCGATTCTGGTAGGCAACCTGGAAATCCAACACGATTACGAGCGGGAGCGCGCCGAAGACAACATCGCTCAGCGTCGATGGCGACAGTCCGGCGACCGGCGATTTCACGTATGTCGCTAAGGCGCTGTCGAGCAGGGGAAGGCGCCGCTCACTCGCAGCGGTAGGTACTTCAGGAGTCGCTGTCCGTAGTCGTCGCCGGATTTCGAATGGGCCGTGCCGGCTCTCACCGCCGCCTTGTTGGGCGACCGAATCCGAGGCGTTAGAACCTGTGCCATTCGCATCCCCTCGCGAGCCGACGTTTCCAGCTGGAGCGCGCCGTTCTGGCGAGTCCGACGGCGCTACACCGATGTCGAGCCGACCCCTACAACCGTCGCAGCCGTTGATGGCAGGGCCGAAAGCACATCCTTACGTTGCTCAATTGTCAAGCTAGAGAGTGCAACGGTAGGGCGACCAGCACCAACATACGCAGGCTGTCTCCATCATCGCGAACATCGGCCGGTTTGCGCCGATGTCGATTTCCGACAAGCTCATTCGTCGTCATCATGTGACGCCAGAACCGTTGGCTGAAGCAAGGAGACGGCCGCGATGACCCCCACCATTACTGCCTTTGAACGGTCACCCGACGGCGGCAAAGGACTGGCGCGCGATACGCGCGTTCGCTGGGCGCTTGAAGAAGTGGGCCAGCCTTACGAGGTTCGCCTCGTCTCGTTCCCAGCGATGAAGGAACCCGCGCATCTGGCGCTGCATCCCTTCGGTCAGATTCCGACCTATGAAGAGGGCGATCTCGCCGTGTTCGAGACAGGCGCGATCGTCTTTCACATCGCGGAGCAGCATGGGGGCCTGCTGCCGGAGGATGCTGACGCCAGGGCGCGGGCCATCACATGGATGTTCGCCGCGCTCAACACGGTGGAGCCACCAATCCTCGAACTTTCGACCGCCAGGATAGTCGAGGACGACAAGCCTTGGGCCCAGGAACGCATGCCGCTGGTCAGGGACCGGGTCCGCGTCCGGTTAGGACAGCTGTCCGCTCGCCTGGACGATGCCGACTGGCTCGACGGAGCGTTTAGCGCAGGCGACCTGTTGATGGTGTCGGTGCTGCTCCGCCTGCGGATGTCAGGCATCTTGGACGAGTACCCGAACCTGGCCGCCTATGTCGCCCGCGGCGAGGCGCGGCCAGCCTACCGGCGGGCTTTCGCCGCGCAATTGGCGATCAACGCCCCGGCCAGCTAAAATTC
>Ga0302325_10016157_pt1 | contig 15841 bp, 20 predicted proteins | sample Palsa_T0_2_FD_201948 | JGI IMG/M metagenome (GOLD analysis project Ga0302325, IMG submission 201948) | Peat permafrost microbial communities from Stordalen Mire near Abisko, Sweden - Palsa_T0_2 | ecosystem: Environmental > Terrestrial > Soil > Palsa > Peat permafrost | place: Sweden: Abisko...
CACTGGCCACAACTTTAATCGCCTGTCGGTTTATCACGTATCTAAATCCGACAGGCGATTAAAGTTGTGGCCAGTGGGGGTCGGTCGTGTGTTCGGGACGTTGGGTCATATGATCTATCAGACTATCACATGTGAGATCCGCATAAACGAGCCCGCCCTCGGAGTCGAAGGGTGCACAAACTATTCCTGAACAACGGACGATATCGACAAGTGAAAATTTGCAGCAGCTGGCATTTGGTTGAGCATCGTGAGGTTGGGGCGCACGCGAGTTTGGCTTGTGAAAGTCGGATTGATGTCATGCGAGGCACCGATTTGCGCCTCGTGTTGGGCGCGCGAATCAGATGCAGCTGGGCCGTAAGCGTTTGCCCGATCCCTGGGACCGATCGCCGGGAGATTTACCCGATTCCAGGGCATTGTCCAAGTTTCATGTGAAAGTCCGCCCCAAAGGCTGCATCCATGCAGGGTCGTGAAGATCACTTCGTCACGAGCCTCCCTCTAAAAACAGCGCACACAAGGCAGATCCAAGTCTGTGTTCTTTGGTACCTATATATAACTCAGCCTTTACACCCCGATTTCTTCACAAAGGAACCTTCAGAACCTGCTCTCACCGACTATTGGCTCTCTCTGTTGCTAATCTGACTTCTCATACTTTCTCTCAAGCCCGACACAGTTCACGCCAAGGTTATAAATAGGTCAGTCACTGCCACAACCAGAACCCGATTTCCCTCAGCGCCGTCAGATTAGGTAACCGTGACAAACAGGAGATCGGCTTGCAAGCTTCACTGGCTCTCAGCAAACATTGTTTTCTCTATGGTCTTATACCACATGTAGTCTGCCAAGTTTTCCTGGCAACATATAGCACTTGTGTATAGTTCCCTACTCCGGTTTTTCTGACCTGCCAAGCATTAAATTGATTAGAAATTCTCCATCCACCTTGAAAGTCGTTGATTTTGACACAGTTAACCCTTGAAATGGCCTGGTCAGGTCCACCCCGAAGGTTTATGGTAAAGAACGTGGGGCCGTTAGGAGTAGAGATGAAGTATTGCGTGGGCGGGGGCAATGAGTTACAAGTGAAATATGAACGAACTGAGATTTCAGATGGAGAACATTCTCCAAGTGGAGAAAGTGGATATAGCTGTACTGGGATTACTGTTGTCCCCTTCATCGATGGACGTTCAAATACATATTTCGGCAATGAGCGGAGATATCTGTATGTTTGACTCTGTCTCCTTTGTCTCCTTTGTCTTAGGCCACCGACACATCTGACAATCCGTAATAAAGCCACTGGGTTGTCTCCATTAGGTCTTGTTAGCAACAGCTTCTTTGAATGCAAGAGCCAACTGGTTATATACTAGGACCCTCATCTCGCGAATAAGGACCCCATTTCTCCATTGCGCTCTCTGAAATAACGCCTTGCTGTAATCGTAGATATCCTGCGCCTGCAAAGCCAGCAACCCAATAATAATACATAAATACCCACACTTCCCACGAGTACCCCTGTCATCCCAACACCTTCATCTTCTTAGTCTTCTTCGCCGGCCCAGTCTTGCTGAAATTCCTCCAATTCCCAACCCTCTCCTCCCTCGTATCCTCCCACTCCTTCTCGGCCTCCCTCTTCCGCTTGGCTTCCTGCGCCGCCGTCTCCGCCTCCTGCCTCTCCCGCCCCTCCTGCTCCATCTGCAACTTCTTGGCCTTTCTCCGCCGCAACTCATCCTCAATCAAAAACTGTTTCGTCTTCTCCCGCACGTCCCGCCAAAACACATCCCCCTTGATATAATCGGAGCTTTCGTCCAGTTTTTGGTCTTTGATGACGGCTTTGCGTGCTGCGGCAATGAGGTTGTCGAGGGAGCTGCGCTTGGCGTCGTCCATGAGCTCGGCTTCGGCCTTTTTGAGACGGTCGAAGGCGTCGGAGGCGCGCGCGTTTTTGGTCTTGTCAGGGTGGATGAGAAGGGATTTTCTACGGAAGAGTTTTTTGATGTCTTCGGGAGGGACACCCGGTTGCAGGTCCAGCACGCTGTAGGGGTCTAGAATAAAGGAATTCATGATTCGGTCGATTTCTTTGTCCTGGGGGGAGAGTTAGTTTAGGTTCACAATACTGCAGGGGAGAGCACTGCAGGGGGGAGCATACGGTATTGAATAGAGAGGATTCTTTCGCCAGTAGGCGGTCGATGTCAGACGACATCCTGGGCAGAGCGAAGCTATCGGCTGTAGCGCTTAATCAAATCGTTTATCCCGAGTGTGCGCAGGCGGACTTTCAACGAAACGGCGAGGACAGCATCCAGTCCTTGCACGGATCCAAGGGAAAGTTCGTGACCACGCATTGCGCAACCTCTCAACTCGATCAAACACAACCATGTCCAACGTCAAAAGTAACATCCCCCAAAAAGATGCCGACACAGAAAAGCCAAAAGAGACGGTCGCTCCATTAGAAGAAGACGATGAATTCGAAGACTTTCCCGTAGAAGGTTCCCCCCATTCAAGAGTGAGCTCACAACAGACTGGACCGAGGCAGAGTCGCAATCACAGTACACTAAGCCCATTGGCGGAGAGGCTGCTCAGCCGTTATGGTCGGAGGAATGGGAGGATGACACTGAGGAAACGGATTTTGCTATTCAGTTGAGGTATACATCAAGCTGGTGGATCTATGGCTAATTTCAGGGAGGAATTGGAGAAGGTCAAAGAGCAGAATTCGGGTACGAAGATGCAGACTTGAGTAATAGCATATGTTGTGTTCTTGACTTGTTCTTATGATCCTAACCCCCGAATGCAGAGCTATGTCTCTTTGACTCGATTGAAAGCACAGATTATACGACGCGCGTGGAAGTCGCTTGCAAACTCATTTAAGGATATGGCTTGGTATTGGTACAGGACTATGGGAAGTCGCTCTGAAAGTGATTTACCGCCAGAACCATCCCTTCTTCGCCGGCTCCTCTTTCTTCTCCTCCTGGATCCGTGGCTTGACTTCTTCATTTTGCTTCGCTACCGCCTCCTCCAAACCAATGTAATTATATGCGATATCAAAGAAATATGGTTTCACCGGAACAGGCTGCAATGTCAACGGATACTCGACCAAATTGGCAAGATCAATGGACGTAAATCGCGGAAACTGATGTAATTTGCTCAACAACGGTTTCTATAGTTAGTCTGCGGAAAAAGAAAGATAGAGGCGATACTTTTTGCGCGGAATCCGTCTGAGTGGGATTCGAGAGGATGACTTGAGCGTGAGACCGAGTCATTTCACTTTCGAGAACTTTGACGAGCGATGAGATGTCCTCTTTTGTAACTGGGATGTCGTCTGTGATTGATGGAAGAGAGGAGGGAGTTTTGGAAATATAGGTCTGTGCTCTTTCGTAAAGTGCCAGTGCCGAGACATCATCCTTCAATAACGTATGGGACCGTGCAATTAAGACGCATCTACGTTTAGAAAGTCCGCCTGATGACGCATACCTTGAAGCCTTGAAGTACGCTTGTTTAGTATCCAGACTATCTGTGAGTTCCGAATCCGCAGCCACACCAGGCAAATCATAAATCTGTCGTATACTCTACCATTAACACCTTTCTCCCTGAGGCGCGGATAAGAACCTGAATAATGGAATCATGTAATCGTACAAGATCCTTCAAATTGGTCATGCTATTTCTCTTTTTCTGTAAATCTCCGATGAGAAGAGAATCTCTTTGTACTCTGGTCGTAATGAAATGAAAACTGACATACGTCAAGATGATCTGCAAATTCTGTTCCTTGTCTTGTTTCACAGTGACTTCATCGTCGATTAGTCGCTGGACTTCGGTTTCCGCTTCCGCCCAGGCATTTAGTATCTCGTCCATTGCGGCGACCTTCTCTATCGCGGAAAGCGGAAAGGTAGTGGTTCGTTCGTGGAAGGCTGATTGAGTGTCTTGTACATTGAGAAGAGCGACGACTATCTCGGGATGTTTGAGGGGTGCAGTACGGCCACGCCATTCAATTGATGTTATCCCCGCCCGGGCAGAACTCTCCCTCCTGGCATCCAGAATAGACGAATTGATCCCCCTCAGGAGTCCCATCAAGACATCATCCTTAGAGAGATATTTCTGTGCTAAGCTGAAAATATCGCCTTGTGAAGAATTGATTTGCAATTGATATCCACAATACCGCAGTCCGGGATCCACCGCCGTAAGCGACTCTTTGTAAAGAGATCGAGTAGTCTCGTCTGATTTCGATAATAAGACCTCAAGGATGACTTTTGCTGTACTATATCCCTTCAAAGCCGCTTCCCATTGCTTCGCTTCAAATGCCGATTGACCGGCCAATGTCGCTTGATACGCTCTCGCCTCAAGACGACTTGTTGTATCCACAGAAAGACTCTCTGATTCAAGCAAGGAGGATAACTTTTCAGCATGAGAGATAGCTTTCTTGAGACGTCGGGCAACATGGTGCCGGCGCTTTTGATACTGATCTTCATCCGATTTCAAGCTTGCCGATTGACTCCATGCTCGTTCTGCAGAAAACAACACGATGTCAAGGTACCTTCCATCAGTATCTGATCAACCAAAAGAGCCTGCATTGGTGGGGGAGGATGAGGAGGATGAATACCGTGCGTCTTGCTGGACAAGTTCCAACGTAATTGGTTTTGGAGCGGTTTTCTTGCTTTTTTGAATGAATTTCAGTGCTCTTTTGAGGGTGGAGACTCGCTTTGTGCAGTATGCGTTGTAGCGCACTGGGTCCTGCAGACGGAGGCCATGGGCATTTCGGGACTCTGACACGAGTCTCAGGACCGGGAATGACAGCGACATGGCACAACCCTCCTACGAAGCAAGATCTTGCACAAATGGTTGCAGTATTTACGGTTTATGAAGGAGTTTACGTTATTTATCTATTTACGTAAATAATATTGCACAAGAAATCCTTAATAGCAGTACTACAGTTTCACAGAAGGACGGGTTGAGTCCATCCGCAACTTTAAACTTAACAAACTGGAGGTCTCGGTGTATAAACTTCAAAGCCGAGTTTTGTGGTCAGATGTGTCCTCACTATCGTTAGTTTTCAAGTGACAAGCCTAATGCAGGTACCGATCCAGGATGTTTGTGGACTCATTCAAATCAGACTTCAAAACCATGCTCTTTCTTATGGTGTGATGATGAGCTCTAGGGTGAGATGCTTCATGAGAGCACCCATCTAAATCATTGCTGCTTGATTAGTGCCCAGCGGATGGTGGAATTATAGTGAGATGAACTGTTGATCTAATCATAATTTGCCTCAAGCGCACATAGAAATTGAGCTTACTTGCATTGCCATGTGAAACCCCTCACATCGATAGCCGTATCGCTTCGAGAAACGATCGTGACGTACGGGATGTATGACGCCGAACGAATGGGGACGGGAAGTTCCTTCAAGACCCTACGGTTTAATGAACAGTATCTGGCCGGGCCGCTGGGGTCAGCTGGTCAACTTGCTGGTCTCATCCTGATACGTCGGCGTAATTTCTTGGATTTCATTCTTACTGCTGTGAAATACAGACCATTGAAGGGGGATAGGAGATAAGCGAGCCTCTCTTTAGTCACAGACATACCCAAAGTGGCAGCCGGTGCCGAACGATCGCCTTCGCTTGTTGCGATTGGCGGGGGGCGCTGAAAACTTATCAGTGGTTGGCTTATCTTTTCGGCGGCGTTACCGCCTGTGGGGAAAGTTATCTGTCGCCTCGTGGCTGGCTGATTCTCTCTTATAACTCAAGGTCCTGCATGTAGCTTGGTCCTCCATCCTCAACGGCAATACCTGTTTCGACCATGTCTCACGAATACACTGTTCCTCAGGAAACTCGAGCACATGTCACCTCCGTTCTTCCGGATGGGGAGGGTGTCTTCATCGATCACCAGATGTCTGCCGACGAGGCGACGTTGGTCGCCTTGGGCTACAAGCAGGAGTTTAAGCGGGAGTTCTCCGTGTGGACTTCTTTCGGCGTCAGTTTTAGCGTGTTGGGGTTGTTACCCAGCACGGCCAGTACTCTCTATGTACTTCATTGTTTACTGTTCTAATGATATAGTATGGGCTGGGATACGCCGGTACCGGCGGAATGGTCCGTCCCAAGTAGGTATTCACTAAGAGCAGGTATGGGGATGGATTATAGCTATGGTTTTTATTCAATGTGTCGCCATGTCAATGGCCGAGCTTTGCTCGAGCATGCCCACCTCTGTATTTAAGGCGTTAGATCTATGCTGACTTCAGGGTGGGTTGTATTATGCTTCCGCTGTCTTGGCACCTGAGGGATGGGGACCACTGGCTGCATGGCTCACTGGCTGGTCCAACTACATTGTACAAGTGACAGGGGCTCCATCTGTCGATTACGGTACTCACCTAAAAGCTCAGCTGATTGACAATAGCAATGTCGGCAATGGTACTTGCTACAGCATCACTCGTCAATCCCGATTATAATGTGGAAAACTATCAGATCTTCCTTCTCACGACGATCTTTATGCTCATCCATTGCTGCATCTCATCGATGCCTACTCTTTATATTGCCAGATTCAACTCAGTCGGCACTTCAATGAACATTGTCATCCTTATCGTCGTTGTCATTCTCATTCCCGCCGCTACCACCAATGTCCCAAAGTTCACCGATAGCGCAACTGTTTGGGGAACAATCACGAACGGCACCGGCTGGCCCGATGGCATCGCCATTCTGATGTCTTTTGTGAGTGTTATCTGGACCATGTCGGGCTACGACGCGCCTTTCCATCTTGCAGAGGAGTGCAGTAATGCAAATATTGCTTCCCCGCGCGCTATAGTCCTCACATCTGGCGTTGGAGGCATCATGGGTTGGGCACTGCAGTTGGTCATCGCATACACTGTTACAGATATTGCGAGTGTTCTGGCCGCAGACCAACCGTGGGCGGGATATTGTTACCAAGTCCTTTCTGAGAAAGCCGCCCTTGCGGTGATCTCACTGACAATCTGTTGCGCTTTCATGATGGGACAAGGATGTATGGTCGCAGCATGTACTTCCCTACAAATAAAAGTGAAACTAATTGAAAGCTCGTGTTACATACGCTTATGCCCGAGATGGATGTTTCCCGCTCTCCCGTTACTGGAAACAGGTCCACCCGATTACTCGAACCCCCGTAAATGCGGTGTGGTTCAACGTTGCTGTCGGCGAGGCTCTGCTGTTGCTTATTTTTGCCGGCAACGTTGCGATTGGTGCTCTCTTTTCCGTCGGCGCAATTGCGGCCTTCGTTGCGTTCACCATTCCCATTGCGATCCGTGTGTTTTTTGTCGGCAATCGGTTCCGCCCAGGTCCTTGGAATCTCGGCCGCTTCAGCAGACCTATTGGTTATGCCGCTTGTGCGTTTGTTGTTCTTATGTTGCCTCTTCTTTGTTTCCCTGGGTAAGTATCTTTTTATATTCATGGCTTATGGAAGGGGAGCTGACCCAGCCCCTGTGGACATGAACTGGACTTGCGTTGTGTATGGTGGCCCGATGATCCTCGCTATCCTTTGGTACATCATCGACGCTCACAAATGGTTCAAGGGACCGAGAGTAAGACCGTCAATGGTAGTAACTAATGACAGGTTAATGTTGAGCATCGCATGTTGGGAGACGCTGGTACCGTGCTCGAAGGAAAAGGAACTAGCACTCCAGAGAGTGGCAGTGTAAATAACGGCGACTCAAAGATGGTGTAAATCTAGGGGATACCACGTGTATGTAGTTGTAGATAGTGTCATCTTAATCGAAGGTAATGTTTGGGTTTGAGTTTCGTCGATTTGAACTATGAAATAACTTTCCTGCCCATGACAACACCCACGCCAAATACACCTTTGAATGGACACGCAAATATACCAGTCTATCTACGATTCAGTATATAAAAGAGATACAGAGAAGTAGATAGCCGGCGGGAGTAAGGACGAGACTGAATGGGGAGGGCGATTGCTCTCGAACCGAGAAAATGATGAAAATGAGAGACCGAGACTGGAGAGCCGGAGCGAAACAAGGGGGACAAGAATGACGAAAGGACGATTATAGGCGAAGGATAGAGGTTGAGTGGGTGAATTTTGCGTTATGGGGCAGGGCGCGCACGGCGTTTGGTAGATTACTCTTGAGTTCGACCCCTGGTCCTGACATATCAGAAACAGTTCGAGGTAAAAGTTATGGGAGACTGTACTTTTCCATCTCCAATTGCTGGTACAACAAATACAATGCCCTTTCGTTCCCTGCTGGGCTTCCGACAATCGTAAACATTCTCTCACCACTCTCGTCGTGAGGTCCTTTTGCGATTGAAATTTTACTGCCGCTCTTGGCGCGGATTTCGGAGATTTTGGACCCTCCACGTCCAATGATGCAGCCGACCATGTCTGCTGGAATAGAAATATTTTGGGTGCGGATTTGAGATGGATCAACGGGTTCGGAATCTGCGGGTTGGGCGGCGAAGTCGGCGGCCCCATTTCCGGTGCGGAAGGAATATCCTTGGCGGTTTTCGTTGGATGATCGACGGAAGGAGGGAGTGCTGTAAGATGAAGAGGTGCCAGCGCCGCCGTTGGTGACGACGACGCCGCCGGGAGCAGCGAGACGGACAGCAGGGTTGTACAAGACTGTGCCGACACCGCGTTCCCAATCATCAACGCAGCACTTTCCAACTTCCCAGATTGCGGAGACAATGCTCTCGACACTTCCTTGAATTTCGACAATGCGTTCAGTTGATTGAGGAAGCATTTCCTTTGACGCAACCATGCGGGACCCGGACACGTCCTGGATGTGTTTGATTTTGAGGCCTCCACGGCCAATGATGGTTCCCATAAGATTATGCGAGATGAGAAGGCGGATGTTGGTGTGTGCGTTGGGAGCGGGTGTGATTGGGTTGGCATCGGGAGGCGAATTAATGGGATTGGCAAGAAGGGTTTGAGCGATCAGGCCGTATGCCTTGCTGACGGCTTCCAAGGATCCAGTGACGGTCAAGACGCGGTCATGGACTCCGGGAACAACCTTGCTGACTCCAGCTTTGACTCCCGTCTGGTCTCTCAAGTCGGCGACGTTCTTTCCCTGCTTTCCAATAATGACTCCGGCCTCTTTGGTGGTAACAAGCGCGCGGAGCGTGACCTGAGATGCGGCATATTCATCATCAGTTGGTCCTTCGGCGTTCTCCTGTCCAACGACATCGTCCATAGGCGTGTCGTTGACTTGATCTTGTAAATCAGATGACATGATGGTGTTGGGCGGGAAGGTGGCGATTTGGTGAAGGATTGCGGAGAGAGTGAAGATGAGAGAGAAAGAAGGCGGCGGGAGTGGAGATGTGTTGAGGTACGGCGGGAAGGATTCAGAGGAAGGAAAAGGGTGGACGAAGGGAAGTTGTCGGGCGGAGAGGAAGAGAGGAAGACGGTTGGGGCGTGGAAGAGATGGCGGAGCTGGACGCTGGGGAAGATTTGGGTGTGGGTGGAGGAGAAGGCAGAGTGAAGAGTGGAAAGCGCTGCAACACACCACCAAGTGAAAATTTCATAGGACAGCTCCACACCTAACCCGCGCACGAAAGACATAACTTTGTTTGATTTGCGTCAAAAATTTGGGGCGTGCAGATCCTTGCTCGTGACAAGCGTGAAGCAACTAACTGTCATCGGGGCATGCACCAGGAGACATAACTCCATATTTTCTTAATCCAGAAGTGATGAAGCAATCCAAAGACCTCGCACACGCCAGTCTATTATCTATAACCCGAGCCCCCTTAACATCCCAGCAACTCCTCCCAGACTAAACACCGGCGAAAGCACCACATTCTCCACTCTTCCCGCCGCAAACCCCTCAATAACCGCACAACACACAATATCCCATCCAATCGAACTCATAGCAGAATGTTCCCCAATAACTTTATACATCGCACTCCAAGTCGTCACATCGCCAATAAACGCAATATTTCTCCAGTGTAGAATCATCGCCAGGGACGCGTTGATCAAGTATAATTGATTCATTGAGATATATTTCTCGGATGAGGGGGTGGGTGACTCGAGAAGCGGTACTAGAAGAAGGACATGTATTACCAGGAGAAGGAGGAGGAAGTACTTGGTCGCCAAACTCCTTTCAAGAAAATAAGTGGCGAGTGTGGCGGTAATGGTCGTAGAGGCTAGAATTCTCGAGGAGCGTGTGACGACTCGTTTCGGGGGACAAGTTTCGCACGCTGCGAAATATAGTCCCGACGCATAACTAATGGCAACCACTTGACCAATACACATATAACTCCACGGGCGTCTGATCCCCCTCTCTCGCGCTAGAGACCTTAGTAAAGTCCACTAAAACAGGGAAACATACAACTTTTCCAGAGGAACGGAGTCCATACTCCGGAGGTATAGGTAACGAGTTGACTACTCCACCACCACCGTCGCGGAGTTTCACACACGATCCTCCATGCCTGCTCAAAAAGCGCAGTCTCTCTTAACCAGGCTGCAATACTCTCAATTGAGGGGTTTGGAGAGTTGGAATGGCTGAGGTAGGACCATTTGATGAAGCGGAGCATGTGGTACCATGTTATGCCCAGGGACCCAAGGGCGAGGGAACGGAAGAGGAGTTGGCGGGGGGAGTTGGTGCGAGAGAAGCGGGTTGCAGAGGCAGGAAGAAGGGCGTGGAAGAGGAAGGTTAGGAGGAAGTAGCCTATTAAGGGGAGGAGTGCTATGATGTCGGCCGTTTTGGTCATGGCTTTCGTTCCTGATGATCGATCAACCATGACAAAAATTGACACGCGGGCATTGATTGATTGATGGCAGACTCGAGCTATACTCGACCATGCCGTCGTTCCCCCTTTTGTCCTCAAAAACTCCCGAGCGGTATATTCGGACGTGATTAAATGTCCAAAGCCCTCCCGGTCTCTATTCGGGACTTCTCGAAGCGATTAACGAAGTGTACCCTCGACCGGCGCAATACTAAATCCCGAATAGGTTTCTCCCTTTCCAAGCCGTTCAAACTGATCCAAGGCGTCGCCGTCTCAGGAGGAGTCGACAGTATGGCTTTGTGTACTTTACTTAAACTGCATCGCGAGAGAGAAGGATGGCCTGAGTCTATATTTGCATATACTATCGATCATAAGGTGAGGCCGGAGAGTCACCAGGAGGCAACAATGGTGGGCAACTGGATTCGAACGATGGGTAATTCCAATCCTAAAAAGGCCTCGGTTGATATCAGGTTTCCATCATCGGGTTCTACAATTAGAAGGGAATTGGCCTACCACTCCAGGAAAAGGAAATCTCGAGACCGTTCTCCGGGAAGCGAGACGAAAAATCCTTTTAGACCGTGCGGATATGGATCATGTGGATAGTATTCTCACTGGCCATCATCAAGACGATCAATATGAAACAGCTTTGATACGACTTGCTCGTGGAAGTACTATAGTTGGCCTAGGAGGAATCGCGACATCCAACGGCCGCTTTCTCCGTCCTCAACTAGAGTACTCCAAGGTTCCTTGCAGATTGACTACGTAGTTGACGGTATAGGATGAATTAAGAGCAACGTGCAAAGAGTATAATACTCCCTGGGTAGAAGATCCCACCAACTTCGACAAGTCCTTCGCCCTACGAAATGCCGTGAGACATATCATCCAATCTCATCAGGATCTCCCCCTCGCGCTTCAGAAAGCAAGTATCATAGCGCTTACAAAGACGGGAGACCAAGTACGCACACAAGTAGCCAAACAGGTCGACGATCTACTGCAGGCCTGCTCAATCTCACGAGAAGAATTCACGGGACAGTTGAAAGTCACAGTGTCTAAACGAATGGTGTATGATTCGTCTCCGCGGATCTTGAAACGGTTTCTTCCGGCGCTGGCGAGGGTTTATTATTCTGCGGGCAAGGTGGACAAATTTGAGTTTCGGGGGACAGGAATGGATCGAGTTGGGACTATTACAATTCAAAAGTTGCTCGATCCGAAAATCACGCTCATCAATGCCCTTTCTCTTTCGTTTCGGAAACTCGACGTGGGGGAAGACTCTGAAAGTTTTAGCCTGTTTGTATCTCCTGAGGAACCGCGACGTGCCGCATACACGATCCAACCACTTCGACTCACCGAGACCACTACTGAAGGATGGAGAAATGCAATTATCAATCCAGAAGACGAGTGGTGGCGGCCTTGGAAAATCACCATCTCAGTTCAAGAAGATCGAGGTTATTATATACGACGATTGAACAAATACGAGTTATCTGCAATTGAAAAGAGGATTCCGGAGGAGAAAAGGTATGGATGGAGGGAGGGTCTCGTGCGTGCTAGGTATTATCCTAAAGGACTGTTTCCGGTGGTGTGTCATGTGGAAGATGGGGCGGAGGTTGTGGATTCGTTGCCGAGATTTGGAATTGATCTTTCGAGGGACGTAAAAACAACATGTACATGAGGGGAAAAAATACCAAATTGTCTGATAATCAAAATGAAAATAAGTTTCAACGAGGACGTTGAAGCAGCAGCATTGCGGCCTGACATTATAACTGTTAGAAACTAGGGAAAGCAGGATGCTTTGATAATCATGAATGAAGAAATGCATTACAATCCATGATCTAATCTCTGAATAATAATAAAATTACAAGTTCAATCAGCCAAACGCCAGAATCAGCATCCTCAAGAAAATGCCCCAAAACGCCAATCACACCTTCCACAACTTCTGCTGATTTTGCACCTCAATCTTACAAAACGGACAACTCGCCATCTTCCTCGCACACATAAAACAAAACCCCATATGTCCACACGGCACAAGACAATAATCCGCAACCCGTTCAAAACAGATCTTACAATCATCTTCATCCTCGTCACGGACTTTAGGCATCTCCTCGGGGGCAGCAACGATGAACGAGGCCATCTCTTCGACGCGTTCGATGAGGTCTTCTTTTTCGACGGCGTTGGGGGGCACGGGGCAGTTGTTTGCGCGCATGATGGCGAGGAGGGTGGATGTTGGGAGGGCGGAGAAGTCGACGCCTTCTTTGACGAGGGTGCGCAGGTCGGTGGAGGGAGGGGGGTTGCCACTGGAGGTGGGGGGAGGGGACGAGGAGGCGCTTGCGGAAGAAGCGTAGGCTCGACGCTGTCGTTCGAAGGGGGCTTGATTGAGATGCATGTCTTCTATGGGCGTAGAGAGATCGCTCGCTGAGCGGGGTCTTGTGTCAGGCGGGGTAGACTCGGGAGTAACTGCATAGGGCCGCCTTTCTCGTTCGAAACTTGCAGAGACTCTCCTTGCCGTGGGCCCTTGACGTTCTCTGAACATAGGTGGAGTAAGATTCGCTTCCGGTCTGAAGAAATCTGAAATCTCACTCAAACTATGTCGTATAGTCTCTGCTGCTATGTCAAAGGGAGTATGTGTAGCTTGAGGCGCTTGGGACGGAGTGTTCCCATTGAAAAAATTACCGGCCTGTCTGGTAGTGGATTCATGGCCGGCGCGATTACTTTGGGGACGAGGTGGCTCGGATGCTGTAAAAGATGGGTTAGACCCATTGGAAGCGGAGGAAGGATCGCTGTTTGTATTTGGAGTTGCGAAGAAGTTCTTTGGACCTTGCTGTCGACTTTGACGCTCGTATTTTCTATACCAATCTCGGAACCCGGGCGTAGTCTGTCTAAATATCTAAACATGAGCAAAACTACTTGAGAGATCTAACCTCTTCGTTATGCTCTGTAATCTGTGCAGTAAGGATGGCATTGATCAGGTCCGTCTTTTCCACAAACGGCATGTCCTTATCAATCCCATACGCTTCGATATATTCTCGCAACGACCGTACCGACATCGTAATAAGCACCTGAGCAGGCATCCTATCAACTACCTTTAACTCCCATCCAATCTGCAGAGAGACTTTTGAGGAATTCCTTGCAATAGTCACAGACTTTTACATCCCGCGAAACGTGTCCCTGAAACTTGACCAGCCGGAACTTTTCGGTGCAACAATCAGAACAATACACAAACCCACAGTTCCCACAATGTCTCTGTTTGTAAGCGGTTTGTGGGAAATGGGAGAAGATACTTTGCGAGACAGAAATCCGAATGCACGAGTGCAATTGCCGCAGCGGTCGAAGGAGTCTTTGTTCATTTTGGGAGGCGGCGGCACGGTCGCCTGCCATGAGTGAGGACGAGGGGCATAGCGCGCGTGGGGGTCGTTGAGGGGGACGCGAGAATACGACGAGGCCATGGTCACTGTCGAGGCACTCTGCTCATGTTCTGCGCGCCATTCTTCGGAGATGCTGTCCTTTGTGTCTTAAATCCCTTCGTCAGCGTGGCAGTGCTTAGCGCAATGCAACGTCCGGACCGGCCGTCGTCAGGGGCCGACGCTTAGGATGGTAATTTACGGCATTGGGGCTATTTCCCCGCAGGTCCCGTGGACGGATCAATTTGAGTGCAGCCACAGACGTGATAAGCGACAGATGAGCTGAGATAAGAAGCAAAACGACCGTAAGTCCATTCCGAAAGAAGCATACAAATGACAGCTATGAAATTGGAGAAAGATGATTAAAATACAGTAGACGTTCGATTATGCAGTGCGATGTGCTGGAAATGGCCATATGCTTAAGGTTTGGGGGAAGACCGTGAATAAGGTTTGCCTCACATGCAGTCAATAAGTTGGGGGCACACCACGGGTTTCTTATATGAAGCGCTGCTCTTCCGCAGCACACACACCATATAAAAGCATTCCGATACCGCCACTTGCCGCAACGCCTGCCACAGTTAACTAGTTCGTGTCACTCAGGGCCAACAGTTCGAAATCCGATTATTCATTCCCGCATCGATTGCTGATCCGTCAATTCGTTGACGATGCCTTCGTCGATGAACCCCTTCGGCTCGCCGAGGTCGATTATCCCGCCGACTCCCGAAAGCGACATTACCGCCTCGCCTCAATCTCCTCGCCATGTTTCCGAGCCCACCACCGGCGATTTAGCCAATGACCAACCTCTCGTTCCTCAGAAACGGAAAGCAGGACGCAAACCACTCTACAAAACCGCCCAGGAACGTCGCGATCGTAATCGCCGAGCGCAGCTGGCCTTCCGGGCTCGCAGGAGTGACTATCTCGCCAGACTCGAAGATACCTGTCGGTCCTTGGAAAATGTAGTCGTCGAACTACAAGAGTCGAATAGAGCGGCCAACGATGCCCTCGCGCGAGAACGCTCGCGAGTCAAATCTCTCGAGAATATACTCCGAAACGCCCAACGGTCCGTAGCCGCTTTCCAACCAAGTTCAGCTATCACGGTTCCCGCGACGGATAATAATAACACATTATCTACCTCAGCGGGACTTCCGGTTAGTTTTCCTTTGTACCCACAAGAGCATTCTCTCATCACTTTGGAGCAGCAGTTTTCCTCAACAAACGTTACGCCACAAACTCTCCAACAAGGACCAAATAGTATGGCTTTTGCAGAAAATTACCTAGGCATGCTCCCCCTTTCCGTTTTATAAACTTTGAGTCCTAGTTTTCGGGTATAGGCGAATCACCGGGTTATCAACCCCTGCAACAAAGCTTGAACGTTATATCCGATCCGTTTGGTCAAGACGGAGCCTCTCATTCACTTGATACTACTGCTATTGAGTATGCACAATCGGCAAGTTCCCCGTTCCTCACTATAAAGAACCTGGATTCCTAGGTAATTTAGATGTACCATCCCTGGCCAGAGGATACAAAGACAAATACGAACGCGTAATATCACTCTCTGGAGATTCTTCCTCGGAAGAACAAACGACACTAGGCATGCTCCCCGTTTTTTATTTCGAACTTCTGATCCTAGATGTCAAATAGATGTGTCTCCCCCCCCACCGCTTCAGGAATATTGAGCACACATACCAAAAGTAATTCTCCACGGCCTTGGAGAAACGATCGTTGTATTTTTCGGTGTATGGTATATATTGGGTTGTATCGGTAGTAACCGTGTAATAATGCGCTTTT
>Ga0302325_10016158_pt1 | contig 15840 bp, 12 predicted proteins | sample Palsa_T0_2_FD_201948 | JGI IMG/M metagenome (GOLD analysis project Ga0302325, IMG submission 201948) | Peat permafrost microbial communities from Stordalen Mire near Abisko, Sweden - Palsa_T0_2 | ecosystem: Environmental > Terrestrial > Soil > Palsa > Peat permafrost | place: Sweden: Abisko...
GCGAGAGACCGGAGGGCCACAGACCGGCAGATCCGGGCGCAAGCCCGCCGCCCGGCGCGACCGACCCCGAAGTGGGCAGGCCCGCGAGCTCTAAGAAATATGGAGTCGAAGCCGACGTGGGGGTGCTCGCGAGAGCAATGGGGGACGGCGAGCCGAACTGCTCCGATAGCTGCGTGGGGATCGCGCGAAAATCTGCCTCTTTCGGTCGCGGTGCAGTCATGAGCGGCGGCTGCTTCAATGGCCCTGGTACGGGCGGCAGGGTCACCGATGGCGAAGCCCCGCCGGCGCCCACCGCAAGCGCGCTTGGCCCTGGATTCGAGGGCACGGACATTCCGGCAACTGCGGGCGCTAGCGGTTGGGCGGCTGTCTCCGCACTTGGCCGGACCAAGGATGTCGGCAAGTCGAGAGGCGCCGCCGTCGCGATCCCGGGGACCAACGATGGCCCCCCCACGGCGGATCTCGGAAAGAATTCGTCGGCGAAGCGTTGGATCGCCTGCTCCATCGCGGTCGCTGCTGCAGCATCGACAAGTCCACCCGCTGGCGTCGCCGGCGGCGGGCCGTCACCTGTAGTCATGGTAACCGCCGACATCGACGTTCTCGAGCACGCCGAGAGCGTCATCGGTCAAGACCGCCGCCGAGCAATAAAGCGAAAGTAGATACGAGGCCGCGCCTCGCTGGTTGATGCCCATCAAGCGGACCGAAAGGCTCGGGCTGACTTCTCCCGGAATGCCTGGCTGAAAGAGCCCGACGACCCCGCGCTTCTTCTCGCCCGTGCGGATGAGCAAGATGTTGGTCGTCTCCCGCCCCTTCTCGCCCTGGGTGACCTTGAGCTTGTCGGAAGGCACGAGGGGAATTCCGCGCCACGTGATGAAAGGCGATCCGAAAAGAGTGACCGTGGGCGGCGGCACACCTCGAAACGTGCACTCTCGCCCGAAGGCGGCGATGGCACGCGGATGCGCCACGAAGAACGCCGGCTCCTTCCAAACTTTCGAGATGAGCTCGTCCAAGTCGTCTGGCGTCGGCGCGCCGGCTCGCGTGGGGATTCGCATCGATGAAGCTGCGTTCGTGAGCAAACCGTATGTCGAATTGTTGACGAGCTCGCTTTCCTGTCGTTCTTTCACCATCTCGATGAGAACCGCGAGTTGCTCGCGCACCTGATCCATGGGGCTGCGGTACAGATCCGAGATGCGCGTTTGTACTTCGATGGTTGTCGTCACAGTGCTCAGGGTGTACTCGCGCGGTTGCTCCTCATAATCCACGAAAGCCCCCGGAATGTCGGCGGCGTCGCTCGGACTGCACTCGATCCCGATGCCTTGCTCGCCCCCCTCCTTGACCTTGTTTACGCGGTAAGTGCCCGCCTCGACGGGCGTCCAAGGCAGCAGGCTGACCAGCCAGCGGGGCGTGACGCCAGCCCATTGCGGCGGCGTCTTGGTGGTATTTGCGAGCTGACGAGCGGCTTGCGCTCCGAGCGTCGGATGAACGGGATCAGGCATTTGGTTTTACTCCGCGGCGCAGCAAAAACGGTGAAGTGAGTCCGGGGACCATAAGGCCCCGCCCACTTCAATTGCAACCGATTGAAGCAACAAAACACGAATTCGCCCAATCGTGTCTTCAATTTCGACATATCCATCTATTCTAATAGAATTCCCTCCGACATCTTCACTATTCGTGCAGCATGTTGCACGTGCGGCAACGTGCTAGCGAGGGCGGTCGGGGACTCCGCGCGCCTCAAGCGCCCCCGAAGGCGCCGGTCGGCTCCCCAAACTCTCTCTCGGTCCCGCGCGAGAGGACCGCGACGAGCCTCTGCACGGTCGCGTTTATCGGCGCAAACGAGTCGTCATGCCCCTGGTTCGTGACCAAGCGCTCGAGGAAACCTATGATACCGGGGTGTCACTCGCGCTTTCGCGATCGGCTGCGCTCATTAACGCGGGTGTCTTTGCGGACCTGATTCCCCGTATCGAGGCCCAGGTTCGACGCGGCGTGGACTTGATCGGTCTCCACATTGGAGACTCGAACCGCGCGCCGCCGGCAAACGCGCGCTATGGCAACCTCGAAAGCCACGCGAGCTTTGACGTGGGGCTCTATCGCTACGGCGACGTAAGCGGCCTCGATGGGCTCAAAGAGGCGTTCTCGCTGCGCCTGGCCGCTTCGGGTTACGGACCTCCGGTTGTCGAGCCGAAGGTCGTGCTCGTGGGGTGCGGTGGCACGCATGCCCTTTTCTGCGCTTCGCGCGCGATCCTGGATGCGGGCGATGAAGTGCTTGTGGCGACCCCGTACTGGCCACTGGCTCCAGGTGTTCTTCGAGCGGCCGGCGCCGTTCCGGTCGAAGTGCCGCTGACCCATCGGCTCTACGCGGATCCGACGCTCAATCCCGAGAGCCTTTTTGGTGAGGCGGTTACGGACAAGACGCGGGCGCTGTACCTGGCCACGCCCAACAATCCGGATGCAAAGGTTCTCACCGCGGGCCAGCTTGCCCGTCTCGCGCACTTCGCACGCACGCGGAACTTGTGGATTTTCGCCGACGAAGTCTATTGCGACTACGTTTACGAGGGAGTTCACACGTCGATTGCGCGATTCGAGGATGTCGCCGACCGGACGATTTCCATCTATTCGCTCTCGAAGAGCCGTGCCCTGGCCGGAGCTCGCGTTGGGTTTGCCGTCGCTTCCGAGCGAGTCATCTCAGTGGCTCGGCGCATCGCGGTCCACACGGTATTTCATCCCACCGTGGCAGCGCAGCACCTCGCTCTTGCCGCTCTGCGGGAGCCTTCGAGCTGGATCGACGACGCTCGGTCCGAATACCGCGTTGCCCGTGACGCTGCGGTGGGGGCTCTCACAAAGGCAGGCGTGACGCTTAACGTTCCCGAGGGCGGCAGCTACGTTTTCATGGACTTCCAACAGCTGCTCGGGCGGCGATCCCTCAAAGACCTTCTGGAAGCTGCCATCGATGCGGGCGTTCTCTTGGCACCAGGCGATGGTTTTGGACGCGACTTCGCTTCATGGGCTCGGCTCTGCTTCACGGGAGTCCCGCCCGATCGCCTTCTCGAGGGCGTGTCGAGGCTAGTCCGCGTGCTTTAGCGCGCCATTACTGCATCTCGGCGAGACGTCTCTCGAGGGCATCTCGCAGCTTGGGATAGCTCCCGGTCAGCGGCACGCGTTTGGCGAAGTCGAGCGCGTCTCGGAGGGCATTGCGGGCGTCATCCGGGCTCCCCTTGGCCTGGAAGGCGTCGGCCTCCAACGACCAAAGCCTAAGTTTTCGGGGACCGTAGGCGAGACCAAGGGCGCGCGTCAGGGCGGCGATGGCCTCATCGTACTTGCCCATCGCGTAAAGGGCCGCGCCGAGGCGCGCTGGGGGGTTGTAGTCAGTAGGGAAGTCGGCCGCGCTCTTTTCGAGCATCGGGAGCGCACGCTCCGGCTGCCCGAGCGCGGCATAGGCCGCGAGGCGATGCGCATCGAAAACCGCGCGGGCCGAAGGCGACGGTGCTTGCGCCGCCCGATCCTCGAGAAAGGATGCCCAGTCTCCTGCAAGGCGGCGGGCCTGGTCGATCTGCCCCAGCGCCTTGAGCTCGCCGACGACATAGTCATAAAGATCGGACCTATCGTCGGCGAGGATGGGCTGCGTCAAGTCGGTGGAGACCCGCGCGCCGACGCTCGCGAGCGCGCCCCCCAGGATGCGCTGCGTGGCATCGACGGGCAACTGCTGCACGCAGTGGATCGCAGCGCGGACAACATCTGCGAGTGGCGTTCCCGGAGGGAGCGAGGGAGCGGCTTCTGCGCCGAGGGCCGCGCACTCGCCCCAGCGCTGCGCGTCGCTCAGTCGACTCACGAGCGCGTCGACGATGATGGGTCGCTCGGGCCACGCTGGAGGTGCTTTGTCGAGACACAGCCGGTAAGCGGCGATAGCGCCGAAGAGGTCGCCCTTCGCGCTCGCGAGGTCTCCTCGTTGTCGTAAGACAGCGACCTCGTTGCTTCTGTCGTCGGCTCGCAGAACGACGTCGAGCATCGTCGTCAGCTCACGCGCCGTGAGCGACCCCGCCCAGGCGAAGGTGGTCCCCTCGGTCGATGGATCGACCACGAAGAGAGTGGGCAGGTCTTTGACGCCCAGACGGAGAACGGCTTGCGCGTTCTGCTCGCGTTCGGTGTCGAGCGACAGCCACACGAAGCGCCGGGCGAACGAACCCAAGGCGGGATCGGAGAACACATACGATCGCATGCTCAGGCATGTGTGGCACCACGAAGCCCATGCATCGATGAGCAATGGCAGCCGGCTCGCGCGCGCCTCGGCTAGGGCGCCCGCGTAGTCGTCCTCTATGAAGCGGGTGCGCATCGGTGCGACATCCGCTGGTGCTGACGCCTTGTTCACCGGCCGTTGGGTCGACGACGTGCAGGCCGCCGCGGCGCTCACGACTCCGAGCGCTAACGCTCTCAGCATGGATGTCGAGCCTTTCGACCCTCATCATGGCCGATCATGGCACACCACGCCGCAGCGCCAAGAATCGCAAGCAGCCCCAAGCCCATAACCACCGGATCGAAGGAGTGCAGACGGTCCACAAAGTGGCCGACCAGAGGGTTGAGGACGACGTACGTCAGCGACTGCGCCGCCGCTGTGAGGCCGGCCGCCTCGGATGCACGCTGTGGGTTGACTCGCGCCATCATGTCGGCCGTCAGAAGCGTGTAAAGACCGCCTCCTCCGGCTGCAGCGATGCCCACCAGGAGCGCTGAGGGCCACGCGCTCTGGACTCGCGGAAGAATAGCCAGGGTTGCATCAAGGGCGGCCGCAGCCAGGACAAGCTCCACGTGCGAGCGGCGTCGCCTCGCAGCTCGGTCGCGCCAGCTGCCCAACATGCCAAAGACGAGCATGCCCGCGTCCGCCATGAGGGGCGGCAGCCAGATGTAGTGCCCGATGGACGCCTTGGGGATGCCGCACCTCAGCGTGAGGTACTGCGGGAACCAAATGAACACAAACATCGGGGTCGGCGCTGACCCTAAGACGAGAACGATGGCGCGGCCCACAGCTGGATCGAGAAGCGCGCGGCGGTGATCTCGAGCGGGCGCGGCGATGGTTCGCTCCACGCTCGGGCCGGCAAGCGCTTGCCGTATTTCGGGTGCGCGGGTGACCGCGAGCCATAGCGGGAGCCACGCCAAGCCGAGGAGCGCCGTCACCCAGAACGCGGACTGATACCCCATACGCGCGTCGAGCGTCGGCGCGACCGAGCCCGCGATGGCCGCGCCGAGTGAGCTGCCTGTGAAGAGCAGTCCAAAGGCCGCCGTTCGGTCTCCGGCCGGCAGGGCACGTCGGACCGCGAGCGCAGCCGCCGGAAAGGACGGCGACTCCGCGATCCCCAACGCAATTCGAAGCGCAAGGAGTCCACCGAAAGTCCTTGTCCATGCGTGCGCCGCCGAGACCAGGGACCACACGAGGACAGCCACGACTAGACCCAGCCTCGCGCCGAACCTGTCGAGGACTACCCCTGCCAGCGGCGTGCAGACGAGATACGCAGCGGAAAAGGCGGCCGCGAGCCAGCCGAACTGCTCCGCTCCGATCCCGAGCGTCTGGCGCACGCTTGTCCCGATGACGGCCAACACCTGACGATCGGCGTAACTGACGGTCATCGCTAGCGTCGCGACAGCTGCGACGAGCCAGACGCGTCCGCGCGAAGGAGGCATCAAGGGGTCACGAGAGCGCCCACCGAGCAACGCGGTCGATGGCGACCCCGAGCAGGCCCGTGGCGATGATGGTCGCGGCGAGCTCGGAGTAGTCGAGCCGATCGCGCGTGGACAGTGCTAGGTACCGTAGCCCCGAGTCGACGCCGAGCATCTCGGCGGGCACCAAGACAACCCAGCCGAGGCCGATGCTCAGACGAATTCCCGTGGCGACCTGCGGGCGAATGCTGGGCCAGACGATGGTGCGCGCGACCTCGAGCGCGGACCCTCCGAGGGAGCGACCCACGAGAAGTAGACGGCGGTCGAACGACGCCACCGCGGCCGATGTCGAAAGGACAATGGGCCACATCCCGGCGATGGCGATTAGGAAGTATACCGGCGCATCGCCTACGCCAAAGAGCATGATGGCAAGCGGCGTCCACGAGAGCGGCGACACCATACGCAAGAAGTGAAAGAGGGGCGCGCTGGCGATCCCAAAACGTGGCAGCGAGCCGACGGCAAGGCCGAGCGGGAGCCCCAGGGCGACGCTGATGGCGAGACCGACGACGATTCGCCGGAGGCTCGCGGCCAGGTGCGGCCAGAGCTCGCCGCTTAACATTAAACGCCCAAGCGCCGCCAAGCTGCGGCTCAAGGCGAAGCGCGCCAGGAAGCCCGCCGGGTGCAGCCCATCGGTCAGTAACCACCAGACGACGAGGAACCCCGCGATGCCGGCCCACGGTAAGAGCGTGGGGCCCAAACGCGGCGAGCCGGCGACTGTCATGACGGTCTGTCTAGTATGCAAGACTGCCCGAGGCAGCGCATTCCTTACGGCCCTCGATTCTGACGCGGCTCAGATCCCGCCCGAGGCCGGCGCCGGAATGGCGCGCTGATTGTAGAGCAGCTTCGTCCGGCGCTCGATCTCCTCGGGCGGTAGCTTCGAGAAGTCTTCGGAGAGTTCGGCGCCGACGGCCAGGCCACGCTGCACGCCCGGCCGGGCGCTCAGCTCTTCGAACCATCGCTTGAAGTACTTGAACTCCTCGATGTCCTGCTCCTGGGTCTTCCAGCCGACGACCCACGGATACGAGATGATGTCGGCGATTGTGTAGGTCGACCCGGCCAGGTAGCGACGGTCGTAGAGCCGGTTGTTGAGCACGCCATAGAGGCGATTGACCTCGTCGCTGAAGCGGCGCACGGCATACGACTGGTCGCCCTTTTTGTCGCCGAGGCGAAGAAAGTGCCCGAGCTCTCCAGTCTTGGGTCCTTGGTTCGCCATCTGCCAGACGAGCCACTGGGTGATCTCGATGCGCCCGCGAAGGTCGTTCGACCAAAACTTGCCGGATTTTTCGGCCAGGTAGAGCAAGATCGCGCCTGACTCGAAAATGGAGATCGGCGCGCCGCCGCCCGCCGGGTCGTCGTCCACGAGCACGGGCATGCGGTGGTTTGGGTTGAGCGCGAGGTAGGAGGGCGTGAACTGGTCGCCACGGCCGATGTTGCACGGGACGATCCGGTATTCGAGCCCGGCCTCCTCGAGAAAAATCGTAATCTTCTTGCCATTGGGCGTGGGCCAAAAGTGCAGGTGCAGCATGGTTTGCCTTTGTTGGGATGAGGGGTGCGAGACAGCTCGCCGGCGACGAACTCTAGCCAAGGTTTAGGCCCCGCGAATCGCGAGAAATGCGGCCAGCGCGGAGAAGGACGGAAACACCATGTCGGCACCCGCCGATACGAGCATCTCTTTGTGACCCGGTCCGCAATGGCCCCCACCGGTGAAGCCGGCCGCAATCATACCAGCGGCCTTCGCTCCTCGGATGCCGTTCGCGCTGTCCTCCAGAACGAGCGTCATTTCGGCCGAGGCACCGATGCCTCGCGCGGCAAGCAGGAAGAGATCGGGGGCTGGCTTGCCGCGGGTCACTCGCTCGGTGGAGTAGACGTGCTCGCCGAACGCCTCTCTGAGGCCAGTCAGGACGAGCTTCCATTCCAACGACCGCGTCATGGACGACGAGGCGACGGCCTTCGGGACTGTAAGCGCATTGACGAACTGGGCTGCTCCCTTGACCGGTTGCAACCGCTGCGCGAAGCTCTTCGACATGTTTTCGCTGACACGCTTGGCGAAATCGGCCGGTAAGTGCCGTCCGGTCCGTTGGAAGGCGTCGGCATCGAGTGCCCTCAGATGATCCTGAGACGGCAAGCCGAGAAATCGGCGTTCAAATTCGCCGAACTCGTACGTGAGCCCGACCTCAGCGAGAGCTCTGTGCTCGACCTGCAGCCCGAGAAGCTCACTGTCGACCAAGACGCCGTCGCAATCGAAGATCACGGCGCGGATGGATTGCCGGGGGCTCGCCATGGGCATCTTCTGAAGGGTCCCCGCTTGCTCGGTGCTCACGTTTCGCTACAATAACGCGCAATGAGTCTATTATGGTAGACACTCCCGCCGCGGCGAGGTACGGGAGTGGCCCATGAGCACCTTCGGGGTCACACCATGCCTATCCTCGAGCTCTCTCGAACCGACGCCCCGCCCGTAAGGGCTAGGGCGCTCGTTTTTGAAGCGCCGGCCTCCCGCGCGCTGCTGACACAGGTCGAGCAGCTGGCGCCGAGCAACGCGACGATTCTCATCACCGGCGAAACGGGCACGGGCAAGGAAATCGTTGCGCGCCATTTGCACGACCGTAGCGCCCGCGCGACGGCGCCGTTCGTCGCCGTCAACTGCGGCGCCCTGACACCGTCGCTTCTCGAAAGCGAGCTGTTCGGTCACGAAAAGGGTGCCTTTACGGGCGCGTTTGCCAGCAGCCAGGGGTGGTTCGAAGCCGCCGACAAAGGGACTCTCTTCCTGGACGAGGTGGCCGATCTGCCCCTCAGCGCGCAGGTGAAGCTGCTCCGAGTCCTTCAGGAGCACGAGGTCGTCCGCGTGGGCGCGCGGAGGGCAATCTCCATTGACGTGCGCCTGGTCGCGGCAACGAACGCCGACCTGCTGCAAGCGGTATCCGAGGGCCGATTTCGCGAAGACCTCTACTACCGCCTGCACGTCGCGCACTTGGCGCTTGCCCCACTGCGTGACCGTCGCGAGGATATTCTGCCGCTCGCGCTGCACTTCCTGAACACGTATGCGGCTCGCCTGGGGATGGTGGGGGTGGAGCTGACCGAAGGCGCGGTCTCGCGGCTTTTCGACCACGCCTGGCCCGGAAACATTCGCGAGCTCGAAAACGTCGTGCATCGAGCCTTGCTGGTCGCACGTAAGGGCCGCGTCACCGCTGACGATTTACAGTTTGCCGACAAGGCAGCTCGTAGCTCGTCCGTGCCCCCGCCGCCGAAAGCGTTGGCGGCCGTGGAGCCCTTCCCCCAGACGGTCGACGCGCGCGCCATGCTCGAGTCTGCGCTTCTTGCGCTCTTCGAGGAGGAACGACCCGCATTGCACGACGAGGTCGAAGAGGCGGTCTTCCGGACGGCCTACCGCTTTTCGGACAATAACCAGCTTCGCACCGCGCGCCTGCTCGGAGTCAGCCGCAATGTCGTGCGGGCGAGGCTCTTGCAGTACGGATTGCTGGGCTCTGCGTTGAAGCGCGAACCGGACGAGACCGCTACTTCCGTGCGCGGAGCGCGATTGCAGGGGGCTCGGCTGCGCATCGGGTATCAAAGCTTCGGCGTCCTGTCGCTCTTGAAGGCCACCGGGGCGTTGGAAGAGGCACTCGGCGCTCGTGGGGTCGACGTGGAGTGGACCGACCATGCCACGGGCATGCAAGTCATCGATGCAATTGCCGCGGGTGCGCTCGACGTTGGGGTTGTGGGTGAGGCGGCGCCTGTGTTTGCGCAGGCCTCGCGCGCGCCGGTCGTGTATCTCGCCGCCGAGCCCCCCGCGCCTGAAGGCGAGGCCATCGTCGTGCTCGAGTCCTCGCAGATTCGTTCGTTGAGCGATCTTCGCGGCCGGTCGCTCGCCGTCAGCCGTGGGGCCAACGTTGTCTATTTCGTCGCGAGGGCGCTCGAAGAAACCGGCCTCGCGTGGGGCGATATCACCGTCCGGCCCCTCTCTCCGACCGACGCACGTGCTGCGTTCGTTCGCGGCGAAGTCGACGCTTGGGCCATATGGAATCCAATTCTCGCGGCGCTCGAGCATTCCATGCCGCTGCGCGTGCTTCGCGACGCGCGCGGCTTGGCGAGCAACCGGGCGTTTTACGTGGGTCGCCAGGCGTTCGCAGACGCGCAGCCCGAAATCGTCGAGGTCTTCATCGGTCAGGTGGGCGCCGTCGGCCGATGGGCCAACGACAGCCGCGAGGTCGCGGCTCGCCTGCTGGCGCCTCAGGTCGGATTTCCGCAACCCGCGATCGAGGCCGCGCTCGCGCGCACGCCCTTCGACGCCCGGCCGCTCGACGAAGAAGCCATCCTCGCGCAGCAGCGAATCGCTGACACGTTTCACAAGCTGCAGCTCATCGGGCGTGCGGTACGCGTGAAGGAAGCGGTCTGGGCTCCGCTGTGGGAAGCTGCCCGCCGTTCCGCGTAAGCGAGTCGGGCGCGAAGCCGTTGGCCAGCATCTCGCCGAAAGGGCCCGTGGCATTGTGCTCGATGACGCGCGCCGGACGGGCAAGAGGAAGCCGGGGGAGAAGCAGCTCGGCCACCCGGTATGCCTCTCGAGGTGCGGGTATCCCGGGGGGAGGTCGACGGTCCGCGCGCCGTGTGCGGTGCCAAGGTAACGACCGTCGCCGTGGGTGGGAATGAACCAGAGAACGTCCATGCGCAGCGGCTCCTCGCTCGGCCTCACGGCAATTTGCGCGCCGCCCAACTCTTGCGGCTTTGCGTCGCGTGACCCGAGTCTTCTTGCGCCCTGGCAAGCACCGGCGCCGCATTCAGTGCTTCTGGCAACGCAGGCAACCACGCAAACAGGGACCGTAAACGACGGCGTACAATGTGCAGGAGCAACCTCACCGATATGGTTGCGTCCATCGACATCTTGGAGGCTGCCGGGCTCTCTGCCGACTCAATCGGTATCGCTGAGGCTCTATCGCGTGAGTTTGCCGCGACCGCCGTCGAGCGCGACCGACGCGGTGGGACGCCGAAATACGAGCGCGACGCCCTGCGTGCAAGCGGCCTGCTCACGCTGGTGGTCCCCAAGGCGCTCGGCGGTGCCGGTGCGTCGTGGGCGACTGCCCTGCAGGCGACTCGAATCCTCGCTCGGTCTGACGGCGCGATTGCCCATGTGTTCGGGTTTCAGCATTTGCTCCTCGCGACTGTGCGCCTCTTCGGTACGAGGCAACAGTTCGAGTCTCTCGCCCGCGCGACGGTCGCGGGTCGTTGGTTTTGGGGAAACGCGCTCAACCCCCTCGATGAACGCGCATCTATCGCGCGTCGCGCCGACGGGCACATTCTGCAGGGGGAAAAGAGCTTCTGCTCCGGGGCGCGCGACGCAGACGTTCTCGTCGTATCCGCCAAGGATGCCACTACCGGCAAACTGGTCGTGGCGGCGATTCCGGCGCGTCGCGCTGGCATCACGGCGCGCGACGATTGGGACAACATGGGTCAACGGCAGACAGACAGCGGTTCTGTTTCGTTTGAAGCGGTTTCCGTGCAGGACGCGGAGATCTTGGCGGACCCCGGACCGCTCGGGAGCACGTTCGCGACGCTTCGGCCGCTCATTGCTCAGCTTTCTCTCTCCAATGTGTATCTTGGGATCGCCGAGGGCGCGCTCGCGACGGCGCGGACTATCGCTCGACAGCGAGAGCGCGCCTGGTTTTCGAGTGGCATAGAGCGCGCCGTAGATGACCCCTACGTGCTCGCAACGCTCGGGGACCTCTTCGCTCAGATCGAGGCCGCGCGACACTTGACGGACGCCGCTGCCATCGCGCTCGACCGCGTCTGGCTCCGGGGCGACGACCTGACGTCGGATGAGCGCGGTGAGTGCGCCGTGGCGGTCGCCGCCGCAAAGATCATCACGACGCGCGTCGGGCTCGACGTCGCCACCCGCATCTTCGATGCGACGGGCGCGCGCGCCACGAGCGCCCGGGTCGGGCTCGATCGATTTTGGCGAGACCTTCGTACCCACACGCTGCACGATCCCCTCGATTACAAGCTGCGCGACGTCGGGCGGTGGGTGCTGGCGGGCGAGTGGCCCAAGCCCTCTTTCTATTCGTGAGGAAACATGCCGGATAGCCGAGTCGAGGAGGCCATCGAACGCATCGCCGAGGGTGAGATGGTGGTCGTCGTGGACGATTCCGACCGCGAAAACGAAGGGGACATCGTTCTGGCCGCCGAACGAGCGACACCCGAAAAAGTCGCCTTCATGGTGCGCCACACGAGCGGCGTCCTCTGCGTCGCCCTACCCGAAGCCCGCTGCGAAGCGCTCGGCCTCCCGCTCATGGTCCCCGCGGGACGCGACGCACATGGGACGGCTTTCACGGTCACGGTCGACGCGCGACGAGGGACGACGACCGGAATTTCGGCGATGGATCGAGCCACCACCATCGGGGCCCTTGCGCGCAGATCTTCGAGGCCCGAGGACTTTCTGCGACCCGGGCATATCTTTCCGCTGCGTGCACGCGACGGGGGAGTGCTCGCTAGACGGGGTCATACGGAGGCGGCGTCCGACCTCGCGCGCCTCGCGGGGTTGGCGCCGGTCGGGGCGCTCAGTGAGCTCACCCACGACGACGGTACGATGATGCGCCTTGCCGCCCTCGAAGCCTTCGGTAACACCCACGGCCTCGCCGTCATTCATATCGAAGACCTCGTCTCCTATCGCCGCCGAACCGAGCCGATCGTCGAGCCGGTGGCTCAAGCCCGCCTGCCCACCCAATACGGGCCATTCATCGCTCATGTCTTTCGGGACCTCGACGGCCGCGAGCACGTCGCGCTCGTTCGGGGGGACGTGCGAGGTGCCTCCGACGTGTTGGTACGCGTACATTCCGAGTGCGTCACGGGCGACCTGTTCGGCTCGCAGCGGTGCGACTGCGGGGCGCAGCTTCATGCAGCGCTCGAGCGCGTCGCGCAGGCCGGGCAGGGCGTGGTCGTCTACTTGCGCGGGCACGAAGGACGTGGAATCGGACTCATTAACAAGCTTCACGCTTATCGCCTTCAAGACGAGGGACGGGACACCGTGGAGGCGAACCTCGAGCTTGGGCTACCGGTTGATTCGCGTCGTTATGACGTAGGCGCACAGATTTTGACGTGCCTTGGGCTGACCACAATCCGGTTGATGAGCAACAATCCCGCGAAATTCGCCGCACTCGAGGGGTATCGACTCCGAATCGTCGAGCGCGTGCCGCTCATCATGCTGCCCAACGCGGAAAACGCGGCCTACCTCTCGACCAAGCAGGCCAAGCTTGGCCACCTGCTCGGACTTGCTCTCGGTGCGTCCGGGGAAGCAGCCGAGCAGCAACAGCTGCGTGGACGTGTGCACGGCCACGCCTGAAAAGGCCACGGACGCAAGACGATGGGGCCTTTCGTGGGGTCGGGTCGGTGTCCACCCGGGTCGGCATGGTCTCTGCTTTACAAGACACCATGGCACGACACGACTACGAGGCTCTTCGCACCCAGATTCGGACAATCGTCGAGGAAGTCGTGCGTCCCAACGCATCGCGCACCGCCGAGGGCGTCTTTCCTCGCGAAAATCTCACGGCCCTCGCGCGCGCCGGATGGAACGGCGTGCTCTTGCCCAAAGAGCTGGGCGGCCTGGGTCTCGACCACGTGGCTTTCGCCCTAGTCGCGGAGGAGATCGGGCGCGCGTGCGCGTCGACGGCCCTCGTCTACGTGATGCATGTCGGCGCCGCACAGACGATTGCGCTCTACGGCAGCGACGATCAGAAGCAGCGTTGGCTCGCGCCGGGGCGTGACGGTCTCATCGGCACGTACTCGACGAGCGAAAAGGCGACGGGGGGTCACTGGTGGTTCAACCTCAGCGAGGCCGCACGCGACGGGGACAATTACGTCGTGACGGCCGAGAAGTCGTTCACGACGAGCTCCGGTCAGGCCGACTACTACGTGGTGCAGACGCGCACCCCCGGAGCGAAGGGACCCACCGACATCACGTTTTTCATCGTCGACGGCAAGTCTCCCCACATTCAACCTGGCAAGTGGGACGCGCTCGGAGTGCTCGGCAACCATAGCGGGCCAATACGTTACGACGGCGTCAAAGTCTTGAATCGCGATCGGCTCGGCAAAGAGGGCGAAGGCAAAGACATCATCTATCACGGTGTGTCGCCGGTTTACCTCATCGGTCTCGGCGCGGCGTGGCATGGCGTTGCGCGCGGCGCGCTCGAGGAAACTACCCGTTACGCCACGGCCACCGTGCATCGCGATTTCAACCATCGCCTTGCCGACTACCAAGTCCTGCGCCAGCAAATCGGGGAAGCGAAGGTGCTCCTAGAGAGCGTTCGCCCTTGGCAGGACGCGCTCGCTGAACGGCTCGACGCCCTCTGGTTCGCGGGCAAGCCGCAAGGCGAGCTCCTGATTCCGCTCACGGAGTTCAAGGTGCATTCCGCCGAGGTCGCGAACGTGGTAGCGCGCCGCGCGCTCGATGTGAGCGGCGGCTAGGGGTACAAGCGCGGTCCTCTCGAGCGCGCCTACCGCGATGTGCGGGCCGCGATCGGCATGGGGCCGTCCAACAACATCGCCCGCGAGTGGATCGGAAAGACCCTTGTGGGGCTGCCGCTCGAACTGTTCGAGGCCGGCGGTGAGTAGGCCTTTGAAGCAAGAGGACAAGAGGAGTCGACGATGAGCACCGAAACGCCTGAGACGAGCGATGTGTCGCGTCCCGTCAAGTTTGCCTACTGGGTTCCCAACGTGAGCGGCGGGCTCGTCATCAGCAAGATCGAGCAGCGGACCGACTGGAGCCTCGACTACAACGTCAAGCTCGCGAGGCTCGCCGAGAATAGCGGCTTTGAGTACGCCCTTAGCCAGGTCCGCTACATGGCGAGCTACGGGGCGGAGTTTCAGCACGAATCGACCACGTTCAGCTTCGCGCTGCTTCAGGCGACGCAGCGGCTCAAGGTCATCGCCGCAATTCATCCCGGCCTTTGGCATCCCGGGGTGCTCGCGAAGCTCATCGCCACGCAAGACCAGCTGTCGAACGGCCGCACGGCGGTCAACGTCGTGAGCGGTTGGTTCAAAGGAGAATTCACAGCGCTCGGCGAACCGTGGCTCGAGCATGATGAGCGGTACCGTCGCTCGGAAGAGTTCATTCGGGTTCTCCGGGGAAGCTGGACGGAGGACCACTTCTCGTTTTCCGGCGACTTCTATCGGATTCATGGATACAACCTGAAGCCCAAGCCGCTGCAGCATCCGCATCCGGAGATTTTCCAGGGCGGAACCTCGCGCGGCGCGCGCGACATGGCGGCGCGCGTTTCGGACTGGTACTTTTGCAACGGCAACACCGCCGAGGCTATCAAGGCCCAGGTCGACGATATCCAGGGCAAGGCCGCTCCGCTCGGACGACGTCCCAAGATCGGGATGAACGCCTTCATCATCGCGCGGGACACCGAGGAAGAAGCCAAGAAAGTCCTCGCAGACATCGTGAAGTATGCCGACAAGGAGGCCGTCAATGCCTTCGGAGACGCGGTCAAGCAGGCCGGCAAGGCGTCGCCTGAAGGGCAAGGCAACTGGGCGAGCTCGACGTTCGAGGATCTCGTGCAATATAACGACGGCTTCCGGCCGAACCTCGTCGGCACGCCCGAGCAAATCGCTCGGCGCATTCTCGACTACAAGGCGGTCGGCGTAGACCTGATACTGGGCGGCTTCCTCCACTATCTCGAAGAAGTCGAATACTTCGGCAAGCGCATGCTTCCGCTCGTTCGCGAGCTCGAAACGCAAAAGAGTGTCGCGGCATGACCCTGCCACGCCCTTTCCTGGAGGTCCGCGCCGTCTCCCTTTCTTTCGACGGCGTGTGCGCGCTCGACCAAGTCAGCTTCGAGGTGAAGCAGGGCGAAGTGTGCGCGCTCATTGGACCGAATGGCGCGGGCAAGAGCTCGATGGTGAACATCATCAGTGGTCTATACAAGGCAGGGTCAGGGGCGGTCCGCTTCGAGGGGAAGGAGCTCCGGCACGCGGCCCAGCTTTCGGGGCGCGAGATCGCCCGCACCTTCCAGAACGTCGCGCTCTCTCGCGGGATGACGGTGCTCGAGAACGTTGCGCTCGGTAACGACTTCCGCGGTCGCGCGTCGTTTCTCGAGCTCGCATTGCGGCTCGGCCGAGCGCCGCGCGAAGAGCGTCATTCGCGCGAAGACGCCG
>Ga0302325_10016159_pt1 | contig 15840 bp, 11 predicted proteins | sample Palsa_T0_2_FD_201948 | JGI IMG/M metagenome (GOLD analysis project Ga0302325, IMG submission 201948) | Peat permafrost microbial communities from Stordalen Mire near Abisko, Sweden - Palsa_T0_2 | ecosystem: Environmental > Terrestrial > Soil > Palsa > Peat permafrost | place: Sweden: Abisko...
ATTACCGTCAGACTAACGACGTATCGGCACACTTCTCCGATTGTCCCATGTGGAGATAAATATTCCATTACAACGCGTGATCCTTACAACAAATCTGGCAATTTCAGCGATCTCAGGTCTGGAATCGCGATGAGGGGCGAGTGCGCTTGCAGTTCTTCGAGTGGAACGATCCCGGTGCCGACCGCGACGGCGCGAATTCCGTTGGCCCGCGCGGCGAGCACGTCGTTAGGATGATCGCCGATCAGTGTGATGGCGCTCTCCGGGCCGATCCAGCGCTCTTTTCGGGCACGCCGGATGGCGACGCGAACCAGCCCGGCACGGTCCCGCGCCAGTTCGGCGAAAGCGCCGAAACGGAAATACCGCCGCAGTCCGGCGCGCTCCATCTTTCGCCAGCCGATGCGCGAGAGATTGCCGGTGACCAGTCCGATGACGACGCCGCGCGCGGTCAATCGCCGCAGCAGGCTGCGGACGCCGGGGCAGACTTTTTTCGAAATGTCCGGCGCCCGGCGAACATAGAGCGATTGCGCGCGAGCCACCACTTCCGGCATAACCTTGCGAATTTCACTGCGCGGCATGCCCGCGCTCAGCATCATCGAAGTCAGGATGTCGCGATCCAGCATGCCCGCCACCGGCACTCCTTCGGTAGTGGTCTCGACGTGGGCCGTGCGCCGGATCGCCTCCACCAATGCTTCGCGATGATGCGGCCCGGCGCGGCGAATCAACGTGCCGTCGATGTCAAAAAGCACAAGTGCGTCGGATTGTTTCAACCTTTACTATAGCGTCGGAGCGGCGGATCGCATTACTTTTTCAGGAATTGCTGGATCGCCTTGGTCGCCTGCCGCGTCCGGTGCTGGTTCTCGATAAGAGCGAAGCGCACGTGGCCCTCGCCGAGCGGCCCGAATCCGATGCCGGGCGACACGGCAACCAGCGCTTTTTCCAGGAGCAGCTTCGAGAATTCGAGCGATCCTTTGGCGCGATACTTCTCTGGAATCGGCGCCCAGACGAACATGGTGCCTTGTGGGGGTTCCACTGGCCAGCTCGCGCGATCGAGACCGTCGATGAGTAAATCGCGGCGCTTCTGATACACGCTGCGAATCTTCTCGGTGTCCTTGGAGCACTCGCGCAGCGCGATGATGGAGGCGATCTGGATGGGCTGAAAAACGCCGTAATCGAGATAGCTCTTGATGCGGGCGAGAGCTCCGATCATTTTCTTGTTTCCGAGGCAGAACCCCACGCGCCATCCCGCCATGTTGAAGCTCTTCGACATGGAGTAAATCTCGACCGCGATCTCCTTGGCGCCCTCCACCTGCAAAATACTCGGAGGCTCATAGCCGTCAAAGCCGAGGTCGGCATAAGCGAAATCATGCACGATCATGGTGCCGTGTCGCGCCGCCAGCGCCACAATGTCGCGGAAAAATTGAAGGTCCACGCAATGCGTAGTGGGATTATGCGGAAACGAAATCAGGATCATGCTCGGCTTGCGCGAGGATGTGAGGTAGAGATGCTCCAGGCGATTCAGAAACTCAGCGGGCGTCGGCATCGGAAGCATGCACGCGTGCCCTTCGGCCATAATGACGCCATACTGATGGATCGGATAAGCCGGGTTCGGCGAGACCACGGCATCGCCCGGGCCAATCACTGCGAACAGCAAATGCGCGAGGGCGTCCTTGGCGCCGATGGTGACAATCGCTTCGGTCTCCGAATCCAGTTCGACGCCGTATTTGGTGCGATAGCGCTTCACGATTTCCGCGCGCAGCCGGGGAATGCCGCGCGACACGGAGTAACGATGATTGCGCGGATTGCGGACCGCATCAATCAATTTCTTGACGATCGGCTCAGGCGTGGCGCCGTCCGGATTGCCCATGCCGAGATCCACCACATCCTTTTGCGCCGCTCGCGCCTTGGCCTTCATCTCGTTAATGACGGCGAAAACATACGGCGGCAGTTTCTGGATGCGGTAAAACTCTTCGCCCGGAGCGGCATTTAATGAAGCCATAATTGATTCTAGGAAATGCTAACCGACCTCGTCCAGATCAAACGCCTCGAACAGCAGCATCGAGGCGAGAACGCCCGCTTTCGCGCCTATTTGAAAAGCCACCGGCATTCGGATCGGCGTCTGCGCCGTTTCGGCGAAGAAATTGAAGCGGAGATCGATTGCACCACGTGCGCGAATTGTTGCCGCGTCACCGAAGTGGGAATCACGGAAAAGGATATTGAGAAGCTCGCGAAGTTTGTCGGTATGAACGAACGCGAGTTCGTGGAGCAGTTCACGGCGGTGGATGATTCGGGCGCGCGGATCCTAAAACGCAATGAACATGGCTGCGTGTTTTTGGAGGGCAATCTGTGCAGCGTGTACGAAGCGCGTCCGCACAATTGCGTCAACTTTCCGCACGTAGTGCGCGGCACGGGATCGATCGCCAGCCGCATGTGGCAGTTTCTGGATCGCGTGGGCTACTGCCCCATCGTCTACAACTGGATGGAGACGGTGAAGGACGACATCGGGTTTCCATAAGGAAGCGGTAAGTGCGATTGTTGATGATATTGACGGCCTGCGTGGGGGTAGCGTCCGCTCAGTCGAATCAATCACGGGGCGCACATCCGCTCTTGACTCCGGGCGTGGAGAACGCCCTTCGCGCCTCAGCGTTTCACAAAACGTGCGTTGGTAAATCCATAAGGGTGGTCTTCAACTTTGTTATCGATGAAAAACGGGACCCGGGCCGTTCCCAACGGATTTCGTTCGGATATCCGAACCAATCCTGGATCTCCGTCCCGCACCGGCTGGTACAACCCTGATCAGTCGAGCCACTCGGTGATCGTCACCGAGTCCTGAACCTTGAAGCTGACCCGCGTCTCAACCGGGATCTCGGCCGGTTTGCCGCGCGTCAACAGCACGTCGCCCGCGCCCACCGCACCACCCGCGCCCGCTCCGATCGCCGCACCTTTACCGCCGCCCGCGATGGCTCCGATGATCGCGCCAATGGCTGCGCCCCCGCCAATCTTCGCGGCGTCGGTGCCGGTTGAACTCGCAGCGTCCTTCACGAACTGCTCCGTGCGAATGCGGATGTTCTGGCCGTCGGCCGTCGCCAGCAGCACGATGGAGATTCCCAGGTGCGAGGAACCCTGCACCCGGCCAGCTTGCGTGGCGTCCACTACCCTGCCCTCCACCCGAGCGCCGCGTTCAGCGATGATCCACCCGTCGATCACCAGCGGCTGGGTGAGCGTCGCAAGGAAAATGTCGCCCGGCTGATTGTGCGCAGACGATAGCTTCTCGCCAATACGAACCGGCAGCAACGTTCCGGCCGCGAGCGTCACCGTGTGAGGAATGCGGACCTCAACATTCGCCGCGGGGAGCGACACATTCTGCACAGGGACATTTTCAGGTTGGACAGGCGCCGGAGGCGCGGCCACGGGCGCCGGTGGTGCCTGTTCCACCGGCGGCGGCGGCACGGCTGGCGGCGGCTCAATCTTCGCGATCATTACATCTGGCTTACGCCTCACCGGAGGTGGCATCGGTGACGGCTTCTCCCGGACCGGGACCCGGGCGCGTACAGGCGGTTCGGGCACCCGAGCAGGCGGTGCGGCAGCGATCCGCGGAATTGCTGGAGGTGCGGCCACCGGCCTCGGCGCGGCCGGCTTGGGCAATTCTATATTGGCTACATCCACGGGCTTGGCCACATCCAGAGGCTTGGCTACGTCCACTGGCCTAACCGAGAAATACACGATCCCAGAAGCGAGTACGGCCCCCGTCGCAAAAGCCGACACCAGTTTCCAATTCATGCTCGCGCCCCATCCTTCGCGCTTATTACGTTAAACGCAAGAGGTCCCATTTACGTTTCGGCGCCAGAGCCGTTAAAATAGCTTAGGATGTCCGGTTTTCCCAGCGAATTTCATATCGGAGGCACGCGCATTGCGCCTGCCACCGTGTTGGCGCCCATGGCCGGCGTCACCGATACAGTGTTCCGCCGTTTGATTCGCAATCAGGGCGGCTGCGGCCTCATCATGACCGAGTTCACCAGTTCGCACGGCGTGGTGGCGTCGATCAAAGGCGACTCGCTGAAGGCGAAAAAAACCTCGCGCACATTTCGCTACCTGTTTTTCGAGCCGGAGGAGCATCCCATCTCGGCGCAGTTGTTTGGCTCCGATCCTCAAGTGATGGCCGACGCCGCCAAGGCCTGCCAGGATTTTGGATTCGATATCGTCGACATCAATTTCGGTTGCCCGGTGAACAAAGTAGTCAAGTGCAACGGCGGCTCGGGACTGCTGCGCGATCTGCCGCTGGTGGAAGAAATTCTCCGAAAGGTCCGAGCGGCCATCTCGATTCCGTTCACCATGAAGTTCCGCGCGGGGTGGAATGACCAGGAACTAGTGGCTGTACGAATGGCTCAACTCGCCGAAGACTGCGGGCTGCAGGCCGTGGCGCTGCATCCGCGCACGCGCGAGCAGGGCTACAGCGGCAAGGCGGATTGGTCGCGCATCGGGGAAGTGAAAGCGGCAGTACGGCACATCCCGGTAATCGGCAATGGCGACATCGTGACGCCTGAGGACGCGGTCCGGATGGTGCGCGAGACGGGCTGCGACGCGGTGATGATAGGACGAACAGCTTCGTCCAATCCCTGGATCTTCCGCCAGATTCAGCAGTATCTTGCCACCGGGAGCTACGAACACCCCAGCGAGCGGCAGCGCTACAACATCATGCGCACTTACTATGGCATGTTGTGCGAGCGCGGCCAGGCGGATACGGTCGGCAAGATGAAGCAATTTGCAACTTACTTTACGCATGGCGTCCGGAATGGATCGAAGCTGCGCGTCGAGATCTACCAGACCACCGACGCCGCCGAGATACTCGATCGCGTGGATGCTTTCTTTGAGCGCGAGCTGGCTGGAGTTCCCGTCTGAAGCCTGAGTTTAAGAAAGTCCAGCTCATCACAGACGGGGCGTGCATCGGCAATCCCGGCCCCGGCGGCTGGGCGTGCATTCTCCGCTATGGCGACAAGACGCGCGAGATGTACGGCTCGGAGCCTGAGACCACCAACAATCGTATGGAGCTGAAGGCCGCGGTGGAAGGTCTGCGCGCGTTGAAGGAGCCGTGCGAAGTGGAGATCGTGACCGATTCGAATTATCTGAAGAACGGCATTACGGACTGGATTTATAAGTGGAAGATGAACGGCTGGCGCACGGGCGGAAAGAAGGCCGTGGCGAATCAGGATTTGTGGCACGAACTGGACGAGCAGAATTCGCGGCACAAGACCACCTGGTCCTGGACCAAGGGCCACGCTTCGCATTCCGACAACAATCGCTGCGACGAATTGGCGACAGCAGCCGCGCGCGGGCAACTGGACAGCGAGTGAAGCGCCCATGCGGCGGAAGAATATCCTGGCGCTGCTGGAGGGCGGGGATCGGCGGTCGATCGGACACGCTGACCAGGTAGCGGCAATCGTCGCCAAAGAACGCCGGATTGTTTCCTGAGTTGATCGCGGGTTTGTGGTCCGACGACCCGCTGGTGCGTATGCGCGCCGCGGATGCGGCCGAGAAAGTCACGCGCGGCAATCACGAGATCCTCCAACCGTACAAAAAAAACTGCTGGGCTTGATGGCCGAGACCCAGCAACAAGAACTGCGCTGGCATCTGGCGGCGATGATTCCATGGCATCCGCTGCACGCACGGGAACGGCAACTCGCCGTCTCTTTAATGAACTAGTATCTCCATGATCGCAGTTCCATTGTCAGGACCTCCGCGCTTCAAGGGCTGGCCGACCTGGCTCAGGATGATACGAGTCTTCGACCTATAAGTGATCGAATTGCTGCGCAAATCAACCCGGGACGGTACTGCTGCGATGAATGCCCGGAGCCACAAGTTGCTGCTTCAACTGGAGGGCGAGTGAAGCGCCCGCACACGTGTGGAGCGCAAGAGGCAGCCTCACGCGCACGCTGGCGTTGACTTACTTCCACTTACTCGCTGGGCACTTACTTGCTTCGGCGAGTGTATGCCGATCGCCAGATCGCAAGCGTTTTCCATCGGGCTGCATGTCCTGCTCGTGTTGCTGTTGCTCACTGCTTCACGATCGATTCGAGCGCCGCTCCAACCAGCCGCGCCTGCTCACGCCATCCCGTTGACGTTCTTCCGCCCTCGCAATGCTCCCGAGGCTCGCGGAGGAGGTAGCAATCAGACTATGCTTCCCGCCCGGCATGGATCGCCCCCTCCGACGGCGCATCGGACATTTATTCCACCCACAATCAGCCAGCATCCGCTACTCCCGCTGCCAATCGCCATCGCCTTCGACATCCCTCTCGACACCGCAAGCACCACTATCGGCGATCCGTTAAGCCACCTCGGCGCTGGCGCGCTCGGGAACCATGGCCACAACGGCTTGGGCGCGGGATGCTGCCAGGGAATCGGCGACTCGCCATCGGGGCCGCCAGGCTTGAGCGCGGTGCGCGGCCGCGGTGTGACGCCGCCTCAGCTCGTCTACAAAGTGGAGCCGGAGTTTTCCGAGGAGGCTCGCAAGGCCAAATACCAGGGCGTGGTCGTATTGACCATCGAAGTGGACCCGAGCGGCGCCGTTCGCAACGTCCGGGTCCGCCGAAGCGTGGGCCTGGGGCTGGATGAAAAGGCCGTCGATGCCGTTTCGCATTGGCGCTTCCGTCCGGCCACTTTGGACGGCAAGCCGGTGACCACCGAGGCGGTAGTCCAGGTGAATTTTCAACTCCTTTAGGCCGGCTCTCCGCTTTCCGGCGGAGCGTTACTCCTTGGGACCGATTCCCAGCGCCTTCATCTTGCGATAAAGATTGCTGCGCTCCAGGCCGAGCAGTTCGGCGGTCTTGGTGACATTCCCCTTGGTTTCATCCAGGGTCTTGAGGATGTATTCGCGCTCGGCCGCCGCGCGCACTTCGTGCAGGCTTCCCAGGCGATCCGCCGACCGCTCGAAGACCGCGCGCTTGCCTGGAATCAGCGGAATATGCCGCGCGTCGATGCGCACCTGCGGGCTCATGATCACGATGCGCTCCATCAGATTGCGCAGCTCACGCACGTTGCCCGGCCAGCGGTGCTCCTTCAGCACTTCGTACGCTTCCGGGGTCAGCTCCTTGGGCCGGCGTCCATATGCGGTGGTGAACTCCTTGAGGAAATGTTCGGCCAGCAGCGGAATATCCTCCACTCGCTCGCGCAGCGGCGGGACATAAAACGGGATCACATTGAGGCGATAGAACAGGTCTTCGCGAAAATTCCCGCGCTCGATCTCTTCTTCCAGGTTCTTGTTGGTGGCCGCCACCACGCGCACATCCACCCGAATGGAAGTCTCCGCGCCCACCGGTTCGAAGCGCTGCTCCTCCAGCGAGCGGAGCACCTTGGCCTGGGTCTTCAGACTCATGTCGCCCACTTCGTCCAGAAACAGAGTGCCGCCGTCGGCCTTCTGCAACTTGCCGGTTTTGTCCTCGGTGGCGCCGGGAAAGCTGCTCTTGCGATGCCCGAACAGCTCGCTCTCAATCAGGTCTTCGGGGATGGCCGCGCAGTTTACCTCGATGAACGCCTCCACCGCGCGCGCGCTGCCGTTGTGGATGGCGTGCGCCACCAATTCCTTGCCGCTGCCGCTCTCACCGTAGATCAGCACCCTGCCGTTGGTGGCGGCCATCAGGGCCAGCTGCTGCCGCAGCGCCTTCATCGGAACGCTTTCGCCGATAATTTGCAGCTCTCGACGCCCGTCTTCCTTGAGGCGCTCCACTTCCATTTCGAGCTTGCGCTGCTGCAGCGCGTTCTTCACCACCACGGTTACCTTTTCAATGGTGAGCGGCTTCTCCAGGAAATCGAAGGCGCCCAGCTTGGTGGCTTTTACGGCGGTTTCGATGGTTCCGTGACCGGAAATAATCACCACCACCGGCCGATTGGCGAAAGCGATCTCCTGCAGACGGGCCAGCGTCTCCAGTCCATCCATGCCAGGCAACCAGACGTCCAGCAGGATCAGATCGAAGGCGTTGCGCGCGATCTCGGCGAAGCATTCTTCGCCCGTGGCCACCGCTTCGGTCTGATAGCCCTCGTCTTCCAGGACCCCGGCCAGCGACTGCCGGATCAGGGGCTCGTCGTCGACAATCAAAATGCGCGCCGGCTTCAAGAGCGGCTCTCCGCCGCCGACGCGGCTCCCACCGCCTTGGTTATGGCTTGCGCTTCGGCTTTGGCCTCTATCTCGGCGACGGTGCGGATGGGAAGCTCCACGATGAAACGGGCTCCGGAAGGCACGTTGTCTTCCACCCGGATGGTGGCTTCGTGATCCGCCAGAATGCGATTCACGATGGCCAGGCCTAGCCCCGTTCCGCGCCCTTTGGTCGAAAAATACGGCAGGAAGAGCTTTTCTTTGTCTTCGCGCGAGACGCCGCAGCCGGTATCGGCAACAATCAACTCCACCGCGTCGCCCTCGGTGGACCGCGTTCCGATGTAGAGGCGTTTCACCAGCGCATCCTGCATGGCCTCCGCCGCGTTATCCACCAGGTTCACCACCACCCGTTTGAACTGCTCGCGATCCACCTGCACCAGGGGCAGCTCGGGCGCCAGATCCTTATCCAGGCGAATTCCATCCAGCCGCCCCTCGAACACCGCTACCGCGTTGTCCACGATCCGATTCAAATCCGAAGGCACCGGCTGCGCGGCCGGGAAGCGCGTGAACTGCGAGAACTCATCCACCAGCGTGCGCACGCTTTCCACCTCGCGCGCGATGGTTGCCGAACACTCCTCCAGGATGCGGCGCGTGTCGGCGGTCTGCTCGGGACGCGTAAGATGCCGCGCGATGCGGTCGGCGCACAGGGCGATGGGGGTGAGCGGATTCTTGATCTCGTGAGCCACCCGCCGCGCCACCTCGTGCCAGGCAGCGGCCTTCTGGGCGCGCAGCAGCTCGCTGGTATCTTCCACCACCAGAACAAACCCGGAGCTGCGCTGCTCATCGAGCGCCGCCACGGTGAGCGCCAGTTGCAGCACGCGCCGCTCGGCCTTGTACTCGATCTGCGTACCGGCCACCGCGGTGCGGCGGGCGCGATTCATCAGGTAACGGATCTCCGCCGTATCCTCTCGCGAGAACAGGTCGCTCAACCGCGCCGCGCGCGCCACCTGCTCCTCCGGGAAGATCCCGAGCAGCGCGCGGTTCACACGCTGGATGCGCCCGTCTGAGGTAAGGGAGATGACACCGGTGGGGATGCTTTCGAGAATCGCTTCGGTGAATCGCCGCCGGGCTTCCAATTCCTTGCTGTTGGTTTCCAGCGCCTCCGTCATTTCGTTGAAGGCGCGCACCAGCGTAGCCATTTCGTCGATGGCGTCCACCCGCAGGCGATAGCTCAGATTGCCCTTGCGAATCTGCTCGGCCGCCCGCAACAGCGCCGTGATGGGCGTGCTGATCTGCCCGGCCATGTAGCGCGCTATCCAGGTGGCGAAGAACAGAATGAACAGCGTGATCAGCGACAGCAGCAGCAGGTACAGGCGGCGGAAGGCCTTGCGATCCATGGACAACCGGTTATAGTCGGCCACCGCTTTACCGATCTCGCGCTGCTTGGCGTCCAAGTCCAGCGGCATCCGCGCCGACAGAACCATCCGGCCCTGGCCCGTCTGAATGCTGGTTTTGTAGAGCTCGGCATGGCTTGCCACGGAAACCGAGCAAAGCATCCTGCTGCTGCCGTCGGCGCGCTCGATCTCCGCCTTTTCGATTTGGTTCTCCTGGCAGAATCGCGCGTAAAAATCGGCACTCTGGGCCGGCAGGGAGGCCAGCCAACGCGCCTGGGCGGTCACTTTGTCGCTCTCTTCTCGATTGAGCGCGTTAGAAATCTGCACCAGATCGATATTCATGGTCTCCGCCGGCCGGCTGAACCATTTGTCCAAATTCAGATTCAGTACCGACACGCTCCAAAGAACCAGAAAGAATATCGGCAGCACGCTCAGCGCCAGGGCGCCGCCAATCAACTTGGACTTAATGTGCGAACCGGGACGGTTGGTCTGCCGTTCTATGTACAGCTTCACCACGGTGCGGAACAGCATGAAGCCGAGCGTTACCGTGAGGATGAAAATGAGCGTCGAAACAGCCCAAAACAAGTAGGTCTGCTGGATGTTGGAGGGCGCAGGAGCAAAGGCGCCGAGGTTAAACGAACCCTGCCAGACCACCAGCGAAGCCAGGATGCTGAGCAGCACCACCGCCGACCCGAACATCACTCGCTTTCGCATGATTTTACGAAGCGCAAAGGGTGCGGCGCGCACCGCCAAGGGTGTCAGGAACCGTTTTGCGCCGCGCTCCATTTTGCGCGAGTTCCTTAAAAAGTGTCCTGTAGGAATTATAAGAGGTAGACATGGTACGCGGGGGCCCGAAGTTTTAGATTTGAACGGTTTCCAGGCCGCCGTCGGGCACCACTCGAAAACGGTTCTCCTCCCGTTTCCAATAGATCCCGGACCCGGTTTCTACCGGAAAATGTATTCGGAACCCCACTAGCAGGCCGTAAGCCTATGGTGTATAATTAACAAGTTTGTTAACCCAGGGAAGTTCAACCGTGGTCACGGGAATGCAAGCTATCCTTTCGGCATTCGTAATTTCTCGGTTTGTTGGGGTTTCTGAAACGCCACGTCCGCTTTTTGGGGTTGCCGTCTAACCCTGCCGTTTTGCGGCGTCCCATAACGGGGGATGCCCGCCTATCAGAATAATATGAGTGCGCCGAACTGGCGCGCCGCCAATTTTGAGGAGAAGAGGAAGATGAGATACATAAATAGGACTTTGCTCCTGGCGCTGATGGCGCTTACCTGCTTAGAAGCGCAGGACATCACCAAAGGAGCCATTAACGGCATCGTTAAGGATCCAAGCGGAGCGGTAGTGCCAGGGGCGGCCGTAAAGCTGACGTCGCCCTATGGGGACCACGTTACGACTACCAACAGCGCGGGGGCGTACGCATTTCCGAGTCTCGTGGCCGGAACTGGCTACAGCGTAACCGTGGAACTGGCGGGATTTTCAGCGGCGACGCAGCGCAATCTGCAGGTAGGGATCAATCAGACCACCACAGCAGACATCACCTTGGAGGTCGGAACAGCGGCGCAATCGGTGGATGTGACCGCGGCTGGCACTGGCATCGACACCAGCACAACCACGATCGGCGCTAACATCGACGAGACTTTGATGAAGAACGTTCCCGTCGGCCGGAACATCGCGGCCGTGATGGCCATGGCTCCCGGCGTTAGCGATAGCGATGGCGCTGGCGCCTCGAATCCTTCCATCAATGGCGCGTCTGGGCTGGAAAACGAATACATCATCGATGGCGCGAACACCACCGATCCAGGCTTTGGCGGCTTTGGCACTTACAGCCGGATATTCGGCTCGCTCGGCAACGGTATCAATTTCGACTTTATTCAGGAAGTTCAGGTGCAGACCGGTGGTTTTGAAGCTCAATATGGCGAGGCGCTGGGCGGCATCGTGAACGTAGTAACCAAGAGCGGCACCAATCAGTATCATGGCGACCTCTTCGGTTATTTCCAACCGCAGCAGTTTGAAGCCACGCGCACCAATGCAAACCCTCTGCTGGTCACCAAGACCGACTATCTGGTACATCAGGCATCCATTGACTACGGCGCAGACGCGGGCGGTTATATCCTCAAGGACAAGCTGTTCTGGTACGGCGGCTTCAATCCACTGACCAACCGGACGTATAAAGAAGCCGACCCGTTCTATGCGAACTACCAGTTGGGCGTGGTCGACCGTCCGCTCTACACCTACGATTACACTGCCAAGCTCGATTACAATCTCGGCACCAAGCATCAATTTGAAGGTTCCGTGTTCGGTGATCCGTCGCATTCACCGATGGACTACAGCAACAACCTCAGCACCGTTCCCGCTCCCGGTCCTGTCGATCGAAGCCCGGAGACCAAGCTGACCTATGGCACACGCACCTGGACGACACGATACAACGGAACCCTGACGCCCAATTGGGCGGTAACCGTGAACTACAGCAATTACTACAACAGTTTCACCAACCTCCCGCTCTTAAACGGGTATGAAATTGTCGACAACACCGCGGTGCAACTGGGCACAGGTGGCGCGATCACGTATGGCGGCATCGGCTTCAATGAAGACACCGTGTCGAAGGTAAATCAAATGGCCGTGTCCAGCAGCCATGTCTTCCGCCTGTGGGGAGGCCACAACATCACGTATGGCTACCAATTCGAAGACGACCAGTTTAACAGCACCTATGGATACAATGGTCCACTCTTCACTCTTCCGAACGTTCCGGCATTGGGCGCTGCCGCAGGCCAGATACAAGCCGGTGGTGTATTCATTCGCCAATATGAGGGAACTCCCGGTGCTTCACCCATCGTTCTGGTGGATGAGCGGGGCAACTACTCTCCCCCCAACGTTGTGACCGACACGCGGTACCAGTCGGGCTACTTCCAGGACTCCTGGACGTTTGGCCGAGTCACCATCAAGCCCGGTATTCGGTTCGAACAACAAAGCCTGATAGGCCTGAATAATCATTATGATTTGACTCACAACTGGGCGCCGCGCATCGGGTTCATCGCGGATCCGTTTAACGATCGCAAAACGAAGGTGTTCGCCACCTGGGGCCGCTTCTTTGAAAAAGTTCCACTGGATATCGCCGTTCGCTCCTTATCCGATGAGCTCAGCGTAATCGGGGCTCAGTATACGGATCCCGGGCTCGGCAATCAGCCGAATTTATCGCCCAGCAACTACGTACCCGGCGGCAATATCGCATTGCAAGGCGCGTCCAACGCGGAGAATGTCGCTGCCGGAACCGGCGCGCAGTTCCAGGATGAAGTCGCGGGCGGCTACGAGCACGAATTCGCTCATAACCTGACATTTACCGGTCGGTTCGTTTATCGCGATCTTCGCCGGATCATTGAGGACATGTCGGGTACCAACGTTACCCAGGCGCTGAACGGCGTGCCGCAAATTTATGTCGTCGGCAACCCGTCCAAGACGTTGGACATCTTCCAGAATGTGTTCCCCTGCTCGAGCCCGGGCGTAGGTAATTGCACCTCATCGGGCTACACGGCCTTCGCCAACGGCACTCCGAACGGCGCCGACGGCATCCCGGATGGCTTTCCGAATCCGTACCGCATCTATAAGTCCGGGGAGTTCATCGTCACCAAGCGCTTCTCGAATGTTCAGTTCTACGGAAGCTACGTGTTATCGAAGCTGTACGGAAATTACCAGGGCTCGTACCGCAGCGACAACGGCCAGAACGATCCCAACATTAGCTCGATGTTCGATTTCACCAACTCCGACGGAAGGCTTACGGGGCAGGACGAGCCCGGCCTCCTGGACACCGATCGCACGCACCAATTCAAACTTTTCGCCAACTATATGTGGCACAATTTCATGTTCGGCGCCAGTTGGCTCCCCACCTCGGGAACTCCCATCACCGATCTGCTGGATCACCCCGCGTACCTGAACGCCGGCGAGGTCCCGGTCTGCCCCAATCCGGCAGGAACGACGCAGCCGTTGTCTACGACGATTACACCCGCGTCGTTCACTTGCACGGGAGGGCCGCGCGGCGCCCTGGGCCGCACTCCCTGGATTTTCCCCTTCAATCTGCACGCCGAATACACCATCAAACTGGGTGAGCGGATGCGGGTGAAGCTCCTGGCCGACCTGTTCAATCTGTTTAACGAGCAGAAAGTGATTCGCGTGAATCAGTTCGGCGAAGTGGGCGGCAGCCCCGGAACGGCGGATCCGGATTTCCTGAAACCGGCTCTCGGACAATTCGCCGATCCTTATCAGGTTCCGTTCCAGGCACGCCTGGCAGCTCGCTTCGAGTTCTAACCAAACTCGCACTGTGTCATCGGGGAGGTCTTCAACAGACCTCCCCTTTGTTTTTGTAGGAAAATAGAAACAAGCAACATGCATCGCACTGTCCTCGCGTTAATGGCGCTATTTTGCTGCCTGCACCTGTCCGCCGCCACCAAGAAGCTTCAGCTTCCGGCGCAGTACAAGAAGTGGATCGACCAGGACGTGGTCTATATCATCACGGATGAAGAGCGCAAGGCGTTCCTGGCCCTGACCACCGACGATGAACGCGAGAAGTTTATGGAAAGCTTCTGGGATATTCGCAATCCGCTGCACGGTTCGGACCGCAACCCTTATAAGGAAGAACACTACAAGCGGATCGAGTACGCCAACGGTCACTTCGGCCACGAGTCCACCACTCCCGGCTGGAGGACCGACATGGGCCGCGCCTACATTCTGTTCGGCGAGCCCACCTCCCGCCATCCCTTCGTCGGCTACGGCCAGCTCTATCCGATGGAGCTGTGGTTCTACGACAACAAGACCAACTCCACCGCCCTGCCCTCCTTCTTTTATCTGTTGTTCTACATCAACAGCGACATCGGCGACTATAAGTTCTACCGTCCGTTCCTGGATGGACCCATGAAGCTGGCGCGCGGCTCGCAGTTCAACAGCAACCAGGACGTCTACAAGTTCCTAAAGCCGTTGGGCGGGGATTTGGCGCACGCATCCATGTCGCTGGTTCCGAGCGAGCCGGTCGATATCGTGAACTATCAACCCGACATGTCGAGCGACATGCTGGTAGCCCGGATTGAGAACTTCGCGAACGTTCCGTCCAATGTCAGCAAACTCCGGGCGCAGCGCGCGCTGCACGAAAAGGTCAGTTCCATTTTCCTGGTGAATCAGGAGCGGCCCATCGAGATCAGTTCGCTGGTTCTGGCCGATCCGACGGGAAAATCTTGGCTGGACTACGGCGTTTTGATCGACGATCCGAAGCTCGGCCAGCGCGATGGCTCCCAATTGAAGTTAAGCATCGCCTACCGGCTTACTACCGCATCGGGTGAACCAGTGATGGAAGATTCCGAGGATCGCGCCTTTGCCGCTTTTGACGACGCAGCTGCGGGCGAGAAGAAATTCGCGCCGTTCGTAGTCGCCAGCCGCCTCCCCATCGAGCCTGGCGCCTACAAACTGATGGTGGAAGTGACGAACCAGCAGGCCCAGCAGACTTACAAAGGGGAAGCGAACATAACCGCCGGGCCGGTAAAGCAAGCTTCGTTCTCAGGTCCCTTGGTGACAACCTCGGTCGACAAAATTGCGCGGCCAAATCCGTTCCAGCCGTTTGAATATTTCGGCGTCCAATTCCACCCCGCCGCGCGTCACGAAATCAATCACCCGGACCCTTTGCGGCTGCTCTTCGAACTGCATGAACCGCCGGGCGACACCGCCAACTATCAGATGGAATATATCGTCACGCCTCTTTTAGAAAAAGAGGGCCGCCGCACGATTACCGAAGAGATTTCGCAATCGGAGTTTAAAGACGGGCGGCTGCTCAAGTCCAAAACTATCGCCATAAACGACATCGAAAACGGCGATTACCGGCTGATTGTAAACCTGCGCCAGGCCGGATCGACTGAAGTTCTGGCATCCGCAAACATGCCACTACGAATATCGGGCGACAAGAGCGAGCTTCCCCTGTACTTTCTCTCGGAGATCCAGGGACTGGCGCGGCCGGGAGTAGCGGCGTACATGCGTGCGCTGGAAGCGATCTCGCAAAAGAACGATACCGGGGCGTTGGATTACTTCCAGCAGGCTCTGGATCAAAACCCCACGAATACTTTCGCCGGCCAATACCTGGTGCAGCTTTATTTCAGCCAGCGGAAATACGCGCCCATCGCAGATCTCTACAAGCGCCTTGGAATCGCCGCCTTCAAAGCGTCGCCCGTTACGCTGGCTCAGATCGCGCTCAGCTTCCGCCAGAGCGGCGATGCCGATCAGGCCCGCAGCGTGATTACCGCCGGGCTGGGGATGTACCCCGGCAACTCCACACTCACCGCGCTCCAAAACCGCGCGCAGTAGCCGTCATTTTTTCCCGG